>WARP01000454.1_pt1 | contig 44836 bp, 46 predicted proteins | sample 4769151 | NCBI WGS metagenome assembly WARP01 (sample SAMN08893023, study PRJNA449175) | gut metagenome | isolation source: rumen sample fed with dry roughage | host: cow | place: India: Nagpur | collected 2016
AAGCTGAAGTTGTCGCTTTTGCTGACTTGGGTATGGAAGCAATCTACAAATTCAAAGTTGAAGATATGCCGGTATCGGTTGCTGTTGATGTCAATGGTACGTCTATTCACGCAACTGCACCTAAAATCTGGCAAGCAAAAATTGGGAAAATTCCAGTCGTTGACGCTGCTGCAAACTAATTTGCCAAAGCTAAAAAAAGCACCCATTAGGGTGCTTTTTTTATATTAAGATGATTACCACGTCAGTGGATTCCAAATCTTAAACGGCTGAGTCAGCTGTACATCTTCTGCCGGATTATATTTTGCAGGTTTCAGCTTTTGCGCTTTCTTACGCAACTTCCCACTATTTTGATCTAACGCAACAAAGTTATAACTTTCTGACTTCAGCTGAGTATAGGCGATTTCATTTAAGCCCGTTTTTTCCGGCATCAAGATTAAAGGCCCCGAAACTTCACGACGGGTAGTTAAGTTTTCTTCATCATACTTAATAAAATAAGACTGTCCTGCCTGCACGGTAAAATCCAGATATTTGGGCTTTTGGAAATGCTGCACCCCAACAGGGCGGCTAGTGGATATGCGATAGGTTCCGGCAGGCAGTTCTACCCAATAATAATGATTGTTTAATAAACTTGGAATACGTTCACTATTGATAAACAAGCTGGATGCCACAATTTCCTGACGGTTCCACTTACTATCAGGACGGTATAAATAAACAATCGCAGCCTGATCATTCTGTGCCTGAACTGGCTGAAAGCGCTGTCCTATCTTTTGATTAACCCAAGCACCAATGCTAAACATGCCAAAACGGTACTGTTCCAACAATCCCGGTTCATGTTCAGTATTGACAGGTTTTAAGGTCGATGTCGCTTGAGTGTGTTCCATAGCAGATTTGCCATGGCATCCCAACAAAATAAAGCTTGCACAGACTGCAATACAGACTCCACGCATGATTTTCCCTCACCGCGTATTTTTTTATTTTTGTACTAAACTGAATTAAGCACTTCATTGTTTGCTATATATTGATTTTATTTCGGCGTCCACGCCGAGTTCTTGAGATTAACATTAGGTTTTATTTTTGGAAATAAAAAACGCGCGAAAACACAAGTTTTCCGCGCGTTTCTGACGAATAGCGAATTAAGCAGATTTAGAATTTATCACTTTTAAATCTACTTTAGCCTCATTTTCAGTCTCTGATTTAGGCTGACGTTCTGCTTTTAACACTGGTTTTGCTTCACCTGCAATCACTGCATCATTCACAATCACAGTCCCGACATCGGTACGGCTTGGTAAATCATACATGGTTTCAAGTAATGCATTTTCTAGGATTGAACGCAGACCACGTGCACCGGTATTACGTTCCAAGGCTTTCTTTGCCACGGCACGTAATGCTGAATCCTCAAATACCAGATCCACGTTTTCCATATCAAACAAATATTGATATTGACGGGTTAAGGCATTTTTTGGCTCAGTCAGAATCTGCATCAAGGCTTCTTCATCCAGCTCATCCAGAGTTGCGATGACCGGCAAACGGCCAATAAATTCTGGAATCAAGCCAAATTTCACCAAGTCTGTTGCTTCAACCTGACGGAACAAATCAGACAACTTTCGGGTTTCATTTTTGTTCTTCACTTCAGCAGTGAAACCGATCCCGCCTTTTTCCTGACGCTGTTGTACGATTTTCTCTAGACCAGAGAAGGCACCGCCACAGATAAACAGGATATTTGAGGTATCAATCTGAATGAACTCTTGCTGCGGATGCTTACGACCACCTTGTGGCGGGATTGAGGCAACCGTACCTTCGATCATTTTTAACAGCGCCTGCTGAACACCTTCACCAGATACATCACGGGTAATCGACGGGTTTTCAGATTTACGGGTAATCTTGTCGATCTCGTCGATATAGATAATACCCTTTTGCGCTTTTTCTACATCATAGTCGGCTTTTTGCAACAGCTTCTGTACGATGTTTTCCACATCTTCACCGACATAACCCGCTTCGGTCAAAGTGGTCGCATCGGCCATGGCAAATGGAACATCAAGCAAACGCGCTAAAGTTTGTGCCAGCAAAGTTTTACCTGAACCTGTTGGTCCAACCAGTAAAATATTACTTTTTGCCAGTTCAACCGCATCATCATGCTTATGGCCGCTATGGGTCACTTTTAGACGCTTGTAATGGTTATACACTGCAACTGAAAGCGTTTTCTTGGCAACATCCTGACCAATGACATATTGATCAAGTGCGGCACGAATTTCGTGTGGCTTAGGCAACGGTTTGCTCGCCCAATCGCCCGATTCAACTTGCTGGCTGGTTTGGACTAAATCTAGGCATACGTCCACACACTCATTACAGATGTAAGCGTCCTCACCTGCAATCAGTTTCCCGACTTCAGACTGCGTTTTACCGCAAAATGAACAATGCTTTTGTCCTTGAGGATGATCGGACATATTCACTCCAATATAAAAATCTGAAAATTATGGACGTTTAGTAAGTACTTCATCCACGAGACCGTATTCTTTAGCAGCCTGTGCTGTCATAAAGTTATCACGGTCAGTATCTCTGGCAACAGTTTCATAGTCTTGACCACTATGCTCTGCCATTAAACGGTTTAAACGTTCTTTAATAAATAGAATTTCACGCGCGTGAATTTCAATATCCGATGCCTGACCACGGAAACCACCTAGTGGCTGGTGAATCATCACACGGGCATTTTCCAGGCAATAACGTTTACCCTTAGCACCTGCATTAAGCAGGAATGCACCCATAGAGGCTGCCTGTCCCATACAATATGTCACGACATCCGGTTTAATGAATTGCATGGTATCGTAAATGGCCATACCTGCAGTCACTGAACCTCCTGGTGAATTAATATAGAGGTGTATATCTTTATCTGGGTTCTCTGCTTCTAAAAACAACATTTGAGCAACAATTAAATTTGCCATGTTGTCTTCAACTTCACCGGTTAAGAAGATGACGCGTTCACGCAAAAGACGTGAGAAAATATCGAAAGAACGCTCACCACGAGAAGACTGTTCAACCACCACTGGCACTAAAGCGTTATCAATTGTTGGAACATACATACGTTATTTATTCCTAAATTTTTTGTTACTCAACTCATAGTCACAATATGAGGGATAATTGCCGAAAATGCAAAATATTCCCAATTAAATAACAGATATTTTTTATATAAGCATTGTGAATTCAGGACAGGTCACGATAAGCCTGTACATAAAAAAAGGCGCATGATGCGCCTTTTTTCGGTCAGCTAAGCTTAGCCTTGTTGACGAGCTTGTTGCTCTTTCAATAAGTCTTCATAGCTTACTTTTTTGTCAGTCACTTTAGCAGATGCCAAGATGTGATCAACTACTTGATCTTCTAATACAACAGCTTCGATTTGAGCACGTTGCTGTTTGTCATTTTTGAAGTATTCAATCACTTCAGTTGGGTCTTCGTAAGAAGAAGCCATGTCTTCGATGTAAGCTTCAACGCGAGCAGCATCAACTTCAATTTTAGCGTCCGCTAAAACCTTGCTCACCAACACGCCAAGTTTTACAGATTTTTCAGCTTGTTCTTTGAACAACTCATCTGGAAGCATGCTGCTGTCAAATGCTTTTGCACCTTGAGCACCAAACTGTTGAGTGAACTGTTGAATCATTTGTTGACGTTGACGGTCAATTTCTTGAGACAACATAGAAGCAGGAACTTCAACTTCGTTTGCAGCTACAAGTGCATCGAAAGTCGCGCCTTTTACCTGATTACGAAGACCATTTTTCACTTCACGTTCCATGTTTTTACGAACGTCAGCTTTTAATTTTTCAACGCCTTCTTCTTCAGTTAGACCGAAGATTTTCAAGAATTCAGCATCAACTTCTGGAAGTTTTTGTTTTTCAACTAGCTTCACAGTGATTTTGAATTGAGCAGCTTTACCCGCAAGGTTTTCAGCCTGGTAGTCTTCAGGGAAAGTAACATCAATTACTTTCTCTTCGCCTTTCTTCATACCAACGATACCGTCTTCGAAGCCAGGGATCATACGACCAGAACCTAGAACCAGTTTAAAGTCTTCAGCAGCACCGCCTTCGAATTTTTCACCGTCTACAGTACCTTCAAAGTCGAAAGTAACTTGCATGTCTTTTTTAGCCATGCCTTTGGTTTCAGTCCAGCTTGCACGTTGCTTTTGAAGGTTTTCGATCATTTGATCGACGTCTTTGTCGTTGACTTCAGTTGCTTTACGTTCAACTTCCAAGCCGTCAAATTTCACTTCAACTTCTGGATAAACTTCTACAGTTGCTTCATAAACAAGAGCGTCTTCTTTGTTTTCAACTTTTTCAATGTTTGGCATGCCAACAGCATTGATTTTCTCTTGTTGAATCGCTTCGAATACTGTGTCACGAATTACATCGTTCACAACTTCTTGATAAATACCTGCGCCATATTCACGACGTACTACATTTAAAGGCACTTTACCTGGACGGAAGCCGTTGATCTTCACAGTTTTAGCAGTGCGTTTTAAACGAGCTTCAAATTGCTCGTTCACACGGCTCGTCGGTACAGATACATTTAAACGACGGGCAACGCCCGAAACCGCTTCAGAAGTTACTTGCATGGCTTCCTCGATATAGAAATAGTAATTGCAATTTTGAAAGTGCCACATTATATGACAACATTGAAAGATATACAAAACCGGATGTTTTAACCATTAAATTTTAAGTATTCTGATCATAAAAGTCTGGCTTAATTACAACTTTGAACATCTGTAGTGCATAAACATCGCCATTTTCTATATTTTTTTACCGCTTTCGCCTATTTTTCGCTGTTTGATACTTTTTATTTCAGTATTTTTTCTGGCTATCTTTTGTGGTTCTCATTCAGCCCTGTTTTAGCCACAGTTCATAATTTTTGTCTAAATCCCCTATTCTTCCTGCAAAAAGCTCTTTTGAGTAGAAATTTCATGATCACGTTCCCTATTTTTATTTTTTACGAAAAAGATTATTTACTTAAAACCAGGAATAGCCTTTAAAAGTAGAATTACACGCTTTGACTCAGCATAAACATTGAATACAAAATGAATTTTTTGTTGGTGATTTACCATATCACTGTTAAAAAAATTATCATCAATATTCCCAATTAAAAATAGGAAAACCATTAAAATATAAGATATATATATAAATCAAAAAATTAACTTTAAATAGCCACATTATTTGATTCAAAAAACAAATTGATAACTTAAAAATGATTACCAATTACAATTATAACTCATAGTGATAAAAAATAAGAATCATTATTATTCTCATACGTTTTCACAGTACCCTTTTGAGTTCGAAATGGCCTTCATTAAAACACGCAAAAAAATCGTATCTTCTGCGATTGTTTCCTCACTTTCAGTGATGGCAGCGAATGCATTTGCACAAGATCAAGTTGCTCAACTTGAAACTATTCATACTCAGGCGGAAGCAGAAGCAGCTCAAGGTTTAAAAGTAGACCAATCTGCCAACTCCAAGTTTGTTGCTCCTTTGCTGGATACGCCTAAATCAGTTTCTGTAATTTCAAAGCAATTGATTGAAGATACTCAAGTGACAACTTTAAGCGATGCGTTACGTACAGTACCTGGGATTACTTTAGGGGCTGGTGAAGGGGGTAACCCGAATGGCGACCGTCCATTTATTCGCGGTTATAACTCAGAAAGTTCCATGTATGTAGATGGTGTGCGTAATGCCACTTCACAAAACCGTGAAATGTTTGCTGTAGAACAGGTTGAAGTAACCAAAGGTTCTGCATCTGCAATGGGCGGTGCAGGTACGACTGGCGGTAGCATCAACATGGTTTCTAAAGTTGCTAAAAAAGGTGACTCATTAGAAGGCTCTGTTGGTGCAGGTACCGATAATTACCAACGTATTACCCTAGATGGCAACAAAGATTTTGGTAATGGTATTGCTGCCCGTGTTGCAGTATTAGGACACCACAATGAAAAAGCCGGTCAAGCCGATGGGACTGAATACAAACGTGCCGGGATCGCTCCAAGTATTACTTTTGGTTTAGACACCCCTACCCGTGCAACTTTAAGTTATTACTACCTAAAAACAGACGATATGCCTGATTCAGGCGTACCCTACAACAACCCAACTGGATATTCCCAATATTCAGGAAAACCAATTGATGTCAAACAAGGCATTTACTACGGTTGGGAAGACCGTGATTTCCAAAAACAGGAAAATCAGGTGGGTACAATCAAGTTAGAACATGACCTGACTGACAATCTAACCATTTCAAATACAGCTGTTTATAACACCTCTAAAAATGATTATCTGTGGACCAACCCAGATGATTCTCAAGGGAACATTTATAAAAATGGCAATGTATGGGCACGTGTAAACTCACGTATCGCCGATACCGATACATTTACCGACCAGTTAGCATTAACTGGAAAATTTAATACTGGCGCTCTTAAGCATAGCTTTAACTTAGGTGCTGAATATAGCGACCAAGAAACAGATCGTACCCAATATATTATTAATGGCTTGTCTGCCACAGGTGCAGAATACAACAAATGTAGCCCTGCCGATATTGCTTCGGGCTGGTGTACTGCTGTTCAAAATCCTAATCGGGGACCATGGACAGGAAGTATCAGTACTGAAGGTGCAGACCAATACAATACACAAACCAAGTCCACTTCTGTTTACTTCCTGGACAGCATTGAGTTCCATCCACAATGGATTTTAGATTTGGGCGTGCGTTGGGATAAGTTTGATACAGAGCAAACCATGACCTATGGTGCACGAAATAGTGCTGTGACTGCAACAACCCCTACAGCTCAAACTGGCGACAAAGTAACAACAGAAAGTGATACTGACTTCTTTACTTATCAAGCAGGCCTTACTTTTAAACCGGTTGAAAACGCTTCAATCTATGCCAGCTATGCAACATCTGCAAACCCTGTGGGTGTAGATGCTGGTGACGGTTCTGAAGGTATTGGTGCAAATTATAGCAACTTGGATCCTGAAGAAAGCCAGACTTTCGAAATTGGGACCAAATGGGACCTTTTACAAGATCGCTTGAATTTAACTGCCGCTATTTTCCGTACTGAAAAGCAGAATGCGCGTATCCAGTTGAGTCCTACTACTTATAGTAATATTGGCGAAAGCAAAGTTGACGGTATCGAGCTGGGCTTGAACGGTAAAATTACAGATCAATGGGAGATCAGCGCAGGCTATACCTACCTAGATAGTGAAGCGACCAAGAATGGCGTAAGCTGTCGTGGTACAACCTGTACTGACCAAACGGTATTTAACGGCAACCAAATGCCGAATGTTCCTAAAAACAGCGCTACACTTTGGACAACCTATCAGCTTCTGCCACAACTTCAACTTGGTGCTGGTGCAACTGCAATGGACAAAGTCTATGGCGACCTAGCCAATACCAAATACGTTCCAGGTTATGTACGTTACGATGCCATGGCACGTTATAACGTCAATGAAAATGTTGACCTGCAATTGAATGTCAACAACCTGTCGGACGAACGCTATTTCACTAAAGCATATGCATCTCACTACGCCACTGAAGCAGAAGGTCGTAGCGCAGTATTGTCACTAAATTTCAAATACTAAGCTCAATTAAAACCATAAATTAATTATGGATTTAATCTAAAATAGCCTCATAATAATGAGGCTATTTTTATAGCTAAAAGAATTCATTCTTCCAAAGGTGTATTGTCGTGATCCATCATATTCCTCATGTCCTGAGTAAAGAACAAGTTCAATATTTCCGTGAAGAAATGGCAAAAATTGAATGGGTCAATGGTAAAGTCACTGCCGGTACACTGTCTGCCACAGTTAAACAAAACCAGCAACTCCCGGAAAATCATCCCCTGACTCATCACTTAAGTACCATCATTTTAGAATCATTGGGTCAGCATCCCTTATTTTTATCTGCGGCCATTCCCCTCGACATTATTCCGCCGCTATTTAACCGTTATGAAAACAACGAAGCTTTTGGTTTTCATGTCGACAATTCCATCCGTCGTATCCGTGGCAGCAATGACCGCTTACGCACGGATTTATCCTGCACGGTTTTTTTAAGCGACCCGGAAGAATATGAAGGTGGTGACTTGGTGGTAGAAGATACCTATGGTTACCATGAAATCAAACTTCCTGCAGGCGATATGATCCTCTACCCTTCAACCAGTGTGCATGAAGTTACGCCCGTAACATCTGGCTGTCGTCTGGCATCTTTCTTTTGGGTACAAAGCATGATCCGTGATGATGCGGAACGCCACATGCTGTTTAATCTGGATCAGTCCATTCAGAACTTGCGTATGCAGTTGGGTGACAAGCACGAAGAGGTCATTAAACTCACCAATCTCTATCATAATTTAATGCGCAAATGGGCTGAACTCTAAGCTTAAAATCATGAAAAGCGCATGGTTCAAGTGCTGCATGAATGTTGAGGATGATTTTAATTTTCCTAAAACTGAGCAGCAGAGTTAAGCATTTCATTGTAAGTCAGTATAAAAACCCAGCCTAATCATCATTCTTTTTCATTAGCGCAATGGATTCAGCACATCCACTGCGCTTTTTTAAACAGCATTTTAAATAAAAACGAATAATCTTCTATAAATTTATTGCAAATAATAATTATTATCATTAATATTTGCATCATTGTTACAATCCATAACAATCTATCCACTTTTAGTTCCAGATTACTGACCACAAAAGTTGCAAGACAGTATTGGAATTCCGTCATATACGAAACTAGGGATGACTGACCATGGCACAAATCAAAAGCCGTAAACACCACAGAAATGCTCAACTGGTTGCCTTAGCAGCCTCGTTCCCGCTCATGACTCATGCAGCAGCAAGCAATGGTGTCACTCAGCTGCCAACCATTACCGTGGAATCTAAAGCGGAAAATAAATATGAAGCCGATAGTGTCAGTTCCCCCAAATATACCCAGCCGCTGGTCGATACCCCGCAAACCGTTTCCGTGATTAAAAAAGAACTATTAAAAGAACAAGGTGCAACGTCTTTGGTTGAAGCCTTAAGAAACACACCGGGAATTACCCTACAACTGGGGGAAAACGGCAATACCAGTGCCGGCGATGCCTTTCAAATGCGTGGCTTTTCTACGCAAACCTCTACCTATGTCGATGGTATCCGTGATTTAGGTGCGGTCACCCGCGATGTCTTTAACGTGGAACAGATTGAAGTGGTCAAAGGCCCGTCTGGTGCGGAAGCAGGCCGTGGCACGGCATCCGGGTATATCAACCTGGCCAGCAAACTGCCTCAAACTGAAAATAGCCGTGAAGTTTCTGCCACTTACAATACTGCAGAACATGCCCGCCTAACTGCCGACATTAATCAGGTGATCAACGATAGCGTGGCGGTTCGCTTAAATGCTATGGGACAGGACGGCGGCGTTGAAGGTCGCGATTTTATTGAAAATAACGGCTGGGCCATTGCACCCTCGATTGCCTTTGGCCTGGATAGCGATACCCGCCTGTATCTGTATTCACAGCATATCCGTCAACGCAACATTCCGGATGGCGGTATCCCGACCATTGGCATGAAAGGTTTCTACAATGCCGATTCTGCTTTAGCTTCAGCACCTAAAGTCAACCGTGAAAATTATTATGGCCAGGCCAATGACCATGAAGATGTCGATGCAGACATGTACACGGCAAAAATTGAAAGTGATCTGGCTGAAAACGTCAAGCTGACCAACATCACCCGTTTGGGTAAAACCAGCATGAACCGTGTTTTAACCGGGATCAACACCGGTTCAGCGGGCTTAAGAACCAATGGTTCAACTGATCCGAAAGACTGGGAAGTTAACCGTTCACGTCAGGGTGTCGATCAGGAAAATAAGATTCTGGCTAACCAAACGACTTTGAACCTGAATTTAAAAACCGGTGCGATTGAGCATGATGTGGTTGCAGGTCTGGAATTCTTAAAAGAACAGCAACACAACAAAACCATGGCTACACAAATGCCGGGGCAAGCGACGGTAGCAACATCTTGGGCCAATCTGTATGATCCAGATCGCAATGAAGCAATGCCAGCACTGATGTATAACGGTGGCTATACCCATGGTGAAACCGATACAGCTGCCGCCTATTTATTCGACACGCTTAAATTTGGTGAGCGCTTCCAGCTGAATGGCGGAGTACGGGTCGACTATTATGATACCGAATATGATGCTTTGACCTTGCCATCGGGTAGCAGCAGCTTGGTTCCTGCAAGTTTTGGTGCGAATGACACCTTGGTCAGCTGGAAACTGGGCGGCCTATTTAAACCTACCGCTAAAAGTAGCGTATATGCTTCTTATGCCAAATCCCTGACCCCTCCGGGAAGTGCCAACTTTAGTCTTTCAGCAGAAGGAATTAACAGTGCGGCTGCAAAACCGCAAGAAACCCATCACTATGAAATTGGCACCAAGTGGGATCTGCTGAATGATCAGCTGGCACTTAATGCTGCTGCCTATTACACTGAAAATGAAAACCAGTTTACCCAGGATGCGATTACTCAAGAATCCATTCAGCAAGGTAAAACGAGCGTAAAAGGGGTTGAACTGAGTGCTGTGGGTAAAATTACCGAAGCATGGAATGTGTCTGCCGGCGTTGCGCACATGAAAACCGAACAAGAAGATCAGCTGAGCGTGAATGCAACCACTGGCGCAATTACCCGAACCAACAATGTGCGCTGGTCACCTGAATGGACAGCAAGCTTATGGTCGACCTATGATGTTGCCGGCTTTAAACTGGGTTTAGGCGCACGTTATGTGGATGAGCAAAAGCGTGTGATTACCGATAGCACGGCAGCGGCGAATATGCCAAACATTCCGGGCTATGTGGTGTTTGATGCCATGGCGGGCTATAACTTCAATAAAAATGCCTCGGTCAACTTGAATGTCTATAACCTGGCAGACAAGGAATACATCAGCACCTTGAACAATGGTGGTGGCCGTGTGATATTAGGACAACCGCGTTCAGCAGCCTTAACCTTTAACTACAAGTTTTAAGTCATTCGCCAAGTCTTAGCAGATTGAGTATAAATGTAGTGTATTAGGTCTCTAATGCACTACATTATTCTTTTGGATTCAAGTTATTTAAGGGATGCAGATCAAGCTGATGATGTTACATATTCCTGAAATTCTGAGCAAACAGCAGGTTGCCGATTTACGCCAACAATTAGATAGCAGTCAGGCCTGGGTTCAGGGTCAGCACAGTGCCGGCTTTCAGGCACAGAAAATAAAAAATAATTTGCAGATTGATCCCAACAGCATTGCTTATCAATCCTTTTCGGCCAAAATTCTCCAGGCCTTGCAACACAACATCCTGCTCAAATCGGCAGCATTGCCCAAGCATATTCTTCCGCCTTTATTTAACTGTTATCAAGATCAGGGGCATTATGGCAATCATGTCGACAATGCCGTGCAATATTCCAGCAGCATCGGACAAGCTATTCGGACTGACGTTTCCATCACCGTGTTTTTATCTGAACCGGATGAATATGCAGGCGGTGAACTGATTGTGGAAGATAATTATGGCAGCCATGAAGTCAAGCTTGATGCTGGGGATGCCATACTCTACCCGGCCACCAGCTTACATCGGGTGGAAGCAGTGACTCAAGGCAAGCGAATTGCGGCTTGTACCTGGATACAAAGCATGGTCAAAGATGACTGGCAGCGCAGCATGCTGTTTAACCTCGACATGAACATTATTAAATTACGCCAGCAGATTGGCGATAACGAAGAAATTCTGGGTTTAACCAGTCACTACCATAATTTATTACGCCAATGGGGCGATCTATGAAAACCGTTGCGCCCGTCGCTCCCCTCTCCCAGATTCCGGCCTATTTACAGACCGTCGCCGATTATGAAATTGAAGCACAGAAGCATCTTTCCGACATGGTGTGGCAATACTTGCAAGGCGGCTCCATGGATGAAGTCAGCGTTCGGGATAATCTGGATCAGTTTCAACAGATTCACTTATTGCCCCAAATGCTCAAAGACCTGACTCAAGGCCATACCCGCTGTAAAATTTTAGGGCAGGAATATCCGCATCCGATTTTTCTGGCCCCGATTGGGCACCAGCAACAGTTCCATCCTGAAGCTGAAGCAGCAACTGCACTGGCAGCAGAAGTGCTTGGCAGCAATATAGTCCTCAGTACTTTCAGCAATACCGACATGCGCCAGCTGAAACAGGACAATCCGTACAAATGGTTTCAGCTGTACTGGCAAGGCGACCGGGAAAAATCGCTGGCTTTGGTGAAGCTGGCCGAACAGCAAAATTTTAAGGCGCTGGTGATTACCGTGGATTCGCCGCACACCGGCATCCGTGACCGCGAACGCCGGGTATTTTTCCATTTGCCTGAGGACATGCAGCATCCGCATACCCCGGCACATATTCCCTTGCCTGAACTGCATGAAGGAGACCATCCCGTGTTTAATGGCTTAATGAAGATTGCACCGACCTGGGAGGATATTGCCTGGATGGTTCAGCACACTTCATTACCGGTCATTTTAAAAGGCATCGTCAATCCGCAGGATGCCCGGCTGGCCATTCAGCACGGCGTACAAGGCCTGATTGTGTCGAATCATGGCGGTCGTGTTTTAGATAGCTGCATTCCTCCACTCACCGCCTTGCAACTGATTAAAAAAGCGGTACCTGCCGATTTTCCACTGCTCTATGATGGCGGGATTCGCCGTGGTTCAGATGTGTTTAAAGCGATTGCGCTGGGCGCTTCGGCGGTTTTCATCGGGCGGCCTTATATTTATGGGCTGGCAACTGCAGGTGCATTGGGCGTGGCGCACGTGATTAAAATACTGAAGGAAGAATTTGAGATTACCATGGCATTAATGGGAACAGCTACGCTAAACGACATTAACAGTGATTTTATTTTCCAGAAAAGATAAAATTATTGAAAAATATTTTCTTAACTTTGATTCTGCATGCAAAAATAGAAAAATATTTCCGGAATAAATGGATTAATATTAAGTTATAGATTTACACAGTCTGTGGCAAAACTAACCTATAAGAAAGCATTGGTTTTATTACAACTTTCGACTAATGTTTTCCAGTGTCAGACTTGTAAATTGCTAAAATAGACACAATCTATATCAGTAGCAGGTTGCCGTTATCCACGACTTTAAGCAACCGGTGCTACACAAGGAGTTACCTCATGATGTTGGCTGATCCAAGTAAAAAATATCGTCGCATGTACCAACGTGTCGACTTGCCAGACCGTCAATGGCCAAATAACGAAATTACCAAAGCGCCAATGTGGATGAGCACCGACCTTCGTGACGGTAACCAGGCCATTTTTGAACCGATGGATATGGATCAAAAGTTCAAGATGTTCCAGATGTTGGTCAAAATCGGTTTCAAACACATTGAAATCGGCTTCCCTTCTGCATCGCAAATTGACTTCGACTTCACCCGTAAATTGATTGAAGAAAATCATATTCCAGATGACGTTTACATTGAAGTGTTGGTGCAGGCACGTGATCATTTGATTCAGCGTACTTTCGAATCCTTGGTCGGTGCAAAACGCGCCATCGTGCATATTTACAACTCAAATTCTCCAACTTTCCGTCAAAAAGTCTTGAATGTGGATGTTGAAGGTGCTCGTCAGTTGGCAATCAATGCTGCGCAAAAAGTGAAAGAATACGCTACACAATATCCTGAAACTGAATGGGTATTCCAGTACAGCCCGGAATGTTTTTCTGCGACTGAATTGGAAGTAGCAAAAGCAGCCTGTGATGCCGTGACTGAAATCTGGGAAGCTTCACCTGAAAACAAAGTGATTTTAAACTTGCCTGCCACCGTAGAGGTATCTACACCGAACGTGTATGCCGACCAGGTGGAATGGATGCACCGCAATATTGAACGTCGTGATGGCGTGATTATTTCCGTGCATTGTCACAATGACCGTGGCTGTGGTATCGCTGCGTCTGAATTGGCGATTATGGCCGGCGCTGACCGTGTTGAAGGCTGTGTGTTTGGCAATGGTGAACGTACCGGTAACGTCGACGTTGCTGCGATTGCCTTGAACATGTACACCCAGGGTGTTGCACCAAACTTGGATTTCTCCAACATCAACGAAATTATTGCCACTGTTGAAGAATGTACCGGTTTGCCAGTGCACCCTCGTCATCCATATGCAGGCGACTTGGTGTTCACCGCATTCTCTGGTTCGCATCAGGATGCGATCAAGAAAGGGTTTGAATTCCAGAAAAACGAAGAAATCTGGGATATGCCTTACTTGCCAATTGACCCGAAAGACTTGGGCCGTGACTATGACGCAGTGATCCGTGTCAATTCACAGTCTGGTAAAGGCGGTATTTCTTACTTGTTAGAATCCAATTACAATGTGGTATTGCCACGCCGCTTACAGATTGAATTCTCGCAAGTGGTTCAACAGGTAACGGATGAACAGGCCAAAGAAGTTTCTGCACAAGACATCTGGACCTTGTTCAAAGACACTTATGTAGCAGCGAAAGATGCCCATTACTCTGCCAAAAACTACAAATTGTCAGATGAAAATGGCAATCAGGTCATTGAGTTGGATATTGAAGTAAACGGCGAAGTTCAGCACTTGCGTGGTGAAGGTAACGGTCCGATCTCAGCCATCTTGAATGCATTACAGTTGCCAATTGACGTGTTGAACTATGAAGAACGCAGTATCGGTTCTGGTGCAAGTGCCAAAGCATTGGCCTTGGTTGAGCTTCAGGTCAAAGGTACCGGTAAATCTGCATTTGGTGCCGGCGTGCATGACAACATTGTGACGTCATCTATCGAAGCGATTATTGCCTGCACCAACCGCTTGATTGACCAGGGTGTATTGAGTACCGATCAGGTCATTGCTGCTGCCGTATAAGCTTTATCAAATAAAAAACTTTAGAAAGGATACCCTCAAGTGGTATCCTTTTGTTATTCATTCTAAAGATTTAAGGCGAAAATTTCCTGTGTCTTTTCCAGCTGACTCAGTGGGCTTAGTTACCCCGCAAAAGTTTATTTTTGAAGAGCCGTTAGAGCTCGAATGTGACCGAATTCTTCCACGTTTTGAGCTCATGGTCGAAACTTATGGCGAACTCAATGCCGACAAATCCAATGCCATTCTAATTTGTCATGCCTTGTCTGGCCATCACCATGCGGCAGGTTATCATCATGAAGATGACAAAAAACCGGGCTGGTGGGACGCATGTATTGGACCAGGCAAAGCCATTGATACCTCTAAATTCTTTGTTGTTGCCCTGAATAATATTGGCGGTTGCAGCGGTTCAACCGGCCCGATCTCGCCGAACCCGGAAAATGACAATCGTCCTTATGGCCCTGATTTTCCTCTCGTCACCGTGCGTGACTGGGTCAAAACCCAGGCCCTGCTCTCTGACCGTTTGGGCATTGATGTCTGGTATGCCATTATTGGCGGTTCTCTGGGCGGCATGCAGGCTTTGCAATGGTCGGTGGATTATCCGGACCGTTTAAAAAAATGTGTGATCATTGCCAGCGCGCCCAAACTGTCGGCACAGAATATTGCCTTTAACGAAGTGGCACGTCAGTCGATTCTGTCTGATCCCGACTTCCATAATGGCCGTTATCTGGAAAATGACAGCTATCCGAAACGCGGGCTGATTCTGGCACGTATGGTCGGTCATATTACCTATCTGTCTGAAGAAGCCATGAAACAGAAATTTGGCCGTGACCTGAAGTCGGGCAAATTTATGTACGGTTTTGACGTTGAATTCCAGGTCGAAAGTTATTTGCGTTATCAAGGCGAGCAGTTCAGCCGTAACTTTGATGCCAACACTTACCTGATTATGACCAAGGCGCTGGACTACTTTGACCCATCGCGCGAGTACGAGCAGTCCTTGAAAAAAGCCATGGCCAATACCAAGTGCAAATTCCTGGTGGTTTCATTTACCACCGACTGGCGTTTTACTCCGCAGCGTTCACAAGAAATTGTCGATGCCCTGATCAGCAACCATAAACCTGTCAGCTATCTCGATATTGATGCAGAACAGGGTCATGACTCGTTCCTGTTCCCGATTCCGCTTTACGTTAAATCATTACGTGCATTTTTAGGTGGTGCAGAACACCTTGAAGCCACACCTAAGGAGACTGTGTAATGCGTATCGATCATCAACTGGCAGAAAAATGGATTAAACCCGATTCCAGCGTGCTGGATTTAGGCTGTGGCGATGGCGAACTGCTGGCACATATGAGCAAAAAGCACAATATTCGTGCATATGGCTTAGAAATTGATCAGGAAAAGATTGCAATTGCGGTAAGTCGGGGGTTAAATATTATCCAACAAGACTTGAACCTCGGTTTAAGCCGCTTTGCAGACCAGTCCTTTGACTATGTGGTGATGGCACAGGCCTTGCAAGCTGTAGATGCACCAGACGTATTATTGCGTGATATGGTGCGTGTAGGGAAACAGGCCATTATCACCTTTCCTAACTTTGCGCACTGGAAGACCCGTTCTTTCTTGGCATTAAAAGGAAGGATGCCGGTTTCGGAAGCTTTACCGTATATGTGGTATAACACGCCAAATATTCATTTATGTACTTTCCGTGATTTTGAAGCACTTTGTGCCGAAAACGATATCCGGATTATTAATCGACTCGCCGTGAATGGGGATCAGCAAGGTAGTTTACTCAGTAAACATATCCCGAATCTGTTTGGTGAAGTCGCTATTTATAGAGTGAGCGCACTATGAAAAAAATATTATTAAGCACACTATTTGTTGGACTGTTTAGCATTCAAGCTCATGCAGAATATGTTGCCCCTACAGCTTCGGTTTCAAGCCAGGCTGCGCAATATTCAGTCATGGATATCAATAGCCTGACCAAAGCTGCCAAAGCCGGTCAAGCCGCTGCACAATTTTATCTGGCCACCAAATATCAGCAAGGCAGAGAAGTTCAAAAGGATGAGCAGCAAGCTTTTTCCTGGTACAAAGCCGCTGCCGATCAGGGTCTGAGTGCTGCACAACTGAATGTCGGCCGTATGCTGGCTGATGGTATTGGCACCAAAAAAGACGAAGCTTTGGCACGTAAATATTTTGAAAAAGCAGCCAGTCATGGTGACAACCGCGCCAGCTTTAATCTGGCCATGATGGAAGAACAAAAGAAAAATTACGTGGGCGCATACCAGTGGTATGAACTTTCAACCCGTGACGGCATGCTCGACAATAAAGTGATTTCACTGTCTGAAGGCAAGAAAACTGCTTTGGCTGCCAACCTGAGCCAGGAACAGATTCGTCAGGCACGTGACCGTGCAGACCAATGGATTCAGGCACAATAATTCTGCCTGATTCTATAAAGCACCTTCGGGTGCTTTTTTATTGGCTGATTCTTCGTCCCTATTTCAGGTAAAATTGAACTTATTTTAAAGATTAGAGTTTTTATCGAATGTCTGCACAAGATTGGTTATCTCAAGGCACACTTGTTCTTGCCAGCAACAACAAAGGGAAAATTGCCGAATTTGAAAAAATGTTTGCCGAGTTAAATCTGCCTGTAGAAGTGATTCCTCAAGGCAAACTGAATATTGAAGATGCGATTGAAGATGGTTTGAGCTTTGTGGAAAATGCCATTATTAAAGCGCGTCATGCATCCAAAATTTCAGGCAAACCGGCCATAGCCGATGACTCTGGTATTTGCGTTCCGGTACTGGGCGGTGCGCCGGGTATTTATTCTGCACGCTTTGCCGGCGAACATGGCAATGATGCAGCCAACAATGAAAAGCTCTTAAGCCGACTGAAACCGCTTCGTAAAGAAGGTGAAAGTATTGAGGGCATGTTTGTTTGTGTACTTGCACTGGTTCAGCATGCTGAAGATCCACTGCCTCAAATTTTCCAGGGCATCTGGACAGGTGAAGTACTGGAAGCTCCTCGCGGCGAAAATGGTTTTGGTTATGACCCGCTATTCTGGTTGCCTGAACTGGGTATTTCCAGTGCCGAGATGAGCAAGGAAGATAAAAATAAAATCAGCCATCGTGGTCAGGCGATGCAGTTGTTTAAAGCGAGCCTAGAGAAGTAATTTCCTTATTAATCAACCTATCCTTCTAGCAGAAGGGATTACATGTAATTCAATCCCAATATATTTTAGATTGATATTCTCCCTCCCTCTGGGAGGGAGTTAGAGGGAGGGCAATAAAAGATGAAGTATTCCCCCATAAACCCCAATCAATATCGCACTGGCCACAGTACCCGACGCAATATATTTTGCTGAATAGCCGGTGCCTTGATAATGCGTTTCCAGCGCCACAATATTGGCCGCCGGCGGCAATAGAAAGAACATCAACATCACGGCATAGGTCAGCATTTGATGAGGAATAGGCAAAAATAGATAAGCTGCTGCACACAATAAAACAGACAATAACATACGGCTACTGATGATCAATAAGCTACGTTTCAAATCACTCCAGCCAATCCTGACCTTACTCAGCCACATACCCAAAACACACATACCGGCAAAGGTCACCAAGACTTTATTGGCCTGGTAAATCAGCTGTATTACGGGATGAGATTCATAGCTGCTAAAGTCCCAGAATGACAAAACAGCAGCCGTGGTCAAGGCAATGACAGGGGGCGAAAGCATTACATTTTTAATAATAAATCCCTTATCCTGCCGGGTTTCACTCACCGACATCACTGCACAGATATTGCCAAATAAAGAACCGCCGATATACAAGGCAACAATGGTGCTGCTGGCTTCCGGTCCAAAGACGGCTAAAGCAAAAGGAAGACCTAACCATGCACCATTCAAATAACTAAAACACAGAGCACGTAATTTGTCTTGTTGAAAATAATAAAAACCACTAAAGAAAATAATCGAACTGAACAAGCTGAAACCGATCAGCCACAGACTACCTTCTTTATAAAACACCATATTGTAAATGATCAGCAGGGGTATAAAGAGACGGGCCAGCAAAGCTGCCAATAATGGCCGGATCGGCTTTAAAACATGCACTCCCCAATATCCGGCAAGAAAAGAAATAAGAGGAAGAATCAGTGCCATGAGGGTGCAAACTTGGTTTTTTACTGAAGAAGTCCATCCTAGCACAGCTGATATTCAAACATGATCTTGCAGGGCTCATTTTTCATATTCATCTAGCCATGAATCACTTTGTCTTAAAACCGAAACAGAAACGTCACGGCAATGTCATACAGACCTGTTGAGATAGTTCTCAATAAAAATGAGGATATTTTCATGGCAGGATTATCAATTTGGCACGTTGTCATTTTTGCAATTGTGGTGATTTTATTGTTTGGCACATCCAAACTGAAAAATCTGGGTAAGGATGTCGGGGGTGCCGTTAAGGATTTTAAAAAATCGATTAAAGATGATGATGCTGAACATGCTCAACTGCAAGAGCCCCGCACCATTGATGCTCAGGTTAAAAACACTGAAAATACTGTAAAAAGCTAAACGAGTGCAGCCATGCTAAATGTCGGTATGACTGAACTGCTGTGCTTTGCCATTATTGCACTGCTGGTTTTGGGTCCTGAAAAACTGCCCGAAGCTGCGCGTTTTGCCGCGAAATGGTATGGTAAAGCGAAGCGCTTTATTCATAGTGTGCAAACCGAAGTCGATCGGGAACTGAAACTTTCAGAATTTCGTGAAGAAATTCAGAAAGAAATTGACCGCATGACAGAAATAGAACAACGCTTGCAAAAGCAGCTGGATCATTTAACCCAGTCAACACAACAAGAAAAGACTCACGAGCCATCTTCCCCCCGTTATACCTGGCTCAGTCCGTGTCGTTTGACACCCTTTTCAGCGAATTTTGTTCAGTTACATGGCGCTGATGCAGTCAAGGTTTCACGCTCTTATCTCCCCTCTACATTGAAGATTGCCGTATGAGCCAAAGTCAATTGCCTGCTGCTGAAGTCAAATCAGAGACTGAAAATCTGGAACAAATGCCTGTGATGCAGCATTTAATCGTTCTGCGTCAGTATCTATTTAAAATCGTTGGTATTACCCTGCTGCTGTTCTTCTGCTTATTGCCATTTCGCAATTATACTTATCAGCTTTTGTCGGAACCGCTCAGACAACAACTGCCTGTCAGTTCCACCATGATTGCCACCGATGTTACTGCAACCTTTATGGCACCGTTTAAGCTGAATTTATTTGTGGCCTTGATGTTGGCAATGCCGGTAATCATCTACTTCCTATGGTCATTTGTACGCCCTGCCCTGTATGAAAAAGAGCGTCACCTCGCTATTCCACTTTTAGCTGGTAGTATTTCTTTATTTTACTTAGGCATAGCTTTCGCCTACTTCATTACCTTGCCAGCAATTTTGCATTTCTTTATCAGTGTGTCGCCAGAGAGCGTTGCACCAATGACCGACATCAACAGTTATTTAGGCTTTTGTTTAAAATTGTTTTTGGTGTTTGGATTAACCTTTGAAATCCCAATTGTCACTTTAGTCCTAATTCTGATTGGTGTGGTCAGCACGCAAAGTCTGGCAGAAAAGCGACGCTTTATTGTGGTGGGCTGTTTCTTTGTCGCCATGTTTGTGACGCCACCGGATGCACTTTCCATGGTGATGCTTGCCATTCCCATGTGGTTATTATTTGAAATAGGATTATTTCTTGGAAAGATGTTAGAAAAGCGCCATGCATTCAAACCATAATCACACTACTTTTACCCGGCTCCAAACCTAAAATGCAAGTTTGGAGTTTTTATTTATATATATTAAGATATTGATTTTATTATTTTTAAATAAAATAAATTGTCTTTAAATTGACCAAAAAGTGTAAAAAAACTGTCATCACCCGTTTATACAATCGCTCATGATAATCAACTAAACAATAACTTAATTACACTTTACGGATTTAATATGACAACCACTTCTCATCAGCCAACTCGTCGCGATCTTTTAAAATGGTTTTCTGGAATTCCTTTTTTACCGCTTGGGGCAATGGCCACAACAGCAGCATTAACGGGGTGTAATAATAGTGATTCAGACATCATTACCACTCCACCGACAAAACCTGTCAATTTTAAAAGTGCTAAATTTACCCCAATGGTTGCGCCGAACACGGTTGCTGACATGGCGACGACATCGGTTAAATCAAAACTACAAATTACTTGGGATGATGCAACAAATACAGAATATCAGCTTGCATATAAACCCTTCTTTGTTACAGGTCAAACTGTGCCAAAACATGGTGGTGGAACAATTGTTGCCGGTGGCTATTTTGATGTGAATGGCAACCCAATTATGGATAAATCCGTCGTAGGACAAGAACGTCAATTCTTTTCTGATGCTCCAGATGGTTCATCTTTAATTCATTTGAACGATGCAAAAGTAGACGGTGTGACGACCCCAATATTCCATGTGGTTCAGTTTGAATATAATTCAAAAGACCAGTCAGGTGCAGATACCTACGGTCAATTGCCTTCTCCAATTGCTATTCTTACACTTGACCAAGATCAAAAAACAGGTCATCTAGAACTTAAAAAATATTTCAACGTGAATACTGCACCGGTGCACGGTTTATGGATTACTTGTGGTGCAAGTCTTTCTCCGTGGAATACCCATCTTTCAAGTGAAGAATATGAACCTGATGCTTTCAACCAAGGCATTGGTGGTCCAGCTCCAACTGGATTTGGAAAATATTTCTTTAATAATGATATGACCAAAGTAAAACCATATAACTATGGCCATTTACCCGAAGTGATCGTGAACTTAGATGGTACAGGTAGCATCAAGAAGCATTATTGTTTAGGTCGTATTTCACATGAACTAGTTCAGGTCATGCCTGACAATAAAACCGTCATCATGGGTGATGACTATACCAATGGCGGTTTCTTTATGTTCATTGCAGATAAAGAGAAAGACCTTTCTGCGGGAACACTCTATGCTGCTAAATACAAAGATGAATTAAATGAAACCTCTACAGCACGTATCGAGTGGATTAAGCTTGGTTCTGCAACCAGCAAAGAAATTGAAGATCTGGTCAATGTTCAGAATATTCAACCAACAGACATCATGGAAAGCTTAAACGTAAATCCAAATGATGCCAGCTATACTGAAATCACATTGGCGAAGAAAAAGCTTTGGGTCAAAATCAAACCAGGTATGGAAAAAGTAGCCGCTTTCCTGGAAACTCATCGTTATGCGGCCCTGATGGGTGCGAGCATGGCATTTACCAAAATGGAAGGCACAACGGTAAATATCAAGGATAAAGTGGCTTACTCGGCACTTGCCAACATACAAGACTCAATGGTTGTAAATACAAGCAGTTACGTTGCTGCGCATAATATTAAATTCGCAAAAGCATTAAAAGCCGGTGGCGTGCTTGCACATGACCTTAAAGGTAATCAAGTTGACAGCACAGGAACACTTATTCAAAGTGAATGGATACCTGCGCAAAGTCATATGTTACTAATGGGTGAAGATATTAGCATTGATACTTTTGGTAATACGGCAAATCCAGAAAAAATTGCTAGTCCAGATAACTTAAAGTTCTCAGAAAAACTACGCACTTTGTTCATCGGTGAAGATTCAGGCAACCATTTAAATAACTATCTATGGGCATATAATGTTGATGCAAAAACATTGGACCGTATCTTATCTACCCCAGCAGGTGCAGAATCAACAGGTTTGCATGCCGTAGATGAAGTGAATGGCTGGACCTACATCATGAGTAACTTCCAGCACCCAGGTGATGAATGGAATCGTTTCTATAAAATCGATGCTGTAACTGGTGCACGTAGCGGCTTAAGCACAGATTTACTGACGCAAATTGACACTGCAATTGATGCAAACTACAACAAAAAGTTCGCTGCGGCGGTGGGTTATATTACGGCTGACCCAATCGCTCCATCAATGCAAAAGAAAGCAATACCAAGTAAATAAACTGCCTTCTAAAAATGCCGACCTCGTGTCGGCATTTTTTATGGGCTTAAAGGTAAATTTATCTGGATAATATTGCCTTGGGTTGTCCCTTGCTGGGATTTTTCCTGCCATTGCCATTGCTGATTTTTCATCCGTAGAAAATTGGAACAGCGTGTACCATAGACCGGGCTTTGAATAAAAGTGGATGAAAGCAATTCCTCCATCTCTAAACTAATGCCGGTTTGGGGCAAAAGCTCGGGAATAATTTTCCGTTCATCTTCCAGAATATCCCAAACCGCAAATTCCAGATCTGCTTCGGATGTCGTTGTCTGCTGGAGCATCGGTAAAAATTCCTGGGTAAAACGTTTACGTAAATGTCGGGTCTTTTCCCAATGCTCGGTCATTAAACCATTGGACACCACATACACGCCTTGGGCTAAAACCTGCGGTGCTTCACCACGGTTACTCATATAAACCGCCTGATTTGAATCACCTAAAAATAAATTAAAGCCGGCATAATCACGCTGGCGTTTTTCCAGCGCTTGAGCAAAGCGGATCGGGGTTAAATCGGATTCCAGAAAAGCCTGAATCAAATGACCGCGTGAAGTCGGATACTGTGTTTTATCGCTGGCATCCCTGAAATTGGTTAACACTGCCCAGCGACCTGATGCAGTAATCCCCATCCACGTACCACCGGACTGCAAATCTTTTCCGGCAATAATCGGACTGTTTTCCCAAGCGTACAATGCTGCACTCGGCCGCTGATAAAACTCATCCCGATTGGAAATCAGACATAGAGGAGTATCCGGCAAAACTTGCCAGGCTAAAGCGACAATACACATAATTCATGCTCTTCATCTTTACACATTGAATGTACAACATTTTTCCCAGGTTTCAGCTAAAATCTGTGCAAAACATAATGACAAGGAACAGGAATGCTGACCTATCCAAATATAGACCCGGTTGCGGTATCGCTGGGACCATTACAAGTCCACTGGTATGGATTGATGTATTTACTGGCATTTTTATTTGCCTGGGGACTTGCCACCTATAGAACCAAACAACGTGATGGCTGGACACCTGACATGGTCTCTGACCTGATCTTCTATGGTGCCTTAGGGGTCGTGGTCGGTGGTCGTGTAGGCTACGTATTCTTTTATGGCTTTGAACAGTTCATGGCCAATCCACTATGGTTATTTCAGGTCTGGACCGGCGGCATGAGCTTCCATGGTGGATTCCTGGGTGTGATGCTTGCCATGCTATTCTGGTGCAAAAAATACCAGAAAACCTGGTTTCAAACGCTGGACTTTATTGCCCCTTGTGTCCCGACTGGCCTGATGTTCGGTCGTATTGGCAATTTCATTGGTGGTGAACTGTATGGCCGCCCGGTTTCTGATTCAAACTTTGCACTGGGGATGATCTTCCCTACCGATCCCTTGCAATTGGTCCGTCATCCCTCACAGCTTTATCAGGCTTTGGGCGAAGGTTTAATCCTGTTTATTGTATTGTGGTGGTTCAGCTCCAAGCCGCGTCCACGTATGGCAGTTTCTGCCCTGTTCCTGATCGGTTATGGTATTGCCCGTTTTGTGGTGGAATTCTTCCGTGAACCCGATAATGGCCAGCTATTTATTGGCTGGATGAGTAAAGGCCAGTTCCTGACTGTACCGATGATTTTGATTGGCCTCTGGATGATGTGGTATGCCTATCAAAAGAAAATCTATGATTGGGGTCCACAGAAAAATAGCTGAATAAAATTCCTTCTCCCTGAACTTAAGTTTAAGCACTGCTTTAAATTTAAGTGTAAGAGAAGGTTAGGATGAGGGAGACAAAAAATGTCTCCTTTTTTTATCTCTCTGGTTATGTGTGCTCTTAAGAAAGAGATTTAAAATAATCTACAGGTAGGTTGAATCTGTGCTTCCCTCTCACTCGTATGCTAAAGTGCCCTTAGTTCTTATTCATCCAATAGAAAAACATGCTCGAATTTTGGTTCAATCCTAAAGCTTCCATTCTTCATAAACTGCTGATCTTTGTGGTCATCGCAATTGCAACGGGCGGACTGTACTGGATGGAACCTTTAAAACCGGATGCTATCCTGATGTTCATGGGTACAGGTATTATTTTCCTGATTTGCCGTTACTGTAAAATTCATTTTGCTGCTAAAAACCCGACCGGCCTGTTCTATCGACTCTTGGTCTGGATTCCTCTTGCCTTGCTGTTGGCCCTGATTTTCATGCATATGCAGAATGGTGAAATTCTCATCCCCGGTGCCCAAGGCATCGGTTTTATGGCTTTGGCCATTTGCCTGTTTTCACCCTTGTCTTTATTGAATAAAAATGCCCCCTTGGATGAGCAAAAATAATGCTGAAGTTCTGGTATTCCGACCAATGTAGCCGCGAGCTGAAACTGATGGTCTGTATTGCAACCTGTATGATCATTTATCTCTGCTCTACGGTACAGCAACTTTCCCCCATGTTGACAGGAATAAGTGTAGGCATTGGTATGGGCATACATGTATTAAGAGCGTTAAGCTTAAAAATTGCGGCAGATAACCCTTATAAGAAAGGTTTTGAGATTCTTGTGTTCATTATGCCGCTGATGGCATTCATTACCTTAATTTCTGCATTGCCTACCCAGCATAAGCTGATGCTCGCCATTCAGGCGATTGGCTTTGCTGCCATTGGCCTATTTATATTATCGGGCTTTCCAAAGCGCAAGTTTGATTAGATTGAACTGAATTAGCTTCTCGTGTATTTCACACCCTTAAATAAGCCGAAATCCATATTGAATGTATTTTAAAAAGCCAAAATAAAAAAGACCGCTAAAAAGCGGTCTTTTTCAATCATCGAGAGATGATTAAGCAGCTAATGCACCTTTAGCTTTTTCAGCTAAAGCAGCAAATGCAACTGCGTCATGCATAGCGATGTCAGCAAGTACGCGACGGTCGATGATCACTTGAGCTTTTTTCAAGCCATCGATCATACGGCTGTACGACAAACCATTTTGACGAGCACCAGCGTTGATACGTGCAATCCACAAAGCGCGGAATTGACGTTTCTTTTGACGACGGTCACGGTAAGCGTATTGACCTGCTTTGATTACTGCTTGGAACGCAACGCGGTAAACGCGTGAGCGAGCGCCATAGTAACCTTTAGCACGAGCAAGAATTTTTTTATGACGGCGATGAGCCTGTACACCACGTTTTACACGAGCCATTTATAAATCTCCTTAGATGTATGGGCACATAGCACGAACTGAAGCAACGTCACTTACGTGAACCATCACACAGCCGCGCAATTGACGGATACGTTTAGCAGATTTTTTGGTCAAAATGTGGCGTTTGAACGCTTGTTTACGCTTGAAACCGTTAGCAGTCGCTTTAAAACGTTTAGCTGCACCACGGCGAGTTTTTAACTTAGCCATAACAACCTCTTTAAACACCTGTTCGGCACGTCTGCACCATTGCAAAAACGACCTGCAGGTAAGGGAGCGAACATTCTAAAGCATCTTTGTTCAAAACAAAAGCAGATATACCGAAAATAGTATGCCAATCATCTGTTTCACTTAGTCTTATTTTCACTATCAAAAGCGGGATGTTTTTATTAATAAATCCACTATTCGGCATTATAATTATCACACCATAAGAATACCGGACTGCTATGAACCCTGCACAGGATGCTTTTGCCGCCCTGCGTTATCGTGACTTTTCCATTGTCACGATTAACCAGTTCTGCCTGACGCTCGCCATTTTAATTCAAGAAATTATTGTCGCGTATTCGCTGTATCAGATTACCAAAGACCCTTTGACGCTGGGTTTGATTGGCCTGGCCGAAGCCATTCCCTTTATTGCCTTGTCCTTGTGGGGTGGCTATTTCGCCGACCGCTTTAACAAACAGACCATCATGAAAATCTGTCTGTTCTTTGCCGTGCCCTTGCCTGTGGTTTTATGGTGGCTATTTCATGCTTATGGCTTGACTCAAATTAGTGTAAATGCCCTATCTTGGGGAATTTACGCGGTGATCTTTGCGTTGGGAACCATCCGTGGGTTCTATAATCCTTCCGCCACTTCACTCAAGCCTTTTTTAATCCCGCGTGAGCTCTATGCCAATGGCGCGACTTGGACCACCATTGGCTGGCAAAGCGGCGTGATTATTGGTCCCATGCTTGGTGGTTTTATGCTGGCTTTTTTAGGCCGTGAAAACAGTTTATGGACAGTCGCCGGATTATTGGCCATCTGTTTCATCCTAATTAACCTGCTACAAAAACGCAGTTTTCCCAAAATTGAAACGGATAATTTAATCGAAAGTTTGGGAGATGGTTTCCGCTTTATCTGGAAAACCAAAATCGTGCTCTGGGCCATTTCGCTGGATCTGGTTTCGGTGCTGTTTGGCGGGGTCATTGCCTTACTGCCGATCTTTGCCGAAGATATTTTAAAAGTCGGGCCTGAAGGTTTGGGTTACTTGCGTGCAGCACCTTCGATTGGTGCACTCATCACCATGATTGCCTTAACCAGATTTCCACCGACCCAAAATGCATGGCGGAATATGTTGCTCGCGGTTGCCGGGTTTGGCATGTTTACACTGCTGTTTGCCTTCTCGAATAACCTGTGGCTGTCTTTATTTGCTTTAGCCATGACCGGTGCCTGTGACAGTATTTCAGTGGTCATCCGCCAGACCATTCTGCAAATTTATCCGCCAGAAAATATGCGTGGCCGTGTCGCTGCGGTGAATGGCATGTTTGTTTCATCTAGTAATGAACTGGGCGCTTTTGAATCCGGTTTAGCCGCTAAATATATGGGCACCATTATGGCAACCGTCTTTGGGGGCTGTATGACCATGGTTGTAGTGGCGCTGAGCTGGGCAAAAACCCGCGATTTATTTGGCGTCGACATTACCAAAGTGCATGATCATGAACATTAATTGAATTTTTAGACTTGCCAGTATTTCCAATTCAGGAAATACTGCGTACTCAAAATACCCGGCTACCGCTGCAATATCTGGTTTGACTAAGAAATAAATATTTATGAAACAAATACTGTGTTTTTCTCTACTCATGTGTGTACCCTTCAGTACTGTTTACAGTGCTGAATCTAAAGCAACCAAACAGCTTACCGTTCAGAAAAGCGTAGCCCTTCCCGCGCATTTGACCACACGCATTCAGTGGACCAAATTTCCGCATCCAAACTATAAAAATGAAGATTTAAAAGAACAAAACCGCAGTGCCATTATTCGCATTTATGCAGATGAAACCGGTAATGTCATCAAGGCCAGCGTACAGGAAAGTACCGGCTTAAGCCATCTGGATAACCTGCTGGTTCAAGCTGTGCATGAAGCACATGTCAAACCCCATATCGAAAATGACACGGCAACACCTCTCATTGGCTATCAAACCTTTAGTTTAAAGTTAGACCAAGAGGATGTTGAAGCCTGTCCCTATGACTTTGAATCGAAAAATTGGCAGGCACAACAGCAGAATAGAAAAACACCTTTTTCATACCGTACTCAGCCACAACTAGACATCGATTCTGAATTGCTCAACGGCCATAATCGTACAGTCAAATTTAACTTTAAGGTCAATAAACACGGAAATGTGAAAAAAGTTAAAGTGAAACAGGGTTCAGGTATTTATGCTTTAGATCAACAGGTCGTTCAGGCTGTATCAAATAGTCAAGTTTCGGTGAAACGGACTGCCAAAACCTTATGGCTGTATAAAAAATCCAGCTTTAAAGATGAGATTAAGTTCAACTTAAATCACTGTGAATAAGCAAAATTAAAAATGAGATGCAAAAGCATCTCGTTTTTTTAAAACAGGCTAAAAGCCAAATAGATAAACAAGTAACGCCCTATTTTAGCAATTGCAACCATCAATAAAAATCGGGCAAAATTTTCTTTTAGCAGACCGGCAATAAGGGTAATGGGATCGCCAATGATGGGTACCCAGCTCAACAATAATGACCAGTAGCCATATTTGTGATATTTCGCCTGTGCTTTCACCATTTGCTGCTGTGAAACAGGAAACCATTTTTTGTCTTTGTAATGTTCAATCTTAAAACCGAGCCACCAGTTCACGCAAGATCCCAAAATATTTCCCAAGCTTGCAACAAACAGTAGCCAAGGAACTGAATGACTGCCCTCCGCCAAAAAAGCCAATAAAACCGCTTCAGACTGCAAAGGCAATAAAGTTGCCGCACCAAAGGCAGAAATAAACAGTAACAGGTAAGCCGGCATCAGGCTGCTACCGGTTTAAAGCCCGAGTTTTTTCTTGGTTGAGGTGTATTCATAAACTGTCCAAAGCAAAGCCAGAACCAGAATCAGATAACGGCTATAGCTATAACGCTGCGTCAAAGGCTGGATGGCTGCGTATAAAGCATTCTGGTCCTGCGTATTTAAAGTCGCCATAAAATTCTGGATGTGCACGGCTTCGGCAATAAAAAGAATCAAACAGGCTGCTATACCAAAGATAATGCTCCAATAGATTTTGGCATTGTGTTCCAAAATACGCGTTGAATTTAAAAAAAATGCTTTCATAAGGTGCTGATCCAATAAAAAACCACCGCATGGGTGGTTTATTTTTCTATATCGCCATCTTAACACAACTGTGGTTCAAGTCATTTTAACCAGCGACCTGAATCGACAATGCTTTCTGAATAGCAGGACGTGCAGTCAGGCGATCTACATATTCTTTCACATAGGGATAATCTTCAAGCTGAATTTGCTGCCATTCATGGCGTAGTATCCACGGTAAAATCGCCATATCGGCAATCGAATACTCGCCCGCCACATACTTTTGCCCTATCAGCTGCTTATTCAGCACACCGTACAGACGCTTGGTCTCGGCTACATAACGGTCTATGGCATAGGGAATTTTTTCCGGTGCAAAGCGGCCAAAATGATGGTTCTGCCCCAGCATCGGCCCGAAACCACCCATTTGCCACATTAGCCATTGCTCGACTTCAACGCGCTGTTGCTCATCTACTGGATAATACAATCCGGTTTTACGGCCCAAATACTGCAAAATTGCCCCAGACTCAAATACTGAAATGGCTTCACCACGCGGTCCGTCCTGATCCACAATCGCGGGAATTTTATTGTTAGGTGAAATACGTAAAAAGTCAGGCTGAAACTGATCATTTTCTAAAATATTGACTGGAAAAATTTGGTATTCCAAACCCATTTCTTCTAATGCTATTGTAATTTTATGACCATTGGGTGTTCCCCAATAATAGAGATCAATCATGTTTCCTACCTTTTGCCTTTTTCGTTTTACATGACATGCTTAAAATTTATTCCAGTTATAGCATGATTTAGTACCATACATCCGCATATTTAATTATAGATTCATCAATAAAACCACTAAATATAAAGCATTATTTTCAGGCAAAAATCAGCCCCGGATGTTGTTACATATTGATGCTTGAAAAGCCTCCACCCAATCTTATATTAGACATGAAGCAATCATCCATTCAGGATATTGCTTCACATTACTTATGCCATCCATTACAGAATTATCATCATGCTTTTATAACTTTTCTGAGAACCGGAGGTTCTATCCATGAGCAATTCCAGTCTTACCCCACTGTTCCGACGTAGCATCGGTTTTGACCGTTTTAATGACCTGTTTGACTATGCAATGCAAAGTGAAACACCGAATTATCCACATTACAATATTGAAAAAACCGGCGATAATAATTACCGCATTGTCGTCTCTGCAGCCGGATTTAACGAAGACCAACTCGAGATCAACCTGGAAAATCAGGTTCTGACCATTAGCGGCAAAGCGGTTGAAGAAAAATCGGATACTACGGTAGAATTTTTACACAAAGGTATCGCCCACCGTTCCTTTAAACTTTCTTTACGTCTGGATGAACATGTAGAAGTACAACAAGCTGACTTTGCAAACGGTTTGTTAAAAATCGACTTACAGCGCAATGTTCCAGAAGAAAAATTACCTCGCCAGATTCCAATTGGCAGCAAAACCACGGAAAAACTTACGTCACCTCAACAGGAGACAGCAAAATAACGCCCCAAAAGACTGGTCAATGACTGGTCTTTTAAATAATTGAAACAATCTCTTAAAAAACTGATTCAAAAAATCATCGCTATAAAAAAGCCCTGCTTTTGCAGGGCTTTCTTCATCAATAGAGGATTACTTTTTCTTTTTAGGACCAAGCAGCATACCCATTTGACGACCTTCCATTTTTGGTGCTTGTTCAACTACACCGAATTCAGCCACATCTGCTTCAACTTTTTGCAATTGAGCCAGACCCAGCTGTTGGTGAGCCATTTCACGACCACGGAAGCGTAAAGTGATTTTTACCTTGTTGCCTTCTTCAAGGAACTTGATAATGGCACGTAATTTTACGTTGTAATCACCAACATCAGTCGCAGGGCGGAGCTTGATTTCTTTCACCTGTACTTGATGCTGTTTTTTCTTCGCTTCTTTCTGCTTTTGTTTCAGATCAAACAAATGCTTGTTGAAGTCCATGATTTTACACACGGGTGGCTCAGCATTTGCAACAATCTCAACCAGGTCAAGATCGACAGCTTCAGCTGCACGTAAAGCATCATTTAAGCTTACGATGCCTTTTTGCTCGCCATTTTCGTCTACAAGACGGACTTCTTTTGCACGAATTTCATCATTCAAAGCAGGACGGTTTGATTTGTTACCGCCCTGTTGATTACGGTCAGGCTGTTTAATCGCTTTTACTCCACAATATACCGGCCGCGTTCGGCAACGGCTGCTTTCACTAGGTCAACGAAGGCATCGATTGACATAGTACCCAAATTTTTTCCTGAGCGGGTACGCACATTTACTGTACCTTCCTCTACTTCACGGTCCCCAAGTACCAGCAAGTAAGGAATACGCTCTAAAGTACGTTCACGAATCTTAAAGCCGATTTTCTCATTTCTCAAGTCGGAAATGGCACGAATTCCGTTTTCTTTAAGTTTAGCGACGACTGACTCACATGCTTCCGCTTGAGAATCGGTAATGTTCATTACACATGCTTGTGTAGGCGCCAACCAAGGTGGCATAAAGCCTGCATAGTGTTCAATCAGTATACCAATAAAACGTTCGAAACTGCCAAGAATTGCACGATGTAACATAACAGGCTGATCACGGTCGTTATCTTCTGTTACGTAAGATGCTTCCAGACGCTCCGGCAAGTTGAAGTCACACTGAATGGTACCGCACTGCCATACACGGCCCAGACAGTCTTTCAATGAGAATTCAATCTTCGGACCGTAGAATGCGCCCTCACCCGGTTGCAGTTCCCATTCAAGACCAGCAGCATCCAAAGCATCAGCCAAAGATTTTTCCGCCATGTCCCAAAGTTTGTCATCACCGACACGTTTTTCCGGACGTGTAGAGAGTTTCATTTGAACGTCTTCAAAACCGAAGTCTTTGTACACATCTAAAGTCAATTTAATGAAATCTGCAACTTCAGTTCCAATCTGTTCTTTGGTACAGAAAATGTGTGCATCATCTTGGGTAAAGCCACGAACACGCATAATGCCGTGTAATGAACCTGATGGCTCGTTACGGTGACATGAACCAAACTCAGCCAGACGGATTGGCAGGTCACGGTAAGATTTCAACCCCTGGTTGAATACCTGTACGTGACATGGACAGTTCATTGGTTTTACCGCATAGTTACGGTTCTCTGAATGAGTCGTAAACATGTTGTCTGCATAGTTTGCAGCATGTCCCGATTTTTCCCAAAGCGTGAAGTCCACCACTTGCGGGGTACGAATCTCAAGATAACCATTATCTTGCTGAACTTTACGCATGTACTGTTCCAGTACCTGGTAAATGGTCCAGCCATTCGGATGCCAGAACACCATACCCGGTGCTTCTTCCTGCATATGGAACAAGTCTAAAGCTTTACCGATTTTACGGTGGTCGCGTTTTTCTGCTTCTTCAATACGTTTAATGTACGCAGCGAGCTGTTTCTTATCTGCCCAGGCTGTACCGTAAATACGTTGCAGCTGTTCATTCTTCGCATCACCACGCCAGTAAGCACCAGAGATTTTAGTAAGTTTGAACGATTTTAAGAATTTGGTATTCGGTACGTGCGGACCACGGCACATATCCAGATAGTCTTGATGGTAGTACAAGCCCATTTGCGTTTCTTCAGGCATGTCTTCAATCAAGCGGAGTTTGTATTCTTCGCCACGCGCAGTGAATTCTGCAATCACTTCATCGCGTGGGGTCATTTTTTTGATGACATCATAGTCTTGGTCGATGAGCTTTTTCATACGCTCTTCAATCGCCGCCAAGTCATCTAAAGTAAACGGACGTGGCATCCAGATGTCATAGTAGAAACCTTCTTCAATGACCGGGCCAATCACCATCTTTGCTTCGGGGAACAATTGCTTAACTGCATGGCCGACCAGGTGCGCACAAGAGTGACGAATGATGTGAATACCATCTTCATCTTTAGGCGTGATAATTTGTAAGGTTGCATCTTCGGTGATGAGATCAGACGCATCAACCAAACGGTCGTTTACGCGACCCGCAACTGTATTTTTTGCAAGACCCGGACCAATGCTCAGTGCAACGTCCATCACAGATACGGCTTGATCAAACTGTTTTTGATCGCCATTTGGCAAAGTGATAATTGGCATAAAAAAATCCTTAAGGAGTGATGCCCCGTACCATAGGGCATGTCACCGCGAGATTATGATCGAGGCAGAACCTCAAAAGATAAAAACGGTGGATAAATAAAAATCGATTCGAATTTTACACGTCTTATCCACAGGATTAAACCTTTTCACCTATAAAATTCGCAATTTGGCACATTTTGAATTTATTTGCCAATGCCTTAGCTCTAGCTCAATCAAGGAATTTTCACTTCCCTTTTTATGCTCTAAAGTTATTCCATGCTTGGAACTTGCACTAAGCATAGGAATAAAGCTGAGCAAATTGCGGAATCACAGCTTCACTTTGAGTGGGTCTTAAAAACACATAATCACCCCATTTCGGATAGAGCTCGTGTAATGTAGCGTACCCCCATGCAATCGGCCCTAATATTTCTGTAAAATGGGTTCGACCAAATCAAATATCGCCTGATAATCCTGTTTATAAAACTGGTGAATGGAAATGGAGACTGAATCGCGCTGATTGGCTAAAGACTGATTGATCGGAGCAAGATATTTCCCCAGGTCATATAAGCGTGTATCTGATTGAACTGTGCATTGACTTTTATCTTCATCAAAGGCCAGCACGCCTTTGAACTGATCGAGATTAAGCAAAATTTCATCCGTCTTGGCCAACGCACTAAATGAATGCCCTGCACAACGACACGAATATGAGCAGAGGATTTGACTCATTTTTTGTAATTCATTGACATGCTGAGGTTGAAAAATTTATGGATGTGCCTGCTGGCTTCCAGACCAATTCGGCCATCCTTTATCCGCCTGTTGTATTTTCATTATTATTTCCTGGCTAATGTTATTTAAATTGCCTGTTTAGAGTAAAATATCTAAAAAAGCAAATATGGAAACCCATGCGTTCAAAAAAAATCCACACCATAAAATAATTTTTTAATTTTCAATATGTTAAAAATTATCAAATAGTACTCGACTAAAGCATAACTGCAAGATTTCTGATAAATGCATATCTTTTTCAAAAGGATATGAAAACAAATATAGAATGGAGTTTTAACATGGTTAGCGCATATGATGAATTACCGCGTACCCCCGCAAATTTTGTAGCGTTGTCACCTTTACGCTATCTGGATCGGGCTGCTTATATTTACCCGAATCAAAATGCAATTATTCATGGTAAACGTCGTATTACCTGGCGTGAAAAATATAATCGTTGCCGCCAGTTTGCCCACCAACTCCAAAAACTCGGGATCGGTAAAAATGATACCGTTTCGGTACTGCTGCCTAATGTGCCGGCAATGATTGAAGCACATTTTGCCATACCAATGGCAGGTGCCGTACTGAATACCTTAAATACCCGTCTGGATGCCAAAACAGTTGCCTTCATGCTGGAACACGCCGAAAGCAAGGTATTGCTGGTTGACCCCGAATTCAGCCAGCTTGCTACAGAAGCCTTGGCGCTGATCCCGCAAGAAATCTATGTCATTGATGTCGCCGATGAAGAATATGAGGGTGAAGATACCCGTATTGGCCAGATTGAATATGAAGACTGGATTGCACAAGGTGATACCAATTTTGAGTGGCATTTACCCACAGATGAATGGGATGCCATCAGCTTAAGCTACACCTCGGGCACCACGGGGAACCCGAAAGGCGTGGTCTATCATCACCGCGGGGCCTACATTAATGCAGCCAGTAACATCATTGCTTGCGGCATGATGCCTCGCGCGACCTATTTATGGACCCTGCCATTGTTCCACTGCAATGGCTGGTGCTTTGCCTGGACCATGGCTGCCAATGGCGGTACCAATGTCTGCTTGCGCAAAGTTGATGCAGAACAGATTTTCAAATTGATTGCCGAACATAAAGTCGACTACTTCTGTGGTGCACCGATTGTCCTGTCGATGCTGATCAATACTCCTGAAGAGAAAAAGACCCAGATTGATCACCGTGTTGAAGTGATGGTGGCCGGTGCCGCGCCTCCTGCGGCGATTATTGAAGGCATGCGTAATATTGGCATTAATGTCACTCACGTCTATGGTTTAACTGAAACTTACGGCCCTTCTGCACTGTGTGCATCACAAGCGGGTTGGAGCGACCTGTCGATTCAGGAACAGGCTCACTTGCACTCTCGTCAAGGAGTTCCATATCCACTGCAAGATGGCATGAAAGTACTTGATCCGGAGACCATGCACGAAGTGCCGCATGATGGTAAAACCATGGGTGAGATCATGTTCCGCGGCAATATCGTCATGAAAGGCTATTTAAAGAATCCTGAAGCAACCGCCGAAGCCTTTGCTGGTGGCTGGTTCCATACCGGTGACCTTGCCGTTTGCCAACCGGATGGCTATGCCAAAATTACCGACCGCTCTAAAGATGTGATTATTTCCGGCGGTGAAAATATTTCTTCACTCGAAGTGGAAGAAGTGCTGTATCAACACCCTGCAGTCCTGACAGCAGCGGTAGTGGCAAAACCTGATCCACGCTGGCAGGAAGTTCCATGTGCCTTTGTGGAACTCAAACAAGGTAAAACTGCAACAGCTGAAGAACTGATTGAATACTGTAAACAGCATTTGGCCCGTTTTAAAGTACCGAAAGATGTGGTGATTACCGAAATTCCAAAGACATCTACAGGCAAACTGCAAAAATTCATCTTGCGTGACTGGGCCAAAGAACGTGCTACAGGCGAGTTTCAGTAACTCTCCCTCACCAGCCCTCTCTCTAACTCTCTCCCTGAGCAAGCGACAACGCACTGCTTTGTCGCAAAGCGCAAGAGAGCAATCTTAAGGCATAAAAAAGCGACTCCATCGAGTCGCTTTTTTAGTTTGAGTATAGAAATAAGAAATCAATTGTCTGAAATCAAAGCCACTTGCTGAATATAGTTAAACAGTTTCAACTTGGATGCAGCCAGCTCTTCTTCCGTCACCTGATTTTTGATATCACGATGGATCCGCAAAATATGCTGACGAATCGCATGATGCTCAGCAGCATTATGTGCTTTCATGAATTCTTTAATCACCGGATCACCTTGCGCGATCATACGATCGACCCAACGTTGCAACTGCGCAGTTTTTTTCGCGCCTTGCTGTGGAGTAAGGTAAGACAAAATCATGGTTTCATCTTCATTACGCAATAATTTTCCTACACGCTGAAACTGACGGCGACGTGCTTCATGTGAAGTAATGGTTTGCACATCCAGTAAAGCATCAATCAGACGTTCTTCCACCGGAAGGTTTTTAATTTGTTTGATACTCAACTGAGCCAGTTGCTCACCTAAAGCAGCCATACGCTGAACTGCTTTTTTCTGTTCGGTTTTACTCGCCCGCCCTTCTAAACTTTCAAAGTCATCTTCAGTAAAACGGTTCGGTCGACGTGCCACGATTAATCTGCCTCGTAAAATTTTGCTGCAAATAATGCCTGAATTTCAGATAAAGCCTGTTCTTCATCTGTACCTTCAAGCACTAAACGTAAAGTTGTGCCTTTGCCTGCACCGAGCATCAGCAAAGACATAATATTTTTTGCATCTACTAATTTGTTGCCTTTACCAATTTGAATCGATGAACGAAATTTGGTGGTAACTTCGATTAGCTTTCCAGACGCACGCGCATGTAAACCTAGTTTATTAATTACGTCAACAGTTGTGTCAATCATGACCAGTGCTTCATTTCTCTGTGGAGGACTTGGATAGACCATTTTTCCTCAAGGGCTTTTTTGAGTCTATCTACGATATATACGGAACGATGCTGCCCGCCGGTACAGCCAATGGATACCGTCATATAGTGACGATGCCCTTCTGCAAAGGCAGGCAACCACTTATCTAAAAAATGATAAATGTCTTGGAACATTTCATTGGTTTGTTCACTTTGCAGCAAAAACTGTTGTACAGGCAAATCCAAACCTGAATATTTTCGCAATTCCAGATCCCAATGCGGATTCGGCAAATGACGTACGTCAAAGACATAATCGGCATCAAGCGGAATACCGTGTTTATAACCAAATGATTGTAAAATTAAAATGAGGTTATCTGATTGTCCAAGTTTAGACAACAAGGTATGTTTCAGATCATGTACGCTTTTATCGGTGGTATCAATATGTACCGTTGAACGCAACTGTATCGGAAGCAATAAGGTTTTTTCTTCCTGTATACATTCAATCAGGCTTTTAAAACGACTGGCTAAAGGATGCGGACGCCGCGATGCACTAAAACGCGAAATCAGTTCCTGATCTTGCGTGGTCAAATAAATGATATCCACCGAACCAGATTTCTGCAGTTGTTCAAAAACATGATCAAATTCCTGCAAATCTGCACGGGTGCTGCGTACATCTACGCCCAGCGCCAACTGTTCCAGATTATTGTCACGATCCAGTTTTTCCACAATTTCCGGCAGCAATGCCAGCGGTAAATTATCAATACAGTAATAGCCCAAATCTTCAAGCACCTGCAGGGCAGATGATTTTCCCGATCCAGATTGTCCTGTGACGATTAAAATACGCTTCATGGCAAGGCTGTCCTTAATAGTGAAGTCTATGCGGTATGCTTAACCTGCAAGTTATCAATCAGTCTGGTGGTGCCCAATTTAGCGGCAACAAACAGCACCACATCCTGATCAAAGGCTTGTATTTTTTGTAATTCCGGAGTGCGTGCTTCCACATAATCCACAATAAAACCAGCTTGTGTCAACTTTTGCTTTATATTTTCTAGCACGTCCGCAAGGCTGACACCACTGTGCAGTTCCTGCTCGGCAGCAGTTAAACTCTGGTAAATGGTCGGAGCAATGGCACGGTGTTCTGCACTCAAATAACCATTACGCGAACTAAGGGCCAAACCATCTTTGGCACGGGTAATCGGCACCCCAATCACTTCTAGCGGAATATTCAGGTCACGTACAAACTGACGAATCACCGCCAGTTGCTGGTAGTCCTTTTGCCCGAAGAAGGCAAAATTTGGCTGCACAATATTAAACAGTTTAGTAACCACTACCGCCACGCCATCAAAATGACCCGGACGCTGCAACCCGCATAAGTCATTGGTAATCTCAGACACGCTAATGTTGGTTAAACGCGGCTTGTTGCCATACATTTGCTCAACGCTAGGGGCAAAAATAATGTCACAGCCGACATCTGCCAACAAATGACTATCCTGCTCCAGAGTACGCGGATAGCTGTCAAAGTCTTCATTGGGCCCAAACTGAATCGGATTGACAAAAATACTGACCACAACAACATCACAGATTTTTTTTGCTTCACGCACCAGGTTTAAATGCCCTTCATGCAAATTCCCCATGGTCGGGACAAAACCGATAATTTTTCGTGCCGATCGAGCTGGACTCAGTGAAGCGCTTAATCCCTGAATGGTAGTTTCTGTTTTCATGTTTACAGCTCAACTTGAAAAGTTTGTTCTTTAGCAGGAAAAGATTGATCTTGTACCGCTGCATGGTAGGCTTTAAAAGCATCCAGAATTGCAGTTTCCCCTGCCTGTTCTTTCATAAAATTACGGACAAATTTGGCCACATGACCACCGGTCAGTCCAAGCATGTCCTGTACAACCAACACTTGGCCGTCCGTATCTGCCCCCGCCCCAATGCCAATCACAGGCGTATGTGGAAACAACTCACTAATTTCCTTACCCACCTGCGCCGGAACACATTCCAGTAGCAATACCGCAGCACCGGCTTCCACCACCGCCTTACAATCAGCAATCAGCTGATCGGCAGCTTCACGGGTACGTGCCTGAACTTTATAGCCACCAAATACATGCACAGATTGTGGAGTTAGTCCCAAATGCACACATACAGGAATACCATTGCGGGTCAAGACCTGAACAGTTTCAGCCAGCCATGCACCACCTTCAATTTTCACCATGTGCGCGCCCGCTTGCATGACTGTTTTTGAACTCGATAATGCCTCATTCAGCGTGGCATAACTCATAAACGGCAAATCGGTCAGAATAAAGGCATGCTGATTACCACGGCGAACAGCTGCGGTGTGATAAGCCATATCCTGTACCGTCACAGGCAGGGTAGAATCACAGCCCTGAATGGTCATTCCTAAAGAATCACCTACCAGAATCGTATCAATTTCAGCAACTTCCATTGCTTTCGCCATGCTCGCATCATAGCAAGTCAGGCAGGAGAATTTGCGGCCTTGCGCTTTAAATTTTCTTAAGTCACTTAGACTAATCATCCAGATATTCCTCTTATGACGACTTTCTCAAGCGGTCATGCAAAAAATTAAATATTTGCCCAATTTCCCTCATCCAATACGGTAAGCGATGGATGTTGCAATATCGGTAAATCTTTTAATAATTGTCCTTTGAGTTGTAAATTTGCCTCTAAATCAAGCAATGGCATCAGCACGAAATCACGTTCCATAACACCAATATGTGGCACGGTTAAACGCTCATGATGAATCTGTTCTTCGCCATACATGAGGAGATCCAGGTCCAAAGTCCGCTCCCCCCAACGGCGCAGTCGAACCCGACCGGATTCTTGCTCAAAACGCTGCAACTCATCCAGCAAAGCCAGTGGCTCCAAGTCTGTAACCAGCTGTACAGCCGCATTTAAGTAGTTGGGCTGGTCTTGTGGCCCCATTGGAGGGCTTTGATACAACCTTGATGTTTTCACTGATCCCAGCGTCGCCAGCTTCTGTACTGCCTCTGCTAAAATTTGCCGTGAATCACCCAGATTACTGCCTAGGCCGATGTAGGTTACTGTGCTCATTGTGTTGGTCCAAAAATCACCTGACTTAAGTCACGTTTGACCCGTTTGCGTTTTAAAATCGGATGATCGGCGGCAATTTCGGAACCGCCTGCCGACACAGTTTGAACCGGTCTTTCCGGTTTTGCCCGGCTTTTACGTTCACGGCGACTACGCGGTTCAGGCTCGTTCACCAAAGGTTCAATTTCAGTAATTGCAGCAACCGGTTTGGTTTCCACCACATCGTCTGTAGTTGCCTTACGGCGGCTTTTTGCACGCTGGCGGTTATATTGACTGATGGCACGTTCTTTTTCATCCGTAGACATCTGTTGATACGCATCCCACCATACACCCATGCCTTGAGTGGTATCGTCACCCGATTTCTCGCGCAGTAACAGAAAGTCAAATCCGGCACGGAAACGCGCATGGGTCGATAAAGCCTGAATTTGCTGCGGCTTCGGATTGAGCAAACGCGTTTGCATTTCCCAGACTTCACGAATAAAGGTTTCTGCAAAACGTGGAATGATGGTCCGGGTAGCCTGACGTTTTAACACATCCAAACCGGCTTGTGCTCTTGCCTCTGCCGGAACAACGCCTTTACTTAAATAAAATTCACAACGCTCTAAAAAAGGTTTCCATAACAATACCGCATAGAAGAATGCAGGATTGATGGTCTTGCCCATTTGAATGCGCTGATCGGTATTGATCGCAGCGCGTTCGATAAAGGTGGAGATATCCGGGCTGATGTCTGCAAACAGCTGATGCCAAATACCGAAATCAATCAGCATTGGCAGCACCCGGTTCAAATGTCCCATGGTGAACAGCTTCTGTGATTCATCATATAAGCGGTGTGGAGAGATATCACGCAACAGCTGAGTCAGCTCGGGGGTAAAAATCTCTAGAATTTCAGGTGCAATACTAAAATTTAATTTTGCAGCAAAACGTAAAGTACGCAGCATACGTACCGGATCTTCTTCGAAACGTAAGGTCGGGTCACCCAACAAGCGCAAGGTTTTATTTTTTATATCATCAATAGCATCACAGAAATCCAGCACAATCCCTTTACGCGGCTGGTAATACATCGCATTAATGGAAAAATCACGACGCACAAAATCCTGTTCAATTGTGCCCCAGTTATTGTCGCGCAGAATCATGCCTGAGGCAGAAGTGACTGCTTTTTTAGGCGGGGCACGGAAAGTGGCCACCTCGACCAGTTCGCGACCGGCATAGACATGAGCAAGCTCAAAACGTCGTCCGATAATACGGCAACGTCGTCCGAAGACCTCTTTGACCTGAGCCGGAGTTGCGTTGGTGACCGCATCAAAATCTTTAGGATTCAGCCCTAAAATTAAGTCACGGACGCCGCCACCGACGATATAAGCTTCATAGCCTGCCTTGGTTAAGGCATCAATAACATCTAATATGTAAGAAGGTAATTGAGCGGTTGATAAACCACATTTTGACGCGCGCAAAGTTTGCAAAAGACGCTGTCTCCTACGTCTGAACGTAAAATATCTAAGATGACGCTAATCATATCTCTAACACAATCAAAGGGCAATTTGATTATCTTAATGCATCATACTTTGTTCGATATTCTAAGCGGCTATTGCCATTCCTCTACAAGCCTAAACGGTCTTTATTCTTGTTAAATAGCGCAGGTCCTATCCCCTTGACCTGTTGCAATTCTTCAATATTTTTAAATTTTCCATTTTTTTGTCGATAGGAAATAATCGCTTCAGCTTTCTTCTGTCCTACCCCTGAAAGTTCTTGTAGCTGTTCCGCATTGGCCTGATTCAGGTTGATCTTGTTGGTCACTGAAGTCGCGGAGTTTAACGCAGGCCTAGCCAAATAATAATTCCGTGTTGAGACGCGCGGTATTTTTAACCGTGCATCCTGGGCCTCCTGTTCAACCTTCCATTTTAAATACTGCTGGTCAAACTGTTGAGCATAACTACTGGATACACTCAACAAAGACAGCAGACTAAAAATATAAAAAATCCCCTTCAGGATAGGTATTATTTTTTTCATTGGGAAACCTATTATTTTAATTGTTGTTTCGCTTGCTCCCACAGTTGATCCATTTCTTCTAATGATAGGGCTTCAATATTTTTATGTTGTTGCTGAGCCTGATCTTCAATGAAAGCAAAACGTGTTCTAAATTTATGAATGGTACTTAACAGTGCCATTTCACTAGAAAGCCCTAGTTTACGCCCAACATTGATCAGTGAAAATAAACAATCGCCAAATTCGTCGAATATTTCGTCGGAATTTTGCTTTTGTATAGCGTGTTGCAATTCACCCAGTTCTTCATTCAGTTTACCGTATGCACCTGCCACATCAGGAAAATCAAAGCCAATTTTCGCCGCATTTTTTTGAATGTCGTGTGCTTGCTGAATGGCAGGTCCATGTTTGATCTCATGTAAGCGTGATTGTGCTTTGCCCTGTTTTTCCTGCTGTTTAATTTGCTTCCACAGTACGGATACATCTTCTGCACTCAATTGGGAATATTGTTCTGCCTGAAATACATGAGGATGACGGCGGATCAATTTTTCGGTAATGGCATTGACCACATCATTGAAATCAAATGCGCCTTGTTCACTGTACATCTGTGACTGAAATACTACTTGTAACAGCAAGTCGCCCAGTTCATCGCGCACTTCATTTGCATTTCCTGCTCTGACTGCCGCTTCGACTTCATACGCCTCTTCTATGGCATATCGGGTGAGGCTTTGCGGTGTTTGCTGCTGATCCCATGGACATTTTTCACGTAGCTCACGCATGACTGCCAATAATTTATCCATGTTTTAAGTACTCCCACTCATTTCAGACATAGTGCCATTTCCATACTCAATTTCGATGATATGGAACTTTAATGGGTTAAAAAACAATTTCAATAAACTTTATTTAAAAAGAGCAAAAAGGAAGATACTAAAAAATATCAATTGAAGATTTGGTTAAAGATTTAAGCAGCATAATCAAGACCCCATACATCCCTAACAATTGGTAAAACTTTAGCTAAAAAATAGCTGTTGGCAATATCACAACTGGGATTAAAATTATCCCTAGAATCCTTCAACATGAATAAGGCGATAATAATGAAAATGAAAAATGCTCTTCTTATTTTAATCAGCAGCTTAAGTTTAATGGCTTGTTCGACTATGCCTTCCAATAAACAGACTCAAAATAACTCATTAAATTCGGAGCCGAATAGCAATGCCACCAAAGAGGTTTCGATTGATGGCAGCTATACGGGTGAAATTGTTGGCGATTACCAGAATTCTAAATTTTCCCAGTTAAAAATTGGTATGTCTAAAGGTCAGGTAGAAGATTTAGTCGGTGCTTCAACAGATCAAAGAAGCTATCAGACAGTGAAAGCCTGGATTCCAGTCGCAGGTGCTTTTTCTAAAGATCAATTTCGTATTGAAACCTACTACAAAGAGGCTGGACGCTTAATCTATGCCAATAATGGAACCAAATTATATCGAATCGAAGTGGACCAAAGTGAAGATGGCCTTCAATAATCCGTGTATCTTTTCACCCACTCGCTAAACCTTGATCACTATTGATTATTGAAATAAAAACGCCTGTTTTGATTTTAAAACAGGCTATGCAGGTCGCTGTTTTTTATCCTATCGATTTTTATTGATCTGTGTTTATCCAGATCAATCTTGGACTTTAAAGCTGTTATGACCTTATAGGGGCATGAATAAGAACCACATATTTTAAGATGACAAAATTATTTTTATTTCAGGAAAGCTAAACCCCTTACAGGAGGCTTCTGAACGCCAGGCAACCGTAAGCATGACATGCCCCAAATGAAAGTTTTGATAAGCAAATGTTCCAATTAAAGGATGACTACACAATCCGCCATTATGTACTGGATGAACGAAAGTATTTAACTCATTTAAATTTAAGCGCACGCCCAGTCCGGCAGCTTTCAATACTGCTTCTTTGGTGGTCCAGACTTTGAACCAATATTCTGACTCATGTTGCGATTCGTTCCAGTATTTTAATTCATCAGGATGAAATGCATGATTCGCCAATGCTTCAAATCTAACCTTGCGATCCAGATCTTCAATATCCACCCCGATATCAGGCATAGTATGACTGGTGGCTAAAGCATAATTTTTTTGGCTATGACTATGATTAAAATAAAATTCAGGAAAATTAATCAAATATGGTTTTCCATATTCAGTAGTCGTCAACTGCTCATGTTGAATTGTGACCTGCAATTGCTCGGAAAGTAATTGATTACGAAAGTGATGGATTTGCTGTTTTTGCAACTGGATTTTGCTCTTGCGATCGAGTGCATGATCCACATGAACGATCTGCTCCAGTGCATTTACTTCTACCCGTATCCGTCTGCTCACCAAGATCACCTGTCAAAAATAGAAGTATATTTTAAAAGAAAAAAAGCCCAAAGATCACTTTGGGCTTTTTGAATACCATTTAAAGCTGGTCTTTAACCACGTTTAAATTTCTTCTCGGCTTTCTTGAACTTCTGAACATAACGACGCTTACGTGCTGCAGTACGTTCATCAAGCTGAGATTTACGCCCTTCAAACGGGTTTTCTGAGGTTTTAAACTCAATTTTCACCGGTGTACCTTCAAGCTTGTACACTTTACGGAACACGTTTTCCAGATAACGGCGATAATCCGCAGGGGTTTTATCCACCTTGTTCCCATGAATGACAATCGT
>WARP01000343.1_pt1 | contig 43984 bp, 46 predicted proteins | sample 4769151 | NCBI WGS metagenome assembly WARP01 (sample SAMN08893023, study PRJNA449175) | gut metagenome | isolation source: rumen sample fed with dry roughage | host: cow | place: India: Nagpur | collected 2016
CGTGAGCGGGCACCGTGGCCTGCGTCAGGGTGACGCACTTATGACAGACCCATTTGCCACGGACATGCTGTTCCACGCTGAAGACACCCGGTACATAGTCCAGTTTCTCGGCCACGTCTTCGCCAATGCGCTGTAACTGGCAGCCACACTGGCAGACCGTGCTATCCGGTTCATGGATAATGGTGACTCTTGGAAGGTGTTCTGGCAAACGGGTGAAGCAGACATGGGGCGTATTATCCCATGATCCTTGAGGGACGGCTATGGGAAGATACGCCAATTGTGCCTTACAGAATATCGATGATGCCGTTGGCACCCAGGCGTTGCCAGGGCAGGCCCAGCACCAGTGCCTGCAGTTGTTCCGGGGTCAGGCAGGCCTGTGTTTGTTCACCCTGGGGCCAGACGAAGTGTCCCTGGTTCAGCCGCCGGGCAGCCAGCCAGATTTGGTCAATGCGGATCATTTCAACAACTCACGGATAAACGTGGCGCACCCCATGGCATCATGCGCTGGCCACAGCAGATTCAGGTTGATCTGTTTACCCTGGAATTCCAGATGAATGCTGGATGCCGTCTCGGCGCTACGGGCAGGAGGGGACGGCATAGGGACAGCAATGAAAGACGATTCTGGAACTGCTACCGGATTGGGGCTGGCCGAGTTGACATTGGCTTCTTTGATCCAGCGGTGAAGCATGTTGTCGTTAATGTTGTGGGCGCGGGCAATGGCCGCTACCGATACGGCGGAGTTTTTGCACAAGGCAACCAGATGGGCTTTAAAGGCCGGGCTGTGCGTCCGCCGACGGGGTAACGGGGTTGGTTCCGGGCTGATTTCTTCTAGATAGTCCATACGTGTCCATTTGCGATAGTGGACAAGTATGTTCATATTTTATTAGCGACTTGAAAAGATGACTTTACCGGACAGTTACCATGAAGGTGCGCCTGCCGTAGGAAAAGAGCTTATATGAAACGTGGTGATATTTATCTGGTGCCGCTTGACCCAACAGCAGGGCATGAACAAAATGGGAGCCGCCCTGTTGTTGTCGTTTCGGCAGAAAGATTCAATAAACTAACAATACTACCCGTAGTTTGCCCTATAACCACGGGGGATGATTTTGCACGTCGCTTAGGGTTTTCTGTTCAGATATAGGGTATTAAAACAACAGGTATCATACGTTGCGATCAACCCAGGACATTAAACTTGTTGGCACGTAACGCTAAAAAAGTTGATGCATTGCCAGATCATCTTGTTGAGGAAGTATTGGCAAAAGTATCAGTTATATTTTATTTTTGACCTTGCCTGCAAGCCCAAAAACTTCTCGTTCCAATAGTATATGAACAAGCAATTTTATATTTATATAGAAGCGTTAACAAAAAATCACACGCCCTTTTACCTCAGCAAAACAGGCCTTGCGTTATAAACACAAGGCCTGTTTTTCAAGTCATTATAACAACAATCAATTCACTGTAACATTGCCATCCTTGATCACTTTTTCCCATTTTTGAGTTTCGCTTTCAATAAATTTGGCAAAATCCTGCGGCGTACCCCCACCAATTTGACCGCCAGTTTCATCAAAGGCCCTTATGACCTCTGGTTTTTGAAGAATTTTATTAAATGCAACATTCAACTTCTGAATAATTTCATCTGGTGTTCCCGCAGGTGCAATCACCCCTTGCCAATTATATGACTCAAACCCATCCAACCCGGACTCAGCCAAAGTAGGCACATCCGGCAGTAATGCAAGCCGCTTGGCACTAGTAACTGCCAAGGGCGTCACCTTCTTGGAATCAATAGCGGGCATAGCTGCATAGCCCATTTCAAACATCATATCAATATGCCCTGCCATTAAATCCGCAGCAGCTGGTGCGCCTCCTTTATAAGGTACGTGCGTCATTTTTACACCCGCTTCTGACGCAAACAGCTCACCTGAAAGATGGTGAGCCCCGCCCACGCCTGAAGAACCGAACCGTAATGAACCCGGTTCCTTTTTAGCCAATGCAATCAATTCCTGGACAGATTTTGCAGATACGTTATTATTTACATTCAGTATGAGCGGACTCTCTTCAATCAAGATAACCGGCGCCAAGTCTTTTTTTACATCATAAGTTACATTTTTCGGCATTAATGTCGGATTAACGGATAAGGGTGCCAAATTTCCGCTGCCAATAGTATAACCATCGGGTTTTGCTTTTGCGATATAAGAAGTCCCAATAACACCCCCTGCTCCTGCCCTGTTCTCTACAACGACGGTTGCTTTCAACTCATCAGCCAATTCTTTGGCAAGCATGCGCATACGCGTATCAGCAAAACCACCTGCCGCATAGGGTATCACCAAGCTGATTGGACGAGATGGCCATGTCTCTTGCGCAAAAGAATAAGAAGGAGCTGCAATAACAAATAAACCAAGCAACATTGCAAGACCGTTTTTTCCAGAAAATTTCATATATTTCCCCTAAAATAAAATATCAAAATCGTATGATAAACAAAATATTAAATAACTTTACCAAAAACAAGACGATGCCCACTTGATGGGTTTTCTGGTTTCCATGTACCTGCGTGGAAATACATAAAACTGCTGTTAAAAAGACTATGAACAAATTATCAGGCTGAGATGCAGTTTTTAACCGTTGCCCATCGTTTTGCAATTGTTTTATTGCGTAGTGGATTACGTTTAAAGAAACGGTTCCAAAATTTATCAGGAAAAGGTTCTGTTCTATTCATGCTATTGGCCACTTCCTCATCAAACCAAGGCTCTCGGTATTTGTCAAGGTGTTTGTCAAGGTAGTTGTCACTATTTTTGTCTTAAGTAGCTTGTGCATCGTTATCTCTTTTTCAGGGTTCAGGGTCACTGGCCCAGTCGGTTCACAGTTCCTGACTGGACGTGACCCCCAGCGTGACGGATTGTTCTGCTTGGCTTGTTCCAGCACTGCTTTACGTTGAGCCAGTAGCGCTGCGTCTTCACCGTCATGACGTTGCTGGGGGGTAACGAAGTTGAGTTTACTGTGACGGTGCTCGGTGTTGCACCAGCAAACGAACTGGTCAACCCATTGCCGTGCCTCAGTGAGCGAAGCTAAGCCGGACGAAGGCCACTGCGGGCGGTATTTCAACACTCTAAACAGGGACTCGATAAATGCATTGTCATTACTGACCCGGGGGACGACTGTAGGATGGCAATACCCCCAACTCTTCCAGCTTGGCCTTCATGGTCTGCGCTTTCATTGGTGCACCATTATCGGCATGCAGGACCAGCGGTTGATGCAGGCATTGTTCGCGCAACAGGCAGTAAGTAATATCCCAGCACCAGACTTTACAAGGCCCATTGGCCTGTTGGATCAGGGTGATAATGGCTTTGCGCTCTGGGGCTGAGGTCATTCGTCCTCGTTGCTGTCGTTGTTGTCCCAGAGCGCGTTGAGCTTTTTTCGCAGCACCAGTAAGGCAGCCGCTTCAGCCAGCGCCTTCTCCTTGTACCGTAATTCACGCTGCAGTTTCTTGATTTCCTGACGATCGCTCTGTACCTGTTTACGTAAGGATTTTTCCTGCTAAGCGCTACGTTCAAAACCTAGTAATGACTCCGCTTTCCAGCGTTTGACCTGATCAGGATAAAGCCCTTTTTCACGGCAATACGCACTGAGCTGCGCCTCAGACAGTGTAGCGGTTTCAATGACGGTCGCCAGCTTGGCTTGAGCTGACCATTGTTCTGATTTGGGTTTAGATCCTGGCACAGGGCGTCCTTCTGATTTGGCTTGTTTACGCCAATTATAAAGGGTTGCTTCACTAATGCCTTCCTGACGGGCCAGTTCGGCAACCGTCAGGTTGTAAGGGGGGAGTAATTTATTAAGTACCGCTTGTTTACGTTCATGGGAATAACGGGCCATGATGAGTGTCCTTTACCGCCTGTTTTAGTTGAAATGGGAGGGTGACAACTATCCTGACACAGGGGGAGGTAAGCCTAACATGCTTTTATCATCTTCAGCAGTTCAGGTAATAATTGCATATCCGGTGTGCCATGAATTTGCAGGCGAACGGCATTGATATGCAGTTCAAAGTAGCCAGTGTCTGTCGTTGTGGTGACAGGGGGTTCCGGGTTGTTTAAGCACACCGGAACCAAAGATACTGCCTGATCAACCGCGCCGAATTGCCCCTTCCGATATTGCCACCGCCAGGTATGCAGTAAATTGGCATTAATCTGGTGTGCTTGAGCAACGGCAGCAATCGAAGTGTTGGCCTGAAAAGAAGCCTCTACGACCTGGCGTTTGTATTCGTTTGAATAGCGACGTCGGGGTCGCTCGGCCACCGGCACCGAATAAATAGAAACATCCATAACGCATCAAAACCTGGTTGAATAAATGGACATCTATATTGCTAGAATTTTAAACAGAATCCTAGACGGCACTGGCCGGAGCCTTACAAAGTCACCGAAGCGGTGATCGACAAGGTTGATGAGTGGCAATCGCGCCCGCTGGAATCGGTTTACCCGATCGTCTATCTGGACTGCATTGTGGTCAAGATCCGACAGGACAAGCAAGTCATCAACAAAGCCCTCTATCTGGCGCTGGGGGTCAATTTAGAAGGCCATAAGGAGTTGTTGGGCATGTGGCTGTCGCAGAACGAGGGCGCCAAGTTCTGGTTAGGCGTGCTCACGGAGTTGCAAAACCGTGGTGTCAAAGACATCCTCATTGCCTGCGTGGATGGGCTCAAAGGCTTCCCGGATGCGATCAGTGCCGCGTATCCGCAGACCCAAATCCAGCTGTGCATTGTTCATATGGTACGCAACGCGATGAAGTATGTGCCCTACAAGGACTACAAGGCAGTTGCTGCCGGGCTCAAGCGTATTTACCAGTCTGCCACTGAGCAGGAAGCCTTGCGCGAACTGGAGTTGTTTGCGCAGCAATGGGATGACAAATACCCACAGATCAGCCGTAGCTGGCGTGCCCACTGGCCGAACCTGAACACCCTGTTTCGCTATCCGGAGGACATTCGAAAAGCCATTTACACCACCAATGCCATCGAATCCCTGAACAGCGTCATTCGCAAGGCCATCAGCAAGCGCAAGTTGTTCCCGACAGACGATTCAGCCAGAAAAGTTATTTACCTTGCCATCATGGATGCGTCCAAAAAATGGACCATGCCCATTCGCAACTGGAAGCTTGCACTGAATCGGTTTATTATCGAGTTTGAGGATCGCATCAGCGATTATATATAACCCAGACGGTTACACAGAATTATTTACACCCTCTCTATACGCTCAATACGCGCGGCACGTTTCCGAACCACAGATAACGAGACAGCATTAGTCTTGTCAGCCGACAGTCCCTCAACCCATCGCCAGATTTCATCAATCTGAAGCGATCCGGGAAAACTGTTTATTTCTGGGGTGGAATTAAAGTCAAAACCCTTTGGGTTACGACTCTTAATCCAGTTAGGTAACATACGCGCAGGGTTTCGAACGAAGACAACGGACAACCATGTGGCTGGCTTGTCATTAAAAACACTGCTTATCCATTCTGTCTCAATTCCAACCCCAGACTCTGGTTTATTATTGGCTCTGTCGACATAGTTTTCATCGACAATCAAAAGAACATGAGTAGCCTCAGTAACTTCTTGCATGAAAACGTGTAGACTTGATCCATAGTCAAGTGCCTCATCGATTTTTACAACGTAGCCTAGTAAATGAAGTTGGCTAGCGAATAAGCGAACCCATTCTCGATGCTCTGGTGAGGTCCACGCGTAAGAGATAAATAAATCGGTACTCATGCATTCATTTCCTGTTTATGTAGCGAGCTTGGGTGATTACCTTTGGAATGAGTAAATTGGAACATTACAAGCACTCAGATACTCTCCCTGAACAAGACAATCAATTTACAGCACCAGAGACATTTTTTAAATTAAAGATCAGGAGTAAATCTGTAAATTATAGGAATTATTTATAAAATGCAGAATCAGGCGCCGATACAAAGTCGGCCGGATCATTTAACGCATTTACACGATCCAGATCGAACTCAAGATAATCACTTTCACAGGATTTACTCATAATCATTTTTTTTCCCTTATACACAATAAGCCCGGAAAAATCCCACCCTTTACCCCTGCCGTTAAAAGCAACGTAGCTATAATCACCATTTTGAAAACGAATATATAAAATTGCCCCGCCACTAAAACCAATGTGATTTTTATATACCCTTACCCCAGAAACATCGTCTGATAGTGTCAGCTCATTCTTTTTTGTCGTGCCATAGCTGTAAGTAGGAACGGAATCCAGATTAGTGAGCGAAAGTATTTTATTATTTTCAAGTACACAACCCGTCATTTCCATGGAGAACGCGCATGGTGAGGCCATTAAACCAATGCAAATAACGGCTATCTTTTTTAAAACTTTTAATTGATTCATATTTAAATTTCCTGAAAAAGCCGTATTTACTCACTATTCAAGTTTCACAATCCCAATCTCATCACTACAGCAACACACCCTGAGCACTTAACAGCTCCAGCAACTTGCCCACCATCTTATCTGCCAATGCATCCAGGTTTCGCTGTCCCTTCAATGACTTACCATCCGTTGCAAGCACATCACCACGGTTTAAAGCATCGCGCAGCAACGTCACCAACTGTTTGCGGTTACGCTTACCATCAATATGACGCAACACGAAAACTTCGGCTTCTTTCAAACTTACATTAATCGTCTCGTGCCACAAGTTAAAATTACCTATACCAAACCCTGGATCACTGCTTTGCTGATACATATGCGTAAAGCCGGGAATCAAAGTGGGTATTTTCTGATCGGCCTTATCAACCAGGTCGTACGGTGAAGGCTCCAGCGTATAACGCAGGCTGTTTAAACGAAACAGGGTTTGCAAGGCTTCCAGTACATTTTTACGGGCAGCCGTATCATCTTTCACGTCAGGTAATTCAGAACGCACTCGTGCCAGCAAGCTGTCAAAATCCAGGCTGGCAGGCCAAACCTCAGACAATGCACGTACTACAGACAACACATTCACTTCACTGATATGCAAAGGTTTGCCTTTGTAACTGCGAAAAGAAACCATCCCTTTGGGTGCATTGGTTTCCGGTTCAACTTCCGTAAACTTCCCAGCCCAGCGCAACTCAGCCAAACGCTCCAAATCAGGACTTATCAAAACCTGCCCTGCCCGTGCCTGGTGTATAACCATACTCTTGCGAAAATTACGTCCTACTGCAAAATCCAGATACTGCTGACGCATTTCACGTGGTTGCCCCAACGCTATCAGGCTATGATGAAGTTGCACATTTTGCCCATAGGTTGCTGACATTTCAGCATGCGGTTCAGCATCGCCCACCTGGGTTAGATTATATTGACTGGCTAAATTGACAAATTCCAGCAGGTAGCAGGGGTTGTTAAAAATCTCCAGATATTCATGGGCAATATAATAATCAGAATGCTTCTGCAATTGCGCTACCGCAGCACGCAAGGAGGGTGCCAAGGGGTTACTGGCTGCAATACCATCCGACAATAAATTCAACATGGCTTTGGCACTGGCCAGCTTATCTTCGCTGCTTTGTGCACTATGGCTGTGCAACAACATGGCATCACGCACAATGTCACCTGCCTTCCAACCGGGATAGGTGTTGTAGCTGATATAGCCAACTCCATCGGGTGAAAGATTGTCACGTAAAATACGCAGCATGGCTTCACGCACTTCGGGTGGTACCCAGCTAAAAACACCATGCGCAATAATGTAATCAAACTGCCCGAATTCTGCCGTAATATCGGTCAAGCTCATGGCATGAAGATGCAGGTTCTGCACACCCAGCGCTTTAATTACTTCCTGCCCTTGCTCTACCTGTACAGAAGATAAATCCACACCGACAACTTTTGCTTGAGGATACGCCAAGGCAAAAGGCAGCAAATTGCCTCCCCCAGCGCAGCCTAATTCCAGCACTCGTGCGTTTTCCAAAGGGACTGTTGTTAATCCATATAAATGGGCAGCGGCCCGTAAATGACCAGGGGAAGAAAATGGAAAGGCGTTAGAGGTATAAACCTGTTCATCGTAAGTTTCAGTAATATCCTGATTCAGTTGTTGAATGTTGTCATCAGGGTTTAAAGCGGATTCTTGGCTTACAGTCAAATCAGGCTCCTGAGCGGAAAGATAAAAGGGCTAAATTCAACATAAAAAATTCGCATTGAAAATTTTGGTACAGTTCGAGCAAAAACAATTTATATGCTAACGTTAAAAACGATAATTCCGGCCAATCAGTTTCACGATTTTCCAATCGGTACTGACGGGCCGGAATATATTTTGTACAAATCCAGCGAAAACCAACAGGCAGGCAACCACCCACCTGTTGACTTTTTCAAACTTATTGCAACAAAGACAGAACGCCCTGTGGCACCTGGTTGGCTTTGGCCAGAACAGAAGTACCGGCTTGTTGCAGAATCTGTGCACGAGTCATGTTAGATACTTCAACTGCATAATCAGCATCTTCAATCCGTGAACGGGCTGCAGACAAGTTGGTGACGGTGTTGTTCAGGTTGGTGATTGTAGACTGGAAACGGTTTTGAATCGCACCCAGATCACTACGCAAATCATCAACGTTTTGCAAAGCTTTGTCCAAAGCGGCCAAAGGATCTCCTGTTCTCTCTCCAACGGCAAGCTCCGCACCACGGGTAACCTCACCAGTACTATCAACGTTTGCTGCATAATATTTGGCATCAGCACCTGTGCCTTCAGCAATCACATATTTTGGATCATTCGCACCTGTGCCAGAATACGCATACAAATTACCTGTATCCGCAGCAGCACCAGTTATAACCGTATCATTATCAGATGCAGGTACTGTAGCTACATCAGTCAAATCTGCAGAATCAGGCTGAGTAGCAGCTTTTGTTCCTAAAGTAAGAACGCCTGTTGCGGCATCTGCGGTTACTTCGTAAAAACCATTTTCAGCAGGAGCTGTTGCACCAGTTACTTCGATAAAATAATTGGTTCCATCGGTTTGAAGTGTTCCGAAGGCACCACCCGTTGGTTCAACAAATGCAGATGTATCAACAGCAGCAGTTCCAGTTCCAGCTATTTTAGTAGCTACATCAGCACCAACTTTAGTAGTATCAATACCATCAACAACTGTAAATCCTTTCAGACCCAGTTTTTCAGGGTTAATCGCTTTCAACTCCAAGTCAATTACTTGATCATCACGCGCACCTACCTGAATTTTCAGACCCTCAACACCTTCTTTAAGAACCTTAACACCGTTAAATTCGGTTTGGTCAGACACACGTTGGATTTCATCCAAACGCTGTGTAATTTCTTTCTGGATAGATGCCAGGTCATCAGGAGAGTTTGATTCGTTAGCCGCCTGTACAGTCAGTTCGCGGACACGCTGCAGGTTGTTGTTGATTTCGTTCAATGCACCTTCAGTGGTTTGGGCGATGGAAATACCGTCATTGGCGTTACGGGCAGCTTGTGTCAAGCCTTTGATGTTTGCAGTAAAACGGTTGGCAATGGCCTGGCCAGCTGCGTCATCTTTGGCGCTGTTAATGCGCAAGCCGGAAGACAAACGCTCAATCGCAGAACCCAGTGCATTTTGGGATTTTGTCAGGTTATTCTGGGAAACAAGAGCCAGATAGTTTGTATTAATTACAGACATGGAACACTCCAAAAAAATAAGATCACTTCAAGAAAAACCAAGTCATTTCACCTTTGTCTTGAAGGCTTACTGCTGGTTTATGGTCTTATTAACGGCCTGTGTTTTTTTTTCTTTAATGTTTTTTAATCATTTTTTAATTTTTTATTAAAAATTCTCCGGCAACTGGTCCCAGTATGCCTCTTTCAGCATGCCGCGCAATCTCAACACGGCCTGCGAGCGCAGTTGCGATACCCTGCCCTCGGTCAGCTCCAGCACGGCGGCTATTTCTTTCAGGTTCAAGGCTTGCTCAAATATCAAGGACAGCACCAGCTGCTCCCTTTCAGGCAGTTTGCCAATGCATTCAACCAGCGTATGTTTGAATTCTTCATTCAGCAGGCCCGCTAGCGGGTTGTATTCATCTGTGCCCCCCATCAACCTGTCCAGCTGGTTGTTTTCGCGCTCGCCTTCGTCGCTGTCAAACCTGAAGTCTTCGTAATGCACCACATGCACCGTGCCCACGTCGTGCAGTTGTTCGCGGTAGGCTTCTACGCTTATACCCAGTTCTTCGGCAATTTCTTCGTCGCCGGGTTCATAGCCCAGCTTTTTTTGAGCCAGGGTCATGGCTTTCTGGATTTTGCTGTTTTTGCTGCGCATCGTGCGGGGCAGCCAGTCCTGGCGGCGCAACTCATCGGTAATGGCGCCCCGTATTCTTGTATTGGCGTAACTGGTAAATTGGGCGGCACCGGTGTTTTCAAAACGCTGGGCGGCGTCCATTAAGCCAATCATGCCGGCCTGGATCAGGTCATCCAGTTCTATATTGGCGGGCAGCCGGGCCATCATTTTAAGGGCAATGCTACGCACCAAGGGTGCGTGTTCGCGCAATATCTGCTCTATAGAGGGTGTTGGTAACGTAGCCTTGCTCATGCACGATGAATATGGTTGGTATACATTTTATTATTATTAACGATTTTGCTTGCATTCAATGGGCAGAACTAGGCCGGGTTTTGCGGGTAATTGGTGCTTTGCAAAACGGGTTTATCTGCCATTATGCCAGGTAGTCATTGTAAATGATCAAGTTGTTTATATTTATATTTAGCTGGCATGCATTTATGGCAGGCCTGTTATTTAGCGCTATTTAATGCGGGCCTTAAATTAAAGATTGGCAAAACCCAGCCGTTAAATCCTGTATAAACAGCTTTAGGTTTTATTTTCTGTCTGTTTACCAAGCCGGCATCAGGTTTTTGTATCTAGGCCAACATTGCGTTTTTTACATTATGCCTTTTGCCTTTTCAGGAAATAACCTTCAACGATTAAGACAGAACTTATATTATGGCTAATATTTCCAGCATTGGCGTTGGTTCAGGTTTAGATTTATCTACCTTGCTAGACGGCCTGCGTACCAGCGAAGAATCCGTATTAAGTACCATTACCCAGCGCAAAAGCACTGAAAACGCCCGCCTGTCTGCCTATGGCCAGCTTTCCAGCGCCATAGAAAAACTGCAAACGGCGGCCAAAGCGTTTGAAGGCGACACCACTTTTGGGCAATATACCGCCACCCAAACCGGTGAAAGCTTTAGCGCCAGTGCCAGCAGTTCTGCGGTGGCGGGCAGTTACCGCATTAAAGTGGAATCCCTGGCGTCTACCCAAACGCTTATTGCCGATGGCGTGGCCGATAAAGCCGCTGCAAACGGCACAGGTGGCGTGGTTAAGTTTACGCTGAAAAACGGAGAAGTAAAAACACTGGACCTGACCGGCAAAGGCACCTCTCTTCAGGATATAGCCAAAGCGATTAATGCCGACAAAGAGCTGGGACTTAGCGCCAGCATCATGAATGACGGTTCAGGCACGCCCTTCCGCTTAATGATAAGCACCACCGCCACGGGTACGCAGGCAGCGGTTAGTGATATTACCGTAGAGAATAACGCTGAGCTGGGCGCATTGCTGAACAAAACCGGTATGACCGAACAGGCCGCGTCTGATGCGGTTATTCATGTAAACGGAATTAAGGTTACCCAGGCCACCAACAAGCTGGAAGATGTGATTCAGGGCGTAACCCTGAACTTAAACAAGGCAGACACCACCGAGCAAACGCTAACGGTTTCCCGCAACGATGACAAAACCAAAGCGGCCATCAACGAATTCATTACGGCTTATAACAACGTTCAAAAATTTATTAAAAGCAGTACGGCTTACACCGAAGGGGCTGGCGGCAGTGTACTGAACGGCGACAGCACGGCCCGTACGGCCCAAACCCGCTTAAGCGGCATTATGAATTTCCAAAGCAGCAATGGCGGTGCGTTTAAAACGCTGTCAGACCTGGGCATTCGCACCCAGGCCGATGGCAGCATTAAGCTGGACGAAGAAAAGTTTGACAAAGCCCTGACAGAAAACCGGGACGACATTGCCAAGCTGTTCCAGGACAAAACCAACGGCATTGCCACGTATACGCAAAACGTAACAAAAGGCTTAATCAGCAGCACCACCGGCATTGTTACCTCTGCCAGCAACGGCACCAAATCGCGAATTAAAGAACTGGATTCGCAATACGAACGCAAGCAAACACAAATTGAAGCCACGATGGAACGCTACCGGGCCCAATTTACCGCGCTGGATTCACTGGTTGCACAAATGAATGGTACATCGGCCTATTTAACCCAGCAGCTGGCTGCCTGGAATAGCGAAAGCAATAAATAATGATTGATTTTTAAGGGTTTATTTCATACCATGAACACAAATACAGTTGCCAAAAACCTGAACCCCGCCAAGGCTTATGCAAAAATAGGTCTTGAAACACAGGTACTTACCGCCTCCCCCGAGGAACTGATCACCATCATGCTGGAAGCCACCCAGTCTTGCGTGATGAAAGCCAGGCTGTATTTCCAGAATGGCGATATTGCCAAACGGGGCGAGAACATTTCAAAGGCCATCAGTATTATTGACTCAGGCCTTATTCCGGGTATTGACGAATCTGCCGGTGAAGTGGCCAGGAACATGATTCTTAGTTTTAAATTAATGTCGCAACACTTGTTGTTAGCCAGTGTAAACCAGCAGGAATCGCACCTGGACGTTGTTGAAAAAATGCTTGATGATATTACCGGTGCCTGGAAAACAGCCACTGCTAATAAGCCCCGTAAATAGGGTTGGTTTACTACTATTAGACCAGAAAGATATAAAAAATGACTTATTATCCTTCAGAATGCAACAAGGCAAGCCCAGCCAATGCCACGGGACCTTTCCCCCCAGAGTGCAATAGCTGCGTCATAGAAGCCTACCAGCAACTGGTGAACATTACCCGGCAAATGGAAGACGCGGCCCGTCAGGAAAACTGGGAAGCCACGCTTGCATTGGGTCAAAGTTATGTGCATGAAGTGGAAGTGCTTCGCAACAAGGCCAATCTTCAGCCTGGCAACAAGGCTGAAAGGGAAATCTGCTCCCATTTACTGCGTCAGGTACTTATGCATGACGCCGCCGTGCGTGATGCGGTTTCTCCTGAAATGAGGCGCCTGTCGCAGTTGCTGCATACACGCAACCAGCAAAAGAAAATGGTCAAGGCTTATTCTGGCATGAAGCTGGCGGGGTAAACATGCCTTATGTCATCAAGCAGCTTAAGCACTCTTCTTGTACAACGACTGGAAACCGCGCTGGGTGTTACGCTTTCCGCGCAGGGGCAGCTGCAATCGGCACGTAGCCGGCAATCGGTGTTACCCACCGGCTCGGCCGCACGACCTGAAGCACTTGAAAACGCCACCAAGGCGCATTTGCAAACCGGTAATTTCCATGCTGTGGCGCAAAGCGTGCAGGCAACACTGGGACATCGTACCGCTTTACAGGGTGCCCCTGTTGGCAGCGCAGGCAGTACTGGCAGCCAGCAGGCAATTGGCCAGGCAGTCAGCAATACGGCAGAAGCCGCAACCCGCAACCCGGTAGAGTCAACTTCCACCCGCTGGAGCAGCGCCGCAAGAAGTGTGGTGGCCCTGCTGGGGCAAATGCCCGAACAGGCAGCGCCATTAAGCAACCCCAACCACGCTCCCATTATTCCCAAAAATCCCAAAGAGTTATTGTCCTTTCTGTCGCGTCCGGCCGAACAGGCGGCCTCGGCTGGCGGTCCTGCGCCGGGTAGTGGTGCGGGTTTGCAGTCGGGAAGCGGTTCTTTGCCGGGTAACGCGAGTGCTCAGGTAATGGGTGGGTCTTTGCCGGGTGGTGCAGGCACCCAGGCAGCGGGCGGGTCTTTTTTAGGTACTGCGGCTTCTCAGGCAGCGGGCGCTGGCACTCCTTTAAAAGAAGAGGCATTACGGGCGCTGGGATCCAGCCTGTTTGCATCAATTATCCGTGAAACCTTAAGCCGCGAAATTGCCCGGCCAGGCCTGTCTTATGAGGCTACTTTATGGCACATTTTGCGCAGCAACGGCAATTTACAAGAACTGGCCAACCACCCCAAGGCGCAGTTACTCAAAAAACAACAGGCAGAGCAGCAGAGCAGCCGGCAAATATCAATCTTGTCGGCCCTTACCCAGGGTAAGGCAGAAGCCGCCCCTGCCCCGCCACCTTTATCCGGCCCACTGGCCAGCCTGGTTCAACAGCAGCTGGAAATGCATCACCAGCAACGTATTGTGTGGCAGGGTGAAGCCTGGCAAGGGGCTGCCATGACCTGGGAAATCCAGAAAGACAACCCGCAAGCCTTTGCCGCCCAGCAACCCGCCAACCAGCCGGAAGAAGAACAAAACAAGGCAGGTAATGAGGCTGCACGCCAGGAACAGGGCGAAGCCAATACGCCTTGGTCAACCACGCTAACACTAAGCCTGCCCTTGCTGGGGAAAATCCGCGTGATGGTGCAGATTATTGACAATCACGTGCAGGCGCAGTATCAGGTGATAGACAACCCCAAACTGAAAGACAATCAAAGCACCGCATCGCTGCTGTTACAACGCATGCCGGAATTCACTAACCGTTTGCAGGCATTGGGCCTGCAAACCCACTCCTTCGAAGTATTCACCGACCCCGGGCAATCACAGTCTGACAGTCAGCAAAAAGAGAATTCGTGATGAACAAGCCTGGCATACCTGAAACACGTAAAACAGCCGTCACCTTGGCTTACCATGCCACAGACCCGGCTCCCAGGGTGGTCGCCAAGGGCATGGGCAATATTGCGCAAAGCATTATTGAACTGGCCAAACAGCACAACGTACCCGTGCATGAATCACCAGAGCTGGTGGCCATGCTGATGCAAGTGGACCTGGACCAGCAAATCCCCCCCGAACTGTATACCGTAGTGGCCGAATTGCTGGCCTGGATTTATTCACTGGAAGCGGGACTGGAAAGGAACTGAGCGGGGGATGTAACGGGTTTGGGATTAACCGGGGGCTTCGATTGGCAGCTTGGGTTGTTTAGGTGCTTCGATTGGCAGCTTGGTTTGCTTAGGTGCTTCGATTGGCAGCTTGGTTTGCTTAGAACCACCCCGTCGCTTCGCGCCACCCCTCCACAGAGGGGAATTTTCCTGCTTCGTGGAAACGTTGGTGCCTCACATTCCCCTCCTGTGGAGGGGTGTCAGGCGAAGCCTGACGGGGTGGTTCCGAACAAACCCAAACGCCCAATCGAAGCCCCAAACAATTCCCCTCCCCCGGAGGGGTGTCAGGCAGAGCCTGACGGGGTGGTTCTGTACATACCAAGACACCCAATCGAAGCCCCACCAAACACAGATGTTCTTTTTCTCACATTCCATACCCTGCTCCCACCCCCGAGTAGTAGCATAAACCTCCCGCTACACTTATCCCAACCACCATGCGTAAAACAAAAAACTATTTTGCCTTGCCCTTCAACCCCGAACTAAAACAAAGAGCAAGAAAACTGCGTCAGGCAGGGAATTTATCAGAGGTGTTGTTATGGAACCAAATCAAAAAAAAGCAACTTTTAGGACTGGATTTTGATCGGCAAAAAATCATTGGTAACTATATTGTTGATTTTTATTGCGCCGAGCTGAAAGTAGCGCTTGAAATAGATGGGGAGAGCCATATTAACAAAGCGGAATACGATGCAAGACGTGATGCTTATCCGAAAAGTCTTGGTTTGACAGTGATTCACGTTACGGATGAGGATGTAAAAAAGAATTTGGCTGGGGTGATGGTTTGGTTAGAGGGACATGTGGCTTTGAAGAAGTAAGTGCTTCAGCGCTTTGAGAGGCGCTTCGGCTGGCTTACAACCACCTTGGTGCTTCGATTGGCACCTTGGGTTGCTTACAACCACCCCGGCGCTTCGCGCCACCCCTCCACGGGAGGGGAATTGTTGGGGGCTTCGTTGGGCGCTTCGGTTGGTCTGGAACCACCCCGGCGCTTTGCGCCACCCCTCCCCCGGAGGGGAATTATATCGGCATGCTGGCGATGGTCTGGTAAGCCTGGACCAGTTTATTCCTGACCTGGATCGCACTTTGGAAGCCAATGCTGGCCTTTTGCATGTCTATCATGACATCGTTCAACGATATCCCCGGTTTACCCAGGATAAATTGTTCGGCCTGGGTGTTGGCGGCTTGTTGCGTTGCCGAGATGCTTTTGATGGCGGCATCCAGTTCACTGGCAAAAGAGGCTTTGGTAACACCTGCGGCGGGTGCGTTTAAGGGCTGCATGCTGCCCAATTGCAGGGAAACCTTACCGGCTTTTGCGTCATTGGCCATTGCTTTCATTTGTTGCTGCAATGAATTCATGCCTGAAATGGCTAATGGCGAGATGGCTTGCATAGAAATATCCTGACGTAACACTAAGTGGCAAATAAAACGAATATGCCACATATTACCCCCAGCCCTTTTGTTTCAATAGCCCGAATAAGCCAAAAAACCCCGCTTTAACGCCTGATTGCTTTACACCCGGACAGGTGATAATACCTGTCTGAAAAAGTTTAACTGGATAATTGTCTTTTGTTGTTTCCCATGGTCATTATTGAATTCACAGCATTAACTGCCTTACGGTTTACAGGAAGACCGGCATGAGCGGACTGGATAAGCTTGCTGCCCGCTTCCCTATTGTGGAACGCCTGCTGGTGTTGCCGCGCCCGGTATTAATGGGTGCTGCCGCCGGCCTGGTGGCGTTAATCATTGTCAGCCTGCTGTGGATGCGTGGGCCCGACTACAAGGTACTGTTTTCCAACCTGCAAGACAAGGACGGTGGCGCGATTGTATCCGCGCTTGAAAAACTGAACGTACCTTACCAGTTCAATGAAAACGGTTCTGCCATTCTGATACCTGCCGACAAGGTGCATGAAACCCGCATGATGCTGGCCGAACAGGGCCTGCCGCAAGGCGGTGGCGTTGGTTTTGAACTCATGGACGACCCCCAGTTCGGGGCCAGCCAGTTTGCCGAACAGGTTACCTACCAGCGCGCGGTTGAAGGCGAGCTGGCCCGTTCTATTGAAGCCATGAATTCGGTGGAAACCGCCCGGGTTCACCTGGCGATTCCCAAACAGACCCTGTTCGTGCGTGACCGGAAACTGCCAACCGCCTCGGTCCTGGTTACGCTTAGCCCCGGCCGCAGCCTGGGTGACGGGCAGATTGCCGCGATTGCCTGGCTGGTGGCCTCCAGCGTTCCGGGCCTGACCGCCGAAAATGTCTCTATCGTTGACCAAAGCGGTCGCCTGCTGTCATCCAGTGCCGGGCTTGAAGGCATTGGCGCCAACCAGGCACACCTTAAATTTACCGATGAACTGGAACAGCGCTTGACGGCCCGTATCATTTCCATTCTGGTACCGGTGGTGGGTCGTGGCAATGTTCATGCACAAGTCAGTGCCAGCCTGGATTTTGCCCAGCGCGAACAAACCTCCGAGGTGTTTCGCCCCAACCAGAAACCCGATGAAGCGGCCATTCGCAGCGAGCAAACCAACCGCACGGCCCAGTCCGGCATTGGCCAGCCCATGGGCATTCCGGGTGCCCTGTCCAACGAGCCCCCTGCACCACCGGTTGCCCCCATTGAAAACCCGCCAGGCACCAATGCCACGGCAGCTACCGCCACCACGGTGCAGAACCCGGCCAGCCAAACCAATAACGCCACCATCAACTACGAAGTTGACCGCACCATCAGTCACGTCAAGGATTCAGTCGGCACCATTAAACGGCTTTCCGTTGCCGTGGTGGTTAATTTCCGCGAAAACGAAAACGGTGAAGCCACTCCCCTGCCCGAAGACACCATGCAGCAAATCAATGCCCTGGTCAGGGAAGCCGTGGGCTTTTCCGAAGCGCGCGGTGACAGCCTGAATGTGGTCAATAGCGAGTTCACGACCTCAGAACCGCACATGCCGGTGTGGCAAGACCCGCAAATACATGCCCTGGCCAAAACCCTGGGACAATACCTGTTGCTGTTTATCGCCGTCATGCTGATCTGGCTGAAGGCATTCAAACCGCTTATCCGCTCATTGGAAGAACGTAAAAACATGGAGCTGGCTGAGAAAAAACAGGCTGCCTTGCAACAGGCTGAAGCCGAACGCAAGGCCAAGGCCGAAATACCCGTCAAGCATGATCACTATGAAGACAATCTTAATGTGGTCATGAAAATTGCGGCCGAAGATCCGCGTGCCGTGGCAATGGTACTTAGAACCTGGATGAATCAAAACAATGATGACAGCAGAAAATAAAATGGAACGTTGCGCTATCCTGTTGATGTCCATTGGCGAAGAAGCCGCGGCTGACGTTCTGCGGTACATGAGTGCCCATGAGGTTCAGGAATTGGGTGCCGCCATGATTGGCATGAAGAACATGACGCGCAACAATGTGAATGCCGTGCTGGAACAGTTCCGCAAAGATGCCGACCAGTTCATGTCGGTCAATATGGGCTCCGAGGAATATATCCGCACCATTCTGAACAAGGCGCTGGGCACCGATCGCGCCGCGGGCATTCTGGAAGACATTCTTGACCTGACCAAGCATGAAAACGGCATCGAGGCCCTTAACCAGCTGGAGCCCGCGAACATTGCCGAGCTGATTGCCGGCGAACACCCGCAGATTATCGCCACGATTCTGGTGCACCTGGATCGCGACCTGGCTGCCGATACCCTGTCGCTGCTGACTGAGCGGGTACGCAATGATGTGATTGTACGTATTGCAACCTTTGGTGGCGTACAGCCAACCGCGCTGCGCGAATTGACCGAAGTCCTCAACAATGTGCTTTCCGGCCAAACCGCCAAGCGCAGCAAGATGGGTGGTGTTCGTGCTGCGGCCGAGATTCTCAACACCATGAACACGGGCCTGGAAACCTCTATGATTACGCACTTGCAAGAGCGTGACGCCGAGCTGGCACAGCGTGTCCAGGAAGAAATGTTTACCTTCGAAAACCTGGCCGATCTTGATGACGTGACCCTGCAAGCCATTATGGCCGAAATCACCGACAACAATATGCTGGTGCTGGCCCTGAAAGGCGCCAGCGAGGCAGTCCGTGAGCGCTTCTTCAAGAATATGTCCAACCGTGCGGCACAAATGCTGCGTGACGAGATTCAGGATATGAACCGCGTTCGTGCATCGGTGGTCCAGGCCGAACAGCGTGCGATTATCGGCATCGCCCGCCGTCTTGCCGACAGCGGCCAGATTTCATTAAGCAAAACCGCTGATGATGATTACGTCTAAGCCCGACAAGCTGCCTGAAACCCTGGTGCTGGCCGACCCGGTTTTCAAGAAAAAAGCGGGACAGCCGTCCGTAAACGAGACCGGCTGGTCACCCTGGCGGATGGACACGATTGTTGACCCTGAAACCCTTAGAAAACAGCAGGAACAGCAACAGGCCGCACCCGACCCTGAACTGGTGCGCCAGCAGCAGCTGGAACAGGAGCGCAGGAACACCCTGCAAAAAGCACAGGAACAGGGCTATGCCACCGGTCATGCCGAAGGGTTGGCCGCTGGCAATAAAGAAGGTTACGATGCCGGCTACGAACGGGGCTACAGTGAAGGACTGGCGGCGGCGGCCGAATTGACGGCTTCCCACCAGTCCCGTTTGCTGGCCCTTGCCGAACAGGCCCAACAGCAGTATGCCAACCTGGATGCCAGCATGGGCCAGGCGCTTATTGAGCTGGCCACCACCATTGCCCGCCATGTGATTGGGCAAGAGCTTAAACAGCATCCCGAACATCTGGTTCCGCTGGTCAGGCAGGCCATTACCCAGCCACCGGGCGTGAACCAGGCCATGGAGGTGCAGCTTAACCCCGAGGATTACGCCCTGATTGAAAAAAGCGGCCAGCTGCCCCTGCCCGGGCATATCCGCCTGAAAGCAGACCCCAATATTGAACAGGGCGGCTGGTATGTGCAAACCGCCTTTGGCGAGATTGACGCGACCTTGCAAACCCGCTGGGCACAGGCACTGGCCAGCCTTGGCCTGCCTGCCCCCCAGACGAAACAGGAGTAAGCCGTGAACGCGCCCGCCTCTGTCCCTGCCCAAACCCCCGCCATTTCCGGTATTGCCGCCTGGCAAGACCAGCTTAAGCGTGCTGCCAGCCGGGTTGAGGTCAGTCCGCTCCAAACCAGTGCCGGACGCATTATCCGCGCTACCGGCATGGTGCTGGAAGCCAGCGGCCTTGCCTTGCCCCTGGGGGCTGCCTGCCGCATTCAAATGGTGGGTAACAAATGGGTAGAGGCCGAGGTGGTGGGTTTTCAGGGGCAAACCCTGTTCCTGATGCCTTATGGCAATATTTCAGGCTTGCCGCCCAATGCGCGGGTTGAAGCCGCCGAAGCCCCCCTGCCGCCCCGGGTGCCATTGCAGGCAGCCGATGACGCTTATGCCAACTTAAGCAACCAGGGGGGCCATACCTTACCGGTAGGGTTTTCTTTGCTGGGCCGAGTGGTGGATGGCGCCGGCAAACCGCTGGACAGTCTTGGCCCGTTTGAAAATGCCTGGTCGGCCCCACTGGCCGCCACGTATATTAACCCGCTGGATCGCGCGCCCATTGACACCCCGCTGGATGTCGGGGTGCGTGCCATTAACAGCATGTTAACGGTTGGCCGTGGCCAGCGCATGGGGCTGTTTGCCGGTTCGGGGGTGGGTAAATCGGTCCTGTTGGGAATGATGGCCCGCTACACCAAGGCCGATGTGATTGTGGTTGGCTTAATTGGCGAACGTGGCCGGGAAGTGAAGGAATTTATTGAGCAAAACCTGGGTGCCGATGGCATGCGCCGCTCTGTGGTGGTGGCCGCCCCGGCCGATGTGTCGCCCCTGCTGCGTATCCAGGGCTGCGTGTATGCCACCCGGTTGGCCGAGTTTTTCAGGGACCAGGGCAAGCATGTATTGCTGATTATGGATTCCTTGACCCGTTATGCCATGGCATTGCGCGAAATTGCCCTGGCCATTGGCGAACCACCGGCCACCAAGGGCTATCCACCCTCTGTCTTTGCCCGCCTGCCCGCCTTGGTGGAACGGGCCGGCAATGGTAAAAACGTTAACGGTAAAACCGCCGGTTCAATTACCGCTTTTTATACCGTGCTCACCGAAGGCGATGACCAGCAGGACCCGATTGCCGATGCTTCGCGGGCGATTCTGGACGGGCACGTGGTGCTGTCGCGCTCGCTTGCCGAAACCGGGCATTATCCGGCCATTGATATAGAAGCCTCCATTTCCAGGGTGATGACGGCGGTGGTGGGCAAGGAGCATTTGGCCATGGCCCGCAAATTCAAGCAACTGTATTCCATGTACCAGCGTAACCGTGACTTGCTGGCCGTTGGGGCTTATAAAAAAGGCAATGACCCTGAGATTGACACGGCTATTGACCGCTACCCTTTCCTGCGCAAGTTCCTGATGCAGGATATTGAGGAAAAGGTTGATATGGAGCAAGCCTCCCGGGAACTGGGCCGTCTGTTTGCAGGACTAACCCTATGAGCCGTAATAACGATTCTTTCGAGACCCTGCATGAACTGGCCGTTCAGAAAATGGACGATGCGGCACGCGTGGTGGCGCAAACCGAAGCCAATATTACCCAGTCCATCAAACAGCTTGAAATGCTGGGAGAATACCGGCTGGATTATATTGCCCGTTTGCAGGCCCGCCTGCAGGAAGGCATGAGCTCGGCCCAATGCGTGAATTTCCAGAAATTCATTTCAACCCTGGAAGAAGCACTGGGGCAACAGCGTGCCATTATTGCCCAGCTTGAAAAGCAGGTTGAGAAAGAGCGTGAAGCCTGGTTTGAAGCCCGCCGCGAGGTAAACTCGATGCAGGCCCTGATAGACCGCAGAAAGCAGGAACAGCTGAAAATTGCCAACCGGCAAGAACAGAAAATGAATGACGAATTTGCCGCCCGTGCCTATTTTGCCAGCAGGCGACAACAGTCAGGAGGTTAACATTTATGGGTAAGACAATGACAACAATCAGCAACAACCTGAGTGCCAACAACTTCTCAAAAAACAATGCGGCAGGCAGCAACAATACCGACAGCGCCAATAACACGTTTTCAGGCATTCTGGCCATGCAGGCGCCTGCCTCATCACAATACAAGCCATCGCCTGCAAGTTCGGCCACCCAAAACACGACTGCAAACGGCAAGGTGACAACCCAAGCTGCCAGTAAAGAACCCGTAGCCCAAAACAACCGGGCTTCGGGCAAGGCTGAAAATGACGGTTCCACTGCTGAAAACAAAGCATCCGTTAATGATGATGCAGCACAGGCAAACAAGGCTGCAGCACCCAACGAAAATACCGTAGATGCGGAAAACCGGACAACACCTGAAAATGGCCCAAATGCCGCGCAAATTCCAAGTGAGGCCCTGCCGGTCAATGTGTTGGCAGAACACGCCATTCTGCAACAGGGCACATCCGAAGCAGGTGTCAATGCAGGCAACATGGGCAAGCCATCTCTTGAAAATACCCTTTTAAGCCAGCTGATCGAACCACAAAGAAATCTGGCCAGCCGTCTGTCTGGCAAAAACCCGGCTCACGCAGAGCTGGAAGCGCAAACCGCCGCAGGCTCTTTGGCGCCGTTCGTTAAAGACAGGCTGGCCGGTTCCGGTAAAGAAAAGCCAGATACTTTGTCAAGTACGGAAAATACAATGCTTACCGCCAGCCAACTGGCAGCGCTTGACAAACAAAACGCTGCCGGCCGGGCCGTTAACCTTACTGCCAATAAAGAGGCGACCAGTCAAATCCGTGAGGCCCGGTTAGGCCGGCTGTCGCAAGAGACTGTAACGCCCAACCTGGCAGACCCCAGAAATTTCAATTACCAAACACCTGCCCAACCATTGGCCAACCCGGCATCAGACACACTGCCTGATGCCACTCATGCCACTGCCAACGCAAACCCGGCAGTTGGCACCTTGACGGCCAGCAACCAGGCGCAGGCATCCGCCAGCCCGCTTATTTCCATTGGTACGTCTTTTTACCATCCGGGCTGGTCACAGGCCATGAGCCAGCAGCTGGCTACCCAGGCAAGCCTGTTTTTCAGGCAGCAGGCCAATGGCACGCATATTGCCCAAATGCGCCTGGACCCACCCGAGCTGGGCCCCATTAAAGTGTCCATCAGCATTCAGGACGGGGTGGCCCAGGCAGCCTTTGTGGCCAGCAACGCCGCGGTTCGCCAGGCACTGGAAAACTCGCTGGCCGATTTGCACCAGGCCCTGCAGGAAAAAGGCCTTTCCCTGGGCCAGGCCCATGTCGGGCAACAAGACCGGCAGGACGGTTTTTTGATGGAAGATGATAATGCCCCGGGTACGGCCGGGCAAACCAAGGGCAGCACCGGCATCCTGGCCGATGCTGGCGGGCCTGCCACAGGCCCGTCACGCCAGCATGATGGGCTGATCAACACCTTTGCCTGATCAGGATATTTTCCTGAGCGGCTCATTTGCCTGATAAAATCTGCCTGGCCCGGCCACTGCCCAATTTTTGGCATTATCCCTTAAATGGTCTATAAAGGGAGAAAACCCCCTTTATTCCAGGCAATGGCTTTGCGGTTTATCAGCGAAAATATACGCTGATCCTGGTGTTTTTTTAGATTTGATAATGGCCCTTCATGAGCAAAGAGACAAATAACGCAAGCCCGAAGTCGGGTTCTTTTTTCAAGACGCTAATCATCATCATTTTATGCCTTGGCATAGGGGGTGCTGGTATGTGGTATTACATGGGCAAGATGCTGCCCGCCCAACCGGCACAGGCCCAACAGGCCACCCAGCCGGTTGCCGTCCCGCCTGTTCCCACGGTTAGTGCCAACCCCATTTTCATGGAACTGGACCCTTTTACCGTTACCCTTAACCGCAACGGTTTCTCGCGGGTGCTGTATGTGGGCTTTACCCTGCGCTTTGAAGACCAGGCCAGCATGGAACGCGTAAGCAAGTATTTGCCCGAGGCCCGTAGCCGCATCCTGATAGAGCTGTCTTCCCTGAACCCTGAAACCATTCATGACAAAGAAACACCCGACCTGATTAAAGAAGCGGTCAAACGTGTATTGTTGCCTGCGTTTTATCCGGAACCGTATACTCAGCACATTAGCAATGTACTGTTTACCAATTTTGTTGTGCAATAAAAATGGCCTATGATACGTTTTTATCTCAAAACGAGGTAGATTCCCTTTTTGCTGAAATAGAAGGTACACCCACGCCCAAGATCGAGGTTGAAGAACAGGTGTACCCCGATGGCGTCCGCCCGTATGACCTGTCATCACCTGAACGGGTCATTCGCAAGCGAATGCAGACCTTCGAGCTTATCAATGAACGTTTTGCCCGCAACCTGCGGGCCGTTTTGCTCAGTTTCATGCGACGCAATGCCGATATTTCGGTGTTGCCCATTAAAATCCAGACATTTGCCGAATTTGAACGCAACCTGCCGGTGCCCAGCAACCTGAACATGGTCAGGCTCGAACCCCTTCGTGGCCTGTCCCTGTTCTGCTTTGACCCCACCCTGGTTTTCCTGATTATAGAAACCCTGTTTGGTGGACAGATAAAACAAAATACCCGGGTTGAAGGGCGCGATTTCACCGCCACCGAACAACGCATCATTCAGCGCCTGCTGATGCACACCCTTGAGTGCTATATTCATGCCTGGAAACCGGTTTATCCTATTCAATACCATTACCTGCGTTCTGAAATGCACACCAAGTTTGCCAATATTGCCAATAGCAACGAGGTGGTTGTGGTGACTCCCATTCGTATCGAATTCGGCACTATTGGCGGCTTGCTGAATGTCTGCCTGCCCTATTCCATGATCGAACCACTTCGAGACCTGCTGACCGAACCGTTTCAGGATGAAAGCGTCAAGGGCAATGAAAACAAATGGCTGCGCCAACTCTCGGGCCAGGTGCCCGAAACCGAGGTGGAGCTGGTGGCCAATTTCACGACCACCGACTGCACCCTGGAAGAGTTAATGTCACTCAAGGAAGGCAGTGTTCTGCCCATAGAGCTGCCCAGTGAAGTAGTGGCAACGGTGGATGGCATTCCGGTAGTCAGTGCCAAATACGGCACCTTCAAAAAGAATTATGCACTAAGCGTCATCAAGCGTCTGGAAATCCCGTATTTTGATACGCCCGAAGAGCAGCCAAAAGTGATAGTGGAAGAAAGCACCATTGATGATGAGATTTCACTTGATGAGAATGACCTGAGCCACGGTCGCATAAACCCTAAAAAACCTATTTAAGCTAAAAACAACCATGAGCAATACTACTCCATCTGAAGATATCAACCAGGACGACCTGGCCAGTGAATGGGAAAAGGCCATGGCCGAACAGGCCACTGCCTCGGCAGAACCAACCGCTGCATCCATTTTCGAGTCTTTTGATCCCGAACCACCAGCTGCCGAAGTCCACCCCGACTTTTCATTCATCAAGGACATTCCGGTTCAGCTTAGCGTGGAACTGGGCCGTGCTCGCCTGCCCATCAAGGACATTCTGAAGCTGGGACAAGGTTCGATTGTTGAGCTTAACGCGCAGGCAGGCGAACCCATGGATGTCCTGATTAACGGCATGCTGATTGCACAGGGTGAAATCGTAAGCGTGAATGGCAATTATGGCGTACGCCTGACCGATATTATTACCCCGGCCGAACGCCTGAACCGCCTGAACCGCCCTTTCAACCGTCGTTAAGATTACCGTTGCCAACCACAAGGGATAACCATGGATCAACTGGCCATTATTCGGGTTTTTGCCGCGCTCGGGCTGGTACTGTTCTGTATTATCCTGTTTGGCATGGTAGCCCGTAAAACCGGGCTATTGGGCAAAATCAGGCGCAACCCTGCCTTGCCGATTATTTCCCGCACTCCGTTGGGCCCACGGACCGAATTGGTAGTGGTACAGGCCGGCAAGGAACAACTGGTGCTGGGTGTGACCGCCCAGCAAATCAATCTGCTGCATATCTTACCTGCCCCTGAAACGCCACCTGAAGACGAGCCGAGCGGTAATAACACCCTTCCAAATACAGAAAGTGCAGGTGCAACGGTATCAACCACCGGCACCACTGGAAAAATGTCTTTTCAGGAAGCACTAAAACGTCATTTGCCGATCAAAATGCTGCTGGCCTGCCTGTTGCCTGCTTTATGGTTAATCGGAGATCCGGCTTTTGCCCAGGTAAACATGCCGGCACTGACCAGCGCCACCAATCCCGATGGTTCGCAAACCTATTCACTCAGCATGCAAACCCTGCTGCTGCTAACCGGCTTAAGCTTTTTGCCTGCTGTCATCCTGATGATGACCGGTTTTACGCGCATCGTGATTGTGCTGGGATTGCTGCGCAACGCCCTGGGTACTGGAGCCTCGCCACCCAATAGCGTGATTATCGGCTTGTCCCTGTTCCTGACTTTTTTTGTCATGTCACCGGTGCTTGACCAGATTGCCCAAGAGGCATATACCCCTCTTAACGAAGGCCAAATCACCTTCGAACAGGCGGTTGAACGGGCTGCCAAGCCGATTCATGCCTTCATGATTGGACAAACCCGGGAAAGCGATCTTGCCCTGTTTGGTGATATGGCTAACATAAGCGAATTTGAAAGCCCCGAAGCCGTCCCCATGCGGGTATTGATTCCGGCCTTCGTGACCAGCGAACTGAAAACCGCTTTCCAGATCGGCTTTACGATTTTTATCCCTTTTTTGATTATTGACCTGGTCATTGCAAGTGTTTTAATGTCATTGGGAATGATGATGGTGCCACCGGTTACCATTTCCCTGCCGTTCAAGCTTATGCTGTTTGTGCTGGCGGATGGCTGGCATTTGCTGCTGGGTTCACTGGCACGCAGTTTTTACCAATAACCGTCGGCTACTATTTGTTTACAAGGAACTTGCATGACCTCTGAAAGCATCATGTCAATGACGTACATTGCGTTACGCCTGGCTTTTTCACTGGCAGCCCCCTTGCTGATTACCACCTTGGTGGTAGGCCTGGTGATTGCCATTTTCCAGGCTGCCACGCAAATCAATGAAATGACCCTGTCATTCATTCCAAAAATCCTTGCTGTGGGTGCCGTCCTGGTGCTGTTGGGCCCATGGATGATTGGTTCCCTCACCGATTATATCCGGGAACTGTTTATTACCATTCCAAGCCTGGCACAATAAACAGCAGCGTTTGCCCGCAACCTGCTTGTTTTTCTTGATATGATTACCTTCACCCTGGATCAACTGTATACTTGGATTGGCCTGTTTCTGTGGCCAATGTGCCGCATCGCGGCTTTTGTAGGCAGTTCCCCGGTGCTGGGCGAGTCTACCGTACCAGTCATGGTCAAGATTGGCATTTCCGTGATTTTAACGGTCGCCATTTCTCCATTTATTGGTCCCTTTGAAACCATTCCACCCGACTCCTGGGCAGCAATGGTTATGATGGCCAAGCAGATTATCATTGGCATGGCGATGGGTTTTACCATGCGGATCGTATTTGCCGCCGTCAATATGGCAGGTGAATTGATTGGCCTGCAAATGGGCCTTTCTTTTGCCTCGTTTTTTGATCCGGCCAGTGGTGGCAATACCAGCGTGATGTCACGCCTGCTTAATGCCTTGGCCATGCTTATTTTTGTAGCCGGTAATGGGCATCTCATCCTGATCTCGGGCCTTGCACGATCTTTTGAAATTATTCCCATCAGCGATGCCTCGTTGCAGCTTAATGGCATTGGGCTGCTAATTGAATGGAGCGCACAGATTTTTATTGCCGGCATGCTAATTGCCATGCCTCTGATTATTTCTTTACTTACCATTAACCTGGCAATGGGTATTCTTAACCGTACGGCCCAGCAATTATCGGTATTCGCGGTAGGATTTCCGATTACCCTGACATTCAGCATGATGCTATTGATGATCGTGCTGCCCTATCTGAATCAATTCCTGGAACGTTTTTTCTTCAATGGATTTGAACAGATGGGGCGTATCATGAACGGGTTTTAACTAGAAAGATACCCAGTCATCCTGCTTTTTATGGGATTTTAGCGGGGAACGCAACGCATCAGGCTTTTCAGTCAACAGCGGAACGTCTTGCTCGCCAAACTCCATACGCTGGCTCCATGCCTCTTTCAAAGAGAGCGAAGGGACCTCCTTTTTGGCACTGGCAAGAACGGGGGATGATTTTTTTATGTCTGACTTTTTAGACTGATAAATCGCCTCATCCACAAATGAGCGATGTCCTTTGGTCACAAACAGGGCCATCGTATTCATGGCTTCATCAATTTTCTCGTTGAGGAATCCGGTAGAGGCGGCCAGGCGCTCGACCAGCTCCGAGTTTTGGTGCGTCACGTTATCCATCTGAATCACTGCACGGTTAATCTGGTCAATACCACTCGCCTGTTCTTCAGTTGCCGAAGAGATTTCACCCATAATGGTGGTTACTTCAGAAATTGAAGTCACGATGTTGCGCATGGTTTGTCCGGCCTGGCCAACCAGTTTGGCGCCATCACCGACTTTGTCCACCGAAGCATCAATCAGCTGTTTGATTTCTTTGGCGGCCTCGGCACTACGCTGTGACAGTGCACGAACCTCGGAAGCCACCACCGCAAAACCATTGCCCTGCTCGCCGGCACGGGCCGCTTCAACCGCGGCATTAATGGCCAGGATATTGGTCTGGAAGGCAATGCTGTCAATCATGCTGACAATATCCGCAATTTTGTTGGAACCGTCGGAAATTTCTTCCATGGTGCTAACCACTTTGCGCATGACCTCCCCGCCTTCTTCAGCTACATGGGATGCCTGAACCGCCAACTGGTTAGCCTGACGGGCATTTTCAGCGTTTTGCTTGACGGTACTGGACAACTCTTCCATGCTGGCAGCGGTTTCCTGCAAGGCGGCTGATTGCTGTTCGGTACGGGCACTTAAATTAAGGTTGTCTTCACCCAGCTTGTCACCATTTTCATTAATGATATTCAGACTACCACGCACTTGGTCAACAATGCTGCCCAGCTTGTCTTGCATATCGACCAGGCCACGCATGATACGCGCCACTTCATTATTGCCGGCCACCTTGATATCCTGGTTCAGCTCACCTTTGGCCATTCGGCTAAAGTAGTCTTCTACCCGGGCAAACGGCTTGACAATCACCGCGGTTAACAGGCGATGCACAAAAAAAGCAAAAAACAGGGTAAACAGCGCGATTAGGACCGAAAACAAAATTACATAGCGGGTGTTTTCTTCAGACTGCTCAAGCAGTTTCGTGTTTTCCAATGCAATATCGGCAGGAGCATACTGTGCAAGTGCCTGGCTTAATGTCTGGATGGAAGCCGTGCTTTGGAAATTACTGACAACGGCCATTGCCAATACTGCGAAAGTGCCCAAAATAATAATGGCCACCAAAATACGCAAGCTGGATTTAATTTGTATCGTGGATAAATTCATTGTACCTACTCCAATATCAACCTAAAGTCTTGAAAAGGCTAAGGCCCTGGATTTTCTTGAATGCCAGGGATGCCGCCTCAAGCGCCAGGCCGCGCATGGTCAGCTCGGTACTTGCCTCATAGAAATCAACATCTTCAATAGCGGAAATTTCACTTTTGAAATCAAGCCGGCGTTGTTCACCGCTGGCGTCCAATGCCTCGATTTCATTCATTCTGGTACCAATCGAAGCACGGGTAGTGAGCACCGTATTGTAATTGGCATCAATGCGCTGGATTGCTGATGACATCACATTACGCAACCTGGCAGCCGCTTGCGGGTCATTGCTGGTAGACGTATTAAGGGCTGATGCCAAGGCATCCAGGGTATCGAAAATATTAATATCTTCATTCTGGACATGATTAACGCTGAACGAGTCGCCATCAGCCGGGGTGCCTGACAACACCACATCCACGCCACCGGGCAATTCAAGCCGCTGTTTGCTGGCATCATAAATATTGGGCCCATCGGTACCCAGCACGACACCGTCTGCATTGCGGGTTTCAACGGTATAAGACAGTGGTGTACCACTAAATGCAATACTGAAATCATTGCCCACATTGGCGCCTTTCGGATCACTGATATTGGGTGTGCTGATTTGTCCAGTTCCCGTATTGGTACTGGCGGCTGAAGTCAAATAGGTGTTTTCTCCAGAAACCGCACGGGTAAAAACCGCATAACCGGTATCGGCAGAGCTTATCTGTCGTGAAGAACTAACCTGAATGGCGCGGTTACCCGAGTCACCCTGCCAGTTTATCTTGCCGTTGGCATCGGGGGCAAAAGCGGCACGATCCGAATGGTTGCCGGAAAAAATATGTTGCCCGTTACCATCGGTACTGTTAGCCAGGCCCAATACCTGATTGCGCAGGCTGCTGACCACTTCCGACAAGGTGGCACGGTCAGCATCAGCCATGGTGCCATTGCCGGCTTCCACAATTCTGGTTTTGATCGCAACCAGTGTAGTCGCCACTTCATTCAGGATACTTTCTTCAAAAGCCAGGTTTTGCGTGGCAATAGAACGGTTCTCGGCAAAGCGGTCATTAATGCCCATATTATTGGATAAATTCAATGCACGGGCAGCACCTAATGGATCATCCTTAGGAGAAACAATTTTCTTGCCGGTACCGATTTGCGTGAAAATATCCAGTTGTTTGGCTTGCTGGGTATTGATCGTGTTGAGTCCTGTTTTATAAAACTGGCTGGTACTGATGCGCATGCCTTACATCCTTACTTCAAAGATAAAATGGTATCCATCAGCACAGAGCTGACTTCAATAATACGTGAAGCTGCCATGAACATTTCCTGGGCGGCTTCAAGGTTGATGTATTCTTCATTCAGGTTAACCCCCGACAAAGCCTGTTGTGCTGAATAGCTTTGTTTGGTCAGGGCATTCTGAGAAGCGATCATGAATTCATTTTGTTGGGCCTGAACCCCTACCCGGTTAACGATTTGTGAAAAACTTTCATTAAAGGTTTTCACGCCACCCAACACTTTGCTGCTTTGCAGCTTTGCCATTTCCAGGGCATTATTGCCGTTAGCCACGCCCCCGTCAGCATCGGCGGCGGCAATCTGCTCGGCACTGGTCATAGCCACACTGATTTGCACCGAACTGTGCGCCACCGCTGAGAGAACCCAGCGGTCACCCGCCGAGGCAATACCGCCATCCATTTTCAATTGCATGCCATCAACGGCAACGCCATCAAGTGTGGTACCCGTATGAATAATGGCATTATCGCTATCACGTGTTACCGTATAGTTATTGCCATCAAAATAAATGGCATAATCTGAAGCCTGTATTTTGCTTGCGGCATCAGACTGGAAACTGGCCGTTACGTTTACATTACCCACATTTTGGGAATTGGCAGTAGCAATGGGGGCCGGCACATTAAAAAATGCCTTGCCCGGTTCACCCTTCAGATCCAGGCCCTTGGCATTGGCCTCATTCATGGACAGGGCAAAAGCGGTTGCCAGCTGGCCAACTTCACGCTGCTCTACCTCCAGGCTTTCGCGACGGTATTTCAGCAAACCGCCCAGCGATCCACCCGTTATTTTTGCTTCATCCAGCGCAACTTCAACTACTTCACCTTGCTTGCCTACCGGAATGGTGGCATACACCACGGTATTTTTGGGGTTGTCTGCGGCAGGGCCGGTCTTTAAGGGATAAACCTTGTTTTGGCTAAGCAATTGCTGACCGTTGCCCACCGAGATGGTGACCTGATTGTCCTGCTCAACCACGTTCACGTTCACAATCTGGTTAAGTTGTGAGATTTCATAATCACGCTGGTCCAGCAAATCATTGGGCTCATGATTGGGATTCACACCCTTGGCATATACGATTTGCTGGTTTAGCTGTGAAATGCGGCTAAGGTGGGCGTTAATCGAAGTGACCGAGTTATCAATCTGGCTGTTGATTTCACCCCGTTGCTGATCCAGAAAATGGCCCAGCTCATTGAATTGGGTAACGACAGTCTGGGTCCGGCCCAGCAATTCCTGGCGGGAAGCGGGATCAGCCGGATTACTGGCTACCGCATTGACACCATCAAAAAATGACTGGATTGACGGCCCGATACCCACAGTACGGTCTGCCAGGACATTATTGATTTGCGTAATCTGGCCGCCGTAGGCAGCCAGCAAGGCCCCTTTGCTTTCGTTATTAACCAACTGGCTGTTTAAAAAAGAATTGTAAGCACGACGAACGGTATCCACCGCGACACCCCGGCCAAAAAAGCCGTTACCGGTAGAAGAAGCCCCTGCGGTTGAGATCAGGGTTTCCTGCCGGGTATACCCGGCGGTATCATAGTTATTAATATTATGGCTGGTTGTTGTCAGGCGAGCCTGCGCCGTATTTAGGGCGGTTAACCCAAGTTTGGCCAAATTCATAAATTTCCGTCAATAAATATTGCTTGTCTTTCTATAGGTTTACGGCAGAAAAATCCAATTATTTAGCCTGAACACCAAAAAATGTGAGCCGGCCGGCTTAAATGCTGGCGATCCGGTTTTTTACGGTTGATGCCGTATTGCCGGCTAACGAACGCTCATCAAAATAACCCATAATATTGATCAATTTACTGGCGTACTTGGGATCGGTGGCATAACCTGCTTTCTGGATCTCTCGGGCTGCTTCATGGGCATTCTCTGCCGTCAGTACGTCCTGGTAACGTTCGTTCTGACTGATCAGGCGAGCATAATCGGCAAAGGATTCCTCATACGAATCATAGGCCCTGAAAGCTTGCTTCATTTTCTTTGCCACCCCATCGACATATTCGGTGGTCATTACGTTAACCACTTTTCCTGTCCAACCACCGGTTGCCTTAATCCCAAACAGGTTATAACTGGTCTGGCCATTTTCATGCAAAATTTCACGACGGCCCCAGCCCGACTCAAGCGCAGCCTGGCTTAAAATAAGCGAAGCCGGAATGCCTGAACTGGCGGCTGCGGCACTGGCAGCCGGCCCCATTTTGTCAACAAAACTGCTAACCCGCTCCGGTGCGTCATCAACCGCATCAATGACCGAAGCCATGTTTTTTGCAAAGTTTCGTACCCGGTTGCCCAGGGAAGAAATCAGTTCACCAATCGCGTCCCTGTTTTCCAAAGAACTTGAACCTGGTGCTGAAGTTGCATTCATTACGGCAGATGCAGAACCTGCTCCAGCAGCTACGCCAGCATTGGCCATGGCGGCCGAACCGCTAGACCGAATCTGCGCCAGCAAGGATTCTGCCAATCCGATTCCTTTACCCGAGGCCAGATGCAAGGCCATTTGCTCATCCGCCATGGATTGCACCAGGCGTGTCTGGTCGCTTTCAAACAGGCCATCACCCAAGCGGGTAGAGCGTGCCTGCTTCATGAGGGTTTGAATAAACAAGGCTTCAAATTGCTGGGCAACTTCTTTTTCACCTTTTTCTATCTCTTCCAGCGTGGTATTCATTTGTCCGGCCACCTGGCGCTTGAGCTGGTGCAGTGAATTAATGTCCATTACAAACTGCGGAGCCGAGCGGCCCACGCCGGGACGAGGAGTATAACTGGTAATTGTCATGGTGATTCCTGTTTGCTAAATGATTTCCAGCTCAGCCCTTAAGGCACCGGCGCTTTTCAGGGCCTGCAATATGGAAATCAGGTCTTGCGGGCTGGCGCCCAGGGCATTTAGTGCGCGGACCACATCAGTCAGGCGAACACTTCTGCGTATCATTTGCAGTTTTCCCTGTTGCTGCTCAAGCTGGATATTGGTATTGGGTGTGATAACGGTTTGACCACCGCCAAACGGGGTATCAGGCTGGTTAACATCCAGGCCTTGGTCAATGACCACCGCCAGACTGCCAAAGGCAACTGCGGCCTGATCGATGGTCACCGTCTGGTTCATGACTACCGTACCGGTGCGGGCATTAACAATAACCTTGGCACGCGCTGCCGCTCTGTTAACATTGATACCCTGCAAACGCGCAAGGAACGCAGCCTGGGCTGATTCTGCCATCGGGCCACGAACTTCAATTACGCGTCCATTCAAGGCCCGGGCCGCACCGGCACCCATGATTTTGTTAATGGCCGCCACCGCATTTTCCGTCGTGCCAAAATCAGTGTCATGCATTTCTATGCGTACCATGCCGTCTTTGCTAAAGCGGGTTGGCACGGTGCGCTCCACTAAAGCACCCCCGGTAATCATGCCTCCGTTCAACTGGTTCACCTGCACCGAACTGCCACCGGCCTGGGCCCCGGCACCGCCTACCACGATATTACCCTGGGCAATGGCGTATACCTGGTTATCGGCGCCCTTCAGGGGAGTCATGAGCAAGGTGCCGCCACGCAGGCTTTTGGCATTACCCATCGAAGAAACGTTCACATCAATAGACTGGCCGGGCTGGGCAAACGAGGGCAAGGTCGCGGTTACCATGACAGCCGCCACGTTTTTTACCTGCATATTGACGCCGGCAGGCACCGTCACCCCCAGTTGGGCCAGCATGTTGGTAAGGCTTTGCTGTGTAAAGGGCGACTGGCGTACCTGGTCGCCGCTCCCATCCAGCCCTACTACCAGGCCATAACCTATCAGCTGGTTATCCCGCACACCCTGGATAGATGCCAGGTCGCGTAACGGTTCAGCCAGGGCAAACCCCTGCGCCAGACCCAGCCATAAGGCAACTGCCATGATGCTTTTCAGGATTCCGGATTTCATGGTCAAACTGCAACTCCCATCATTGAGTAATATTTAAGGCTTAGAAAGGCGCAATATTCAGGAAAAAGCGTTGCAACCAGCCCATAGTTTGCACTTCATCCATCACACCCTTACTGCGAAACTCGATGCGGGCATCGGCCACTTGGGTAGAAGACACGGTGTTGGTACCGGTAATCGAACGCGGATCAACCACCCCGGAAAAACGCAGGTGCTCGCTACCCTGATTGATCGCAATCGCTTTCTCGCCAGCAATCCTCAGATTGCCGTTGGCAAGCACATCGATGACGGTCGTGGTGATATTGCCCGTAAACATGTTATTGGCAGAACTACTGCCCTTACCTTCCATGTCATTGCTGCCATCAGCGGTAAACCGATTATCAGCCTCTAGCGCACCAGGCATCCAGTCGGGTGCCGCAGTAACCCCAATATCCATGCCACTTTGACGATCGGTACTGGTTGCGACACGTTTTGAAGCATTGGTTTTCTCTTCAATGACCACGGTCACGATATCGCCCACATTACGGGGCCGACGGTCTTCAAACAGCGGAAAACTGCCTGCCCGCCCGGCCTGGTAAATAGAACCGTCCGGCTCTTGATTAATATTCGGAACAGCGGGTGTTGGCACGGCGGTCAAGGGGCCATCCACTATTTTTGGATGCGGCACCATGGCACAGCCACTTGCCATGGCAATGATCAAGCCAACAACAAACAAACGAATCGAACGCAAAGACATATACATGGGCACTATCACAAAGTTAGTCAGACAATCAGATCTGGGTTAAACGGGCCAGCATCTGGTCAGAAGTGGTAATGGCCTTGCTGTTCATTTCATAGGCCCGCTGGGTGGCAATCATGTTAACCAGCTCTTCGGCCACGTTCACATTAGAGGTTTCGGTATATTTGTGCAAAATCCGGCCAGTGCCATCAAGGCCCGGTGTTGAAACAGTTTCCGCACCCGAAGCATCGGTTTGTGCATACAGGTTTTCACCCAGGCTAAGCAAACCGGCCGGATTGACAAAAGTCGTCAATTCCAGCTGGCCAACCTGAATACTCTGCCCGGCCGCACCCGGCTGGGTCACCGAAACCGTACCATCACGGCCAATTTCAATCGTCAAGGCATTATCGGGAATGGTAATGGCGGGTTGAATCGGGTAACCGCCAGCAGTAACCAGCTGACCGTTCTGGTCCAGCTGCAAAGAACCGCTACGGGTATAGGCAAAAGTGCCATCCGGCATTTCAACCTGCAAAAAGCCCTTACCATCAATGGCTATATCAAGCGAGTTACCGGTGTTTTTCAGGTTGCCTTGCGTGTGAATGCGCTCGGTGGCTACGGTACGCACACCCATGCCCAATTGCAGGCCAGTGGGCAACTGGTTGGCATCACCCACCTGGGCACCGGGCTGGCGCACGGTCTGGTACATCAGGTCTTCGAAAATGGCGCGGTTGCGCTTGAAACCATCCGTATTGACGTTGGCAATATTATTGGAAATTACATCCATATTGGTTTGCTGAGCCTCCAGGCCTGTCTTGGCAATCCACAGCGAGCGTATCATATTATTTTCCGGTTAAATCAAATATAAATTAGGTACAAATTCATGCAAAATGCCATTAACCCGCTGAAGAAAGCAGGCTATTGGCATTTTGTTCCTTACTGCTGAGTTCCTGGATAATCTTCATTTGCATTTCAAAACGGCGGGCATTCTGGATGAGCCCCACCATATTGCCTGCGGCACTCACATTACTGCCCTCCAGGGCGCCACTCATCACAGTTGCCAGCGCGGTATCGGGCAATTCAACAGGCTGTCCCTGTTCATTGACGGCACGAAACAAGCCGTCATCATTGCGCACCATACGGGCATTCGCAGGATCACCAATTTTCAGTTTGGCTACTCGCTGCACTTCAGTGGCGGCATCACCATTGGCCAGAACGTTAATCCCGCCAGAACGCTCAATGCCTATCGCCGCGGCATCGGGAATTTCAATCGGCTGACCATCTTCAGACAACACCATCAGGCCACCCGACGTTACCAGCAAGCCGTCGGCATTACGCTGGAAATTGCCGCTGCGGGTATAGCCTTCAGAACCGTCAAGCGCGCGGACGGCAAACCAGCCTTCACCCTGAATGGCCGCATCCAGATCGCGGCCTGTCGTCATGAAAGCCCCCTGCTCCATATTGCTGTCTGCCGTTGTGGCTACCGTGAGCACCCGGGTAGTGTCTGTGCCGTTGATCAGCGGACTGACCACCGGGGTTGAACGGTATTGCGACATTTGTGCCCGAAAGCCCGGGGTATTCACATTGGCCATGTTATTGGACAGGACCGACTGCTGCTCAAGGATTCTGGCTGCCCCGTTGCTGGCGGTATATATTGCGCGATCCATTTATTTCATTCCTGCCGATTAACGCAATGAGATCAGGGTTTGCAGGATCTGGTCCTGGGTTTTGATGGTCTGGGCATTGGCCTGGTAATTGCGCTGTGCAATAATCATGTTCACCAATTCAGCACTCATGTCCACGTTGGACTCTTCAATCGCCTGCCCTTTAAGCCGTGCCAGGCTGTTAGTGCCTGGCTTGCCTATAATGGGCTGGCCAGAATCACGGGTTTCCTGCCAGGCATTGCCACCGATGGGCTGCAAACCATTCAGGTTATTGAAGTTGGCCAGTGCCACATAACCCATGACCTGCATTTCTCCATTGGTGTAATTGGCTACAATCGCACCATCGGAAGAAATCGACAAACCGGAATATTCGCCGGTAGAGTAGCCATCCTGCACAAAATTGGGCGTGAAAGCGCCGGCGAACTGGGTACTGCCGGTGTAATCCATCCTTATGACCAGCGCTTCGGCCGGTGCACCTGCTGTGCCGGGCTGGTTAACGGTTACGGTTAAATTATTGCTGCTGGTCAAACGACCAATACTGTCAAAAGTCATGGGTAACGGGCCACCACCGGCTGGCGAATCCACCGAAGCACCGTCCAGGTAGTAGTAAACATCCCACTGGCTCTCGGTACCGCTTGTGCCGGCACGCTTGACGAAGTATTGGGTCAACTCATGTGAATTGCCCAACGAATCATACACGTTCATGTTCAGCGAGTGGGTATAGCTGGCCGGATCAGCGGGTGAAAACGGCCTTGCCTGCTGTGCCGCCGCGTATTGAACCGTAGGCTCCAGGGCACCGCTTACCACCTGGCCACCAGCCAAGGTTACCGTTGAAGAACCGCTGTTATAAGTGCCGTCTGGCGGTGCCGGTACACTGGCACCGCTGGCATCGGTCCAGGTCAGGCCACCTGTGCTGCTGACCCGGAAATTGTAGTTAGTGGTCGTGCCGCCTGACTCCAGGGCAACCTCGCCCAGCACCTCGGGTGATCCGGTAATCGAAATAATGGGCGCATTGGCATCCAGATTGGTCACCAGTCCTGAATTTTGCGTTGCTTTAGGGGGAATATTGCCCACCGGGATTTTCAATTCCTGCAACAAAGTACTGTTCTCGCCAATGTAACCGGTAAGGCGTTGCCCGCTGTTATTCACGATATAGTTGTTGCGGTCTGCCTGAAACTGGCCATTGCGCGTATAAGATACGTTTCCGCTGGTATCAACCAAACGGAACAGGCCTTTTTCACCGTCAATCGCCAAATCCAGCGAATTACCGGTAGACGAAACCGTACCAAGGGTAAAGCGTTGGTTGATGGCCGCAACCTGCACACCCATTCCAACCCTGGATGAAGCATAAACATCGGCAAATGCCACCGATGATGCCTTGAAACCTACTGTGGCTGAGTTGGCAATGTTGTTCCCAATCACGTCCAGATTCTGAGCCGAGGCGTTCAAGCCTGATAAACCTTGTCCAAATGCCATGATAAATAATCACTTATAAAAAATTAATCTTCAGTTCATTACTTTGCGCAGATCAGTCAGCGCATAACGCCCGGTCAGGCCCAAGTCCATTTTCATGCCTTCGGTACTGTAAGAAATGCTTTGTACCTGCCCATATTGCAATGCCTCTGCTGGCACGGCACTATTGGCCGCATCCAGCGCAGTGACCCGAACCGTATACTTTCCTGCCGGTGCCTGGGTGCCGTTATCGCCAAGACCGTCCCATTGCATGGAAATCACGTCAACGTTCTGAGGACCCATGTCAAAGGTACGCACCGGGTTACCGGCCGCATCAATAATTTCCACTTTCATGCTGGCAGCCGCGCCCATCAGGTCAACACCGAAAGGCGTTGCCATTCCGCTTTCACCCAGCTTGATGGTGTCTCCGGGCACCAATACATTTTTGCCAATCAGGTTGGAGGCCTGCATGGACTGGGAGACATCCAGCTGTCCGGTCAGTGCAAGAACAGTCTGGTTGAGTTTTTCTATACCACTAACGGTCGACAGCTGTGCCAGCTGCGAGGTAATGCCCGCATTATCCATGGGATTGAGCGGGTCCTGGTTCCGGAGCTGGGTCACCAGCAAAGTCAGGAACTGCTCCTGGGTTTCCGCAATACTGGTCGAGCCAAGACTGCTTGCGCTTCCGGCAAGAGAACTGGTGCTGCTGGTCGGGTTAATCGTTGTCATCATCTACCTTTGTTTTTTACTGGCCCAGCGTAAGCGTTTTCATCATGATTGACTTGGCCGTATTAATAACCTCTACGTTGGCCTGGTAAGAACGGGCAGCCGCAATCATGTTGACCGTTTCACCCACCACATCAACATTGGGCAGCGTAACGTAGCCATTGTTGTCCGCATAAGGACTTTGCGGGTCGTATTGCATGCGCATGGGCGCCTGGCTTTCAACCACATTGCTTACTTGCACACCCCCAATGGGGTACTGATTGAAGGCATTGCCAAGCGGTGCCATTTTAAAAACCACCTGCTTGGCTTTGTAAGGCTGCCCATCAGGCCCGGCAACGCTGTCGGCATTGGCAATATTGCTGGCCGTTACGTTCATGCGCTGTGAGCCCGCATTCAAGGCCGAACCGGAAATACTGAAAATACTCATCATGTCAGACATTCTGTTTCCTTCTCATTAGTTAGGCTGCAGGGCTGACAGCATGGATTTGATCTTGCCGTTCATCAACGTCAAAGCGGCTTGGTATTGCATGGTGTTGTCGGCAAAAGCCACCCGCTCCACATCCATTTCCACCGTATTGCCGTCCAGGCTGTTTTGCGTAGGCAAGCGATACTGCGGTGAAAAATGCAGTGGCCCCATTGCCGCTGCCGGAATATGCCGTGCCGAAGTCAGGGCAAGCTGCGTGTCAGCCAAACCCTTTTGTTCACCGCTTGCCTGCGCAAGCACTTCCTTGAAACTGAAGTCACGTGCCTTGTAGTTCGGGGTATCCGCGTTGGCAATATTGGTTGAAAGCAATTCCATCCGTTGCTGTCGCAACCCAACTGCGGTTTGCAAAAATTTGAATTCGTTACCTATCCTGTCCATCGTGCCTGTTCCTGCCGCATACGCAACATACAATTTAGCCATTACAGTCAATATGTTAAGTCACACAGAGCCAATACAAAGGAAAGGTCAACGGGGGTTTTCCTGCTTTATTCACGCCAATCGGAATGGCCGCCCTTAGGTAAAATTAATCTTATGAACAGGATATTTTCTTTGACTCGCATGAAATTTACCGGTCTTGGCCTTAAAGTGCCAAGTATGGCCCTGCTTTGCCTGGCAATTTTTTTCAGCCCGGCTAATGCCAATGACATCTCCGGGCTGCAGCAGGCCATCATGCAAGAAACCGAAGATTATCTTGCCGAGCAGGCCGCCACACTTGACGGCACGCCTACCATCAATGTCAGCGTGCCCAAGGCGCAATCCTTTGAAAACTGCCATGACCGGGTGTATTTCCTGCCCAATAAAGGCACGCTTCGCTCTTCCATGTCAGTAGGCATACGCTGCATGGATTCGGGCAAAACCGAATACCTGCGTGCATCACTTTCAATCACCGGCAATTATTACGTTGCCGCCCAAACCATTGAAATGGGGCAAACCATCATGCCCGGCCATCTGGAAGAAAAAGAAGGTGACTTGCTAAAGCTGCAGGCAAATGCCCGTACAACGCCCGACCAGTTGCTGGGACATATTGCCAATAGCCGCATTCCGGCAGGCCGCCCCATCAAACTGAACATGATCCGCAGCCCGCAATCGATCAGCAAAGGCCAGCCCGTGCGACTTCAGGTAAGGCAGGGCGCCCTAACCGTTACCCAACAAGGAGAAGCCCTTACCACGGCAGACGTGGGTGGCAGCATCCAGGTCAAAACCAGTTCCGGCAAAGTCATTATGGGCACGGTCATTAATGCCAACACGGTTAATGTTCTTTTTTAAGCGGCAAGATGACCGCTTTGGCTTATAATTGGCGCACCAACAGCATAAAATTTTGGCTTTGGGCTAAAGTTTTTAATTGTTTATCCGTTAATAGCAGTAAGCCAACTGTTTTCGCACTGTCCAGGCGGGTTTATCCCGTGCCGCAGTCACAAAGATCATGACGATAAAAATTTCTTCCGCTTCGCTTTATCATACAACGGCGGTTTCTACCAAGCCCGCCTCCCGAAATGGTACGCCTGCGGCTGCCAACCCAGCTGTCACGGCACAGCCAGGCAGCAGCACCAAAGTAGATTTAAGCAGCGTAGCCCGCGACCTTACCAGCCCTGAAAATGATGTCAACATGGAACGCGTTCAGGCTATTCGCCAGGCGCTGGCCGACGGCACCCTTAACATTAACCCCACCCGTATTGCCGAGGGCATTTTGCAAGATGCCGTCGACATACTGAACTAATGAATTTTTACCCATGAGCGCAACCAACCATTCATCGACTGCATCCCTGTCCAGCCAGATCCTGGATCAACTTGTCCTGGAAACTGAAATTGCAAAACAGTTCTTGCAAGTCTTGAATGATGAATCCGCCGTGCTTATGGAATTTACCTCACCCGAAGCCCTGGGTGAGCTGGCAAAGAAAAAATGGCAAATTGGCCAGCAACTGGAAGCCGCCTATAAAGAAAGAATGCAGTTGGTGCACTTACGCTTTCCGACATCCGACACACCAAACAGCCTGACCGATATCATTGAACAGCTTGACCCCCAGCAAGAGGGCAATCTTGCCAAACAATGGGAACACTATAACGGGCTTGTGACGCAGGCAAAAAGCCTGAACGAAAACAATGCCATCATGGTTCACAGCTACCTGAAATACAATCAGGATGCACTTGATTCCCTTAACCGGGCAGCAGGTGTACAACATACCTACGATGGCAAGGGCATGCGCAAACCAGTCAATACCGGAAAACCCCTCGCCAGCGCCTAAATGTCAAACGCCGGCTAAGCCGGCATTTTTAAAAACCAATTTCATGGCCAGCGTTTAAATTTTCACACTGGCCAGAATCTGGTCTGCCCTAGCCACCAATTACCGACGTTACTTTCAAATACCGTTCTTCAGGAATTTCCGTATTGGACAATACGGTTAATTGGGGAAACCCGTACCTGAACAACCGTGCCAATGAGCCGCGCAATACCGGAGGCACCACCAGGACCGTTGGCAAATTCAGGACCGTTTGTTTTTGCAAGGCCAGTTCGGTTTCAGTATGCAGGTTATCTGCCAGGCCAGGCTCCAGTGAACCGCTGGTGGTTAGCGCCTGCGTTAACACTTGGGTTAATTGTGGCGCCAGGCCAATCACATTGCACTCAACCGCATCACCAAAACATTGCTGGGTAATTGCCCTGCCCAGGGCCGTACGCACCCGCGCAATCAGCTCTTCAATATTGATCATCATGCCAGGCTGAACCTGGCCACTCAGAATAGGCCCCCACTCGGTCAAGACTTCAACAATCGTACGCATGTCCCGAATAGAAACGCCTTCGGTCAGCAGGCCACGCAAGACATTATGCAAGGTCGTCAGGGAAACGGCTTTGGGCACCAAATCTTCCACCAACTTTGGTTCTTCCCGGCCGATATGCTCAAGCAATTGCTGCACTTCCTGGCGTCCCAACAAATGTGCCGCGTGCCGGGTTAGCAAATGGTTAATATGGGTGGCAATAACCGTACTGGCATCCACCACGGTATACCCCATGACCTGGGCCCGCTCACGCACATCTTCAGTGACCCAGTAAGCGGTCAGGCCAAAGGTCGGATCAGTGGTTTTTTCACCTTCAGTCAATTCAAACTCAACCCCGCCCGGATCTATCGCCAGCCATTTGCCGGGCTGGACCTGGCCTTTGCCAATTTCCACACCTGACAACAAAATACGATATTCACTTGGATGCAACTCCAGATTGTCACGAATGTGCACCACCGGAGGCAAAAAACCCATATTCTGGGCAAACTGTTTACGCAGGCTGCGGATACGGGAAATCAATTCCGCCCCCTGCTCCTGGTCCACCAGGCTAATCAGGCGATAGCCCACTTCCATGGCAAAAGGCTCTACCAGGGAAACATCATCCCAGCGGGCTTCTTTGGAAGACGTTTCAGCCGGAGTGGTATCGGCTTCCTGAACCGGCCCTTGCAAAGCAAGCGCTTCATTTTTTTTCTGGATCCGATATCCCAGATAAGCAAAAAAACCGGCCAGGGATAAAAAGGCAATATGCGGCATATTGGGAATCAGGCCCATAATGCCAATAATCGCAGCCGTGATATAAAGCACCATTGGGTTGGAAAACAACTGGCCCATCATCTGCTGGCCAACATCCTGGTTATTGGCCACGCGCGACACGACCACACCCGCTGCAGTGGAAATGATCAGGGCCGGAATTTGACCGACCAGGCCGTCACCAATTGTCAACAAGGTATAAACCTGGCCCGCCTCGGCAAAACTAAGGTCATGCTGCAACACACCCACCAGCAAGCCGCCCACAATACTAACCACCATGATAATCAGGCCAGCAACCGCGTCACCCCGCACGAATTTACTGGCACCGTCCATGGCACCGTAAAACTCTGCTTCCTGGGCCACTTCCCCCCTTCGTTTACGTGCCTCATCTTCGGCAATCAGCCCGGCATTCAGGTCGGCATCAATCGCCATTTGCTTACCCGGCATGGCGTCAAGCGTGAACCGGGCACCCACCTCGGCAATCCGGCCGGCACCTTTGGTAATGACCACAAAGTTAATCAAGACCAGGATGGCAAAAACAACAATACCTACTGCAAAGTTGCCACCCACCAGAAAGTGGCCGAACGCCTCAATAACCTGACCGGCGGCATCAGGGCCGGTATGCCCATGCAACAAGACCACACGGGTAGAGGCCACGTTCAGCGACAGACGCAACAGAGTGGCAAATAGCAACACCGACGGGAACGCGGCAAAATCCAGCGGTTTTTTGGTAAACATGGCCACCAGCAGGATCATGATGGACAAGGCAATGTTAAAAGTAAAAAACAAATCCAGCAAAAACGGCGGCAACGGCAAGACCATCATGGCAAGCACCATGACAATCAGCACCGGACCAGCCAGCATTCTGGAGTCTGCCGCCTGCAATTTCAGTGAGGAAAAAAAAC
>WARP01001239.1_pt1 | contig 43289 bp, 51 predicted proteins | sample 4769151 | NCBI WGS metagenome assembly WARP01 (sample SAMN08893023, study PRJNA449175) | gut metagenome | isolation source: rumen sample fed with dry roughage | host: cow | place: India: Nagpur | collected 2016
ACCCGCTTCTTCAGCTTGGAAGTGTTGAGCACTCATGCAACTCTACATGCAAAACAAGATTTACGTGCACATTTTGCCTTATTTCCCTGCCAGCCCAATGCAATACGTGCAATATATATCAAACAAGTGGTACCAAAGCCGGCACCACTATTGGTACCAATTTCAAATCCTGCCTGATAAAAGCAGGGGCAAAGAAGATACAGCCGTTATCATTACAAGAAACAAAAACACTCCCTTGATTATCCTATTTGAAATGGTGTGATCACTGTTTGGTTTTACCTTGTTTCTGATCAGTACGAATATCCCGGCAGGCAGCCCGAATGCTGCCAGTACCATGGACAGCAATGCGATCATCCCTGTTACAGTCGGCCCGTTCATCTTTTTTTCTCCTTCCAGGTAGAAATTCTAAATTTATCCCGAAATTACCAACCAATTCATTTCTAGGGGCTACTTTTCTATGATATGGTACCCTTGGGAAAGTTAGGAGATTTTCTCCTTTTTCTGAGTGAGTGGTTTTTCTTGGTTCAGAGAACTGATAATCTCAGTCTCTTTCTGACCTAGAATTTCCTTTTCCTTTTCTTCCAGTTCAATTGCCCTTTCCAGGTAATGTACTATCTGTCCGTTCTTATCCCTATGTTCCTTGGCAGCCAAAGTGCTGATGCGATCATACAGATCATGGGTGATACGGATAGAAAAAACTTTTGTTGGTTCCTTTTTTGGAACATCTTCCGACATATAAAGCCCCCTTTATGACGCCAATATAGCATGTGTTCTCTGAGAACACAATATACCGGCACGAAAGATAAAATAAATTATTGACCTTTGTGTTACAGTGTGTTATCGTGTGTTACATGAAGAACCAAAAGAAACACGAAACCAAACTTTTTTCTGTAAGAATACCTGCAAAAACCTTGAGATTGGTTGAAAAGGTATCCAAAGAAAAGCAATGGTCCCGTAATCAGACCATAGCCTTTCTCCTTGAACAGCAGGTAAGCAAGGCGGAAACAAATGCAAGCAGCCAGGGATGAAATCAGAGAGTTACGGCAGATCATTACGCTGCTATCTCAGAAGCTTGATGATCTGGAAGCAAAGCTATCCTATCCAATTCCCCATAAGGAATCCTGGATCACAACCAATGCCGCCGCCGCAATATGCAAGATTGACAGGTCAACCCTTACACGCATGGCCCTGACCGGAAAATGTGAAGCCAAGAAATGCGGCAACCAATGGCGCTTTCCAGAGACGCGCGTAAAGGACATGAGTTTCATACGGCATGGGTAATGCCTGAATTATAGCTTCATTCGTGAGTGGGATCATGAATGCAGCACAAGGGTTCCAGGCCCTAATACCTGGAAGCATTGTTCTTATTCGTTCAGAAAAAGGAGGCACCCAATGAAATGACCAATGTGGTTCTAAGCATGACGTTCAGGGGTGGAGCAACCACCCCGTTTACGGAGCTTGGGGCAGGCCCCTACAGGGTGTTTTCAAACCTTTTTCCCCTGTGTCAGGTTCAAATCCTGACAGTTCCATCAGCCTGATATAAGGCGGGCTATCTCAAAACAAAGGACGACTACTATGGCTTTCAAGGATGTGACAGCCCTCTCGGATCTCAACAACGGATCGGCAGAGGAACAGTTTGCCAGGGAATGGCAAAAAGTGCTTTCAAACATCAGGGATCCTTCCACTGATTCAAAGCGGGTAAGGAAGATCACCATTGAGATTTCCATTGCACCTTCAACCGATCGTTCCAGTGCAAAAGTGATGATCTCAAGCAAAAGCAGCTTGGCACCGGCAAAGGCCGATGAAAACACAGTGCTTTTTGAGCTTACCAAAGATGGTGTTATTGCCATGACCCGTGAACCTGAAAAGCAACTCGAACTCGGAAACGTGCTCCAAATGAGAGCAGGGGAGAAGTAAGCATGGACGGCAGCGCAGTACAAGAGATCAAGAAGATTGTTAAAGAGTCTCAGATCATTGAAGTTGAAGGAAAGAAATTTGTTCCTCATGCAATGTATGAGGTTGAATCCCTTACCAAAAGACCCCAAGCGGTTGAAGTGAATACACTTCTTTCCCTGGTTGAGTTTGCCAAGACTGAGGGAATCAACAACGAGGCAAAAGCCCCTGGTGGATACTTTGCTGTTATCTCGGAAAACATGGGTGTATCCATTTACTCAGGCTTCAAGGAAGCCCAGGACAAGCAGCGCACCCTTGTTGCCAGGGCTAAGAACAATTTCCAGCCTTTCCAGTTTGACAAGTTCTATCCTTCAGAAATTTTCAACATCATGCTTCAGACCAGGTTCGTGTACGAGAAAGGTGAGGCAATAGCTCTCTTCCAGAACATGAGCAAGCTTCAGATTGATGAAGGTATCAACCTTTCGGATGACGGGATGACCACCAAGATTACGGTAAGGCGCGGCATGAGCGCAGCATCTTTGGATACCGAGATCATGAAAACCCGCTTCCCGTTGGCACCGTACCGGATCTTCCCTGAATGTGATCAGCCTATCAGTGACTTCCTTGTCCGCATCAAGGGGAGTAAGGAAGAAGGCGCTCATATCGGGCTTTGGGAAACTGACGGTGGGCTTTGGCAGTTCCAGGCAAAGTCAATCATTATCGCCAAGCTGCAAGAGTATGGGCTTGTTATTCCGATCTACGCATAAAGGGGCAGATAATTGAAGAAGTACAAATGCCACAAAGTGGTTTGGGCAATGAAAATTGTTGGGTTTGATTTTCCGCCAAAAGGGGAAGAGAGCAAAGGTGTTCTCCTACTCGGTCAGGAACAAAATGAGTTCGTTTCCCAGGAGTATTTCAATCACCACACCCCGGAGGTAGGCGGATACTACGTGAAATACTCAGACGGGTATGAATCGTATTCCCCGGCAAAAGCCTTTGAAGAAGGATACTCAGAGATACCTTCCGATGAAAAGGTTTACAAAAAGATTGACAATAATTTCATGTATCACAGTCCAATTGGAGATCAGCCTAAAAAGTATAGCGCGATCCGGGGCATTGGAAAAGAAATTGCATATCTCATTGAGGCTCTTGTTCCAGATTCAAGAGAAAAGTCTTTGGCAATGACCAAGCTTGAAGAGGCTGTTATGTGGGCCAACGCAGGAATTGCCAGGAACACCCCCGATAAGGAGGCTGATTAATCAATGTATAAACTTCTGATCATCCTGTTTGCCTTATTCAACGACAAGTATTACTGCTACGACTTTTACTGTGTTATGGGGGCAAGAAGAAACGGGGTGACAACCAGAATGCACACAATCAAGCTACGCAAATGGTTGCACCCTGCTTAGCGGTTGGTATTGGGTTCTGCCTGAGGAAGGTATGAACATAGCACCTACAAATGATCAGGCTGACCGGTGCGAACACTATAGCCGGCAGCCTATACCGGGACTGTGGCTGAAGGGCAAGGCATAGAGCATAAACGAAGGGGAAAAACCGAACCACATCGGCCCCGACTCTATCCTACATGAGTTGTGGTCGTAGGATGCAGGGTTCAAACACCTGCCAGTCCCAAAACCCAATTGATTGCCAGGCGTAGTGTACTGGACCCTTACGGGAGGCAAGGGAAACCCGTTATTGATGGTAGAAACCATCTGTGATTATCCGACCTGAGAAAGGGTGATCAAGAGGTTAAGGAGACAGCCGGGAGAGTACCGGCAGGGGCAGTGGCGCAAATATCGGAGTGAATACGGGCTGTTCTTCACGGTTCAGGCCGGGCTAGTTCTGATGGGTAGACGCTGATATGGAAACCCAGTCGGTTGAAGGAATGGATATTCTGGACGACAAGGCCAATTCATATCAAGTGTAGGTTCAAGTCCTACCTGCCCCAGAGGGGAAGTTATCCCCCGTAAAGAATATGTGGTAAGTCTCCCGTACTTAGCCTGTGCGGTATGGGGGACACTTCACAAAAAAACAATGTGGAGGCAGTTATGCAGAAACCGTTGGATTTGCCAGCAGGGAAGCCATGGCCTAAGAATATTGCTGATTATATAGCAGCGCATTGTAATGGGAGAACCACGAAGCAGCTTACAGAACTAACCAACGCAGAGTTTGGAACCAAAATTACCTGCGAGCGCATGCTTATGTACAAAAAAAATCATAAGCTGCACAGCGGATTCACCGGCCATTTTAAGAAAGGTGCCATTTCTCATAATAAAGGCCTACGCATGGAAGATTTTATGACACCAGAGACTATTACAAAGTTCAAGGCCACTCAATTCAAGAAAGGTCATACTCCAAAAAATAGGGTTTCTGTCGGTACTGAAGTAGTGAAGGACGATGGGTACCTATGGCGCAAGATTGCAGATCCCAATGTTTGGAGGCAGGTTCATAGGTTGGTCTATGAGCAAGCACATGGGTCCATCCCAAAAGGGAAGTATGTCACCTTCTTGGATGGAAATAATAGAAATTTTGATATCAACAACCTGGTACTTATTTCTATGGATGAAAACAGGATCCTGAACCATAGAAAACTCAGGCATACAGATAAAGATATTGCCACGACAGGCATTGCGCTTGCCAGGCTTGAATCAACCATTAACCAGAGGAAGGGAAGGAAAAGTAATGGGTACAAGAAACACGTTGATTGATCTGAATGATTATTTGTTTGAGCAAATCGAGCGTTTGAATGATGAAGAACTAAGAGGGGATGAATTAGATCAAGAAATCAAAAGGTCGAAAGCTGTAGCTTCAGTAGCCAACCAGATGATCAATTTGGCTAATACGGTTCTTGATGCAACCAAGTTCAATAATGAATACGAGAGCATGGGAAAGGCACCAAGAATTTTGATTGGAGATTCTAAAAAACAAGCATAGGAGAGAGCCGCATGTCTTACTACACAGACCAGGACATTCAGAACACTTGCAAGGCCTTTTCAGCCGACTACGACAAGCTGAGCAAGCAGGAAAAGAAGTTGGTTCGGATTGAAGCCGAAAAATGGTTGAAAGCCTATCAGGAAGCATGCCCAGGGATGTTCTCCGGGGCTGCATACAAAGTGAGGTGAGCTATGTTTTTTCATATTGCAATAGGTTGTTTGGTGATCATATTGGGGTATTTAACCTATCTCTCTGTTCACATTCAGCAAATACCGGATTCAGAACGCAAGAAGTTGGGCCTAGGTCCTAAGGGGCAGGGAAGATGAATAAACCTAAACAGCTGCTTGCCATAGATCCCGGTCCCTTGTACAGCGGGATTGCACTCATGGATACGCAAACCATGAAGCCGATTCTCGTAGGGAAGGTGGAGAACCGGAAGATGCTTATGAATTTGGAGCTACCCCAGGAGAAGCATGAGCTTATCGTGGTGATCGAAATGGTAAGCCACTACGGAACAGGAATGCCCGCAGGTGAATCTGTTTTTGACACATGCGTTTGGATCGGCAGATACCTTGAGTATTTCTACACCAGGGGAATTTCAACAGACACCATCAAACGGGGTGACGTAAAAAAAAACCTTTGCAGCAATCCTACTGCCCGTGATTCAAACGTTATTCAAGCCCTGGTGGATAGGTTTGCTAAAGGCATCCCCAATCACGGCAAAGGCAGCAAGAAGCAGCCGGGGTGGTTCTATGGGTTCGCGGCTGACGCTTGGCAGGCTTATGCAGTAGGAGTCTCCTATCTGGATAAGGAGGCCCCGAGTGAACAGGTATGACAGGAATATCCGGCAGCTCATAGGATTCTTAATTCTGGTGATTATCGGGCTTTGCCTGGTAATGGCAAAAATAATCTGAAGGTGGGAAGGTATGGCAACTAATGACATCAACAGTGTAACAGTGGTGGGCAGGGTTACTGAAGCCAGTGTTTTATCGTATTCAACAACCGGGGTGGCAATATCCAAATTTTATTTGGCTGTCAATAGGTCACAGGTGATCGGAAACCAGCGCCAGGAATCAGTCTCATTCGTTGAGATCAACTACTACGGTAAGTGTGCGGAAGCAATCAACCAATACCTCACCAAGGGCAAACAGATTTGTGTCCAGGGTGAGTTGAGGCAGGACCGTTGGGAAACAGCTGACAGGCAGAAGCGACAGAAGCTATACGTAGCTGCCAGATCGATTCAGCTGCTATCAGATGGTGCAACTAACACAAGGCCGCCGCAGGCTCAGCCTAGCCCGCAGCAGAACCGTTCTACACCAAGACAGACTACCCCGCCGCCGCAGCCCGCAGCACAACCTCAGGCAGCCTATCAAGACGGACCGGAGAGTTTCCAGGATGACCAAATACCGTTCTAAACCTGAGGGGGATACTATGAAATGGTTTAAGCATGACTGTGATTCAACAGCAGATGCGAAGATCAGAAAGCTGATCCTCAAATATGGGGCGGTGGGCTATGCAATATATTTTCACTGCCTGGAACTTATCGGGGCCAACGTCAACGACAACAATGTGACGTTCGTGCTTGAACATGATGCAGAGATCATTGCCGACAATCTGAAGATCCAGAGCGAAGAGGATGAACACGGCAATATTATGAACACCCCGCCCATGGTGGTTCAGCATGTGTTGGATTACATCATCCAACTGCAATTGTTTGAAGTAAATTATGACGGGAAAATATCTTGCATAAAAATGCTGAAACGTTTGGATTCTTCTATGACAAGCAATCCTAGGTTCAGAAAACTGCTTCAGGATGCAAAGCTAAATCATGATGGAGTCATGACTTTATCAAATTACAGTCATGATGATGTCATGCAAGAAGTAGAAATAGAAATAGAAGAAGAAATAGAAGAGAAGAATAAGAAAAGAGAGGACGGTGAAAAAAGGAAAACACAACGGTTTGTGAAACCAACCGTTGGGGAATTAGCCGCATATGCACAAGAACTGAACTACCGAGGATTTGAAGCCCAAAGATTTTTTGACTTTTATGAATCCAAGGGCTGGCTGGTGGGAAAAACCCCAATGAAGAGTTGGAAAGCGGCAGTGCGTAATTGGCAGGCAGGGAAGGACAGGTATAAATCCCCCACCCCACCCAGGTTCGATACTAGGGCAGCTGATTCAACCCCTTATAAAAAAATTGGAGGATCCGTATGACTGATGGTCAGGTATTCGTTGAAGCATTGAAAGAGAAGCGCAGAAAACGGGAGCTTGCAGAATATGGCAGAGAGTTGACTGAAGCTGAACGTGATGCTTTATATTCCGGCAATCTGGAAGAAGAATCATCAGAAAGGATTAAGCGCGATACCGAATGGATCAGCAAGAAGTTAAGCCTTTTCCCAAAACGGTTTTTGGAAAAGACTTTTGATAATTTTGAATGTAACAAACCAATGCATAAAGCAGCCATTGCACACCTAAAAACTGGTGAAAGTGCAATCGTATGTGGAAGTGTGGGTTGTGGTAAAACCCATCTAGCATATGCTGCTGTTCGGTACCAGATAGAAAAACTTGTGGACGCTGAATACATCCTTGCGTTTGATATGTTCAATCAGATCAAGCGGACTTTCAAAGATGAAACCGGAAAGGAGACAGACCGGCTTATGGATTGGCTGAGCAACATCCCCTATCTGGTGATTGATGAATTGGACAAGACCTACCGCAAGGATACCGAATACGTGTACCTCAATAAACTGATCAATGCCAGGTACAACAATTGCCTGCCAACGGTCCTGATCACCAATGCCAATGAGGATGAACTGGTTGATCTGTTGGGGGCTTCAGTGAAAAGCCGGGTTGCTGGAACAGGCGGAATCATAAATATGCCCGAAGGCGATTACAGGCCCAAGGAGAGTGACCAATGAGAAAGCGGGCAGGTTCAGTGATCATCGGAAATAGAACAACCGGAACGGTTACTCAAATAGAGTTTCCATCCAAACAAGCTGCCTGCAGGGAGCTTGGAGTCACTATGAAGCGGCTAGAAAGAGTAATCAATAAGTGCCTGCCCATCGAGTATGACGAGGTTGAATATTTTTTGGATGAACTGGCGCTACCTGGAGATACAGAATGAAAAAAAATCAGGAATATTTTGAGTTCAGGGTGAAGATGCTCAACAGAGCCAATGGGAAGTGTGAGATATGTGGAAAGCCTATCACCTTTGAAACCATGCAGCTTGCCCATAAAATCCCTCAGACAAAATTCTACTTGCACAAGTACGGAAAGAAAGTCCTGCACAATGCACGTAACATTGTCGTTTGCTGCTCTCTCAGGTGCAACAGCAGAGCACTCATGAGCCCGGCAACCCATCCACTTGAAGCTAATCAACTGATTGAGCAGATTCAATCGGAAATGAAAAAGGAGAAACCATGATCGAAAGAGTAGAGGCTATCAAAAAGGTAATTGAAGAACGGATCAGACAGAACCAGAAATGGGGATATCCCCAACAGAACACCCCGTTTGAATGGTTGTCGATTCTGACAGAGGAAGTAGGTGAGTTTGCAGAAGCTCTCAACAATGCGTTGCTCGGACCTTGCCCGCTTCCAGGAGGAATGGAAAGGGCAATTGATGAAGTAATACAGGTTGCAGCTGTTGCGGTATCCATCATCGAACACCTATCAAAAACAGATCCACAAGAAAGCAACGAGAGCGTACCGGAACCAGGGTACCGGGGAAGGGGTTACATGTATAACGATTCGGAGGATCAAGATGCAGAGAACTAACATAGAATGGGCGGACAGCACATGGAACCCGGTAACGGGGTGTCATAACAATTGCCCTTACTGCTATGCAAGGTCAATTGCAAACAGGTTCAAATCATCGGTTGAAACCATTGCCAAGAAATGTAGGATAAGTGCTTTGGCTCTTACACCGGGGAAGAATGATGCAACCTATGAAGGTGAATACCATTGCCCATTTCCCTTTGGTTTTGATCCTACATTCTACAGGGAGAGGCTTGCAGAACCACAGAGCAAGCGAAAGCCACAGCGGATATTTGTTTGTTCCATGGCGGATATGTTCGGCCCATGGGTCCCCAATAAGTGGATCAAAGATATTTTCAACGCTTGCAAGGCAGCCCCGCAGCATAAGTATATGTTCCTGACAAAATTTCCTGAAAGATATGAGTTGTTGTATAGAAAGGAATTTCTTCCCGAACTTCCAAATTTCTACTATGGGACAACCATCAACAAAGAGCTTCAGTTGGATACCGCATTCTGGACATATAACCCGAAAGTACGCACCTTCCTTTCAATTGAACCAATCACAGATCCTTTCCCAATGATCGGATACGAACTTCCAACCCTTTTCACACATGACATGGTTATTGTAGGAGCTGAGACAGGAAACCGTAGAGATAAAGTCATACCAAAGCGGGAATGGATAGATCCAATCGTGCGTGAATGTGCTGCCACGTGTGTTCCATTGTTCATGAAAGACAGTCTCATACCCATCATGGGTGAGGAAAACATGATCAGGGAACTTCCCGAAGGGTTGAAGCTATGAAACTAAGGGTGAAGTTGATCTATTTGGTCCTTATCGTTCTTGGGTTACTTATAGGTATGGAATACGGGGTGTTGCAAGCATCGGCATTTTTTATCCTGGTGTTTGCATCATGTGCCCTGACAGTGGATGTGGAGTAACAACATGGAGAAAAATGTATTTTTCCATTTTACGAGAAGGGATGCAGCACACCAGATCAAGCGTGAAGGCCTCACAAAAGGAGTAACGCCGGTAATGGACGAAGACCAAACAGCCTTTCTGAAACATACCCAATGGCTCACAACCGTTGCCGATCAGAGTGATCAGCAATGGACAGATGGATATAAGTCACGATTTGGTGTGAGCCGGACAGAAGCAAGGGTGAAGATCAACATCCCAACACCATTCATGGGAAATGTGATGGAGTTTCAGGAATTCTGCAATCTATTCAAGGACCACCTGCCTGATAAATTCAATGCTTTTCCAGAACTATCTAAGGGTTGGTATGTGTACTTCGGAGATATACCGAAAGCCTGGATTGCCAATATCAGGTTTTACTAGGAGTGAATATGAAAGCTGTGAAGTTTTTTAGAAGAAATAAGCAAAGTGTTGTACAGAAACAAGTTAAAGGACAATTGTATGAATACGATAATAAGATTTGGAAAGTAACTGCTGATCTGTACAGACATGACGGCCATTTCATATTCATCCAAAGAAAGGAGGGTATAAGAATAATCATGCGTGAGGTTCTATTTGAAGAAGGGAGGTTGAAAATATGCAGCCAGAAATGAATCTTCCTGGAATGAGGAAATACTTTGACAATCCAGGGGACGCGCTCAAGGCAGGAAAGGGTGCATATGCAACAGGCAGCATATCACTTCCTGGTGAATTTGGAAGGGAAATGATTGTCGTGTTCCCAAGAACGGGACAGAACTACATTGCATATCCTACAGCGCCAGGTGTTCCGATTCGTAAGGCAACCACCAAGGAGGTAGACAGCGTTACCATGTGGAGGTCTATCTAAATGAGCAATCAGAGCCCTAAGAAGAAAACCCGGCCAACAGTGGTCGAGCTTCATCCTAAAAGGAAACGGATCGAAAAGGAGCTTGCAGAAGGTTTACCAATCAGGGCCATTGCAAAGAAGTACGGAGTATCAAGGCAAGCCCTGGAAGGGTACAAGCGGAACAGGCTACCGTCACAGTTGGTCAAGGCGGTTGAGAGAAGGGATATTACCAATGCCGAACAGCTATTTGAAGTCATTTTGAAGGCTGTACAGCGAATGGAAAAGATCAGTGATGCTTGTGACAAGTTTCTGGACGACCCGGACAACCCAGGCGAATATTATATGGGACCGAGAGCCCATGATGTGAAGGTGATCTACCTTCAGAGGGTGGAATACCAGAACAAGAAAGGGGAAACATCCTACCGATGGGAGAAGCGTACAGCACAGCTGCAAGACCTTATTGCAAGGATAGAGTCTGATGGGGATAAGAACGTAACAGCCTTGCGCACAAGCGACATGGACCCACGTTATTTGTTGGTAAAGAGCAGCGAAACCCTCACAAAGCAGATGGATACACTTGTACAGGCATGGAAGGCGGTTGACCAGGGAAAGTCCTCCTTCATTGGAACACCTGCTTGGGACCAGGTAGTAAGCGTGATCCTGAAAAGCACAGACAAATTTCCTGAGGTGAGGAGGGCTATTGCTGATGGTCTTAGCCAGATCACTAGCTGAACAACTTGCAGCCAGCATAGACCCGTACAGGTATCTAAAATCACTAGGATGGGTAGCGTTCGATTGGCAAAAAGAAGCTCTTACCCCAGGGATAAGCCGCCTGATCCTGCTTTGTGCGAGACAATCAGGAAAAAGTACCGTTACAGCTGCCAAGGTGGTACACAGGGCTAAGTACTTCCCAGGCAGCTTGATTTTGTTGTTTGCACCAACAGAAAGCCAGGCAATCATCCTCATGGATAGGATATCAAAATTCATGAGCCAGGATCCCGAGATCATCCTGGTAAGGGACAGCACCGAGACAAAGAAGCTGCTTAATGGAAGCATCATCAAAGCTTTCACAGCCTCACCAAAGTCTGCAAGAGGATATTCTGACCCTGATATCATTGTCTTTGATGAATCAGCGCAGGTTGATGATGAACTGTATTTGACGGTAAGGCCTATGATGACCGGTGGAAAGACGGATCTAATCCTACTCTCGACACCATATGGAAAAACTGGTTTTTTCTATACAACCTGGATAAAACCATCAGACAGATGGGTAAAGGTAATGGTCCGTCCAATAGATATATTGCATGAGGTAATGCCATCAAAGTATCCCAAATTCGACTATGAGCAATGGGTGAAACAGCAGGCATCAATAGGAGTAAAGGCATATATCAGCCCAAGGCATACGCAAGAATTCCTGTTGGATGAATTGGACACGATGCAGGAGCATTGGTACCGCCAGGAATACGGATGCGAATTCCTTGATCCGGTGGACAATGCTTTCAATATGGAAGCAGTCATGAGAGCTTTCCAAACGAATGAGAAGGCTTTCGGCCTAGAAATGAATGAAGCTGAGATTGTCAAATCATCATCGACAGCTCTTTGGGATGATTAGGAGGATGTATGGATTTCGTATTTGCACAGGACCTAGGGAAATTGGCAGACTACCATGGGCAGGTATTGATACAAACAAAGTTACAGGTCAAGTCCAGGATGGAAGCAGTAAGGCAATGGGGTTTGGACGGGGATGCAGAAGTCATGTGGCCCAAGATGGTGGTACGTTGGATCAACCGCAAGCAATGCAGCTATCCAGATCTGATTGAAGAAACCAAGATCAGGCTCAGTGATCCTATTTTGGTAAACAACGTAATTCACCTGGTGGATGCTACAGGCGTAGGGGTGCCAACCATAGACTTCATGCGTGAATCCGGGCTGAACCCGTTGGGGATCTGGATAACAGGAGGCAGCCAGGCAGGGACTAACACCACAGGCTTGACCGTACCAAAGGTTGAGCTGATTAACGCGCTGCAGCTAGCCCTTGATTCAAACATGATTGAGTTTGCACAAGGATTGAAGGAAGAGACGCTCAAGCAATTGCTTCACGAGTTCAGTACGTTCAAGGAAAAGAAAACTCAAAAGACAGGGGCGAAAACATATGAGGCATGGAGGGAATCCGATCATGATGACCTTATCCTAGCCCTAGCCATGGCAGTGTGGTGGATCCTGAGAACCGTGGGAATCAACACAATCCAACATCGTAGATTGCAGACAGAAAATGACTATGACCCGCTGAGGAATGGATTGTAAACAGTCTTATCGTTGTTGCTAAGGGGTACGTTACCATTCGTACCCCCTTTTTTTGTGTTATGGGGTGTTACACAATGTTCCCATGGAGAAACAACAGCGCTACCAGCAGCTTATTCAGCTTTGGGGGGACCTGAAGAACACCCGGACCAATTACGAAGCCGGGTGGAAGGAAATCACCCGATTCTGTGCGCCGGAACGTGACTTCTGGACAACCATAAAAGAGAATTCCTATAATCCGTCAACCCAAATCTATGACGGTACACCCATATCAGCCCTCAACCTGTTAGCCAACGGCCTTCAGGGATACATGGCATCCAAGACAACCAAGTCATTCAAGGTAGGCCTTGAGAGTTTCAAGACGCTCAGGCACCAGCCCTATGAAGGCAGGATGCGCCGATACATGCAGGACCTTGAGGAAGTGTTCTACCGCATGATCAACCAGAGCAACTTCTACACGGCAGCTAATGAGGCCTTTCATGTTGGAGGATCCATCGGGACCCTTGTCATGTTTGTGGACCTGGTACCGAACGAGCAACGATTGGTGAATCTGGTGTGCAAGTCTAACGATGTATGGATTGCTGAGAATGATGTAGGGATTGTTGATACAGTCTTCCGAAGGATCAGCATGACTGCAAAGGATATTGCAAGGCGGTGGGGATCCGAACTTAATGAGGAATTCCATAACCAAGCGAAGATATCCCCTTACAAGCTGCATGACATCCTGCATTGCGTTCTTCCCAGGGATACCAGGGATGCTACAAAGATAGACAACCTCAACAAGGCCTTTGCCAGCTATTGGTTGCTGCCTGAAACAACGCAGCTCTTGCAGGAATCAGGGTTTGATGAAAACCCGTATGTTGTATGGCGTTGGAGCACACCAAATGGCGGCACCTATGGATGGTCCCCGGCACACAGCGCAATGGCTGACATACTCAGATCGAACCAAGCAAACAAGACGATCTTAGAAGCAGCACACTTGTCTGTTTACCCGGCTTTGAACGTACCTCAGGAACAGATGGGAAAACTGGACCTGAGGCCCAGGGGGATGAACCCATACATAGATCCATCCAGGATGGTCAAACCAATCCAGCAGTTGGGAAGTTACCCGATAGCAAAGGACCGTGAGGACGCAATCAATCTGAGTATCAGGGAACATTTCTTTGTGGACATGTTCCTCATGCTCAACCAGGCAGCGCAGATGCAGGGCAAGTTCACAGCCACCCAGGTATTGGAAATGCAGTCTGAGAAGGCTGCAATCATGGGTGCAATCACAACCAGGATCGAGAGTGAATTCTTTGATCCGTTGTTTGACCGGTATTTTGAGATTGCAGGCCAGCAGGGATGGTTGCCTCCGCCGCCGCCGGAACTCCTGGATATCCTGGACGGTTCAGACGTGAAGATTGACTACATAGGACCCATGAGCCAGGTGCAGAAGCGGTTCTATCAGATGCAATCCCTTGAGCAGCCAATCGACAAGTTGATCAAGTACGGCAATTTCTTTCCCGAAGTTCTTGATCTTGTGGATCCTGACAAGTTTGGAAGGCATTTGCTCAATGATTCTTCCCTGCCGCAGGACCTTATCAGGGAAAACAAGACTGTACAGGGAATCAGGCAGCAGAGAGCCAAGCAGCAGCAGGCTGCCATGGATGCAGAGAACGGCAAAAAGAATGCCAGTGCTGCCAAGGATATGAGCAGTGTGGATCCTCAGACATTGAAGCAGCTCATGAGTGAAGCGACAGGGGGCATGCTGTGACGGATGCAGAAAGGCTTGACCACATCAACCTGACGTACCGGAACGTCTTCCAGGATGAAGACGGGCAGGCAGTGCTTACAGACATCCTCAATGATTGTGGCTTTTTCTCGTTGGAAGACCTTGAGGACCGCGCGGACATAGCGCGATTGAACGTTGCAAAACGGATCTTGGGCAAGTGCGGGTTGTGGGAACCTTGCCAGATTGCGGATCTTACCAAGCTATTAACCGAGGAAAGAAAACCAAGGAGCTTCATTCGGAAGCTTTTCAGGTTGCCAATCCCGGTAAGGAGTAACAGATGAACAGACGTTGGAGGCCAGCAGTCTTTTTTGAGGCTGAAGGGCTAGGGGGTGGTGGAGGAAGTCTCATTACTGATGATCAACCAGGCGGCAGCCCGGAAGGAAATCAGGGTGATACCGACAACAATCCCCCGGCAGGTAACAACCCCCCCGGTGGGGAAGGAAACCCAGGACAGGTCCCAGGTTGGGTATCAGGGCTTACAGCAGACTTGCGGGAAAATGAGTTGGTCAAGGCGCATGCCAAACCTTCTGATTTCGTCAAGGCAGCTCTTGCATGGAAGTCCAAGGCTGACGGAGCAATTGTCAAGCCGGGAGAGGGTGCCACACCCGAAGAGGTGGAGGCATATCACAAGGCTATGGGGATACCTGCCAAGGCAGAAGAATACCAGCTTGCAGAAAATGAGCTCTTGGGAAAGGACTTCACAAAGGCGCAACGTGAGTTGTTCCTGAAGCATGGACTTACCCAGGACCAAGCCAAGGCCCTGTATGAAGAGAATGTCAAACAGTTGCAAAGCGGCGCTGAAGCCCTCAAACAGGCCAACCAGACCGCACGTGCTGAGGCTGAGACAGCGCTGAAGAAAGAGTTTGGGGAATCTTATACCCAAAAGCTTTCGGAGGCCAGGACAGCCCTCAAGCGCTTTGCACCGGCTGATGTGATCTCCTACCTGGACAAGACAGGCTTGGGAAACAATCCGGGGCTTATCAAGATGTTTGCTGCAATCCAAGCACAGATTGGCGGTGATTCTCTTCTTGGTGGATCGAACGCCGGTGGCGGAACCGATCCAAAGGAAGAAGTCAAGCGAAGGTTCCCTAACAGCCCTCAGATGTACTCATAGGAGAGTAATCAATGGCAACTTTGATTCAGCAGAATTTGACCCTTTCGGAGCAGATCAAGCAGATCGGCCCTGGAGGGAACTTGCTTGAAATCGTAAACGTGCTTGCTCAGCACAACGAAATGGACATTGATGCTGTCTACCAGATGGCTAATGACCGTTTTGCTGACGTGTCTAGCAAGGTGATCAGCATGCCTTCCATCGGGACCAGGCAGATCAACCGTGGATCCGGCGGAGGAGTCGGAAGAACCGCCCAGCACAGGGAGTTCATTGAGATCTTGGAAGCAAGACCTTATATCGACACCCTTTTGCTGGAAAGCGAACCGGACAATGGAGTGCAGGCCCGCCTGAACCAGATCAAGATGTTCGTGGAAGCCATGGCACAGGCCAAGGCATTGCATTTGCTGTACGGCAGCAACGCAACCGACCCGGAAGTTATCAACGGGTTCCTTACCAGACTCAGTAACAGTTCCCTGAAGAACGTTACCAAGCTTGGTGGATCCGGGGATGATACGACCAGTCTGTTGCTTGTTGAGTGGGACTCTGCAAGATGCAGCCTTATCTACCCGAAGGCGGTACCGAAGGGCGGCAGCACCCAGGCAATGGGTATCTCAGAGATCGACAACGGCAAGCAACGCATTGTTGATTCTGAAGGGAAGGCATTTGATGCCCTTGAGTCCGTAATCAGGACTGCATTCGGCATCAAGCTCCTTGATGATCGGAATGTGCATCGTATTGCAAACATCGAATCAGACGGAACCGAAAACACCCTGTTCGCCACCGGCAAGATGGTACCCCTGATCAAGGCGGTAAACCACCTCACCAGCAAGGGAAAGGGTGCTGTCATCTACGTCAATGCTGATGTGAAAACGCAGTTTGATGTGTTCGGCATGGAAAAGTTGGGTGGTGTGACCGTCTCCAAGGATGTGTTCGGCCAACCCGTGACCATGTTCCAGAACAGAATTCCTATCAGGCTGATGGACGCTATCAGCTCTGAAGAAACGGCTTTGGCCTAAGGGGGAGCAAATGGGAAAAGCAATGTTCGTATACGACAAGCTTGACATCTTGTCGTTCGTGCAGACCACCGGTGAAGAGACTGTGGATGCATTTGACGCGAGTGTGGATGATGTCACCACCACCGGTGTAGCTACCAATGTCCTTGATCTTGGTGCAGCTGTACCCAACTACATCGGGCAGTCGCTCTATGTGCGCCCCCTGAAGGATGTGAACGGTGAGGCGATTGCAGGAACCGGAAACCCTGTGATCATTGCAACGTTGTTTGACGGTGCAACCACTTCCCCCGTAGCAGCCAGGGCAACGGCCACACAAGCTGCCGCAGATGAAACGCTTGAGCTGCCCCTTCCGCAGGATGTGAAGAGGTATGTCAAAATTGGTGTCAAATCCAACGGCGGCGGGGCATCCAACGCAATTGTGAAGGGTGCTATTCAGGTGTTTATTGGTCCTTCCAACCAGAAAGGCTGATAAGTCGTAACTGTAGGCAGGGGGACATAGGCGCTCCCTGCCTTTTTCCTATGGAGGGTGGGCATGACACACTTGGATATCATCAACAGGGCGTTGGTTGCAGCGGGATCGAACCCAAAGGCTGATATGGAAGACACCAAGAGCAATGAGGTATCATCCATTCGGGCTTACTATGAAACATGCTGGAGGGAAGTGCTTTCGGCCCATTCTTGGAGTGAGCTGCAGCAGGAGGAATTGCTGCAAGGTTCCCTGGAAACTACAGGGAATTATCGTTTTGATATCCCCGAAACATGCATAAAGATCAGCGAAATAACAGACGTTGCCGGTAACAAGCTTCACGATGTGAAGGTACGCGGAAAATATTTATATTCGAGGTACGATGCATTGTTCATTACATTCGTATCCACCCAAAACATTCTCCCTGTTGATTGGCTTTTTGTGAACAATGAGCTGGATATAAGCCTTCCACCTGCAATAGATGACGTTGTTTCCCTACGCTTGGCAAGCCAGATAGTGTTCAGGATCAGCCAAAACCAAAACCTGCAAACACATTTGCATAACAGGTATATGGTCAGCCTTCAGAATGCCAGGATGAATGATATGCAGGGGACAGGCGGCCAATCATTTTGGGGAGAATCAACAGAATACCGGGGTTCATTATGAGCATGGTGAATTTTACACGGGGTGAATTATCCCCCATGATGAAATACAGAAAAGATCTTGAAGCCTATTATACGGGAGTTGCCACCCTATCACGCTTCATGCCACGTGCCAAGAGCGGGCTTGTACGCGGACCAGGCTGCCAGGTACTTGATATCCTACCCCCTTCAGACAGGGCACCGGCTGTCAGGATGTTCTCACTCGGCTCAACCGGAATGAGCCATGATATAAGCAAGGTGGGTTCGGAAGATACCATAACCATTTACCATGAGGACTATGATGAATTGACAGGGTTGCCGGCCCCTGCAATCTACGATACCGAATTCAGGATCCATGACATCCCGAGAGACGATGAAATGGATATACTGCTCAGCTTCACAGAATTTGGAACGGCAGATGACATTGTAGCTTACTGGGTCAACACCCCGGACGGTAATCCAGCTTTCTATCAGCGGATTTGGAATTATGATTCTGGTTTTACATTTCCTGCAATCGACTTTGACGATACGAGGGATGTACGGGTTGCCCAGGTAGAAAACAGCGTATACATCATAGCCAAAACACAAATCTATAGGCTGTTTTGGGACAAGAACAAAACCGTTCCCACATGGAATTCAGGGGTAGCCTATGCTGAAAGAGCTGTTGTAAAAAGGACCATAGGGCTTGAATCGTATTATTTTGAATGTACCGAGGGTAACACCGCCCAGGACCCGGCAACGGCATCAGGCATGGATTATTGGAGGATTGTTTATGCCCCCTTCCTTTCATGGGAAGTGGTATCCCCAAGGGTAGGTTATGAATTACTCAAGGGGATTGGGACTGATGATGACGAATACCGTTGGGCATCCAATACAGATTGGGCATCCAATAAAGAATATTGCAAAGGTGACGTTGTTGAGATTGTTACTGGTGGAGTTAGGACTGTTTACGAATGCATAGGGAATCACACTACCGGTGATGTGACAGGTAAAACCCCTATTGAAGATGCTTGGGCTGCAAATTGGGAAGTGTTGACGGATTTGAGTGCAGTAGACATCGAATCGGAAACATTGACTGATGAAGACGGTATCTACAAGAGATCAAGCTATGCATTCCGTGAAGAGACAGTGCCGCGTGAAATGGCCGTTCACCACAACAGACTCATCTTTGCAGGTTCCTCAATAAGGCCTTCCACTATTCACGGTAGTGAGGTTTACCACTACATGAATTTTGGTGCAGGGATCAATGATGATGAACCATGGATAGTGACTTTATCAGGAGATAGGGTTGGGCGTATCTTGTGGCTTGAGGTGACGGATCAGCTTTACATCGGTACTTCAGGTGGGATTTTTGCAGTAAGCAGCATTCTCACCCCCACATCTTTTCAGCTCAGAAAAGTCACGAGCCATGCAACCAGTGAGATTCACGCTGTTTCAGCAGCGGGATCCATCATATTCTTTCACAAGGACCGAAAGACTCTAAGAGAGATCCAGTACGCAGATCAGGCGGAAAACTATCATGCATTGGACCTTACGATATTCAGTGATCATCTATTCGAGGAATTCAGCGCAGTCAAGATGGTTGTGGTGAACGACCCTTCAATAGTGATATGGATATTAAGGTCGAATGGCACCCTGGTATCATTGAGCTATGAGAACACTGTGGGTATGTGCGCATTCACGCAGCATGAATTGCATGGATTCTTATATGATATCGTGGCTGGTCGGGGTGGGGAACTGTACGGGGTTGCAATATTGGACAATACAAGTTCTGACCCTGATCATCGAACGGATGTAAGGCAAATCATACGGATTGGCTACAAGGATATCAGCAGCAACGGACACTCGATCAAGGACATCTACCTGGATGGTCTTATATCGTTTGTAAACATTGATACTACCAATGAGTTCTCAAGGAAAATTCTCAACCAGACAATGCTTGCATGGTATCTGAACAATGGAATCAGTTCAATCTCGGATATGTTCGGTTGGATCAACCCCATTGATGCACATGATTCAGACCTAGTAGGGAATCTTGATGAATGCGGGCTGGACCACCTTGACGAAGTGCCATCGATCAATCTCAGCGGCAATTCACTTTCAGGGGAAGTTCCGCTGAACATGACCAACACTATGAGTCATGCTGAAAACGCATCACTCAACCTATCGGGCAACAGCGGCCTGATTGATTGGAAGATTGTCAAAATACCTGCAAGTTGGGTAAACATCAATCTATCTAATACCGGATTCTCAATAGGGGTGGTATCACTAATTCTAGATTCAATTCTTGCAAGCGTTGCAACAGATCCGCGAGAAGGCACCCTGGATCTGACGGGGCTGGGAAGGCTCAGTATGGATGATGCACTTTCCAAAGCGGTTACTCTCAAGGCGGCAGGCTGGACGGTAAACATAGATAATGCGGCAGGCTGGGACAGCGAGTATGTTTCTTTCAATGGAAATGGCTCTGAATCGGGTGAAGCACCGGGATCAATAACATGCCTGCTCAAGCAATCCATAACCCTTCCATCACATAACACATTGGCAAAGGCGGACCATGAATTCAATGGATGGTCAGAGGGTGCCGATCAAAATCCTGAATTCAACGCAGGGGACCAATACACCAAACAAACAGAAGGCAGCAAAACTTTGTATGCTACATGGCTACCCTCAAACAAGGTTGAATATCATGCAAACCAAGGAAGCGGGGGGCCCGTTGACGATGACACCTACAATCCTGGTGACACGGTAACAATCAAAACCGAGACACCTTCCAGGGTAGGATTCCAATTTACAAAATGGAACACCGCTGCAAATGGATCAGGAACAAATTATAATCCAGGCAATACATTCATAATGCCCGCCTACGGGGTGACTCTCTATGCACAGTGGGAAGTCAAATACCATACAATTAAATTTTGGGTGAACGGGGCAAATATTGGTGTATCACCTGCAAGCCTTTCCATTGCATATGGCGATACATTTGTCGTACCACCGGTTATAGGAATGCATAGGCAGTTTGCAACCGGTGAATGGTATAAAGGGGATAGATGGGACAGCAGGACGGAAGGAAACGGAGTTGCATACACACCAGGTCAAACCGTCAGGGTGTATAGCAACCTTGACCTCTATGTAAAATGGTCAAAATACAATCTAGGTGATTTGGGCCCTGGTGGAGGAACCATTGCATACGACTTTGGTTCATTCGCTCCCAGGCCGGTAACATTCACCGAAGTGTTCAACCAAACAACAAGCCGTAGTTTCAGATATCTGGAAGTCATGAACCAGGATTATCAGAGCCCGAATACGTTCTCGGTAGCCTTGTCGTCATTCAATGCGGGGGTTGATTGGAACGGGGTCCATTGGGGCCATTTGATGGATGCTCATTTGCGCTGGGTGTTGCAAAGCGGACATGTGCCTAATAGATCCCAAAACAAATATTGGACAGGGACCTATGGCTCACGGGGTTCTTGGTTCTGGAAATACAGCATTTATTACTATAGGGATGTCTCAGACAATTGGAGCTCTGAAAAGGAAACATCAAATCCCAATGAACTTATGGGAATCAGGCTTGGGAGGGCAATCTAATGGCATTTGTAGATTGTAAGGCCAGAGGTGTCTATGAAACACCCAATCTTTATGAAGGTAAAGAAGTTGTTGTCATTTACTATTCTGATACCTACGGTTGGTTGGCCGAGGAAGGTACGGTAAGTAATGGAAGGGTAAATATTGCAGGAGAGGGTCCGGGAACCAACGAACGATATTGGATCGGGCTCAAGTTTGAATCAATCATGAAGACCTTTCCTTTGCGTTCAGAAGGAAAGATGAATGCGAAAACACGACTTAGCAAGGTTTCTCTCTTCATGGCTGATGCTCTTGGAGAGGGTACGGTTGAAGTAGGCGGGGAATCGGAGGAACCATATTCAAAAGAAATCAAATACGAGGAAAGTTTCACCGAAGGAAAAATAGATTTGGAGATCGGAACTTCATATGAAGAAGAACCATATGTAAAAATCTCAGCAAACGGTTTGCGAGGATTCAATCTGCTTGCGCTGGATACAGCATTCAGGCAATACGAGGGGTAAACAAATGGATTTGATGACCATTCTTGCATTGGCTTCTGCCGCTTCCAGTATTCTTGGAAGCATATCCCAAGGGCAGAGTGAACGGGAACGAAATAAACTAGCAACCGAACGGGCAAACCAACAGATTGCATGGCAGAATCAGCAACTTGACTGGACCAAGGACGACCTGAACAGGGAGAAAGAAGCAGCCGTTGGTTCACTGCTTACGCAAAGTGCTGCATTGGGGATCGGCGGTCCATCGGTAGATGCAATGAAAGGGTACACCATCGGGGAATACAATCGTGCAATTTCCAGAGCGGAAACCCAAACAGGGTGGAACAATGAAATGGTAACGTGGAATAAGGATGATCTGGACCTAGCCAACCGCCAATCATATTTCAATGAGGCTGTAGGTATCGGAAGCAGCCTCCTGACAATGGGCACCAATCTGTATTCAACGAGTGAAAACAATAAATACAAGAGACGGTATGAAGAATTGTTTGAGAAGGGAGGGCTTGGGCTATGAAGCTGAATTTATCAGGTGGATTCAATGCCTTGAGCCAGGGCCTTTCCGGTGTTGCCTCAGCAGTACAGCAATCAAGGGACAGGCAGTGGCAGCTCACCATGGCAGCCAAGGAAAACAAGTTCAAGGTGGACAGTGTAAACGCTCAGGCTGAGCTTGAGGAATATGTAGCGCAATGGAATGTGAACAACAGCGTTGCAATGCAATCCGATGGGTATAATTTCCAGGCAGCAAGTGATGAACTGCAAACCGGCCTGCAATCTCTGTTTGATGAAAAGCGTTCTACCTGGTTTGACGGTAACGAGGATCTTGCAGATCGGTTCGGGGAAGAAGTTGTATCTTCCTATATTACCCAGGTCCATACAACCCTTTTGGGAAATGAAGCAAAAAACATTTTAGCCAGGACAAAGAACAAGGCAAACAACACCATTGCATCACTCTTTGAAAGAATGGACAGGGGGGCAAGCCCCGCCGGGGTGTGGGAAGGAGTTGTTGTATCCGCAGAAGCGTATGCCAATGCTGCCATGTTGAGCCCTCAGGAAAAAGAAAACTACATGACCGGCCTACGGGAGCAGTTCAATCAGGGTGTTGTAAAGAACAGCCTCAACCAAATCATTGATGAAAGCGAGTTTACCGCAGAGGATGTAGATAAGATTGTCAATGCAATCCAGAAACCGGAATCGGCCGACCTGCAAACCGAATGGGGAAAAGCGGCAGCCTTGATAGTGCAACGGATGCAATATGAGCCAGGCCTATCGCCGTTCAGCCAGGATCAGGTGGATGCACTCAAGAAAACCGCAAAAGCCAGGGTGCTAGGCAATGACAAGGAAAAGACCAATGCTGCCACCGAGAATGCATCAAGGATCATGACCGAGGGATTGGATGCGGAAAAGAACCCATCAATCATATGGACCCAGGTTAAGTCAGCAACACAAGGAATGCCCGTAACCAGGGCCAATGCAGCCATTGATGCTGCAAAGAACGTACAGGAGCAATGGGCAACCAAGAAGGGGTATGAATTGTGGCAGATCCATAAGGATCTGGATCTTGTTGAGCTGAGAAAGCAACGCGCAGATGTTGACAGCGGCTATACCAGCCTAACCGTTTTCGATGGTGTTCCTGAAGTAAAACTCACATTCCTGAAGATGTATGACGCGCAGATCAAGGCGCTTGAGTCCAAATATGAAGGTTTGTCGGATGATCAAATTAAGACTTCCAAGAACATGCAGGATCTTGCGTTGGCAGGATGGGAGTCCGGTGCCCTCTCCGGGAAGGATGCAATAGCAGGCATGTTTGAGCTTGCCAGGGGAACCGCGGGCATAGCAGATGATGTGTATGCTATTGAGCTTTCAAACAAGATGGTGAACAAGTTACCGGCAAAATACAAGGAAGGTGGATCAACCGCTTTGAAAGCACTGGAATCAATCCATTTTGGCCTTCCCATGAATGACAAAGGGAAGCTGAGCAACCCGGAGGATGCAACCAGGGAATCCGCTTACCGTCAATGGGCATTGGGAGCCATGGCGGATCTGTTCATGGATGTTGCCGGCAATGCCATGTCAACTTTGGAGTTTGGTGAGAAGATTGAGGAAATCAAGCAGGTGTTCATAAGCGGAAACCTTGAAATCCTTCAATCCGGTGAAGTGATAGATAAATGGAGATTGTTCAGGGACCCGACAGCCACGGATGATGCTCTGTTCAAGCTGGATGCATTCAGCTCCATAAAGCCATTGTATGCAGACAATGACAACAACTATGAGTGGGTGAACCCGCAGATCAAGCAAACCTATGACGCAGTATCAGGGCAGCTCAGCAATGAGTTGTCAGAACGTGGTATTCAGATCAGCGCTGCAGCCAGCCCTCTGATGGTTGGGAACGAAGTATATCCGATCCCTGTATTCCAAGGAAAGAAAGACGGAAAGACTGCCTACTTCACGTTCAACCGTGATGAAATATTCACCAGCCCGAATGCACTAGATTGGACCGTCTACGAGAAAATCAATACCAGGGCCAAATTCAGCAAAGGTACTTCCGCAATTGATGAATTCTTTGACTCATACCGAAAGGGGAAATAAATGGCACATCCTGACATGTACGGCAACAAAAAGCAGACCATAGATCCTGCAATCCTTCCAGTTAACCCATATGGTATTTTCAACGAGAAAGAAACGGCAATCTCCATCAATGAGAAAATGATTGAGGCATCAAAGAATATTGAGGTAAATCCCGTTGAACCTCAGAAGTCCGATCCTGTTATTCAGTCTAAGGCTGAGCCAAAGAACGTTGATCAACCTACCAAGAAACAGGATCTTCCCGGAATGGAGAAGGTGAAGGCCGCCGCCGCACAGGAAAACAACCAGGTTCCGATAGGGATACCCATAAGCTCACAGCAGTGGGATGTTATTAGCGCGGAAGCAGCAAAAACAGCCAATCCCGAAGAGACTGTCAATAAGTATGTTGCAGCTATCACCTATGCCAGGGAATACGGAATGGAGGTTCCGGCTGCAATGCAGTCATTGGAACAGCTAAACCAATACCAGCTTGGAAGGCCCTATCAACCTACCAGGACGAATACACAGTCAATTGCAAATTCGTTCAAGGTTTCCTCATTGACCAAGAACAAGATGGATTTGGCGATTGCATTCCGCAGGGCAGACTTGGCAGGAGAGGATGTATCACAACTCAGTCAGCAGATACAGGAATTGGATCAGCAGATATCATCATTGCAGGATGATGCTCCCCGCAATTGGTTTGTAGAATGGCTGAAGATGGGTGGGGAGAACTCCGCATACGGTCTTGAGGTTGCAGGCCATGGCCTTGCAGTAGGAGGGGCAACGGCTCTTGCATTGGGAGCCATAGCCGCTGCCAGCGGGCTCACGTTTGCCACACAGGGCCTTGCAGCGCCGGTGGCATCCTCAGTCATTCCCGTAGCCATGGGAACGATTGTGGCAGCAGGAACAGCAGCAGGAACGGCTCAGAGAAGCTTTGAGATGGAACAGGGTTTACTCTACCAAGAGCTTAGAAGCCAGGGAATCCCCAAGGATATTGCAAATTACATGTCTTCAACTTCAGGGATGATCACAGGCGTAACCGAAGCTTTGTTCAACCAGATTGGCAGTGCAGCCATGAGGCAGATGGGAAAGGTGGGTTTTGTTAATACCGCCACCTCAAAGGTCCTAGGAAGGTTGGCTGCAAACGGGAAACTAGGGGCAGCTGCAAAAGGATTAATGAATTATACCCTTGATGCTGCCGGTGAGTTTCCCCAGGAATGGGTGCAGTCAGTTTCAAACAGTTTCGCTTCAGATGCAGCGTATGCACTCAGCGATATGGTACCGCCTGAGAAATCCATGCCGGTATTCCAGCAAGCGTTTGCTGAGGGGCTTCAGGGCTTTGCAGTCGGTTTGTTGATGGGTGGTGGTACGGCAGCGGTAAGCACTGCATTGGATGTGATGGACGCTTCACAACTCAATAAGCAGGCACAGACCATACCTTCAAAAGAAGCCTTTATAGACAGTACCGAGGCAAAAAGGCCTGAGGCAGTATCAAAGGAAGATTGGAACGCGTCCATGGATGCTGTATGGACCAAGCAATGGGCTGATCGTGAACAGTCTACCGCAATCCAGAGTGAGGAAGCAGCAGTCAATGAGCTAGATGCAGGCAAGGGGCAGGCACCCTCAGGGAGAATCAGGAGACTGAGCAACGGGGATCTGTTCACCCAGGAAAGCGACACGGTAGCCAAGGACACCCAAGGCATTGAACATCATCAGATGTTGGTTGGGGACCCGATAACCAGTCAACGGTATGGGTTCATTGAGTATGCATTGCAGGACAACGCCCTCACCATCGAGGATGTAAAGATCCGGTCAGGATATGAGTCAATAAGAAAAGAATCCGTTCTCTCATTGCTGAAGCAATATCCAGGCTATGAAGTGACTTGGGAAGCCAAGGGGGAAAACCTTGAAGCCCTGAAGCAGGAGATCATAGACACAAACCCCAGGGGGAAGGATGCAGGGTTGCAAGTGTATTACGGGGTGACGAACGTAGACGAACGCCTGAAGCTAGAGAAAATCATCGGAGACAGTTTCCCCAATCTCAACACCAGTGAAAGATCTGTTGCATCAACACTGTTGCAGCTGAGAGCTGAAGCCAAGGGAATGACCGTAGACAATTATATCCAGTCGGTATCCAAGGATGGGAAGCTGTATGCAGCAGGAACGGCAGCACAGCTTGGAAATGAAAAAGCAAAAGGGGCTGTAGCATTTGATGCAGATGCAAAAGCCATCATCTATGCAGCAGAAAAAGCAGACTTCTCAACATTCGTTCATGAAACATTCCATGTAATCCGCAGGGAAATGGAACAGACTGAACAGCTGAAAAAAGCCATGATGGAAGCAGCTATAACCCCTCAGTTTGAGAAGTTCATTGAGGAACGCAGATCAATATTTCAGGGGAGTATGTTTGATGGTAAGAGCGCCAAGGAGATTGCAGAGTATGCAAAATCCTTTGATGACACTTGGACCAGGCAACAGGAAGAGTTAGCCGCAAAGCTTTGGGAATCGTATTTGACCGAGGGGAAAGCAGTCAACAAGAAACTCTCAGGGATATTCAAACGGATTGCTGAATGGATGGGGAAAATCTATAGGGACATCAAGAATAAAACCAAGCTTGATCCCCGCATTGAGGGTGTGTTTGATTCATTGCTTGATAAGAACAGCCCGCTAGCCAAATCTGTACGAGCATCGGAAAAAAACCAACAAGGGGCTAATACTTTATTCCAGGAATCAGAAGAAAATTCCCAGTATGATGAAATACAGACAAAATACAAAGGAACCGATCAATGGATGAAGGCCCCCAATGGAAAGCCGACAAATCTATCTGAAAGACAATGGCTGCAAGTGCGTACGCCATCTTTCTTGAAATGGTTTGGTGATTGGATCAACGATCCAGAGAATGCATCAAAAATTTTGGACGAGAACGGAGAACCGAAAATTGTACGTTTCTCTTTAATGAACCAGCTCGATACAGACGATAATGTATCATACGGCTATTTGTTTGCAATAGAAGAAAATACATTAACTCTTCAGGGAAAGCGGTTGCACTCTGTTTTCCTGGATTCAAGAAATCTATTATCAATGAATGATTCTTCTCTGTTGGAAGATGTAGTAAGGCATTCCTATAGGAAGCATTATGATCCGGTAAAACTCGGAAACTATCTGAAAGGCAAATTCAGCGAATTCTCAGAACTGGGCGATCTTTCCTTGCTTGATACAACAACTGAACAGGATGACGCAATAGAGCGTATGCTCGATGCGGCAGCCAACTCAGCAAATTATTATAACATTATAGATGTTATAGACTCTTTCAGGGATGGAATAAACATAGATTCCATGGGTTATTACAGAGCGAACAGTAATGACGTTCTGAGATCCGCTGCGGAATTAGGGTATGACGGAGTAGCTTTGAAAGAGGATCCTATATCGTATGTTGTATTCAGCCCGGACCAGATCAGGTCAGCTAAAGACAATACAGGCGAATTCTACCTGGAAGATGGTAAGCCGAAGATTGATACAGGGTATCCCAAGATCCCTGAGATCGATTATGTAAATACCGACCTTGAGAAAATTGCAGATATCATGGATGAATGGAAGGAAAAACTCAGGGAATGGGTATCCAAACAGGGTGACATGCTGCAATTTGGATATGATGAACTGGTATACGTTGTTCATAAGAATGTCATACCCGATGAAAAACCTTGGAGAGCAACCACCTTTACATTATATAAAGGGCAATGGTTGCCTACAGGTCACTCAGTATATGATACGAAGTTTGATGCGGTGTTGGATAATGCAGGGGATGTTGACTACCGGCCTGATATTTTATTCCAGGAAGCACCACCGGATTACCAGCCGAAGTCCACAGGAATCGGCTACAAAGTGTTCGTCCAGAAGGATGGAAAACTCTACCCTCCCATGGTGGCTAATCCGAACGGGGAAGGAACCCCTGTAGGCAAATGGCTTCTTGCAGACGAGGCCCCTATAGCTGCATATTCCAAGACCGGAAGACCGCAGGTTAAATCCGGCGGCAAAGGTACGCAGGGAAAGAGCGGACTGCTTGCCTACAGGCCCGGATGGCATCTCGGAGAGATCCCGTACGCAAAGCAGTTCAACAGGTTGAACCCTGCCACAGGAAACAAGGAATTGTTCCCCAAGGACTTTGTATGGGCTGAGGTGGAATACTCCAAGGACAACGACTACAACGAAGAAGCCAGAAAAAACGGAGAATCGAAAAATGGCGGGTTTAATCATGCTCTTGCGAGTCTTTATAGAATGCCTACTGATGGGTATTACAATTATAGGACCAATCCAGATCCAACTACCGACCCATGGGTAATCACTGGTGCAATGAAGGTAAACAAGATACTCACAAGAGAAGAGGTCGAAAATCTTGTAAGGAATGCAGGCAGAAATCCGCAAAAGGTGGAAGGTGACAATATCCTTTTTCAAGAGGACGGAAAACCTCTAATTAATATCGGCTTTCCAAAGCGACCAGAGATAAATATTAAAAATTGGGACTTTCAAGAAACAACAGAGCAGCTGGAAAAATGGAAGCAGCGGCTCTTAGAATGGGTTTCAAAACAAGGTGATCTCCTGCAATTTGGAGACGAGAAGCTTGTTCATGTTGTACATAGGAATGTAATCCCCGATGAATTGCCTTGGAGATCCACAACTTTCATACACGGCAAATTTGGATGGGACCCGTTCGGGCATAAGGATTATCTTACAAAGTACGATGCAGTATTGGACACTGTAGGAGCCAAGGATTATAGACCTGACATCCTTTTCCAAGAAGCCATGGTACAGACACTTGAAGAAGCACAGCGCATCGACGAGGACAGCTTCATGCACTCTACAGAGGTGACTTTCTCGAAGGCAAACAGGCCGAACAGGGAGCCGGACTATACTTCAAGAAGCGGATCAAAATATTGGTATGAAGATGAAGGGGTGTATAGGGAATCAGATCATTGGGGTAAAGGGGTTGCCTCTACTAATTGGTATCTAGAAGGGCAGCCTAAAAATCAATTAGCTGAACAGTATAAAGGAGGTATAGCTGTAGGCTACGCCAAATTTAAAGATTTCACTCGTTTAATTGTCCCCGCAGGAAAAAGTGTTCTTATAGATGCGTCTGGTATGGGTTATTACAAACGGGGTTGGGATAACGTAAAGGTGGTTCTAGATCCATTAGATGTTGGCCCTACAAATTACATGAAAATGTTTAAAGACCAGGGGAGATACCAAGAATATCAAGAAATAAAACGTGCTCTAGGTATTGAATCTGATCTGCTTTTTCAGGAATTCACAGGGGTGTCTGAATCCCAAATCATGGATGATGCAAAGACGTTTGACTCATGGGAAGAATTCTACGATTTCTATACGGCCATGCTGGATCCAGAGGATACAACCACCCCCCAGGACGAACAGTGGTACAGGGAGGTATGGGAAGAGGCAAACAAGATCACCAGAGTCACCCCGGAATTAGAACCACAGACCGTACAAGCAAAGCTGGAAACCGAGACTCAGAAGGATGAATATTTCCGTTCCAAGATGATGACCGACAAGGGTGTGAATGACTTTATTGAAAAGTTGGGATGGATCTACACCAACCAGGACTATGAACACAGTGGGCCGGAATCTCAGGAAGAAGCTGATTTTGTAACCTTGATGTATGAAATGAGAGCCAACCTTCCAAAGGAGCTGCACCCAACCGTTAATGCCAACGCAATACGCAGAAGTACAGGAAAGCAGCTTACTCCAAGAGCCATCAAAAGCATTCGTACATTGGTGACAGGGGAAGCAATCCGTCATTACCGGGATGTGTATGCAGATGTGATGGAAGATCCTGAACTGAAGGCGAAGGTAATTGATGAAAGACTCCCCAAGATCAATGAGCCTGGATACGAGGAAATGGAAAACATGTCCATCATGGATCGTGTAAGGCTTTCACAGGATATCGAGGGGGAAGAGCTTAAAAAGAAAATCCTCAGCGGCAAGGAAACCATGGAAGGGGATGCAGAAAAAGTAATCCGTGTCATGGATAGGAAGATTGCCGATCTACAAAAGCAGATTGCAGAAGCGGAAGCAGAAATTGAGGCAGGGAAAAGCAAGCTTACTGAAACGGAGCAATGGAGAATCTACTACGCAACCCAGCTAGCAGAAGCCCAAAAGCAGCTGGACTCTGAACTAAAGGCAATCCGCAAGCTCACCGATGAAAACAGGCAGGTACCGGAAGACCAGATGAAGAATGCTGTCCGGCTCAGATCCAAGGTTGATCTGCTTCATGACCAGGTAATGAAAAACCGGGCAAGTGAACGAGTTAAGGCCACCCTGAAACGGCAGGAAGCCCTTGACGCGCTAAAGGATACCCTGAGGGAAAGACAGAAAGAAAGAGACGATGCGCGTAAAGTAAGGGAATACAAGTTAAAGCTCTCCCGTCAGATCATGGTTAAACCTGGTGAGAGTGTGGACCTTGAATATAAGAAGCGGATCATGCAGCTGCAAGCGACTCTTGACCCGGAATTCAGGCAGGCCAGTGTTTCCATTGAAGGCGAACGAGTAACCATCGAAGAAGCGAAGCAGATCCTTGAAGGGACTAATGATGAAGAAATCAGGGAAACGCTAGGCGATCGGCTGTACCAGAGAATCAAGGAACAGAGAAAACCCCTGAATGATTGGACCATTGCCGAATTGGAGGAAGTGGCAGAGAAGATATCATATCTCAGGCTGATAGGCCGCCGGGTCCTGGACGCGAAGAATGAGCAGAAGAGGATCATTGCAGAGAATTATCGCAATGCGATTTTAGGAACCCTGTTGGCTACCGGAAAGTATGTCCCCAGGCCTCTCACCGGCAGCGCAGAGGACCTACAGCAAAAGAAGAGCGCTAAGAACAGGTATCGTGCCATGCTCTATTCAACATGGCCGTACAGGGTCAAGGCGTTGATGCTGGACAATCACCAGGCGGGTTCTGCAACAAATCTTCTGGTAACTCAATACCGCGAACTGAAGAACCAAGAGTTTGACGCGATAGAAAAGCGGCAAAAGAAGGTCTTTGATGCAATGAATGCCGCCGGGATAGATCAGAATGACCTCTATGAAGTTGTACCAATCACCCTTGATGGTAAATCTTCACGTGTAACAAAGAGCTACCTTGCCTATGCTTGGCTGTCACAGTTCAGCAAGGACAACCGGGAAGCCGTTGCTTATGGATCATTGGTTTCCATCCAGGAGAAAAATGATCTGTACCAAGACAATGACATGATCAGGGATTTGGGAAACAGAAAATACAAGCAACTGATACAGCAGGCAAAGTATTATCTGTTTGATCTGGATGAAAGCGGAAAGATGGAAGCAGTCATTGAAGCCATCAGGGATGATCTCAACAGCAATGCCCAGCGTGTGAACGAGGTAGGTATCAGGGAATACAACCAAGAAATGAGAACCCTGGACAATTACCTTCCCATGCACCGCAGGGATCTTACAGGGGATGACCTTGCTACCAATATTGCCGATGACTTATACAACATGAATGCAGGCGGGGTGGCGACATCGGTTGAAGGTGGTTTCAGAATCAACCGCATCAATATTTCACCCCTTCACCAGAGTCCTGTTGAAATGGACCTGATCAGAGTATGGGACACTTCCCTCCGGCAGCATGAGCATTTCATTGCATTTGCTGAGTATGGACGCAAACTGAACCGTGTTTTCAAAAATTTGGGCAGCCAGGAATTAAGAACCGTGATAACCCAAACATATGGCAAGGCGCTCATTGAGGATATAGATGATCATATCAATGAGGTGATGAATCCCCAGGCGTTCAACCGGGCGCGTGGTGCAGACAAGATGCTGAGAGCCATGAGAGGAAATCTCGGGGCAGCATACCTTGCTTGGAAGCTAAGCGGGCTTGTTCTGCAGGCGATTACCAGCCCAATGCCATTCCTTGCAGATGTATCCCCTGTTGAGCTGATCAAGGGGTACCTGGACATGAGCATCCATCCATTTGAGACGTGGGAGATTGTATCGAGCAAATCACAAATGATGAAGAACCGTACACCCAATCCGATCATTGAATTGATCCTCAAGCAGAGTCAGGATTATGGGGATGGGAAGCTGAGAAAATTCAACACAAAGCAACAGGAGATCGGGACCATGGGTTTGACCATGGTTGACCGTTGGGCGGTAGCAGGGGGATGGTTGGCTGCATACAGGCAGAAGCTTGGGCAAATGGAAGCTCCGTTTGACAGAGCCGGGGCGGAAAAGATTGCAGTGGATTATGCAGATGAAGTTGTACTTAGGACCCAGCCCCAGGGAGATAGTATTGAGTTATCACCATTGTTCAAGATGGGTGGTGAAGGCTGGAAGGCTATAACACAATTTCAAACAGCGTTGAATGTAATCTGGACCAATATCACCTATGACGTTCCTCATATGTTCAAGGACAGTAGGAATAAGGCTCTTCCTGATTCTGTACGCAAGGCACAGTTCAGGAGAGCAGTAGGACAGGTGACGGGGTATGTATTAGCAGGAGCGATCCTAGGGGCAGTGCAGGAAGGCCACGATGATGACGATGAAGCGTTGCAAAAACTGAGGAATTGGATTTATTGGTCGTTCACACAGTTCACTGGATCCGTTCCAATCATCGGAAATATTGTAGATGAATTCTCCAAAAGTGCAATTACAGGGGATAAGCCGCAGATATATTCAAACGATCTCTTCCCTGCAATCAGCAAACTGATGGACGGACTAATTGATATTTCCCAACTGGATTTTGAGAAGGCACTCAAGCACCTTGCTGAAGGATTTGGATTGTATACCGGAGCACCGGTCAGCGGGATGAAACAGATTGTAAAAATGACCAAGCAAGGACCAGGAGCGTTACTTGGGAGGTAGCGTACCCCTAAAGGGGTTCGTTACGGGGTGTCGTTGCTTTGGGAGGGATTATACCGTGTGTAGAATGAATATAAAGGACAGGAGGGCAGGATATGGCAGCACAGACCATTGAAAATCTTGACGGTAACAGCCTGGTATACCATGGCACAAAACAGCTAGGGGCGGGTGAGTCCCTTATCCTGTGGACCATGGGCTTTCCAGGATCAATCACAGTTATCTGTGGTTCAACCAAATCATTCATGATTTCCGCAATCACGGATCCACAGGACAGAGTAATCGCAGGAACCAGCACTGACATTGATCTTGAGGCTGAACCAATCACAGCAAACAAGATCCAGGCATGTGCTTTGGGCGTGTCGGCATACAAAATCAAGAATGGTGCCGATTCTTCAGCTATCACAGTCAATTGGAGGATCATACGGCCATGAGTAAAGCTAACCATCCAAGATATCTGAACAAGACCGATGTAATAGACAAGGGCGACTCTACTGCAAAGCAGCTGCCGGTGAGTGCTGATCAGCTACGGCAGACCAATGCCAGGGTAACGGCAATTGAGAACATCGGGATTGCTGCCAAGTTTACAGCAGCAGAAGCCCGTATAACCACCCTGGAAGCCGGGATGAAGATTCTCAGGGTTGCAGTGTCGGCAGATGCAAATACGGCACCTATGGCATTGCCGAACGCTACTACAAAGTTTGTTGTAGGCACACGAATCCTTGATGTTTGGGTTGTCTGCACCGATTCTGATTCAACCACCAGCTTGCAGCTGAAGCATGGCGGGGAAGGCGGAGCGGCAATCACAAATGCAATGGCTTGCGAAACGGTGGATGTTCTCACCAGGGCGGCCCTATTATCCAATCCGGTTGTCACAGCTGATGGGCTTGTAATTGCAGCAGGAGCAACGGTAGACCGCGGAGAAATGTACATACTGTACATCTAGGAGAAGTGATGATAGACGTTATCCTGAAAGGAAAAGATATAGTCACAACTCCGATCCAAAGACTGCTTGTCAAGGGTGATCGGAAATGCGACAAGATCCGTTTCAGTGTAGACCGCTATTCGGGCGGCTATGATTTGTCTTCAGCCTCCTGGTACATGAAGTTTGAGGATCCCAACAATGAACAGTTCTTGGAACTCTTGACTTCCGATGCTTCAGTTACAACAACAACCAAGTTTCACCCTTTATGGACTCCCCATGGAAATGCAACTGCATTGTCAGGTAGATTGCAAATCGAACTCATGGCCGTAATCGGGGATATTGAGGAAACCGATTCAATTGTTTGGCATAGCAAGATTGCAACCATCTATGTTGAGAACAATCTGCCTGTCAATACCGTGTCTGATCAGACACCGGATATATTTGAACAGCATTTGGCAGCAGTGCAGATTAAGCTCTCACAAGCCCAAGCCGCCCAGCTTGCCGCAGAAACAGCAGAATCAGATGCAAGGGATGCCGCCGCCGCTGCCGCTACAGCGTTGTACAATGCAGACGTTGCAAGAGCCGCCGCCGCTGCCGCCGCCGCTTTAGCCGCAGGGTATGCGACAAGCTCAGACCAGGCGCGTGCTGCCGCAGTTGATGCAATGAATGCAGCAATAGGAACCAAAGGAGAAATTCTTGAGATCCTAGGTAGTGCCGAGCAGATTATCCAGGCGGTTTCTGATTCAGAAGGAGCCGCCTCCGCTGCCGCTGCCGCACAGGAGGCCGCAGAAGAAGCAGAGCGTCAGGCAGTAGTTGCCCAAGGGGAAGCTGAAGCAGCCAGGGATAGGGCTGAGACTGCCAGGACCGCAGCAGAAACACTCTATGGATCATTGGCAGCCGTCGATGCAGCTAAGACCGCAGCGCAAGAGGCTAAGACCGCAGCAGAAGCTGCAAGGGATCTGAGTATTGCAGCCAAGGAAGCTGCATTACTTGCACAGTCGGCAGCCAACTCAGCAAAGCAAGGTGCTCTCAATGCTGAAACCGGAGCGAACTCAGCAAAGGCGGGGGCAGAGACAGCCCTAGCTCAAGCAAACCTTGCAGCCTCCGCAGCAGACCAAGCAAAGTTGTTGGCAATCCAAGCTAAATCAGATGCAGAAAATACATTATCCCAGGCTATTGCCATTCTTGGAAGCGCCCAACAGATTCAGGAAGCGGTAGATGCGGTAACGGAAGCTACTGCATTGCTTGGTGATCTGTCAGAGTACAGAACAATCAAGGAACAGGCAGAAGCCGCAGCAGCGGCAGTGGAGCTGATAGGCTATGGACCCATCAAGAGCAATCGCATTGATGTAATCACGGATATGGTATTGGATGATCCCAATAGAATCTATTACGGAATCGAAGAAATGCGGATAGACCCCACCAAGACCGTTCAGGTTGAGGCAGGGGTGACTCTGGTCATCTTGTAGGAGGGGGAATGAGTAAGCTCAAGGTAGACAAGTTAGAACCAAGAAGCGCAGCACTTCTTGAAATTGACAAGGCGAAGCTGCAAAACGGCAGTGTGATAGACCTGGAAGGCGGAACCAACCTAGGGACCGCAGCCGGGCATGATGATCCGTATTTCATCAAGGCCCCCGCACCGGCAGGAAATGCAGGCAATCTGCTCAAGGTCCTGGAAGATGGGCAGGTTGAGGCAACCGCAATCACCCCGGCAGATGTATCAGAGGTTATCAGCAAAGTTCCCACTCTTGAGGGCGCTGTTGCATCCCTAGCATCAGGTGGCCCGAAAGGTATATTTGCAGACAGTGCAGCATTGGTTTCTGCCAATCCTGATCATGCATATGTATACCTGGTTATTGCCGACAACAAGTGGTGGTACCACGATGGGGCAAATTGGGTGGCAGGTGGATTGTACCAGGACAGTGCTGCTTTTAATGAGCTTGCCGGACCAACCAGGAGTACGGAAACGGTAGTACAGAATGCTATTGATATAGCAGAGCACAAGGACTCACCTACACCCCACAAGATCACTGATGGGGTTACTACCTGGAAATATGGATTGGGCATTGTAAACCTGAGGGGGTTCAGGCACCTTCAGTTAGTAATTGAGGAGGTTGTTTGATGGACAGAGTATTTCCGAACGGATATCAGATGCAGACCATCGTTGATAAACCCGTAGCCATAACCCCGAAGAAAGTTGAGCTACCGTTTCTCAAGGGTCCCGCAATCGGTAGGGTGACGGTGCAAAGCACAGCAGCGGTTGAACTGAAGGTTGGGGGAACTTCCCTTGCGGGGAGATCAACCATTACCGTTAGAAATCCAGACTTGGCAATTGCTGTCAGGATTGGTTCTTCAGCCATCACTGAGAAGAACGGATACCTTCTGGATCCCCAGGAGGTTGCAGAGATCAATCTTGATCCTGACAATCCAGTAGCCATCTACGGAAGGTCTACAGGGTATGAAGTAGCTTTGGAGGTAATGGAATCATGACAAGTACCGTAACAGCAGTCAGCGAAAATCTGCATAAGGTTGAGCTGAGTTTCACCAATGAGGGGGTACCCCTTACTGTGTCAAGGAATGTGAGTGGGAGCCAAGAAACCGCTTTGGCATACGTTCCGACTTTGGAAAGGGATACCAGGGCAAACTATGCTGAAATGTTTCCTCTTCCTACCTATGAACCTGCAATGGAGGATGAACAGGAATGAAAACTAATTCAGGGATCTACACACAAGATGAATTGTCGAAGAGGATTTTTTCCATTGAGGATGAACTTACCGCCTATTGGAAGGCTAACGGGTATACCGTTGCTGATGCAGAGGTGCAGGAAGACTTCAGAATCCGTATTGAGGAAGCCAGTTTCGGCAGGAATACGGTACGCTTTGATGCTGCCGGTCTTCCTTCCATCCTGGTTAAGTTTGAACCCGGTGAGGAAGCCTTGCTCAGTTATCTGTATGGTGACAGCACAGCGGGCATCCACCCCGCATTCAACATTGACGGGGTGATCAAGCCCTGGTACCACGCAAAGTATTTGTGCGGCAGGGTTGGATCAACCAACTATGCAGTCAGTCTTAGGGGGTTGGACCCTGCAAACACGATCAACTTTGACAATTCTGTCAACCTTTGCGTGAACAAAGGATCCGGGTACAGTCTTGCCAACAACGCACAGCAGGCGTACATTGCTCTCCTTTCAATGCGTAAAGGCTTCCAGGCACGAGGCAATACCCATTATGGAAGGCACCATGTACAGACCACGGAGTATGGTATCGGCACACTGGCTTCAGATGCAAGGTATGGCAGAACCCTTACCGGTTCCGGTCCCAATTCCTGGTCCCATGACGGTACCCCGTTCGGGGTGTTCGATATGGTAGGGAATGTGTCCAAATGGGTTGGCGGCTTCCGCATAGTCAATGGAGAGCTTCAGGTGCTTCCCCAGGGCAATGCTGCCGGCACTCTCAGGACTTTGACAGCCCATGGAGCAGCTTCAACGGATTGGAAGGCTATCATTGCCGCCGGTACGTTGGTAACTCCTGAAGCTTTGCTGGACCTTTGGGCAAGCGGGGTGGAATACGCAGCCAATGCAGTGATCATGAGTGGTGGAGTACGGTATAAGGCTCTTTCCTTGCATACCTCAGCAGCAGCCACAGAGCCTAACGTAGGCGCTGATTGGGCAACGGTGTGGGTACGCGAAGGAACCTTGCACTATGTGTGGGATGGAGCGATTGTGAAGCTTGCTGATGCAGCGCTTGGCTTGTCTGAGGACAGCAGAACAGCAACATTCTCTGCTCTTACCGCACCTGGGCTGACACCTCCTGATATCATCAAGCAGCTGAACCTTTTCCCCAAAACATCGGGTGGTCCGTTGGGAACGCTCTATGTACGTGGTGGGGCAGGCTCAGAGCGCATGACGCTCCGTGGCGGCTACTGGTACGACACGAGCATTGCCGGGTTGGGCTATCTGCTTTTGCACTATGTACGTTCGGTCTCGAGCGCCAGCATTGGCCTGGCGCTGGCTTATCAGGAATAACAAACTGAGTAACTGATTACTGGTTTTTGATTTGGGGGATTACTTGGCTGAGTACCTTTGCAAAATGACAGTGAAGATGGATGACATTATCTCTTATGGATACTGCGCTCTCAGGCAGTATCCAAAGAGTGAAAAGTTCATCCTGGTTACTATGACAGCCAATTGCATGTGGGAGCTTTCCGCCTTGATTCAGAGCGCAGTGGATGCAACTGACAAGAGACGGAAGTTTGCCTACATGGAACAGGCAGACAAGGAACTGAAGAAACTGAAAAGCATGGTACGCAATGCAATGAGGCTGAGGTTTCTCCCTTTTTCAAAATATGAGTATATGAGTGGTCTCCTTGTTGAGTTGGGTAGGATGATCGGTGCATGGCAGCACCAGATCTCGCAGCATAGGGATTAGGCTGATATAGCGCATGACGCTCCGTGGCGGCAACTGGAACAACACGAGCAATGCCGGGTTGGGCTATCTGAATTTGAACAATGTACGTTCGAACTCGAACAACAACATTGGCCTGGCGCTGGATTATCTAACACCACGGAAGATGCACTCAAGGGTGTTCTGGTGGGTCAGAAGATAAGGAGCTTGATCCCTTCCTCCTATAGGGGAGGTAAACACAGAGTGTTGGCGGGTGCGGCTAGTAATCCGAGAGGGTGAATGTGGCATCCCGCCTTATTGGAGGATTATGCCGAAAACCTTTACCGGTCTATGGGACAGAACAATAAGCTTTGAAAATCTATTCAACGCATATTCTACTGCCAAAAAAGGCCATAGAGACAGCTTAGAGGTTTTGCGGTTTGAGCATGATCTGGAAGAGAACCTTATCAACTTGCAGAATCATCTAATTTGGCATTCCTGGAAACCAGATCCATACAGGGAATTCATAGTCTACGAACCCAAAAAACGTTTGATCCAGGCCCCTACCTTCAGGGACCGTGTTGTACACCATGCCTACTATCAAATAGTAGGTCCGTTATTTGAATCCAAGATGATCACCCATACCTATGCATGCATCGAAGGCAGAGGCCCCTTGAAGGCTGCTCACAAGGTGCAGGAATACGTCAGGTCCTACCCAAAGGACAAACGGCTTTACCTGATCTATGGTGATATGAAAGGATACTTCCCATCCATTGATCATACATACCTCAAGGCTCAGGTGAGGCGTACCATAAGTGATTGTGACATGCTTTGGCTCAGTGACGCATTGATAGATACCAACGGGGAAGACAAGGGATTGGGTATAGGAGCTCTTCCCTCACAGTTGTTTGCAGGGGTGAATCTCACCCCGTTCGACCACTACATGAAAGATGATCTAGGCATCAAGCAGTACGTGCGATACATGGATGATTGGGTTGTCATTTCTGATGACCTGGAATATCTGAAGCATATTCTTTTCCTGGGTACTCAATATCTCACAAAAGAAGCAAAACTGGTGGTTAACCCAAAGACGCGTATCATACCGATTACACATGGGATTGATTATTGTGGGTACCGCATATTCAGGGAATACATGAAGCCTAGAAAACGCAACCTCAGGCGGGCTAAGGCGCGTCTTATTAATCTTGCAGCACAGTGCAACCGTGGCGAGATCCCAATTACAAAAGTACAGGAATCAGTCAATTCACTGGTGGCCTACGCAAGTCATTGCCGGGCCCATAGAAGTGTGGAGAGCATTCTTTCTGCAGTGATCATTACAGGAGGACAGAATGCAACACGATAAGAAACAGCATTTCCTTACTTGTATGATTGCAGCGTTTGTGACAGGCTTCCCCTTTTTTGCCATGGGTAGCCCGCTGACTGCAATAGTTTCAGGATCCTGCTTCTCGGCAGGCTTGGCCCTGGGGAAAGAATACGGGGACAGCAAGGCCGCCGGCAATAAATGGGATTGGTTTGATATTTTGGCAGATTCAGGAGGCCTTATTATTGGGGTTTTTCCTTATATATTGCTCAGCATAATTCTTTTAGCGGGAGGGAAGTGATATGGAGGTTTCTAGTATGCAGGCATGGTTGGGGTTTGGAATAACCATTTTTACAATTGTGGCTGTAATCGTAAGGGTGTTTGATACCACGAACAAAACAGCAAAGGCCGTGGTTGCTCTTGCAGAAAAGGTGGATACGGAAGAGGAAGAGCGCAAGTTGGCAGACCAGGATCTTAAACAATGCATTACCAATGAGCGCGAGAGCCGAAACAAGGAATATACAAAGATCCAGATTGAGTTGGCAAAGATTGACACAAACCTGGTTTATATCCGAAAGACCATCGACAAGGAGTAAACATGAAAATCTTTCTGTTGTTTTTCGCAGGCGGGGTAATCCTGGTTGCAGGGATTATGGAATTGTATAAGTTAGGAAAGGAGAAAAAGCAGAGTAAGATAATTGCTCTTTCGATTCTCCTTACCCTGATTGTGGTTAGTTCAGTCTTCTTTGGGATTGAGCATGAGGGGAATATCTACACTCTACCACTTTGGGCGCTGGGAATGTGGTACCTACAGAAGGTGGTGGACATGAAATTCTTTCGTAAGATTGCCAAGCGAATAGCTTCCAATGTGGCAAAAAGCAAAAGCCTGCTCACTGATGATGATATCAAGGAGATAAACAATGAATAACATCATTGAATGGGTCCTGTTGGCTCTTGCATTGCTGGGAATCGGATATGGAGGAATCCAAAAAAAGAAGGCAGCAAAGGCAACAAAGGCGAAAGAGAAAGCTGAAGAGAAGCTTGAGGTTGTGACCATCAAGGAAAAGGTGGGGGCTCAGGCATCAGAAGCCAAAGACGACCTGGTAAAGAAGCAGAAGCAGAACCAGGCGGAAGAGAAGGAGGTGATCCAATCTATTACATCCATCCCGAAAGAAAAGGAGGTTCCGCTGAGTGAAGAATCTACAAAAGCTGCTGCTGATCAGTCTGCTCGGGTTGCTGCTCGTGCTAAGCGGCTGCAAAACAATTGAGAGATATCCAGTAGTCGTTCTCCCCACACTGGAAGCATTCAGGCCACAAATGGTACCTGAGCTTATTGCCGAACCTAAGACTGATAAGGACCTCTTATATAACCTAGTTATATGGGAATACTTCAGCAATGATTGGCAGGATTATGGATTGGCATACGATCAACTTTATAAGGATTTGGAGGAGGATCTAAAAGAGTTCATCGATCCAGGCTAGATAGCAAGATACTAAAATCAACCACCCCAAACAATAATTAGGGGTGGTATTATTTTATAGAAAAATTATATTATCCGATCTGTTTTATCTCCCAAGTTCTAGAACCCCAACGGCTTTGATGTATTTGCCATTTATGGCTAAGTTTTGTGTCATAAATTTCTGTGTCTGATGATCCTGTTGGTTCACCGTTAGCTAAGCGCTTATCCTCAATCTTATTCAATAAACTTTCTAACTCATATTCATCATTATAACGTTCAAGAAAACGATCTAAATGTGACTCTTGCCCTGTGATAGTAAATTTTCCAATTCTCTTTGTTTTCATGCGATTCTCCTTTTTTTACATTTTAGTAATAACTATTCTGATTTATATATCAACTAAAAGAGTAGCTTAAGATTGATTATCAATTGAGTTTTGTGTACTGAATCTAACAAATGCATATCCAGCATCAGATCCGACACCCCAATAACCACCAGCCTTTTTATGCTCTTTTAACCAGTAATCTTTTCGTTCCTTAATTCTATCAGGATATAAATAAGGTTCTAGTTTCCCATCAAATCCAGGTATAGCAAGAATTCTACCATAACGATTAGGCCCAAATGGAAGAAATTGTCTGTTGCGAACTTTGCCATTGCGCAACTTCACCCGCATCATTAAAGGAATCCAGTTAGGCTTGTTTGCTTTTTTTCTCTGACGCTTGTTCATCGTTCACTCCTTTTATGTAAAATATCCTTGGGCTTATGAGCCGGTCAATGGTATCGGCAACGGGTTTCAGGTTCCGTACATATAATTGCGTGTATATATCCTGAATCCCCTGATCAAACTCTGCATTAACTACCTGGTGTTTCCAGGACATAAACTCCGCAACCAATACATCAGGCAACCCGGATACGCGCAGCATGGTGTTGAGGGAATGCCGCAGCATATGCGGGGTGAGGGCCTTCCAGCCATCGGGCATCATGATACCATCAAGATTAGATACATGGGCACCAACCAGCCGCATCAGGGAAGCCAATTCCTTGAAGTTGACTCCTATGCTGCCATCCTCATTGAAGAGCTCTTGCAGAGCCAATTTTGCAACCTGTGGAATGGCTAGCGTTCTCTCTTTGTTCCACTTGGGAGGACCTATGATCTTCATCCCGTCATCCTTCCAGGCGCGATTGATCACCAGGGCATCCCCGCAGATCTGAGACGGGGTGAGGGCCAACAGCTCCGATCTACGCAACCCACAAGCTGCCAGGATGATGAACAGGTTTCTAGCTTTCTCGTTCGGGAACACTTCCCGATGGTTCAAAGCCTTTCGTATATCCTCAGAAGGAAGAGCATACATTTTTCTGACAGGGGTGGTGGTTATATCAGACAGCCCGAACCCTGGATTGCTTTGCAAATAGCCATCGTCTGCCGCCTGGGATATGGCAACCTTGAGAGTTTTGTATGCATGCCGCGCCTTCATGGTTTTTCCGAATGATTTGACCAGGGTGTGTGCAGCGTCCTTCAGCATTCTCCTGTTGACCGCATACAGGGGACAATCAAGCAGGGATGAATCCAAAGTCTTTAGTAATGTATTGGCATCGGTGGCAACGTTGGCAGCATACCTGGGACCATAGTTGCCTTCAGTGATCGAGGCATCCCGCCTACGGGGATTTGTTGCAGGATCCGTATAAAGATTAAGGATCCGCCTGAGAGACATTTCATCATCAATACCAGCTTGCAGCCGATCTACATAAGCCCTGACAAATTTTTGGGCATCAGATTTCTTGATGCACCCCGTACTCTTCTGGACTCTGAAATTATTTTTGTTGGTATACCGAAAATAGTACACCTTCCCGCGTAAATAGACACTTGGATATAAAGTAGTCATAAACAGTCCCCTTTGGTGCTTGGCACCAGCCTTGGCACCAGGTGGTGCCAATATTCAGTTTCAGGCAGGGGTAATGCGATACATAACTCTTATTGTGGGATAGAGTTTGTTTTAGAGCGCCCAACGGGAGTCGAAC
>WARP01000007.1_pt1 | contig 43144 bp, 36 predicted proteins | sample 4769151 | NCBI WGS metagenome assembly WARP01 (sample SAMN08893023, study PRJNA449175) | gut metagenome | isolation source: rumen sample fed with dry roughage | host: cow | place: India: Nagpur | collected 2016
TTAGTGCTAAAGAGATCATGGCAGTTTTTGAAAAACATGGTTTACCTTTTGCTCCTATTTCCAAACCACAGGATCTTTTCGATGATATCCATTTAAAAACAACAGGTGGGCTTGAAACCATGGCGCTTCCGAATGGTAAAGAGACTGTCGTGCCACTTTTGCCTATTACATTAGGGGGGGATCGGCTTCATATACGTATGGGCCCCCCAAAAATTGGTCAGAACAGTCTGGAGTTATTGACTGAATTAGGTTATTCCGAGATTGAGGTGAAACAGCTTTTTGATGGAAATGTTGTGCAAGCCGTTGCTTAAGAATGTTCCCTTTGTTGGTGGTTTTCCAGCAGGAGTTGCCAAAATGTCCGCTAATGATTTTATGGGGTGGGCATTGGATGTTTTTTTCTGTGTGACGTCATTGCTCGTTCCCACGCTTCTGCGTGGTAACGAGCGTAATAGAAGCTCGCTACCAGTTCAATTACCTAGACTCACAGCCTGACCGGTATGCCTAACTGAAAAAAGGAATAGCTTTTATGCTATTCCTTTTAGCGTTAAGGCTATTTAAAATTGCCAATTCGCAGAAAGATGGCCCGCTAATGACTTTTGTCCTGCCTTAAAGAATTGGCTAGAGACCTGGGCACTTAGCATTAGGTTTTTATCTACTTGATATGCCAATCCTGCCCGAATACCTAGCGAGTCCCGCCCGGTAACTTTGTTTTGGGTGGTAAAGGCCGCTTCAGGTGAACCGTCAAAGTGGGCATGCAGGCTTGCTTTTTTATTTAGCAATTCCCTGTCCCAGCTTACTTGTAAATTGGCCAGTACTTCATTTTGCTGGCTAGTGGGTAGGCCCATGTCCAGGGTAAAGCCAAGGCTGGAACGCAGTGAGTTGAAGTGGCTGGACTTAATCACCAAGCGGCTATCCTCAGCGCCGGACTCGTTAAGTTTGGGGCGGTAAAGGCGGGTATAGGCCAGAGAAGCCATCGGCCCTGCACTGATGCGCTCACCCAGTGCCCAACGGTAACCCCCACCGGCCAGCAGCGAGCCGCTCCAGCCAGTCCAGCTGCTGGATTGGCGGGCTGCGTAGCCTTCAAATTGGATGTTGCGGTGGAGTTTGCCATCTTCAATACCCAGTTGGGCCTGGCCAAAGGCATACATGCCGGTAAGTGGCTGGGGTGCATAACGGGCGTGCAGGCCAAGGTTGAAACCGGTCGTGTGGCCTTTGCCGCTGTACGGGTCATCAAAGTGAACAGATTGGCGGCTAATGGCACCGTAGGCCCCCCATGTCCAGGCCGGGTTACTGGCACTGCGTGTTTCTGCACCTAACACAACGCCGTATTGCTTGCTGTTGTAGCCCACTAGAGAGCCGCGTGTGTCTTGCCATACGCCACCTCCAAAGGGGACGACAAAACCGGTTGCAGAGTCAGCGGCAGGGGTGCCCAAGCGGTCGATCATGCCGGTAGCGCGGCTGGAGATAATGTTGCCAATCTGCTGTTCTCTGTTCAACGAGCTGGCGACCATGGTGCTGTAAACGGCAGGGGTGAGCTGGTTTAGCGCTTGGGTAACCACGTGGCCGTTGCTGGCTGAAAAGTCTAGTGTTTGCAGCAAAGCGCGGTTTTGTGGGGCATTGAGGGCAGCAAGGGTATATAAAGCATTACCCGCGCTTTGGGCGTTGGGATTTTGGGCATATTGGCTGTAGGCATTGGGTTGCCTATAAATACGTATGCCCACGTTGCCTGCTTGCAGGGGGTGCATGTTCACGGAAAGCGTGGGTGAATCCAGGTCTACCGAGACGGTGTTGAAGGTGCCGTCAATAGCCCCGGCTTGTACCAGGCTGGCTGATTCTAGTAGCCAGTTTTGCCCGTACCAGTCGCGTTGAGGTGCCACGGTAAGTTGCCCGTTTAAGGCGGCGTTACCGCTAACCGCGAGCAGGTCATGCTCTTGTTGGCCATTGACTTCCATAATTAAACGGCCGGTAGGAGTTTGCAGGTAGTTGCCGGTAATGTCAATGCGGCCAATGGAGTTGCCGGGTGACAGGGTGCCGTTATTCTTAAAATGGCCATTGGGGTGTAAAACGTAGCGGCCATTGCCACCCAAGGTGGCATCTGCAGCCACATTCACACCATAAACATCGTATTGCCCATTAAGCCGGGTGGTGCCGCCCATGGGGAGCAGTTCAATGTTGTTGAGGCCGGTGATGTTGCCGTTGTATTGCCAGTTAAAGTTGGCATCGGGCAGGCCGGTGGCATACCCGTTGGTATCGGCCAGTTGGCCAAAGCTAATACGGGTGAGTCGTGGATTGCCGCTTTCATCCAGTTGGGCGTAATCAGAGCGAATATTCCCTTCAATGCGTGCGCCTTGCATAATATTAATGCGGTTAACCAGGGCGTTGCGGGATAGGTAAATGGCCTGTTCTTTACCCGCCACGCGGCCGGTAAGGTCAAAGGTGTCTACCAGCGCGCCATTGAGTTCTTCGGGCAGATAAGGGGTGGGTCTGAAAAAGGTGTGTATGTAAGAACCACGGTATTCATCTTCATTGCCCACAAGGTTGTTGCCAAAGTCAAAACTGACACCAATACCCAGGTCGCCCATGGCCTGGACATCACCGCGAATGTTAAGCTGGTGATTTTTACCATAGGCGAACATGACACCGCGCCCATTCAGGCCATCGGCATAAACGCGTGTGCCAGAGGGGATGAGCAGGTGGTTGGCTTCACCATCAACGCGAATACCGGCGCCACCGCCACCAATAGACAGTAAATCAGCCCGTTGAACAAGGGTATTGCGATTGCCGTAAATGTGCAGGCCCAAGCCTAGGGTGGCCGTGTTGTATTGGCCGGGCACGTAGGCGGTGCCTTCGGGGTTGCGTAAAAAGAAGCCGTTATTGTTTTCTATATACTGATCATTCCCGTACACCGAGTAGCCAAAGAAATTGCGCCGGTCGATGTTGTAGCCCAAGTCTTGAATAACCGCCAGTTCCAGCTCTGTGAAGTTGGTGTAGTTTCGATAAGTCTGATGGCTCATGAGGCTGTTTTTTAGCTCGAAGTGGCTCATGTAGTTATTGTCTAGTATTTTTTCACCAAAGATGGTGTATCCCAGCATTTTAACGGGCATGCCGGGCATGGCACCAGCCAGCACCTCTTGAACGTTTTCACCGGTAAAGTAGCCTTGGTCTTGTCGGACGTCAAAAGCGCCAGGTGATTCCGGGTTATTGCATAACGAGCACAAGATGGCTTGGCCAGGCCGTGCCGGGTTGCCGTTGTCATCCCGCAGGCCTTCGCCCCAAGCGTTTAAGAATGGAGCGTAGTGTGGGGTGCCCGTGCCGTTGGTGTCGAATACGAAGTTAAGAATACCCACAGCATGGCCAAGCTCGTGAAACAAGACAGCGTGCTGGTCCCATGGTCCATCAGGCCGGGGTATTTGCGAAGGGATGTAGTCAAGCGTGTCAAAATTTAAGTCACCAATGGCAATCGATCCATGTTCCTCAAGCATTTCCGAGCCGGGTACGCCTGCAAAGGTTACTTGCATGGGTATGTAGGCAAATTGTTCATCCTCATCAACAAGCGGACTAGTGGTGGCAAAGGCATCCGGTGTGCTTAATGTGCCTATTTTGATAATGGCAGGTAAGGCGCCAGGGGCTGGCTTCAGTATTTCCGCCCAGTACGACATGGCGCTGATAATCTTGCTTCTGTCCAAAGCGCTTAGGGGGCGTGTTGATTCAAGGGGATTTTGGTCGGAAGGCATGAAGCTGCCATCGCCAATGCCAAAGAAACGCAGTTTAAAAACGGTTTGGCCGGTGGGAGAGGTAATCAGCTGTTCTTCAATGGCATAGGCAGAGGGGGCCATGAAAGAAAGGGAAATTGCGAGTGCCAAAGTTTTCAGCTTGTTCATGAAGATGTTTTTTTAGTAAGTTAATCAAAAGGATATTGCCGGTAATCAGTTTTTTTACCATGAGTGATTAGACTTAACAACAGGTTTCATTTTTTGTTTTTCCTAAGGTTGTCTGCAATCGACAACGCGAGCAAGGTCTGCAGACGGGCTATAGCTTCTGATCCGCATGAGTAATCAAATTTCTTTATTGGCTTTTTCTGTGAAAAATGGCAATATCAATTTTACTTGCCGGTCAATAAATGTTCGGGCAAGCACCCGGATTTCCCATTGCATATTATGTTTAGAGAATAGACATGTCTTTTGATACTTGGCTTCTGCTTTTGATTACGTCGTTGGGTATATCGTTAGTCCCCGGGCCCAATGCTTTGCTGGTGCTTACGCATGGTGCCTTGCATGGACGGCAGAAAGCCTTGTTTACCATTATGGGTGGCTTGCTGGGCTTTGCGATTATGATTGGCCTGTGCGTTTTTGGGATTGGCGCATTGTTGAAGTCTTCGGTGTTCTGGTTTGGCGTGTTGAAGTGGGTGGGCGGGCTATATATTATCTGGCTGGGTATAAAGCTGTGGCTGTCGCCACCTATTTTGTTGGAAGAGGCCCAGGCGATGGGTCAAACCGCTAGCAGTCAGTTGTTTAGCCAGGGGGCTTTATCTGCCATTACCAACCCTAAGGCTTTGCTTTTGTTCATGGCCATGTTGCCGCAATTTATTAATCCCAACGGCAATCTGTTTGTGCAGTTTCTGATTATTGCCATTACTTATTCATTGACCGAATTTGCGGCAGAGTATCTGTGTGTGTATGCGGCCAGCCATATACGGCCCTGGCTGGCCAGGGTTGGGAAGAGGTTCAACCAGGGGTTTGGCGGCTTGTTTGTGGTGATCGGTGCGGCTTTGCCTTTGCGTTCGTAGCGGGTCGTATTAAAATCAATCTTTAGCTAACCATTTTTGGAAATAGGGCATGAGTAACGATACAGATCTTGATTTTGATACCGCTTTCGACAATATTGATTTTGACGAAATTGAAAAGAAAAACGCCGAGCGCGTTCAGCAATTGGATGAGAACGTGCCCGAGGCGGATAATGATTGTGGTGATGCCTGCAAGATTTAAGCAGGCGCGGTGTAGGGGGGCTAGGGCATTTATTGGGTTGGGCGTTTGCCGTGAAAAGCGTGATCCAGTAATTGCCGTACGCTGTCAAATTCAACCGGGCGGGGGTTCCAGTAGGCATTTGCCACGGCTAGCCTGGCAGCCTGGTCAAGGTTCTCTTCTTTTAATTCCAATGCTTTTAATGAATGCGCTATGCCCAGTTCCTGCAAAAGGTCGAACAGGGCTATTGGTGCAGGGTCTTGGGGCTGTTCTAATGCTCGGGATATGCGGTTCATGGCTTCGGGGGCGGCACTGGCGTTATAGGCAATTGAATGGGGCAGGATGACGGCATGGGTATCTGCATGTGGCAGGTTAAAGCTGCCACCCAGGGTATGACAAAGCTTATGATGCAGGGCCATGCCAGCGCTGGCCAATACCATGCCGCATAGCCAGGCGCCATAAAGACAATCATTTCTGGCTTGTAAATCCTGGGTTGATTTCTGTAACCGGCGTAAGCCTGCGGCCATGGCGCGTATGCCGTCTTCAGCCATCAAGGCACTAACGGGGTTTATATCCTGCGCATATAGGCCTTCTGCGGCATGGGCAATGGCGTTAAGGCCACTGCTGGCTGATATGGCATAGGGCAGGTTCAGGCTAAGTTCAGGGTCGTATAGCACGGTTTTGGGTAAAACATGCGGATCTTTGGTAGTGGTTTTCAGGCCTTGGTTGGTAATGCCATAAACCATGGTCATTTCAGAGCCCGAATAGGTGGTTGGGATGGCAATAAACGGCAGTTGTGTTTTGCTGGCTAGGGCTTTGGCTAAGCCAATGGTAGAGCCCCCGCCAATCGCCACATAGCCATCGGCACTGGATTGGGTGGTAATGTTTAAGGCATCTTCAACAATTTCAATGGGTACGTGCATTTTTGCCTGGTCGTAAATGCCGTTTGCCCGTTCAGCCAGGAGGTGCACTACTTTTTCAGCCAGGTGCCGTTGGCCAGGTGTGCTAAGTATAAAAATTTTTTTCATGCCAAGAGCATCTGCCTCAGCGGCTATGTTGTGCAGGATGCCATTACCAAAGCAGACGCGAATGGGTTGTGCGGTGTATATAAAGTGTTGCATTGTTTTTGTCTTAGTAGTTGAAAGATACGTGCGGGTATTTTTGACCGCACGTATTAACTAAAGTGGTATTAAAATCAGTTCACTTTGGCGCCTGAATTGATAACGATGTCTGCCCATTTCTTGATTTCTGTTTTGGCAAACTGGTTCAGGTCACGGGTGTTTTCACCGCCAGGCTCCAATCCCAGGTTTTTCAGCTTTTCTATAAGCTCAGGGTCGTTCATGGCTTCATTGGCCGAGCTTTTTAGTTTTTGCAATGCGGGCTCGGGGGTTTTGGATAAGGCATACAGCCTGAACCAGGGTACCAAATCATAATTTGTATTGGTTTGTTCGGCGATGGTGGGAACATTGGGCGCGGCTACACTTGAACTGACCCCAAAAAGTTGGACATCCTTTCGGCCTTTTTGGGGTTTTTTCTCGTGCCCACGCTCCTGTATGTGAACAAATGCCTTAAGCCTTGCTAGCCTCCAGCGCCTGGTCCAGGTCCGCAATAATGTCATCAATATGCTCAATACCTACAGACAGCCTGATCATGTCAGCGCTAACTCCAGCAGTGGCCAGTTCTTTTTCATTCAGCTGACGGTGGGTGGTGCTGGCAGGGTGGCAGGCCAGGGATTTGGCGTCGCCAATGTTAACCAGACGGGTAATTAATTGCAGGGCATCAATGAAACGGGCGCCGCCTTCGCTACCACCTTTAATGCCGAAGGTTAAAATGCCAGACGGTTTGCCGCCCATGTATTTTTGTGCCAGGGCGTGTTCGGGGTGGCTAGGCAGCCCGGCGTATTTTACCCATGCCACTTGCGGATGGTTGTTTAGGTGTTCGGCCACTTTAAGGGTGTTTTCGCAGTGGCGCTCCATGCGCAGGGAAAGGGTTTCAATGCCCTGAATAATCAGAAAAGCACTTAATGGGGCCAGGGCTGCGCCGGTGTTGCGCAACGGGCCAACGCGGCAGCGGCCAATAAACGCGGCGGGGCCAAAAGCTTCGGTGTAGACCACGCCATGGTAGGCTGGGTCGGGTTCGTTCAAAATGGCAAAGCGTTTTTTATTTTCGGCCCAGGGGAATTTGCCTGAGTCCACCACGGCACCGGCAATGGTGGTGCCATGGCCGCCAATGTATTTGGTTAGTGAGTGCACTACAATGTCGGCACCGTGTTCAAAGGGGCGGCACAGGGCGGGCGAGGCTACGGTGTTGTCAACAATCAGCGGTACGCCATGGCGGTGGGCAGCATCAGCCAAGGCTTGGATGTCAATAATATTGCCAGCCGGGTTGCCAATTGATTCGCAGAAGACGGCTTTGGTGTTGTCGTCAATAAGCGCTTCCAGGGCGGCAATGTCGTTATGGGGCGCAAAGCGTACTTCAATGCCTTGGCGCGGGAATGAATGCGCGAACAGGTTGTAGGTACCACCGTACAGAGTGCTGACTGAAACAATATTGTCACCGGCCCCGGCAATGGTCTGGATGGCATAAGTAATCGCGGCCATACCCGAGGCCACTACCAGCGCTGCAATCCCGCCTTCCAGTGCAGCAACACGCTCTTCAAGCACAGCATTGGTGGGATTCATGATGCGGGTGTAAATATTGCCAGCCACTTTCAGGTCAAACAAGTCAGCACCGTGCTGGGTGTTGTCAAACGCGTAAGAAGTGGTTTGGTAAATAGGCACCGCTACGGCTTTGGTGGTGGGTTCGGGTTTGTAGCCGGCGTGAATGGCCAGTGTTTCTAACTTCATGCTTCCTCCTGGGGATAAAAACAGCAAATATGTATTCCCACGCAGGAGCGTGGGAACGAGGTAATGTGTATGTATAAGAAAAAGGTTAATCCGTAGACTAGCAGATTTTACATAACTCCAAGTTATTTTGTTATTGCAAATGGCGGTAGGCGTCCCCACGCAGGCACGTGGGGACGAGGTGGTGAGGCTCCTGCGCGGGGATGTGGCTCATGTTAGAAACGGGATCTGTACTTGCGCTTGTTCCCATGCGCCTGCGCGGGAACATGGTCATCGTGAATTGGTTTTATAATGCTCTTGAAATCGGATGTTACGTTCGCCGGGCCGTGTTTTTCTTGTATCTGTGGCAAAATGGCGTACCCCGTATATTTCTAATAAAATAGCGTAATCCGTGTATTTTTCAAAAAATAACGTACCCTATATATTCTTAATTTTCTTTCCTGATAACGCTTTTTATGTCCAACTTTACCATTGCCGCTTTATATAAATTTGTAGAATTGCCCGATTACGAGGCAATGCGTGAACCCTTGCAGGCTTTTTGCGAGCAGCATAATGTAAAGGGTACTTTGTTGCTGGCGCTTGAAGGCATTAATGGCACGATTGCCGGCCCGCGCGAGGGGATTGAGGCGGTGTTGGCTTATTTGCGTAATGACCCGCGCCTGGCAACCCTGGAGCATAAAGAGTCCTGGTCGGAAGACCGTGAGCCGTTTCACCGGATGCGGGTGCGCCTGAAAAAAGAAATCGTCACCATGGGGCAGCCCAATGTGAATGGGCAGAATGCAGGCACGTATGTGAAGCCCGAAGACTGGAATGCCCTGATTTCCGATCCTGATGTGGTGTTGATTGATACCCGCAATGATTACGAAGTGGATATTGGCACATTCAAGGGAGCGGTTAATCCTGAAACGGTGACGTTCCGTGAGTTTCCGCAGTGGGTTCAGGAGCAGGCCAAAGAAGGCGGTTTGCTGGACAAGAACAAGAAAAAGAAAGTGGCTATGTTCTGCACCGGCGGGATTCGTTGTGAAAAATCAACCGCTTATATGAAATCCCAGGGCTACGATGAAGTCTATCACTTGGAAGGTGGCATTCTGAAGTACCTGGAAACCATTCCCCAACCAGAAAGCCTGTGGGACGGAGAGTGCTTTGTATTTGATGAGCGGGTTTCAGTTGGGCATGGGCTGGTGCCTGGGCCATATATTCAATGTCGTGCTTGCCGACATCCTTTAAGTGATGAAGACCGTGCATCACCGCATTATGTGCGTGGCGAAAGTTGCCCGCATTGCTGGGACAAGATAACCGAAGAGCAGCGCGAACGTTTCAGGGAAAGACAGCGCCAGGTGGATTTGGCCGAAAAGCGCCATGAGGGCCATATTGGTGCAAAAATGGATGAACAAATTCGCAAGCGCCGCGAAGAAAAACTGGCACAAAAAGAAAAATCCCGTCTGATAGCACATGAGCTTGATCAACAAAAGAGCAAATAATTATTTTTATGTGTTGAAAAAGTGCATAAATTAGTGCATACCCTAAGTGTGAATTGTCACATTGTGGTGCATAATGCTCTTCATGCAGGTGAGGAGACAAAATGCTCGGCAAAGATCGGGCAACTTGCTGGTAACGGCTCTTAAGCAGTAAGCGGTTCCAAAATAAATACAAGATAGGGCGATTAATGTCACAAGCATTAATCGCCCTTATTAATTTCAGCACGGCTTATGCATTCCCACGCGAGCGTGGGAACACTTTGCTTAAGCCTTAGTGTTTAATAACACCAGCAAAGCACCGGTTCCGCCCATGCTTTCAGGGGCCTGGATAAATGCCTGGGTGGCTTCCAGTTGCCGTAGCCATGCTTTCACCATCTCTTTTAACACTGCCTGCCCGTCTTTAGAACCATAGCCTTTGCCGTGAATGATGCAAACACAACGTATCTGATGCTGCAGGCAAGACTGAATGAACCTGTCAAAACGTTCTGCGGCTTGTTCTGCGGTAGTGCCATGCAGGTCCAAGGTGGCAGAAACGGGCCAGGTGCCACGGGCCAGTTTTTTCAGCAGATCTTTACCATGGGCATGTTGCACGTAAGTATTGTCATCGGCCGGTTCGTTTTTGCCAACTTGTACTGGGCGGGTGTCTTGCCTGGCACCGGGGGCCGGGTTAAGTGCTGGCGCTGCTTTGCCTTCGGCTTGTGCCCGCCGGGCCAGTACCAAGGCATTGGGCGACTTGGGGCTGGCCACATGTGAGATACGATTGCTGCCTGGCAGGGGGGTAACCCCCTTTACCGATTGCCTGAACAGGGCGGCATCTTCACTGGACAGTGCGGCGGCTGCGGCACTGCCAGAAACGGATTTTTTCTGCCGGGCCTGTTCTTTTGCCTGTTTTTCTGCCTTGGCCTGTTCCGCGCTGTATTTTTTCTGCAGGCGTTTCAGGTCTTCAAGGCTTCCTTTAATTACCTTCATTTTCCAACCAGCGTTGTGCATCAAGGGCAGCCATACAACCTGTACCTGCACTGGTAATGGCCTGGCGGTAAATATGGTCTTGTACGTCACCGGCCGCAAAAACGCCGGGTACGGACGTCATGGTGGCAAAGCCTTGCTGGCCGCCATGGGTTTTAATGTAGCCGCCGTGTTCCATTTCCAACTGGCCTTCGAAAATGCGGGTGTTGGGTTGGTGGCCAATCGCAATGAATGCGCCCGTAACTGCCAATTCCTGTGTGGTATTATCTTGCGTGTTGCGAATGCGTACACCGGTTACACCGTTGTCGTCGCCCAGTACTTCGTCAAGAGTGTGAAACAGTTGCAGTTCCATATTGCCGTTTTTGACTTTTTCCATCATTTTGTCAATCAAGATAGGTTCGGCACGGAATTTGTCGCGGCGGTGAATAACCGTTACCTTGCGGCAGATGTTCGACAGGTACAGGGCTTCTTCAACGGCTGTGTTGCCACCGCCCACCACGACCACGTCCTGGTTGCGATAGAAAAAGCCGTCGCAGGTGGCGCAGGCAGACACGCCTTTGCCCATGAAGGCTTCTTCGGAAGGCAGGCCCAGGTATTTGGCGCTGGCGCCGGTGGCAATGATTAAACTGTCGCAGGTGTAAACATTGCCCATGTCTGAATATAGGGTGAACGGACGTTTGGACAGGTCCACGCGCTCAATCTGGTCTAGAATGATTTCAGTGTTGAAGCGTTCTGCGTGTTGTAAAAAACGCTGCATCAGGTCGGGCCCTTGCACGCCTTCGGGATCGGCTGGCCAGTTGTCTACATCGGTGGTGGTCATGAGCTGGCCGCCTTGTGCCATGCCGGTAACCAGTACCGGGTTCAGGTTGGCGCGGGCTGCATAAACTGCCGCAGAATAGCCAGCCGGGCCAGAGCCCAGAATCAAAACCTTGGAATGTTTAACATCGCTCATTTATATTCATCCTATAATGGTAATCCACAATTATAATATGACTTATGGCACGTTCTTCTAATACACTTTCAAATCGCACAGCTGGTCGCAACAAACGCAACCAGAAAAGCGGCTCTTCCCCCGCAACCGATCGCGTGGTTTCCCTGTTTGGCGAGGCCAAATGGGTGCTGTATGCGGCATTGGCCGCGGCTTTGGCGTTCACGCTGTTTACCTGGCATCCCACCGATCCCGGCTGGGTCAGCACTTCTTCCTCCCAACAGGTGCAAAACAGGCTGGGTATTGTGGGGGCTTACGTTTCAGACATTCTGTATTACCTGGTGGGGTTTTCCGCCTGGTGGTTGGTGATTTGCTTTGTGCAAAGAATGTGGGTGGGTTATCGCCGCTTAATGAAACGCATTGTGCTTGATCCAGACCTGGATTTACCCCGCGTGCACTGGGAGCAGGGCATTGGTTTTGTCATGCTGTTTCTGGGTTCAATGGGTTTTGAGGCCAGCCAGATGCAGAGTGTGGGCGAACAACTCCCCGGTGGCGCGGGCGGGGTGTTGGGGCAGAGTTTTGCCAAGTTCTTGCATGACCTGATTAGCCCCAGCAGTTCGGCCGTTGCACTGTTCCTGTTGCTGGCCTTGGGCATTAGTTTCTTTTTTGGTTTTTCATGGTTGGCGGTGGCTGAAAAAATTGGTTTTGCCATTCAGCGTTTTATTGGCAGTATTGGTAACTTTTTCAGTGCCCGCAAAGACCGCAAGGCCGGAGAGGCTGCCAAAGCGGTGCGCCAGGAAAATCTGGTAGAGCAAAAAGTAAAATTAACCCACGAACAACCGGTAAGAATAGAACCGGCCATTACCAGCATTCCCAAGTCAGAGCGGGTGATTAAGGAAAAGCAGCAAACCCTGTTCCCGGCCGTGCGTCATGAAACCGAAGGCACTTTGCCTACGATTGATTTGCTAGACCCGGCCCAGGATAATGTTGAAACCGTTTCCCCGGAAACCATTGAATATACCTCTCGCCTGATTGAGAAAAAGTTGCGTGATTTTGGGGTGGAAGTTACCGTGGTGGCCGCCCAGGCCGGGCCGGTTATTACCCGCTATGAAATAGAACCGGCCACGGGGGTCAAGGGCAGCCAGATTGTTAACTTGTCCAAAGACCTGGCTCGTGCGCTAAGTTTAATTAGCATTCGGGTAGTGGAAACCATTCCGGGCAAGAATTTAATGGGGCTTGAATTGCCTAATCCGCGCCGTCAAATGGTGCGCCTGTCTGAAATTATTGGCTCTAAAACTTATCACGACAATCCTTCGGCCCTGACCATGGTGCTGGGTAAAGATATTGCCGGCAATCCGGTGGTGGCCGACCTGGCCAAGATGCCCCATTTGCTGGTGGCCGGTACGACCGGTTCAGGCAAGTCGGTGGGTATTAATGCCATGATCCTGTCTTTGTTGTACAAGGCTGATGCCTCTCAGGTTCGCTTGATCCTTATTGATCCGAAAATGCTGGAAATGAGCATTTACGAGGGCATTCCCCATTTGCTGGCTCCGGTGGTTACCGATATGCGCCAGGCTGCCAACGCGCTGAATTGGTGTGTGGGCGAAATGGAAAAGCGCTACAAGCTGATGAGTAAAATGGGGGTACGCAATTTAAGTGGTTATAACGCTAAAATTCGCGAAGCCGCCAAAAAAGGCGAGTCTATCCCCAACCCGTTTTCTTTAACCCCCGAAGAGCCCGAGCCCTTGACCACATTGCCATTTATTGTGGTGGTGATTGACGAGTTGGCCGACTTGATGATGGTGGTGGGCAAGAAAATTGAAGAGCTGATTGCCCGTTTGGCACAAAAAGCCCGTGCCTCGGGTATTCACCTGGTACTGGCTACCCAGCGGCCCAGTGTCGATGTGATTACCGGCCTGATCAAGGCCAATATTCCTACCCGTATTGCTTTCCAGGTGTCTTCAAAAATAGACTCGCGTACCATTCTTGACCAGATGGGGGCTGAAACCCTGTTGGGCCAAGGTGATATGCTGTTTCTGCCACCGGGTACCGGTTTGCCACGGCGGGTGCATGGCGCCTTTGTGGCTGATGAAGAAGTGCACCGTGTGGTAGAGTGCCTGAAAGAACAAGGCGAGGCCGACTATGTCGATGGTATTCTGGAAGGCGGCGTGCCCGGAGAAACGGGTGATGGCCTGGGCAGTGTGACCGGTTTTGCCGATCCTGAGTCTGATCCTTTATATGATCAGGCGGTGGCGATTGTGTTGAAAAACCGCCGGGCATCCATTTCTTCGGTGCAGCGTCATTTGCGCATTGGCTACAACCGTGCCGCTCGTTTGCTGGAGCAAATGGAGCAGGCGGGTGTGGTGTCTGCCATGCAGTCTAACGGCAACCGGGAAATTCTGGTGCCAGCCGGGCAGGAAGAGGGCTGATTATTTCAAGGCCGTAATTGTATTTACGCTTGTGTAACAGTGTGGTGGGGAGAATTCTGTTAAAAACAAGACGTAGGTTGCGTGAAACTTCCAGAGCTGGTTGTGTAAAATCAAACCCCACCCAATCGAAGCCCCGCCGGGGTGGTTGTGTAAAGCATTCAACCTCACCCAGTAAATCCCGCCTCCGCGGGAATTGACAAAAACACATCTAGGTTGCACTGCCAATAGTGGCGGGGTTTTCCGGAGAATATTGAATGAAGAAAAAAGCGTTTCTTGCGACCATTACCCTGACATTGGCCGCTTCCAGCTGGGGTGTTCAGGCGCAATCCATTTCGGTATCACCTTCTTTTCAGCTGCCTGATGCAGGCCTGAATACAGATTTGCAAAACTTGAAGTTTGAGGATATTCCGGAAGTCAAGAACAGTGTGCGGGCCGATGCCAGCCAGCAATTGAAGGATTTTGTGCGGAATGTGAAATCGGCCAGTGGCCAGTTTGCCCAGCAAACTACCGGTTCGGGCGCACAAACCGGTTCCTTCGGTTTCGAGCGGCCCGGCAAGTTTTACTGGAATGTGGCTACGCCCTACGAGCAGAAGGTCATCTCAGACGGAAAAACCGTATACCAGTACGATCCCGATTTAATGCAGGTGACTCAGCGTCCGGTCAACCAGGCGGTGGGGGCTTCTCCGGCAGCGATTCTGTTTGGGTCGGGTTCGCTGGACGAAAGCTTTAATGTCAGCGTGTTGCCGGCCCAAGATGGCCTGATGTGGTTGCGCGCCACCCCTAAAGTGCCTGATGCCGGTTTGTCGCACGTGGATATCGCGTTTGCCAATAACCTGCCAGCCGAGTTGGTGATCCTGGACTCTTTCGGACAAACCACCAATATCAAGATGCGTAATTTTAAATCTAACGCCAAAATTCCAGCCAGTCAGTTCCAGTTCAAGGCACCGGCCGGGGTAGATACCGTTAAAATGTAACTTAATGAACGACAATGATTTATTCCAATCCCAGGCATTAAGTTCAGCGCCACTGGCCGAGCGCTTGCGGCCGCGTACGTTAGACCAGGTAGTGGGGCAGTCGCATTTGCTGGCGCCAGGCAAGCCGTTGCGGGTGGCGTTTGAGTCTGGCCGGCCGCATTCCATGATTTTTTGGGGTCCGCCGGGTGTGGGCAAAACTACGCTGGCCCGCCTTATGACGAGTGGCTTCGATGCCCAGTTTATTGCCATTTCCGCCGTGCTGGGCGGGGTGAAAGACATTCGTGAAGCCGTGACCGCTGCGCAGGTGGCGCAAGGGCAGGGACGCAAAACTATTCTGTTTGTCGATGAAGTCCATCGGTTCAACAAGGCCCAACAAGACGCTTTTTTGCCTTATGTTGAAAGCGGCTTGTTTACCTTTATTGGCGCCACCACCGAAAACCCTTCATTTGAAATGAATTCGGCCCTGCTGTCCCGGGCCCGGGTGTACGTGCTGGAATCACTGAAGCAGGAAGAGCTGCTGGAACTAATCAACCGTGCGGTAGAGCTGGTAAACAGTGACCACCCTGAACACCCGGTAACCATGGACGAGGCGGCCCGCGCGCAGTTGGCTGCCTGGGCCGATGGTGATGCCCGCCGCCTGATTAATGCAGTAGAAGTGGTGCTGGATTCAGCCATCTCTTCAGGACGCGACCTGGTAGACACAGCCTGGCTGGAAATTGCCCTGTCGCAAAACCTGCGCCGTTTCGACAAAGGGGGCGATGCTTTCTACGACCAGATTTCCGCCTTGCATAAATCGGTACGCGGTTCAGACCCGGATGCCGCCCTGTATTGGTTTACCCGTATGCTGGATGGTGGGGCCGATGCCAAATACCTGTCGCGCCGGATTGTGCGCATGGCCTGGGAAGATATTGGCCTGGCCGACCCGCGCGCCATGCAAATTGCCAATGATGCGGCTGCCACTTATGAGCGGCTGGGTTCGCCCGAAGGAGAACTGGCTTTGGCGCAAGCGGTTATTTACCTGGCGGTGGCTGCCAAAAGCAATGCAGGTTATATGGCTTACAACCAGGCCCGCGCGTTTGTGAAACAGGACAAAAGCCGCGAAGTGCCCCCTCATCTTCGCAATGCTCCCACCAAACTCATGAAAGAACTGGGCCACGGTCACGCTTACCGCTACGCCCATGACGAACCCAATGCCTACGCCGCTGGCGAAAACTACTTCCCTGAAGGCATGCGCAAACCCGGCTGGTATCAACCCGTACCTCGCGGGCTGGAAATCAAGATTGCTGAAAAAATGGCGTTTTTGAAAACGCTGGATGAAGAAGCGCGGAAGAAGAAATAGATTAATTGTCGGGCCGGATGGATTTGGCTATGTTGAGTTATGTTGCTACGCTCTGCTTGCTATGATGATCCAGATCCGGATGCTCTTGCTTGAACATCCGGTTTATGTGTTTACCTGATAATTAAATTATGTTATCTTATATGATAACAAGAAGAAGCGTGGATAATGATCTGGAAAGTTGAGTTTTATGATGGAGTAGAGGATGTAATTCTTGATATGCCTCCTAAAATACAGGCCCGTATGATTAAATTGCTTGAACTTATGGAAAAACATGGGGCAAATTTAGGATCACCGCATACAGAGGCTTTAGGTGATGGTCTGTTTGAAATAAGAGCAAAAGCTCAAGAGGGTATTGGGCGAGGGTTATTCTGTTACTTAAAAGGTCGGCATATTTACGTTTTACATGTTTTTGTGAAAAAAACTCAAAAAATACCTAAAACAGAGCTAATGTTGGCAAAACAGCGACAAAAAGAGGTTAATTTATTATGAGTTTAAAGAAATTAAAACAGCGGGCATTTGAAAATAGTGAAGTTAAACAGGAGTACGACAAACTGACAGAGGAATTTGCGCTGGTTGATCAGTTGCTTTCCATGCGTAGCAAGGCTGGTTTAACGCAGGAAGAGGTTGCCAGGCGGATGCAAACACAAAAAAGCAATATTAGCAGGCTGGAGCGGGGCAATAGCAATCCCAGCTGGAATACTTTAGTGAAATACGCGCACGCCTGCGGTTTTGAATTGGGCTTGAATCTATTGCGTCAATAGCGCTTGCTCGTTCCCACACTCCCGCTTGGTAACGAAGATTACGTCAATAGCGTTTGCCCGTGAATTTTCTGCGGGCTGGCAGAATGCCGTTTATAATGGTAGCCTTTGGTGCTCACGTAACAATCGGCGTGAAGCAAAGTCTTCCGGCTTTCTGCCGGGAACCCCAACATACTTGAACCCTGTTTAAAAAGAAGATTATGTTAGATCCTGTTTTATTGCGCAAAGATTTACCCCGGGTGGTAGCGGCGTTGAAACGTCGTGGCGTTGAGTTTGATGAAGAACGCTTCAATGCCCTGGAAGCCCGCCGCAAGGCGGTTCAGGTTGAAACCGAAACCCTGCAGGCCCAGCGCAATGCGCTGGCCAAGCAAATTGGCAAACTCAAGTCGCAAGGACAGGATGCCAGCGAGGTGATGGCAGAATCCCAGGCCATTCCCGGCAAGTTGAAAGAACTGGAAGGGCAGTTGAACGAGATCAAGCAAGAGCTTGATGGCTGGTTAATGTCCATTCCCAACCTGCCTAATGATGCCGTACCCGATGGTAAAGACAGCGATGACAACGTTGAAGTGCGCCGCTGGTTGCCAGGCAAGGAATATGTAAAAGACGACATGCCGGCTGCGCTGGGCTTTGAAGTGGCCGATCACGTGGCGCTGGGTGAAAAACTGGGTATGGAATTTGATACTGCAGCCAAGCTCTCGGGTTCACGCTTTGTGTTCATGCGTGGCCAAATGGCGCGCCTGCACCGTGCCCTGTCACAGTTCATGCTAGACCTGCACACTGCGGAACACGGCTACACCGAATGCTACACCCCTTACATTGTCAACAGTTCCACCCTGTTTGGTACGGGTCAGCTGCCCAAGTTCAAGGAAGACATGTTCTGGGTCACCAAAGGCGGCGATGATGAGCCTCAGGTAGATGAGCAGGGTAATCCGGTGGCTAAAGAAGAGCTATATCTGATTTCCACTTCTGAAATTACGCTAACCAGTACCGTAGCTGATGAAATTGTGCCTGCCGCCAACCTGCCCATCAAGTTAACCGCGCACACGCCTTGCTTCCGTTCCGAGGCCGGCAGTGGTGGTCGTGACACCCGTGGCATGATTCGCCAGCACCAGTTTGACAAGGTTGAAATGGTGCAGGTGGTGCATCCTGAAAAATCTTACGATGCGCTGGAAGAAATGGTTGGCCATGCCGAAAAAGTATTGCAGCTGCTGGGCGTGCCTTACCGTGTGGTCTTGTTGTGCGCCGGTGACATGGGATTTGGCGCCAGCAAAACCTATGACCTTGAAGTGTGGATTCCTTCCCAGGATACCTGGCGCGAGATTTCTTCGGTTTCCAATTGCGAGGCTTTCCAGGCCCGTCGCATGCAGGCGCGTTTCCGTAACGAGCAGGGCAAGACCGAATACGCCCATACCTTGAACGGTTCCGGCCTGGCCGTGGGCCGTGCCCTGGTGGCGGTGCTTGAAAATTACCAGCAGGCTGACGGCAGCATTGTGGTGCCAGAGGTATTGCAACCTTACATGGGTGGCCTCAAGGTACTTCAACCTTAAATGTACATCCCCACGCAGGAGCATGGGGACGAGAGCGAGCGTAGTGAGTACGTAATGCCCGCAGTTAAAGTTGATGATGAAAAGGCATATAAAAGCGGAATAAGTTTTTCATATCAAGGCCTTGTCTATTTTTTATTGGACAAGGCCTTATGTTTGGTTTAAATATAAAGGCATTATCAGATATTTTTCTGTGTTCCATTTAATTGCCTGTCCGGGTGCAAAGCGTGCCGGGCGGCATTCTTCACAAAAGTAGGTTGAATTTATGTTATTTGTTTTATCTCCCGCCAAAAAACTGGATTACGATACCCCGTTGGCCATTAACAAACATACCCAGCCTTTCTTTGTACCGCAGGCCGCTGAATTAATTAATATTCTTAAAACCAAGTCTGCCGAAGAGATTTCCGCCCTGATGAGTTTAAGTCCGGCGTTGTCCGAGTTGAATGCAGGCCGGTATGTTGCCTGGACGACTACGTTTAACCAGCAGAATTCACGCCAGGCTCTGTTTGCTTTTAATGGCGATGTGTATGAAGGCCTTGAGGCGCAAACCCTGAATGAAGCCCAGGTTGACTGGGCTCAGGAACATATTGCCATTTTAAGCGGGCTTTATGGGGTGTTGCGTCCGCTTGATTTGATGCAGCCTTACCGGCTTGAAATGGGCACCCGGCTGGAAAATGCCAAGGGTAAAAACCTGTATGCGTTCTGGGGTAGCCAGATTGCCGCTTACCTGAATGCGCGTTTGCAGGCGCTGGATGCCAGGGTGGTGGTAAATCTGGCCTCTGAAGAATATTTCAAATCGGTTGACCTTAAAACATTGGATGCGCGTGTGGTACAGTGCGTATTCCAGGATTATAAAAATGGTGTTTACAAAATCATCAGTTTCAATGCCAAGCGGGCACGTGGACTGATGGCACGTTTTGCCATAGAGACAAAAGCACAAAAACCCGAAGACCTGCAGTTATTTGACAAGGAGGATTACAGGTTTGATCCTGAGGTATCCAGCCCGGACAAGCTTGTATTCAGAAGGAAGCAATGAATGCAAAAACAGGCATACGCATTTTTTTAATTTTTGCGATAGGTTATTTTTTATCGTATGTATTCAGGGGCTTAAACATTGGGTTTGCCCCTTTTTTGGCTGCAGAGCTGGGGTTATCGGCTGGCGACCTCGGTTTGCTAACCAGTGCGTATTTTGCCAGTTTTGCCCTGGCGCAATTGCCCGCCGGTCTGGCGCTGGATACTTTCGGTGCCCGTAAAACCGAGGCCTGCCTGCTCTTGGTGGCTGCCGTGGGAACTGTGGTTTATGGTATGTCCAGTGGCATGATTGGCCTGTTTGCGGGCCGTTTTTTAATTGGGGCAGGCGTGTCGGTGTGTTTGGGGGCCGCTTTTATGGCGCTGGCGCAAAATTTCCCCATGTCCCGCTTGCCCATGCTCAATGGCGTACTGGTGGCGTTGGGTGGCATGGGTGGAGTGGTAGTGGGGACGCCACTGGCCTCCTTGCTTGAACACTATTCATGGCAAACCATTAGTATTGGCATGGCCGGTTGTACCTTGCTGGTTGCTGCGCTGATATGGTTTGGCGTGGTCGAGCCCAAGGCACAGCGAAACAGGCCCAAAATGTCTTTCCGCAAGCAACTGGAAGGTACCCGGCGTATTCTTTCACACCGTGTGTTCTGGCAATTGGCTTCTTTGCCTTCGGTTTGTGGTGGTGCATTTTATGCGGCCCAGTCATTATGGGTGCGTCCTTACATGATTCAGGCGCAGGGCATGTTGCCTGAACAGGCTGACCGTCTGGTTTCCCTGCTAGGCCTTACCATGGTGGCCGGTACGGCGGTTACCGGTTTACTGGCCCGCAAACTGGAGCGCCTGGGCTTGAACTTGTTCCGTTTTGCCGGGTTGGGCATGTTGGCTTTCCTGTTTATCCAACTAGTGGTAATCATGCAGTGGCCAGTGCCTGATGTGCTGTTGTGGAGTGCTTACGGGTTTTCTGCCTCCAGCGGCATTCTGGCTTATTCAGTCATGGCCGAAGTGTTTCCTCAGCAGGTGGTGGGACGAGTGACCACGGCTTTTAACATGGTGTACTTTGTGTGTATTTTTTCCATGCAGATGGGAATTGGTTATATTTTGGACGTCTGGCCTCATCAAGATGGCATCTATCCGGTCCAGGCGCATATCACAGCCTGGGGGATTATGCTGGGCCTGCAATTGCTGGCTGCTTTATGGTATTTCTGGCCAGCGGCGCTTAAGGTAGAGTCTGCTGAATTTGCTTGAAGCTGTTGGTTCCCACGCGAGCGTGGGAACCAGAAGACAGGAAGACTCACCGCTTCTATGCTTCTGCTGGGGAGTGAGAAGTCGTGCCCGTTAAACCCGCCTCTTGGTCTGGCGCCTTTTCAATGGATGGCATCAGGCCCAGTTCAGCGGCCTGTTTGCGTATGTTTTGCACTGCTTTTTGCATTTGCTTCAGCGGGAAGGCCAGGTTGCTATAGTCGCCGTCGGTTTCAATCTGGCTGGGCGGATCGGGTACTTCGGTGCGGTTTTCATCCAGCATGGCCTCAATGTAATTGAGTGATTGTTGCATTTTCGGAGGCGTTTCGGGCAGGCTGGCCAGGTAAGGAATCAGCGAATTGATTTCACTGCCTACCGTATCGTTTTGCACCAGCAGCTTGTTTAACTGCCTGATGTGAATTTGCTTGGATTTAGGCTCGTTCAGCATGCGGGCCACACTGTCGGCAAATTCGCTGTAGGCGGTATGCAGGTTTTTTCGGGCCAGCTGGGTGCTGAAAAAGAAAATATTATCAGCCGGAGACGGGTCTTTTTCCCGGTTACTCTGTTGCTGGCTGGATTGTGCATACAGCATGGCGTTTTGCAGGTAATCGTGATTGGCCTGAATGGTTTTGCGGGCCAGTTTCAGGATTTGCTGCTTTTCCCACCAGGGGAAAACAAAACTGCAGCCAAATGCAATTAAGCAGGCAAGGGCGGTATCCAGTGCCCGCTCGCCAATAATAAACAGCACGCTGGGGGTCAGGAAATAAAAACCAATCAGTACGTAAATGGTAATGTAGGTAGAGCCCAGGCGGTAGTTGGTGGCCACAAAAGCGTTACCTAACACCATGGCCATGAGCATGATAATGAACAGGACCACGGGATTGTCGGTAAGCAAAAACAGCAACAGTGTAATGGCGCAGCCCAGAATGGTGCCGGTCAGCCGCTTTTCGGTGCGCTGGCGGGTTAAGGCAAAACCGGGGCGCATAATAATCAGAATCGTGATCACGATCCAGTAACTGTGCGTAGTCAGGGTACGGATGGTTGCCGAATCCGAATAGAGCAGCGGGGCAAGGTTAATGCCCAGCAATACCACGAATACCGCCAGCGTAACGCGCAAGGCATAGCGGAAAATGGCCGATCCCATATTCAGGTTGCGACGGAGTTTATCCAGGCGGATTTCCTGGCTGGTTTGAAACTGGATCAGCGAGTGGTCGCGACGAAGCGTGTTCAAAGGCTCGATTTTGGTGTTTTCGCGCAGGTTGTCGGCAATACGGTTGATAAAGCGGTTGGCATTACGCATGCGTCGCAAAATTTGCACCGCCAGTGCATAGGTTTCCGGGTCTTCTTTTTGCAGGCCGTTGTTGCGCAACTGTTCGATTTCAAACTCAATGGCCCGCAATTCCGCCTTGACACTGTTGCGGTAATCAACCGGGCGGTTGCGGGACAGGCTAAGGGCCGTGCGGTTCAGGGTACGGCTTTGTTTGAACAGGGTGTCGCGCATGAAGAGCAGAATGTCGTGGTCCCTGAAGCGTTCGCGAAGCCGGACGTAGTCGGTTTGGGTGGCCACCAGGGTGTCCAGCAGGGCAATCATGTCAATGAAAATATTCCACAAAATAATGCGCTGGCGGTCATTGCGGTGTTTGCCTTCGGGCAGGTTCCTGAGTACGACGTCACGGGCGGTTTGGTGACGGTTGGTCATGGACACCATTTTGGGCGTGAGCTGTCGGTAACAGTCGTCCAGGTCTTTGGCCGTGTCGTACAGGTCGGCACGGGCTTTCATGTAGTCGGCTGTGGCATACAGGGCATCTGCCAGGGTTTGGCGCTCTTCACGAAAACGGAAAATATGACTGCTGATAATGCTGAACAGGAAATAGCTGGCGCTACCCAGGAGGGTATACTGGGTATGATTCAGGGCCTGTTCCGGAGTCAGCGGGGTGCTTAAGGTCAGCATCATGATGAGCATGCAGCCAAAACCAATGAAACCGCCCCTGACCCCATACACCGACAGCATGGAAAAGAAAAACACCTGGGCGCAAATGACAATCAGCACCAGTGGCGGGTATGGGTTGATCAGGCCGGTAAGCAAGGCGGCCAGGTTGCCCATGATGAGCCCGGCCAGCATTTCATTGAAGCGGGATTTTTTGGTGCCGCCAGGCTGGTCGATTAGCGCAATACAAAGTGCACCGGCCGCAAACGCCATGCCTTCATTGTGTTTCTGGAAGATCCCCAGGAATATGACAACCGGCAACAGGACGCCGATTGCCTTGCGTACGGCGTAGAAAAGACTGGGGCTGTAAAGGAATTTGGTGATGTTTTCAGCGCGTAAATCCATTGGGGGCTAATTCGTTGAATGTGTTGAGGTTATTGATGTTAACCATCTTAATATGAATTGCTCCTGAATGGCCCAGGCCGGGCTGCAAATTTGTGACCCGCTTGCCACAGCCGTTTAGGCGAAATTGCAATTGTTGTTTGCTTTCCGTGCTGCAATGCGGTACATTTAAAGCTTGTTTATTTTGCAAAACCTTAAGCAAAATAAGTGGTTTGCATAGTTTTCATGCTATCCGCATGATTTTTTTGCGCCCAGCAGTAAATAGAATACAGCTCTTGGCCGCGCCACAAGCGTTGTTGCCTAAGCCTCCATTTCGAACTATTTTGCGTTTTTAAACGCGTTAGCGAAAGTTGGTTGATCATGCATGCGCTGGTTTTTCAGCGTCCTCGGGTGGATTTTCTCCGTGAGAAATGAAGCGCCGTCGATGAAGAACAAAGCGGTTCATGTATGCGGTTTTAATACCAGTCAATGCAACCCAGCCAGTTATGAAAGGAAATAACATGGAACTCAATGGCGCCGATATCGTCGTGCGTTGCCTTGCCGAAGAAGGTGTTCAACACATTTTTGGCTACCCAGGCGGCGCGGTGCTCTACATCTACGACGCAATCTATAAACAAAAAGATTTTCAGCATATCCTGGTTCGTCATGAACAGGCAGCCGTACATGCGGCCGATGCCTATTCACGTACCTCGCAAAAAGTGGGTGTCTGTCTGGTTACCAGCGGTCCTGGCTTAACCAATGCGGTTACCGGTATTGCCACGGCCTACATGGACTCCATCCCCATGGTGATCATCAGTGGCCAGGTTAGTACCAAAGCCATTGGCGAAGACGCCTTCCAGGAATGCGATACGGTGGGTATTACCCGTCCCTGTGTCAAACACAACTTCCTGGTCCGTGATGTAAAAGATCTTGCCGACACCATGCGCAAGGCCTTCTTCATTGCCAAAACAGGTCGTCCTGGCCCCGTGTTGGTGGATATTCCCAAAGACGTGTCCATGGACAGCTGCAAGTATTCACCCTCCAAGACCGAAGTAAAAATGCGTTCTTACGCGCCGGTCGTCAAGGGGCATCATGGCCAAATCAAGAAAGCGGCCCAGTTGCTGCTTAATGCCAGCCGTCCCATGATTTATACGGGTGGCGGCGTGGTGTTGTCCAATGCCGCCCCTGAATTGCGTGAACTGGTCAAGTTAACCGGTGCTCCGTGTACCAACACCTTAATGGGCCTGGGTTCCTTGAATGCCGATTCAGAACAGTATCTGGGCATGCCAGGCATGCATGGTACGTATGAAGCCAATATGGCCATGCAAAACTGTGATGTCCTCATTGCCATTGGTGCCCGTTTTGATGACCGGGTGATTGGCAATACCAAGCATTTTGCCCAGGTAAACCGCAAAATCATTCATATCGACGTCGACCCTTCCTCTATTTCAAAGCGTGTCAAGGTAGATATCCCTATCGTGGGTAACGTCAAAGACGTGCTGCTAGACCTGAATGAAATAGTCCGTGAGGCGGGTGACGTTCGCAAGAAAAATGAAAAAAGCCTCAAGGCTTGGTGGGAACAGATCAAGGTCTGGCAAGATAAACAGTGCCTTAAGTATGAACCTTCCAACGAGCTTATCCGTCCGCAGTTTGTGGTGGAAAAACTCTGGGAAGTCACTAACGGCAATGCGTTTGTCACATCAGACGTTGGCCAGCACCAAATGTGGGCGGCCCAGTATTACCGTTTCAACGAGCCTCGTCGCTGGGTGAATTCGGGTGGCTTGGGTACCATGGGTGTGGGCCTGCCTTACGCCATGGGTGTGCAAATGGCCAACCCCGATGCGCAAATTGCGGTTATCACGGGCGACGGTTCCATTCAGATGAACATCCAGGAACTGGGCACTTGCAAACAGTATCATTTCACACCTAAAGTACTGTGTCTTAACAACCGTTACCTGGGCATGGTACGCCAGTGGCAAGAGATTGATTACGGTGGCCGTTATTCAGAGTCCTATATGGAGTCGCTGCCCGATTTCGTCAAGCTGGTGGAAAGTTACGGCCATATTGGCATGCGCATCGATAAACCTGCAGATGTGGAACCTGCACTGAAAGAAGCATACGGTAAATATAAAGATCGTCTGGTCTTTATTGATTTCATTACCGATCCTGCTGAAAACGTCTGGCCTATGGTCAAGGCGGGTAAGGGTCTTACCGAAATGCTGCTGGGTTCAGAAGATCTGTAAGGAGCCAACATGAAACACGTAATTTCCATCTTGCTAGAAAACGAACCCGGTGCGCTGTCGCGGGTCGTGGGTTTGTTTTCCGCGCGGGGCTATAATATTGAAACCTTAACGGTAGCGCCTACCGAAGACGCCACCCTGTCTCGCCTGACCATCATGACCACCGGTTCCGAAGAGGTGATTGAACAAATCACCAAGCATTTGAACCGTCTGGTCGATGTGGTCAAGGTGGTGGACCTTACCGAAGGTGCCCACATAGAGCGCGAACTCATGTTAATCAAGGTTCGTGCCGTGGGTAAGGAACGCGAAGAAGTCAAACGCATGGCGGATATCTTCCGTGGACATATCGTTGATGTAACCGATAAGTCCTACACGATAGAACTCACCGGTACTCAGGAAAAAACCCAGGCATTCATTGATGCCCTGGATCGCAGTGCCATTCTTGAGACCGTTCGCACCGGCGTATCCGGTATCGGGCGCGGTGAAAGGATTTTGAAGCTGTAATTGTTGTGAAATCAGGTATGATTCCCCTGATGCAGTTCAAACCATTTTTTTGATTTATAAAAATATATATTTTGAGGCTTTAAATGAAAGTTTTTTACGACAAAGATTGTGACCTGTCCTTGATCAAGGGCAAAAACGTTGCCATTATCGGTTATGGTTCTCAAGGCCATGCCCACGCCCTGAACCTGCACGAGTCAGGTGTTAACGTGACCGTTGGTCTGCGCAAAAGTGGCGCAAGCTGGAACAAAGCGGTTAACGCTGGCCTGAAAGTGGCTGAAGTGGCTGATGCCGTTAAGTCTGCTGACCTGGTCATGATTCTTCTGCCTGATGAAAACATCGCTGAAGTGTATAACAACCAGGTTGCTGCCAACCTGAAACCCGGTGCTGCACTGGCATTCGCTCATGGCTTCAACGTTCACTACGGCCAGGTTGTACCTCGTGCCGACGTAGACGTGATCATGATTGCACCGAAAGCACCTGGTCATACCGTACGTGGTACTTACTCACAAGGTGGTGGCGTTCCTGCGCTGGTTGCCGTGCATCAGGATAACTCCGGTGCCGCTCGCGACATCGCTTTGTCTTACGCTTCTGCTATTGGTAGCGGCCGTGCCGGTATTATCGAAACCAACTTCCGTGAAGAAACCGAAACCGACCTGTTCGGTGAGCAGGCCGTTCTGTGCGGTGGTGCCGTTGAATTGATCAAAGCCGGTTTTGAAACTCTGGTTGAAGCCGGTTATGCCCCAGAAATGGCTTACTTCGAATGTTTGCACGAACTGAAACTGATCGTAGACCTGATCTACGAAGGCGGTATCGCAAACATGAACTACTCTATTTCCAACAACGCTGAATACGGTGAATACGTTACCGGCCCACGCGTGGTTACGGAAGCCACCAAACAAGCCATGCGTGACACCCTGAAAGACATTCAAACCGGTGAATACGCAAAAAGCTTCATCCTGGAAAACCAGGCTGGCGCACCCACACTGCGTTCACGCCGTCGCCTGAATGCCGAGCATCCTATCGAGCAAGTAGGTGCACAACTGCGCGCCATGATGCCTTGGATTGCTGCCAACAAACTGGTTGACCAGTCTAAAAACTAATTTTGGTTTGCGGGTCAGAAGACTCGTTCACTAAAAACTCAGCCCTGTATTTCCCCACTTTTGGTGGGGTAAATACAGGGCTGAATTGTTTTTAACTACAGAAAAAAATACCTTTTGAAAATAATGTAGCGTTTATGTCAAAGTTCTACTGGTTCCCACGCTTCCGCGTGGGAACCAGTTTTTTCTGCCCGTAGTACTCTCCCTATTCCCACGCAGAGTATTTAAATGAAAAATTTTTTCTAATGCTCAGGCAGGCAGATTTGTTTGCGTTTAACGGCCTGCAGGGTGCGGTATGTCAAAATTAAAATGATGCCGCTCAGCACAAATAGCAACAGGCCTGCTAGCAGGCTGTAGAAGCTGCCAGGGTTTTGAGTGGCCATTTCGGTGGTGGCAATAGTGATGGCCGCCAGCGGAAACGAGTAAGCCCAGGCTGAAATGGCAAACGGCAACCTGAAAAACCGCATGGCATTGCTGGCCAACAGCAAGGTAAGGAATAGGGCAAAGAAATACAGGACTCTGGCAAAGCCATCCAGCTGGTGGTTATTAAGGGCCAGGTAGGAAATAAAGGCCACAGATGGCGGTGCAATCAGAATGAACAGAGTGGGCGTTAATTTGGCCGGTAGCGGTTCATGAAAAAAAATACGATAAAAAACAATCGTCATTAACACTATCCAGAACACCAGGCCAATACTGAAAAAGAACCAGCTGATGTCCATCGGTGCATGGTGCACGCCGGCAATGGGAATCAGGATATTGCCCACCACCGGAATGAACCATGCCGGGTTGGCATGGGTAATTTGGTAATGGCTTTTGTTCAGCCAGCTGTTAATCACGGCAATGGTAAGCAGAAAGTGCCCGATGGTGGCCACTGTCCACATCCATTTTGAAACGCCGGGTACCGATAGCCATGAAATGGAGACCAGTAGCAAGCCAATGGTGATGGCGGCCATGAAATTGATTTTAACGGGGTGGCACCATTCTTTTTTCACTTCTTCAGGAAAGCGCAACAGTTTGCTGGTGTAAACAAGAAGCAGAAACACATACAGCAGGGTGGCCAGCCAGCGGATGCCAATCCCGGGGCCAAGCGGCAGGCCAAAGGCCTGTGCGGCTTTCAGCCAGGCAATGGCCAGGCCGGCCATACCCATGACGGAAGAAAACAGGGCAACAGGAAAATAGGCAAGCCGACTGTTTTGTTGAACGGGAAGGGTGGAGGTAATGGAATGATTCATGTTTAAAATATCCCGGGTTAATGACAATTCAAGACAGACAGGCCAAAGGGATAGGGTGATTGCACAGGCATTTGGCGGATAATATCCTGCAGCGCAGACTGGACCATTTCCTCAAGGACAGGATGATAAAAAGGCATTTGCAGCAAAGAGGCTGCGGTTTCTTTGCGTTGAATGGCCCATGCCAGCAGGTGGGCCAAATGTTCGCCACGGGCAGTCATGCCGGCAGCGCCCAGTAAGGTGCCGTTTTCGGCGTCGGCATAAATATGCAGCAGGCTGTTTTCTTCATGCAAAACCCGGGCCCGGCCATTGCTGGAGCCCTGTGCCTTGCCGGTAATAATGTTGCGTTCTGTAAGGTTGCCAATAGTTTCACCCACACTGAAAACATCCGGATCTGAAAAGGCAATGCCCAAGGACACCATGCGTCTGAAGCAAACGGGGCTGTCTTGCACGGCATTGAAGCCGGCAATACTGCCTTCGGCACTGGCTTCATGCATTAAGGTTTTGCTGCCAGTGCAGTCGCCAGCGAGAAAGACCGGCAGGCCTGTGACCTGCATGGTATGCGGATTAAAGGAAGGGATGCCTTTGTCATTGAGTGGGAACCCGGCTTCCTGCAGGTTCAGGGAGTCAAGGTTGGGGCGACGGCCCAGTGCTGCCAGCAGCAGGTCTACCTGGGCTTGGCGTGCACCCGACTGTAAAAGTACCCCTTTGTCGACCAGGCTTACGGCGGTTGGCTGGCCAAGCCATAACTCCATTTCCTGGCTGAAGCGCTGAATGGCCTGTTCGTTAATTTTAGGGTCAGCAATGCCTGCAATGGCCGGTGATAAATCAGCCCCCACCACCTTGATACCCAGGCGTGACAGGGCCAGGCCCATTTCCATCCCGATGGCGCCAAGCCCTAAAATACCAATACTGGCGGGTAGTTCTTTAAGTTCAAACAGTTCGTCAGTGCTGACGGTGTATTCCAGAACCGGATCAAGCCAGCCGGGTATGGCGGGTCGTGAGCCGTTGGCGATAATGACTTTCTTTGCAGAAACCAGGGTGGTTTGGTCGTTGTTGCTGACTTCCAGGGTCGTAGGGTTCAGAAAGCGTGCGGTGCCGGTTAAAAGATTGTCTTGTGCCGTTGAAATGGCCATATTGCTGGCCCGGCCTGCAAAGAAATCCCGCTGTTTTTGTAGCTGTGCCCAAGTGTCATTAAGTTTGTCTGCATCCAAAGCGGTGGCAGGGTTTTGCATATTTTCTTGCAATCGCTGGACAGCACCGGCATGCAAGGCCAGTTTTGATGGCATGCAGCCCACCCGTGCACACGTGGTGCCTAAAGGGCCCTTATCAATAAGAACGAACTGTTTATTGGCACGGCGTACTTCCCTAAGCGCATATAGGCCGGCAGTACCTGCGCCAATAATGGCAACATCGGTGTGTATGGTTTTGTGCATGGTATTCCTTGCTGTAAAAAGAGTCGTAATGGCTTACAGGTAAATATTATATAAAATAATATAATATATTTTTATATAATTATTTGTTCAGAATCAATGTGCATGGAAAATAGTTGCGTCTCGTCACTGTTTCTTTATCTTGTTACGGATGTTGGCAAGGCTTGTTGCCTGGTATGGGTTTGTGGCCCATAAACGGTTGATCAATCCATTAATTGCGTGTAGCCTTATTGTTACTCGCTAGCGGTTCAGGCTGGTGTTTTCTGCCAGGGCAGGGGGCGCAGACTGTATCGACACATGTTATAAAACGATCAACCTCTGTGCAAGCAGAGGTTTTTTTGTAGGAAAATAGATGAATATCAAACCTTTGATTTTGGCTGGCATGCTTGCCATGGCCTCTGTTACCAGTGTGGCCCAGACCAACGAAACATTAAAAATTGGCGTAGAGGCGCTTTATCCACCCTTCGAAAGCAAGGCCCCCGATGGTACGCTGATTGGTTTCGATATCGAGTTGGGGGAGGCAGTCTGTGCCAAAATGCAGGTCACCTGTGAATGGGAAGAAACCAGTTTCGATGGCCTGATTCCCGCCCTGAATGCACGCAAGTTCGATTTCATCAACTCTGCCATGGACATTACGGCAGCCCGTCAAAAGGTTATTAACTTTACCCAGCCCGTTTATGTGGTCCCCAGCCAGTTGTTGGTTAAAAAAGGTTCAGGCTTGCAGCCAACTCCAGAAAGCCTGAAAGATCTGTCAATCGGCGTATTGCAGGGTTCTTCTCAGGAAGCCTTTGTGCGCAAGCACTGGGGTAAAAAGGGCGTGAAAATCGTGTCTTACGCTGCACAAGACCAAATTTATCAGGATCTGGCTAATGGCCGTATTCACGGGGCAGTGCAAAATAGTCCGAGCGCCCTGGAAAGTTTCCTGAATCGCCCTGAAGGTGCCGAGTATGAGTTGGTTGAACCTTTGTTGCATGACCCGGATATTTTTGGTGAGGGTATTGCTTTTGGTTTGCGTAAAAATGATAAAGCGTTAAAACAACGCCTGGATGCCGCCATTCAGGAGTTGAAAAATGACGGTACTATAGGCAAACTGTCAGAAAAGTATTTCAATGCCAATTGGGTAGCGAAGTAATCAGCCACCTTTAACGCCAGGATGTCATTATGCAGATAAAGTCCAAGTTTGCCTCTACCGGTGGCAATATTTTCAGTGCTACCGATGATTTATTAACGCAATATGGTGCCATCAACCTGGCGCACGGTACCCCTGATTTTCCGTTCTCTCAAGAGCTTATTGAAAATGCCCATGAAGCCATGCAGGAAGAAGGCAGCTTGCAGGCACCATGGGCGGGGTTAATGGCTTTGCGTGAAAAAATTGCCGACAAGATTTCATTTCTATATACCCATAGCTACCATCCCGACACTGAAGTAACGGTGATGCCCAGTGCCAAAGAGGCCTTGTTTGCAAGCATTGCCGCGGTTGTGCATGCAGGTGATGAGGTGATTTATTTTGAACCTTCATTTGACAGCTATGCGGCGATGATTTGCATGCAGGGCGCTGTACCGGTGGCCATCAGGCTGGAAGCCCCAGATTTTAAGCCAGACTGGAATCAGGTAAAAGCCAAAATCAATGCCAGGACCCGCATGATTATCATCAATTCACCCCATAATCCGACGGGATCGGTGTTGTCTGAAGATGATGTGCAGGCTTTGCAAGCATTGGTGAAAGACAGCAATATTATTATCTTGTCTGACGAGGTCTACGAGCATCTGGTTTTTGATGAGGACGTGCATCGTTCAATGTCCTCTTACCCAGACCTGGCCGCGCGTTCTATTGTAGTCACGTCGTTTAGCAAGGTGTTTCAGGTCAGTGGCTGGCATGTTGCTTATTGCGTGGCTCCAGCTTTTCTTACGCAGGAAATCCGCAAGGTTCAGCAGTATGTAATGTTCCCGGCCGACACGCCTATGCAGTATGCGCTGTCTGCCATTATGGAGCAGCCCAATCATTACCTGACTTTATCTACCATTTACCAGGAAAAGCGGGATTTGCTGGTGCAAGCGTTGAAGTCTTCCCGGTTTGAGTTGTTACCCAGCAAGGGAGGCTATTTCATGCTGGCTGGTTTTGGGCATTTCAGTGATTTGTCTGATGTGGACATGGTCAGGAAACTCATTGTGGATCATGGCGTGGCTACCTTGCCATTGTCGGCGTTTTATTCAGATGGCACTGACCAGGCAGTAATCCGGTTGACGTTTTCCAAAGATGACGAAACACTGCTGGAAGGCGCACGGCGTTTGTGTGAGGTTTAAATTCTTTAAGCTTGTTATAGGTGTGGTAAGGGCAGCCCGGCGCAGCGACTTCGGCTCGTGCTCACTCCCACGCTCTTGCGTGGGAGTGAATGCGTTTCTGCATGTGAGTGAATACATGGTATGTGCAGGTCTGCATTCCCACGCGGACCGTGGGAATGAGTACCGGCGGTAATTAGCGCACACCGGTAGCAAATAAAATCTGCAGTCTTATTGAACCTTAATATCAGATTCTTTCACAATATTTCCATATAGCTCGGAATCCTTTTTAATCAGCTCACTCAATGCTGCCGGTGTACTGCCAACTGGCACAAAACCCGCACTCTTGAACTTCTTAATCACCTCTGGGTCTTTAACCACCTCGGCAATTTCCTTTGAAACCCGATTGGTAATCTCTTCAGGGGTGCCCGCTGGTGCCAGCAATGCCACCCATGAATTCATCTTGAAGCCCTTGAAACCAGATTCGTCCAGCGTAGGCACCGACTCTTCGCCTTCATACTTGTCTAAAGACGTCACACCCAGCACATTCAACTTGCCTTCTTTTGCATAAGGCATGGGTACCAGGATTGGGTCAAATACCATGGAAACCTGTCCGCTTAACAAATCTGCCAGGATAGGAGCGCTGCCTTTATAGGGGATATGGTTCATCTCAAGACCCGTTATTTTTGCAAAATGCGCGCCGGTTAAATGCGCACTGGAACCAATGCCGCTTGAGGCATAATTCAACGGATTTTTCTTGCCATACTCAACCAGTTCTTGCACTGAATTAACCGGCAGTTTCTTGCTGGTAAACAGGAACAACGGCAAATCGGCAATATGCGAAACCGGCGCGAAATCATCATTGGTATAAGTGAGTTTATACAAATGAGGATTGGCGGAATAAGCGGCCAATACCGTTACAAATGTATAGCCATCGGGCTTTGCGCGGGCTACCTGTGCGGTTCCAATGGTACTGTTGGCGCCGGGCTTGTTTTCTACCACAATGGTTTGTCCCAGGCGGTCAGACAATTTCTGCATAACCACCCGCGATACCGTATCGGTAGAACCGCCAGGGGTGTAAGGCACAATCACTGTAATAGGCTTGGATGGCCACTTATCTTGGGCGACTGCTGTTTGTGTAAATATAAGCGGACTAAGCGCGGTCAATGTTGCCAATACCACTTTTTTCATTGTTGAGGTCTCCTTGGTTTGTTCTGCATAGCGAAACTTAATTTTATTTATTAGGGTTAATGATAGATGTTTTAAATGAAAAAATCCAACTATGATTGATTCAAGAGTGGAAATCCTTGATGTATGCATGAAATGGTTCCGCTATCTGTTTATTACCTTAAATAAGCGTTTGGTTGCCGTAATTTTTTATAAAAATAAAACAATCAGGAAGTGAGACATGAAGTTCAAGTTGCAAGTAATTAAACCCGTCATCTTGCCCGTAATGATTGCGGGCCTCGTGTTTGGGGCGCCAGCGTTTGCCCAAGACAGCTATCCCTCCAAACCCATTACCATTATTGTACCTTACGCCCCTGGTGGTACGACTGACCTGATTGCCAGGGCCATGGCAGACAGCCTTTCTCGCCAGCTTAAGCAGACCGTGGTGATTGAAAATAAATCGGGGGCGGCCGGTTCCATGGGGGCCAATGAAATGGTGACCACCCGTCCTGACGGTTATCGTTTGGCTTTGTCGCCGGTGGGTATTTTTCGCCAGCCTTATTTGCAGCAAACCCGTTATGATCCCATCAAGGATTTAACTTATATTGCCGCCTTTGCAGAATACGACTTTACTATTTCCGTGGCGGCCGATTCTCCGATTAAAAGCATTAAAGAGTTGGTGGAGCATGCTCGAAAAAATCCGGGTGACATCGACTATGGAACACCGGGACGATTTACCGGCAATCATGTGGTCATGACTGAACTGGGTACAGCGGTCAATGCAAAATTTACCCATATCCCTTATAAGGGCGATGCTGAAAACGTGGGGGCGCTTATGGGCGGGCACATTAAAACATCGGTCGTGTCCAATAGCGTGATTCCCTTTGTGCAGGCGGGCAAGGTCAGGATTTTGGCAACGGTTGCCGAAGAACGTCCCGACGCCTTTGCCGATTATCCTACCCTTAAAGAGCTGGGGTATCCCGTCGTGATCCGTTCTCCACTGGGTTTGGCAGGTCCCAAAGGCTTGCCTGAAAATATTGTGGCTACACTGGAGAAGGCGGTAAAAGTGGCCATGGATGACCCGGCAGTTACCAAAGTCCTTAAAGACTATGGCATTCGAACCGACTATATGGATGCCGCCCAGTATACAGAGTTTGCGCGCAAGACATTCGACGAGGAGCGCAGTATTGTAGAAAGGATGAAACAGGAATCCTGATCTGTTAAGGGGGAATATCAGTCATTACATTGGCTCCCTGCCCACAAGGGTAGGGTTTGAGTTTGCTTGGCTCAATTTCAGTTTCTTGCGCTAAATCATTCCACGATGCGAAACATGGTTTTATAATGTTGATTCAATCAGCGTTGATTCAGTCAGCGAGTCTGATGATAGAATATGCAGATATGCTTAGTTTACTTACCGGGCGCTGTGCCTGATATTATTCCGACAATGGAAGCAGGAGATAGTAATAAATGAAAAGATTTTGTAAATTGGCTGTATTAAGCACTGCCATAGGCGCTGCTTTTTTTACCCCAGTAACCATGGCGAAGGGTGCTGAAAATTACCCTAGCAAGCCTATTACATTGGTTGTTCCTTATGCTGCCGGCGGTACCACCGATCTGATCGGTCGTGCGCTGGCCAACAGTATGGAACGTCAGCTTGGGCAAACCATTGTGGTAGAGAACAAACCAGGCGCTGCCGGCTCCATGGGCGCTAATGAAATGGTTAATACCAAGCCAGACGGCTACAAACTGGCCTTGACGCCAGTAGGTATTTTCCGCCAGCCTTACTTGCAGAAAACCCGTTACGACCCCGTCAAGGATCTTAGTTATATTGCGGCTTTTGCCAGTTATGACTTCGCGCTGGGTGTTAATGCGGACTCGCCATATAAAACGCTTGATGATCTGCTTAAGCAGGCCAAAGCAAAGCCCCGTGAGTTGACAATCAGTTCCCCTGGCCGTTATTCCGGCAACCACGTGGCCATTGTTGAATTGGCCAAGGCAGCGGGCGTTGAAGTTACCCACGTTCCTTACAAATCAGACTCTGAAGCCATCGGAGCCTTGATGGGGGGGCATTTGGATGCTGTTATGTCTACCAACGTGATTATTCCATTCATGGAGTCTGGCAAGTTGCGCGTCTTGGGTGTTGCGGCAGAAAAACGCCCCGAGGCCTATGCGGATGTTCCAACCTTAACCGAAGCAGGCTATTCAGTGGTTATTCCGTCTCCATTGGGTATCGCTGGTCCAAAAGGTTTGCCACAGGAAATCGTTGAGAAACTGGATCTGGCTGTGAAAGCTGCCATGGAAGATCCTGTCTTCTTGAAGGTCATTAAAGATTACGGTGTAAGAACCTACTATATGGACAACAAGGCTTACACCCAGTTTGCGATTGATAACTTCGAGAATGAAAAAGACGTTATCGAAAGAATGGGCAACGAGTAATTGACGTTGTTGTTCAGTTAAAAAAAGTCCAGCCAAATGGCTGGACTTTTTTATTGATTATTTGCTGTGGCAAAAGCGCTATAAATGCTTGCGCAAGGCGCAGGAAGCTATAAGGCTAATTGCCTGCCTGAACAACCGGATGCGGAGCGCTTCGCCAACAGTTGTTTGGCATGCAAAAATCAGGCAAAAACGCGGAAACGTTCTGCGTCATCCATGAATGCTTTTTCAGCAGCAGGTGCTTCGATGCTACCGAAAGGCATTTGCGCGCGCAGTTTCCAGCTCGCGGGCAGGTTCCAGCGGGTCAGGGTTTGTTCGTCAATGATTGGGTTGTAGTGTTGCAGTGAAGCACCAATCTTGTGGTCTGCCAAAGCCAGCCATACAGCGTGCTGGGCAATGCCTGAGGCTTGCTCTGACCATACCGGGAAATTGTCTGCATAAGCGGCAAATTTCTCTTGCAGGCCTTTGACCACGTTTTGGTCTTCAAAGAACAGAACGGTGCCGTAACCTGCCTTGAAGCTGTTGATTTTGGCTTCAGTGGCAGGGAAGGCGTCTGCAGCTACAATAGCGCGCAGGGTGTCTTTAACAATTTCCCAGAAAGCCTCGTGTTCAGCGTTGAACAGGATCACGGCACGCGAGCTTTGTGAGTTGAAAGAGGAAGGTGAGTTGCGGATGGCTTCCTTGATGACGGATTCAATAGTGCTGTTGTCTTCGGTGACGTTGCGGCCCAGTGCGTAGATACTGCGGCGGGATTTCAATTTATCTAAAAAACTCATGTCTAACCCTTTTGAAAAAAATAATTATGTAGTTCCTGTTCATTTTTTTCTTGCCATTCGGAACCTGACATGGCAAGTAAACTGTTCATGGCCGCCAGTTTAACTGGCGCTCATGTCAAATAATATGACTTCGGCATGACTGGCTTGCTGAATTTGCACCAGCGGTTCGGCAGACAGTTTAAGCGCGTCACCGGTATGCAGTTCCTGGCCATTAATGGTGATGTCGCCCTTGACGACATGGATATAGGCAATACGGTCATTGGCCAGGGTATATTCTGATACCTGGTTCCCGTTGAAAATGCCGGCATACAGTTTAGCATCTTGATGAATGCGCACTGAGCCCTGCTCGCCGGTTTCAGAGGCGATCAGGCACCACTTGTCTTGTTTGGCTTCATCGTCAAAGACCGCTTCTTCATAACTTGGCTCAATATCTTTTTGGTTGGGATATAACCAGATTTGCAGAAAATGTGCGGTTTCATTGGCTGAAGGGTTGAATTCGCTGTGCAAGACGCCAGTTCCGGCACTCATGCGCTGAATTTGGCCACGGCGCAAAATAGAGCCATTACCCATACTGTCTTTGTGTTCAAGTGCACCTGATAGCACATAGCTGACAATTTCCATGTTTTCATGGCCGTGCGTCCCAAAGCCTTGGCCTGGGTCTACTTTGTCTTCATTAATTACGCGCAGCGGTCCAAAACCCATTTGCTTGGGGTTGTAGTAGCTGCCAAATGAAAATGAGTGATGGCTATCTAACCAGCCGTGCTGGACGTGCCCTCGTTCATGACTTTTGGTAATAGATAACATGTCATATTCCTTACATATAAGATCAGATTATTTGAAAATCTATGTTTCTTATAAAAGCTGTTTAAATTCGGTATGTGGGTATTATGATGTAATTAGTTCGGTTTTAAAAACGGAATGTTTTGTGGGGTATCATCAAAAAATTTGAATATAATCACCAGAAGAAAACCAATTAAGGATTTGTCATGTTCAAAATCAGTCTGGATGCCTTGCATTTGCTGGATGCAATCGATAGGCATGGTTCGTTTGCCGGTGCTGCCAAGGAGTTGTTCCGGGTGCCTTCCGCTGTTTCTTATACGGTACAGAAGCTGGAAGAAAACCTGGACGTTAAATTGTTTGAACGCAGTGGTCCTAAAATCAGCCTGACCCGTGCTGGCAGTGAGTTGTTGAAAGAGGGGAGGGTGCTCATGCAAGCGGCAGCCGAGCTTGAGAACAGGGTGCAGCGCGTTGCCAGCGGATGGGAAACCGAGTTGCGAATTGGCATCAATACCATGTTTTCTTCGCTTTGCCTGAAGGATGACTTGCAGGCTTTTCATCAGGAAACCAGTCAAACGGGTATTCGGATTTCCGAAGAGGTGTTGTCTGGTACGTGGGAATCCCTTCAGGATGGGCGGACCGATATTTTTATTGGTGTCACGATTGATAACATTACAATAAGTGGCGGGTTCCATACGCATTTGATTGGGCAGATGCCATTTGGTTTTGTGGTGTCACCCAGCCATCCGCTGGCGCAACTTGATCGTCCATTGACGCAGGCTGATTTGCTGGCCCACCATGCCATTGTGGTGTCCGATTCTGCCAGAAGGTTGCCTGCCCGAACAGTAGGTGTGCTTTCGGGTCAGTCCAGTATTACGGTGCCTAATTTGTTAAGTAAGTTTGAGTATCAGTTGGCAGGCCTTGGGTTTGGGTTTTTGCCAGCGCCTTATGTCGAAGAGGCGGTACGGCAGCGCTTGCTGGTTGAAAAGGAAGTGAATATTCCGAAGCCAATTGAGACTTTTTATGTTGCGTGGCGAAATGAGTCGCCAGGGAAGGCATTGGCTTGGTGGCAGAAAAGGCTGACAAGGCCCGATTTGTTTGAGCGTATGGTGGCGTTTACCAGAATGCAGTTGTATAAACGGCCGCAGCTTTTTCAGATTGCTTGACGGATTTTTAATTGGTTGTTGTTTTTTTTTGATGGTTTTGGGTTGATTTTTAAGGGTCGGTTGGTTTTTTTTAATGTGGTTTTGGGTTCTTGGCTGGCAGCGCGCAATCACCCTGCAGCTTTGCTCCGACGCCGCTGCGCGCCGAAGTCGCTGCATCTGCAGGATGATTGCGCTTTTTATGTTTCATAGGTATGAGTTCTATTAGCCACCGGTACTATAAACAAGCAAATTTCAGTATAAAAATGGCTGTGTGCATAATTTCCTAAAACTGGCAAAAGGTGTGGAGAGTGCTGTCCCCTGCAGCGACTTCGGCGCGTAGCGGCGTCGGAGCAAAGGGGACAGCACTTTCCGCACCGCTATAAAAATAGAATTCAGAAAAATATTCGCCAAGAAATTATTCAATCAGCCCGTTGCTATATGCAACCATCCTGTCGCTTCGTTTGAATGTTTGATTGTTTTATGCAACCACCCTGTCGCTTCGTTTGAATGTTTGATTGTTTTATGCAACCACCCCGTCAGGCTTCGCCTGCCACCCCTCCACAGAGGGGAATGGAAAACGCAGTCTGGACATGAAGTCACAGACTGCGCATCAACATCTAATCAGGTTAATGTATCTAGTCAGGTTAATGTATCTAGTCAGGTTAATGTATCTAGTCAGATTAATGGCTCTAACCAGGTTAATGCCTCTAACCAGATGAATGCATCCAATCAGACTCAGATAGAATCATTCCTGATCAAATCCTTGGCAATAATCACTTGCTGGATCTGTGAAGTACCTTCATACAATCTGAACAAACGAACATCGCGGTAGAAACGTTCGATGCCATATTCAGATACATAACCGGCACCACCAAAAATCTGAACGGCACGGTCGGCTACGCGGCAGCACATTTCGGTAGAGAAATACTTGGCACAAGAAGCCAATGCAGAAACATTCTCACCGGCATCACGACGACGGGCGGCATCAAGAATCATGCACTCGGCAGCGTAAATTTCGGCTTTGCTGTCTGCCAGCATGCCTTGAATCAATTGGAAATTGGCAATAGGCTGACCAAATTGCTTACGGTCTTTTGCATAATTCAGGGCATCGCGCAGCATGCGTTTGGCGGCACCGGTTGCAATAGAAGAAATATGCAGGCGGCCTTTATCCAGCACCTTCATCGCTGTTTTAAAACCAACGCCTTCCACGCCACCAATCAGTTGGCTGGCAGGAATACGGCAGTTTTCAAAAATCACGTCACAAGTATGTGCGCCTTTCTGGCCCATTTTCTTGTCGATTTTGCCTAATGACAAGCCGGGGGTGTTGGCTTCAACGATAAAGGCGGAAATGCCACCAGCGCCTTTGATTTCGTTGGAAGTACGTGCCATGACCGTGAAAATACCGGCATGGGGAGCGTTGGTAATATAGCGTTTGGTGCCGTTCAGTACGTAAAAATCACCATCACGAACCGCAGTGGTGCGCAGGGAGCCTGCATCGGAACCTGCTTCAGGCTCGGTCAGGGCAAATGAACCAATGAGTTCACCGGCTGCCATGCGAGGCAGGTACTTTTCTTTCTGCTCTGGTGTGCCGTCGATAATAATACCAGAGCCGCCAATGCCGTTATTGGTACCGATGAAAGAACGGAAAGCAGGAGAAGTTTGGCCCAGTTCAAAGCCAATGCGCACTTCCTCTTCCATTGTCAAACCCAGGCCACCGTACTCTTCGGGCAAGGTCAGGCCAAAAAGGCCCAGTTCTTTCATTTGCTCAATGATTTCCGCGGGGATTTGATCAGTTTCCGCGACTTGCTCCTCGGCTGGGACGAGTACTTCGTTAATAAAGCGACGAAGGCTGTCCTCTAATAATGTCTGGGTTTCTTGATCTCTAATCATGATTTCAACTTCTCTGGTTTGGTAAAAAACTGCTGGAATGCTGCTTGTGCCTCGTCAGAAACAAGGCATTTGATGAAAGCCTCACGTTCGCAGTCAAGGGTTTCGTTAATCAACGGGATTAAAGTCCTTTTTAACAGGGACTTGGTGGTTTTTAATGACAACAAAGACTGTGCAGCCATCGTACTTGCTATTTTACTTGCTTTAGCCAGGGTTTCGCCCGGAGGAACAAGCTCATTAATGAATTTGCTCTCAAAGGCCTCTTGGGCGCTAAAGGGCTGGCCGAGATACAGCCACTCGTTGGCTTTGCGGATACCGACATACTGTGCCAATAATACACTGGAAGCGCCTTCCGGACACAATCCCAGCGGGACAAACGGAATCCGGAAAGTCGTGTCGCTGGCGGCAATAATAAAATCACAGTGCATCAGCATGGTAACACCAATGCCGATGGCTGCGCCTTCCACAGCGGCAATCACGGGGATATCTGTTTTGACCAGCGCTTTCAGGAAACGCAGACCAGGACTTTCTCCTGCGGGTTTGCTTTGGAAATCACGCAGGTCATTGCCAGCCGTAAAGTATTGCTGTGCGCCTTGCAGGATAATCGCATGCAAGTCATTGCGTCCGGTAGCGGATGCAAATGCCTCGGTAAGGGCGTCATAGGTTGCCGAGTCCAGGGCATTGCGCCGCTCGGGGCGATTAATGGTAATCGTCAGCACCTTATTGTGCTCGGATAACAGAACAGTTGGGCTCATGGGTTCTCCGCCAGGGGTATGGATGACAGTCTCGCGAACGGGTTGTTCATAAGATTACAGTTCTGCCATGATGCGCTGCCGGGCGGCCGCATATTCTTGTTGCATGTTCTTAACGATGTCAGCAGTGCTCTCAATTGAGTCAATACTGCCTACGCCCTGGCCGGCGCCCCAGATGTCTTTCCAGGGCTTGACCCGGGTAGAACCAAAGTTGGTGGCCAGTTTTTCTTCTTCGGTCAGGTTTTCGGGGTTCAGGCCTGCGGCAATAATGCTGGGGGTAAGATAGTTGCCAGGAATGCCGGTAAAAAACGGGGTGTATAAAATATCTTTGGCCGCAGACTCGACGATCATTTTTTTGTAGCGCTCATCGGCATTGGCTTCATGGCTGGCAATAAAGCGGGTGCCAATATAGGCGAAGTCAGCGCCCAGGGCACGGGCGGCCAGAATGCTGCTGCCATTGGTAATTGAACCGGATAGCGCAATCGGGCCATCAAAAAATTTGCGTACTTCGGGCAAAATCGCAAAAGGACTTAATTTCCCGGCATGTCCTCCCGCACCGCTAGCCACCAGGATAAGGCCGTCTACACCGGCTTCCAGGGCTTTTTCCGCGTGGCGGATTGTGGTTACGTCGTGGAAAACCAGACCGCCCCATTCATGCACATGCTTAACCACGTCATCGGGCGCCCTTAGGCTGGTAATGATCATGGGAACCTTGTGCTTGGCACAGGTTTGCATGTCGCTGTCCAGCCGGTCATTTGACGCGTGAATAATTTGGTTGATGGCGAAAGGCGCTACTTTGCGTTCGGGCTCTTTGGTTCGCACATCATCAAGGGTTTCGGTGATTTGTGCCAGCCAGTCATCAAGCAGTTCTGCTGGGCGGGCGTTTAAGGCAGGCATAGACCCAATGACACCACTTTTACATTGTTCAATGACCAGTGTGGGGCTTGAAACGATGAACATGGGCGAGCAAATAACGGGGAGTGTCATTTGTTGGTGAAGTTTTTCAACGATGGGGTTTGTCATTAGGTATGCCTCAAAATAAAGTTGTTGTTTTGCAATGCGGTATAGAATAGGGTATGGGAAACCAGGATAACTGTTGGCTAGCCGGCCACGGAATACTGTTTTTTTCACCTAATCAACTATTCTGATAGCTGATTTTAACGGTTTATATCACCCTACGCTAATCAGATTTCATGAATGCCATAATCGGGTGAGATGAAGTTGAAAGGGTGTGCCGGTTTTTCCGTAACTATCCATAATTCCGCATGGCAAAATATATTTTCATTATTGTTACTGTGTGGTAGCATGCATTAAAAAATTACAGGGCACCGGCAAGCGGTTCAAATTTGTGTTTTTCCGTGTTTGCCAAGGCCAATTGTTTCCTGATTATAAATAAAAGAACATGACATTATCCAAACTTTCCAACAGCTCAGTCAGCCTGACTGATTCCGTTATACAAAAATATAAAGATGACCGCCATTTTGTGACTGCCCTGGCCCGTGGCCTTGAGGTCCTGGCCTGTTTCCGTTCGGGCAACAAGGTGCTCAGCAACCAGGAAATTGCCCTGCGCTGCGGTTTGCCCAAGTCAACGGTTTCACGGCTTACTTCCACGCTGATTAAACTGGGTTATTTAACCCAGGATGAAACCAGTGGCAAATATCGTCTGGGCATGGCGACTTTGTCGTTAGGGGTGGGTATGCTGGCCAAACTGGATATTCGCCAGTTGGCGCGTCCGCTGATGCAAGAGGTGGCTGATTTTTCCCAGGGTATGGTAACGCTGGGCGCGCGTGACCGGCTTTCAATGCTGTATATAGAAAATTGTCGCAGCCGCTCGGCGCTTACGCTAAGTCTTGATGTGGGGGCCCGCATTCCAATTGCCACGTCATCGATGGGAAGGGCGTATTTGGCTGAGTCTAGCCAGGCCGAGCGTAACGAGATTATAGAGCGTGTGCAAGAGCTGGATGAGCAGTCAAGTGAAGCGATTATTGCCGGGATTAACCAGGCAATGCAAGATTATGAGCGCTTGGGGTGCACGTGTTCTTTTGGCGATTGGTTAAAAGACGTGAATGCGATTGCTGTGGGTGTGAATTTGGGTCCCAATTATCCCATTATGGCGCTTAGCTGTGGCGGGCCGTCTTTTAGCTTGTCTGCTGATTTCCTGCTTGAAGAAGTCCGTCCGCGGCTGCAGGGAATTGTGCAGCGGCTGAAAGAATCCATGGGGCAGGTGTAGGGGGCTTCAAGTCGTTTAGCAAAAACCTTATTCTCATGCTTCAGCGTGGGAATGCCTGGTTCGCTCTCGTTCCCAGGCTCCTGCGTGGTAACGCCTGGTTTCTTAATAAACAGCGCGGGGATTCATCTTGCAGGTTTGCTCCGACGCCGCTACGCGCCGAAGTCGCCGCACCTGCAAGATGAATCCCCGCTTTGTCAGTTTCAAGAAGGCTGACTCACAGATCAATTTCTTTTTTGGCTGTAATCCAGTTCCCGTGCTATGCGTGTGAACTCCCTAGGCATTTCAGAATAGGCAGTGCGGCTTAAGATAAATTTTCTTCTGAACTCTGAAGTAACGCAAGTGCGCCAAGCACCACCCCCACTGCAGCGACTTCGGCGCGAAGCGGCGTCGGAGCAAAGTGGGGG
>WARP01000589.1_pt1 | contig 42709 bp, 33 predicted proteins | sample 4769151 | NCBI WGS metagenome assembly WARP01 (sample SAMN08893023, study PRJNA449175) | gut metagenome | isolation source: rumen sample fed with dry roughage | host: cow | place: India: Nagpur | collected 2016
TTGCATGTGTTAAGCCTGCCGCTAGCGTTCATCCTGAGCCAGGATCAAACTCTTCATTGTAAAAATTTTTTAAATTATTAGCTTGTCCTAACTAGTTTAAACCGAAAAATTATTTTAGGTCTTGACGAAGTTTATTATAAACCTCTACCTTGTTACTCTTTATAAACCTATGCTATCAAAGAACTTTCTTGTCAGCGTCTCATTTTCTGAAACGGGCTGCAAAGATATGTTTCTTTTTTTTTTCAACAAAATTATTCCGAAACTTTTTTTTACCTAACGCCTAATTTGCTGATATACAGATGAAATTTTTTCCTCGCTATTTTGGCTGACTCATTTCTAAAATAATAGCTACTTTTGCATACATGAACATTTATCTGCAATTATTTACCACTTTTTCCAAAATCGGGGCCTTCACCATTGGGGGAGGTTATGTAATGATTCCGCTTATTCAGCGGGAGGTGGTAGATAAAAAGGGGTGGCTGGAGAGGGAGGAGTTCCTCGATATGCTGGCAATTTCGCAATCGGCCCCCGGCATACTGGCAATGAATATCTCAATTTTCATTGGTCAGAAGCTGAAAGGCGTAAAAGGGAGTATAGTTGCGGCAACAGGTATTGCCCTCCCCTCTTTTCTGATTATTCTGGCAATAGCCGCTTTTTTTGCCGGGTTCAAAGAGAACGAGACTGTTGAGAAGATGTTTAAGGGAATAAGACCTGTTGTGGTTGCCTTAATTGCGGTACCTGTGATCTCAATAGCAAAGGGTCTCAAACTGAATATTTATACTTCATTTATTCCTGTAGCATCTGTTCTCCTTATAGTATTTCTGAACATATCGCCTGTATGGATAATTCTGGCAGGTGCATTACTGGGTATTTTTTACTTTTACTATAGAGCAAAAAGATGATTTACCTGCAACTATTTATAACTTTTTTCAAGATAGGCCTCTTTACATTTGGAGGTGGGTATGCAATGATATCCCTTATTCAGAATGAGGTTGTTGTAACAAGGGGGTGGATAGATGCCGCTTCATTTACAGATATAATAGCTGTTTCGCAAATGACACCCGGCCCCATTGGAATAAATAGTGCCACATATATAGGTTATACTGTTACAGGGGATTTTTGGGGATCTCTGGTGGCGACATTTGCAGTATGCCTGCCATCATTTATTATTATACTGCTTATAGCACTACTCTACAAACAATTCAAAAAAAACAGATGGTTTAATGCTGCATTGACCGGAATAAGGCCGGTAATCCCGGGACTAATCGCGTCTGCAGCAATAACATTGGTCACTCCCGATAATTTTATTGACTGGAAAAGCTGGATATTGTTTGCAGCTGCATTTGCTGCCGTACAATGGGGTAAAAAAAGTCCAATTTTGCTTATACTTCTTGGTGCTGCGGCCGGACTAATTATTTACTAATCTCATAAAGATTTACAGAAGCTTTATCCTGTTAGTCTCTTCAAAATACCTGAAATACATAAAGAGTTTGTAGTTAAAGTCCTTATTGTATCTTGTTGACGGATCATAATCAACATAGCTTTCGAATCTTCTGTCTCCTCTTAGATATCTGCTGTTCCACTCCTGCACATATCTAGTATTTGCTGACTGCAAATAGTCATTACTGTAGTAATCCTCTGAAACATGATTTGACCTTAGCCAATACTCAAATCCCTGGTCAAAAACTATTAATTCGTATTCAGGGGCCCTCTCCAGAATATACATATCCGCCAGCTCTCCCTCAATTTTATTTCCATCGTAATCTAACATAAAAAGAGAGTCTCCCTCAAGCAGATACTTCCCCTCCGGATCTCCTTTTATATCAGTCAGCATTAACTTTCCTGATGATTTATCATAGCTGAAAATACCATTATCGTGGAATCTCGCACCTTTTCTGCCTAGATAACTCCTTGACAGGTTATACCTCCCCGTCTCGTCAAGCACAATCTCAGTTTTTATACCTTCACAATCTGCACATGGAACAACACCTCTGTATACCCCTGCCACCTCTTTTAAATCAGCCTTTTTCCCCTCCGTATTTTTCACTAAGTTCTTACCTGCTGAGCAGGAGAGAGCGATCATGACAGTTGCAATAATAAACATTAGTTTTTTCATGGCCATTCATATTTTTATTAGCTGATAAATTTACAAAAATCGTGCAGTAATAGCTAAATTTGTGCAATCAACAATATACGCTAAATAACATGAATAATATTATAAAATCATCAATTTCCATTGTTTTAATATCTCTTTCTGCAACAATCACAAACATCAGCTCATTCGCTCAGAATAATAAGTACAGCACACTTTACTATCAAAGAGCATCCCTTTTTGAAGAGCTCTCTGTTAACAGTAATGATATTATTTTCCTGGGTAACAGCATAACCCACTTTGGCGAGTGGCACGAAATTTTCAACAATCCCAATATTAAAAACCGCGGTATTAGCGGTGATATAGCTCAGGGTGTTTATGACAGGCTAAACCCTATTCTGAAAGGCAAACCATTAAAAATATTTCTGCTAATAGGTATTAATGATGTTTCACACAATGTAACTGCAGATTCAATTGTTAATGCTATAAGGAAAATCTCTTTAAAAATAAAAGAAGCATCCCCTGACACTAAGCTTTATATACAGAGTGTAATGCCTGTAAACCCGGCTTTTAACATGTTCCTCCAAGCTACTGAAAGAGGTGATGTTGTCAAAGAGATAAACAAGGGGCTTGAAATATTATGCTCCGATGAAAGCATAACTTTCATAGATATCTACAACTGCCTCACCACTCCCGGAACAGACCTTCTTAATCCGGACTTTACAAATGACGGACTCCATTTAATGGGAGCCGGATATTTAAGGTGGGCAGAAGCAATAAAAAAACACCTGGAGGAGTAAACCAATTCTGTCTCATCTCTGTTATCATAACAAGTGTGAATTGGAAATAAAGAAGCCCGGCACATTAGTACCGGGCTTTGGGTGGAAGATCGGGTTCGAACCGACGACCTCTAGTGCCACAAACTAGCGCTCTAACCAGCTGAGCTACGACCACCATTTTTCCGATTGAATCGGGATGCAAAAATAGACAATTTTTCTTAATTGCAAACAAGAAATATTTAAAATAGAGCGCTTATTGAAAATCGTAAGCAAATAGTTACAATTTAATAGGTGTTATTATCGCTTTTTTTCCTACTTTTGCCGCCGAAAAGCTCTTGACAAGAATTGAATAAAATATATTGAAATTATGGCTCGTGAAATTAAATTTTCTCTGGTTTACAGAGATATGTGGCAATCATCAGGGAAGTATGTCCCTATGGTTCACCAACTAACAGAGATCGCACCTGTAATCATTGATATGGGATGCTTTGATAGGGTGGAGACCAATGGTGGTGCTTTTGAGCAGGTTAATCTACTGTTCGGGGAGAATCCAAACAAGGCTGTCCGCGAATGGACTGCTCCGTTCAACAAAGTCGGTATCCAAACCCATATGCTTGAAAGAGGGCTGAATGCTTTGAGAATGAACCCGGTTCCTGCAGATGTCAGAGAGCTGATGTACAAAGTTAAAGCGAAACAGGGAACAAATATCTCTCGCTCATTTTGCGGTCTGAATGATCCAAGAAACCTTGAGTTATCTGCAAAATATGCTAAGAAAGGGGGGATGATTTCACAAATCGCACTTAGTATAACCTCGTCACCCGTTCACACTGTAGAATACTACATGGGACTTGTTGACAAAGTTGTTGAATTTGGTGCCGATGAGATATGTCTTAAGGATATGGCTGGTGTTGGAAGGCCTGCTTTTCTGGGAAGACTTACAAAAGCTATTAAAGATAGATATCCACATATAGTCGTAGAATATCACGGTCATACAGGCCCGGGCTTCTCTGTTGCATCAATGCTGGAGGTTGCCCGCGCAGGTGCAGATTATCTGGATGTAGCTATGGAGCCGCTATCATGGGGTATGGTTCACCCTGATGTTATTACAATTCAGGCAATGCTTAAAGATGCAGGATTCCTTGTTAAGGATATTAACATGGATGCATACATGGAGGCAAGAAGACTTACCCAAAGCTATATAGATGACTATCTTGGATACTTCATTGATCCGGGTAATAAAGTTATGACATCTCTGCTGGTAGGTTGCGGCCTTCCTGGTGGTATGATGGGATCTATGATGGCAGACCTTAAAGGATTCCACGGAGCAATAAATTCATCTTTGAGAAATCAGGGCAAGAAAGAGCTCCAGCTCAACGAACTTGTAGTTATGCTATTCCAGGAGGTTGAGTATGTATGGCCTAAGCTGGGTTACCCTCCTTTGGTTACACCATTCAGCCAGTATGTTAAAAATACTGCATTAATGAACCTTATGCACATTCTCAAGGGAGAACCAAGGTGGACAACTATTGACAAGGATACCTGGAATATGATACTTGGCAAAACCGGCAAGCTTCCTGGTGAGTTGGCTCCTGAAATTGTACAGATTGCTAAAGATAAGGGCATGGAGTTCTATACAGGTAATCCACAGGATGCATTCCCTAATGAGCTTGATAAGTTCCGTAAGGAAATGGTTGAAAACAACTGGGAGCTTGGAGAGGATGATGAAGAGTTGTTTGAGTTTGCTATGCACGAAAGACAGTACAGAGACTACAAGAGCGGCGTGGCAAAACAGCGTTTCAATCAAGAGCTAGAGGCTGCCAAAGCAAAAGCAGGCGCACCTATAGTGGTTACCCGTCCTGTTGTGGAGATGCCTAAAATTGATATTGAAAAGATTATTGAAAAATATCCAAACGCAAAACCAATACAATCACCTGTAAAAGGTCAGATTATCTGGCAATACGACCTGATGGACAAATCTTCTGCTCCAAATATTGGCGAGCCGGTTGAGGCGAATAAGCCGATGTGCTTTGTTCAGGCTTTCTATGGTATGGAGGTTGTAAAACCTTCATTCAGCGGAAAAATTGTAGCCATCTGTGCAAAACACGGAGAGACAATAGCCAAAGGAGAGATTATTGCTTTTGTTGAATAATAATTCTTACAAGTAATTCAAAACGAGGAGGGCGAAAGCTTCTCCTCGTTTTTTGTTTAACTTGCAATGCAACGGGATGAAGAGTAACTGCATCTTATCAATACAATCCGATAATTTAAATAACAGGAATATGAAAAGGAGATTAATGAATTTTATTGTTGTGCTCTTCGCAGGAATTGCACTCGTATCATGTACAAAAGATTCAGCAGATGCAGGAAAGTTTTATCTTGATTATGGTGTAATCGTAGGGAATAAACCGGATTTTAAAATCAAACTTGACAATGGACTTACTCTGATAATTGATGTTAATAAAATACCTGAATTTGCCGTAACAGATGGTCAGAGAGTATTGGTAGATTACACCCCTCTTAATCCGCTTCCGGATGGAGCACAAACATTTGCACCTGTAACAGAGAGCAGGGTAATACTGAACTATTTGTATGACATCCTGACCAAAGACTATCTTGAAGCTTCACAGATAGATACAAAAGAGAAGAGAGACAGTATAGGTTATGACTATATTAATGTCAGAGATGCCTGGATAGGATCAAAATATTTAAATGTGAATTTTGAATTTTACATGAATAATCCAAGCATCAGACATATGATAAATGTAATATATGATGATGTAAGGAGTACAGACAAAGACTTATACTTCACAATGAAGCATAATGCTAAAAATGACGCAAACCATTTCAGGGCATTTGGAAGAGTCTCTTTTGACATTGAAGATTTACTACAGGACATAGGAGCAGGAGAGAGCGCTAACATACATATCCAATGGGATGGATACGATTTCGGAAATCAAAGTAAGACTTTTACTTACAAAAAGTGACCTAGGAGGGATTCAAACCCCCGACCTTCAGAACCGGAATCTGACGTTCTATTCAACTGAACTACTAGGCCGTTTAACGGACCGCAAAGATACATATTTTAAAATTCTCTGAAAAATGTATCTTTGCGGTTCATTTATATATAGAGCAATATATGAAAGCTTTTGTATTTCCCGGTCAGGGAGCACAATTTAGTGGAATGGGAAAAGATCTTTACGACAACAATCCTGTTGCAAGGGAGTTGTTTGAAAGAGCTAACGCAATTCTTGGTTTTAGAATTACTGATATCATGTTCAGCGGCTCCGATGAGCAGCTTAAAGAGACTAAGGTCACACAACCCGCCATATTCATCCATTCGGTTATTTTATCTAAATGCATCGATAACTTCAATCCTCAAATGGTTGCAGGACACTCTCTCGGTGAGTTTTCAGCACTTGTGGCTGCAGGAGCTATGAGTTTTGAAGACGGCCTTAAACTGGTTTCTGCCAGGGCAATGGCAATGCAGAAAGCCTGTGAAATGGCCCCGTCAACAATGGCTGCGGTAATAGGAACAGATGACAGTACAGTTGAAAAAATCTGTGCTGAAGCACCCGGCACTGTAGTTCCGGCAAATTATAACTGCACAGGACAGCTTGTAATTTCAGGCGAGATTGAATCTGTAAGATGGAGTTGTGAAAAATTAAAAGAGGCAGGAGCCAAAAGAGCCCTGGTGCTGCAGGTAGGAGGAGCTTTTCACTCCCCTCTTATGGAACCTGCAAGGGAAGAGCTGGCGGCAGCTATTGAAAACACTACATTCAGCATGCCTCTCTGTCCCATTTACCAGAATACCGATGCATTGCCTCACACAAATCCGGCAGAAATTAAGGCAAACCTTATCAAACAGCTTACATCTCCGGTTAAGTGGAGACAAAGTGTAGAAAAGATGTGGGAAGATGGAGCCAGAGAGTTTGTTGAGCTGGGGCCGGGGAGCGTTCTTCAGGGTCTTATTAAAAAGATTGCACCGGAGAGTATTACCGGTGGATATCAATAATATTCAGTATTATAAAACTTTGAGAAAATTAAATGGCACCTCCTTAAAAGGAAGTGGTCATTTTACTTTTTATTTATAAAATAATTGATTATTTTTGGAGTGAAGTTGATGTAGTATGCCCATGTCACACCAGATAAAATTTGAATTGGATACAGAGACAGAGTTGTCAGACGGACTCTGTCCGGTGAGTGGTAAAAGTGACCTCATCATTTATGAGGCCGGTAAAGCGGGTCTGCAGTCTTGAATGGATTTGCAGGCCATTTTTGTTTTCAACTCAGAGAGAATTAAATTAATAAACATAAATACTAATAACTAAAAAACCAGTTATGGCAAAAGAAAAAAAATTTATTACCTGCGATGGTAATTACGCAGCTGCACATGTTGCATACATGTTCAGCGAGCTTGCAGCCATATACCCTATCACACCATCTTCAACAATGGCAGAGTATGTTGACGAGTGGTCTTCTTTCGGAAAAAAGAACCTCTTTGGAGAGCAGTTGAGGGTTGTTGAGATGCAAAGTGAGGGGGGTGCAGCCGGAGCACTGCATGGTGCACTTCAGGCAGGTGTTCTCGCCACAACTTTTACAGCTTCGCAGGGTCTCCTGCTTATGATACCAAATATGTACAAAATCGCCGGCGAATTACTCCCAACAGTATTTCATGTTTCTGCAAGAACTCTTGCAGCACAGGCCCTTTCAATATTTGGAGACCATTCGGATGTAATGGCAGCCAGGCAGACAGGATTTGCCCTTCTTGCCTCCTCAAGTGTTCAGGAGGCTCTTGACCTTGGTGCAGTTGCACACCTCGCAACTCTTAAATCCAGAGTGCCATTTGTACACTTCTTCGACGGCTTCCGTACCTCTCATGAGATTCAGAAAATTGAAGATCTTGACCAGGATGCTGTAAAAAAGATGATCAGCGATAAATCTCTTAAGGCATTCAGACAAAAGGCACTTAATCCTGTTAAACCTGTTACAAGAGGTACAGCTCAGAATCCTGATGTATTTTTCCAGGCAAGAGAGGCCAGCAATCCTTTTTACGATGCAGTTCCTGATATCGTAGCAAGGTATATGGGAGAGATTAGCGAGCTCACAGGCCGTCACTATCTGCCATTTGACTATTACGGAGATCCTCAGGCAGAAAATATTATTATAGCAATGGGCTCTGTTTGCGAAACAATCAGAGAGGTTGTTGATATGCAGATGGAGAAGGGTGAGAAAGTAGGTGTTCTTACAGTAAGACTTTACAGACCATTCTCTGCAAAATATTTCTTCCGTGTTCTTCCAAAGAGTGTAAAAAGAATAGCTGTTTTAGACAGGACAAAAGAGCCGGGTGCAGTTGGCGAACCATTATATGTTGATATCAAATCTGCCATAGCAGAAAAGGGTGGCAAAATGCCTCTTATCGTTGGTGGAAGATATGGCCTTTCGTCTAAAGACACCAGTCCTGCACAAATACTTTCAGTTTTTGAAAATCTCAACATGAAAGAGCCTAAGAACGGCTTTACAATTGGTATTGTTGACGATGTAAGCTTTAAGTCACTCCCTTTAAAAGAGGAGATAAGCGTATCTAAAAAAGGTGTAAAAGAGTGTAAATTCTACGGTTTGGGATCAGACGGAACAGTCGGGGCAAACAAGAACACAATTAAAATTATTGGAGAGACTACACCTAAATATGTTCAGGCATATTTTGACTACGACTCAAAAAAATCAGGAGGATATACTTGCTCACACCTTCGTTTTGGAGATACCCCTATAAACTCTCCTTACCTGGTTTCTACTCCTGACTTTGTAGCCTGCCATGTAACATCTTATCTGAATAAATATGATGTATTGAGAGGTATAAAAAAAGGAGGAACATTCCTTCTGAATACCCTTTGGTCAGTAGAGGAGACTGTTGAAAAGCTTCCTGATCACATAAAAGCAACTATTGCTAAAAAACAGCTGAATCTCTATATTATAAATGCTACCCAAATTGCTGAAGATATTGGACTGGGCAACAGAACCAATACTATTCTCCAAAGTGCATTCTTCAAAATAGCAGACATTATTCCATTTGAACAGGCTGTTGCCGAGATGAAACACGCTGCAGAAAAGTCATATGGAAGAAAAGGAGATAAAATTCTTCAAATGAACTATGCAGCAATCGACAGAGGAGCTGAGTATGTCAAAGTTGAAATTCCTACAGAATGGAAAAACCTTACAACCAAATTCCGCCCATCAAGTTTTGACAGACTTGCGCCGGATTGGGTAAGAAATGTTGCTGATGTTGTAAACGCACAAGGCGGTAACGATCTTCCTGTAAGTGCATTCCTGCACCTTGAGGATGGAACTATCCCGGCAGGAACAGCGGCATACGAAAAGAGGGGAATTGCAACCCATGTTCCTGAATGGCAGCCTGAAAACTGTATTCAGTGTAACCAGTGTGCCTATGTTTGCCCTCACGCTGCAATCCGCCCATTCCTTATGAGCGAGGAGGAGCAGAGCCATGCTCCGGCAGGTGTTAAAAAGGTAAAAGGCAATGGTCCTTTCAAAGAGTACAGCTTTACTATTCAGGTTACCCCTTATGACTGTACCGGTTGCGGCAACTGTGCCGATGTCTGCCCTGCCAAGAGCAAGGCTCTTATAATGAAGCCATTTGAGACTCAGGAGCACGAGCAGCACAACTTTGATTATATGCACGGAGTTGTTGGTTACAAAGACACAATCCAGTCAAAAACTCAGAATGTTAAGAATCTGCAGTTTGCTCAACCACTGTTCGAGTTCTCCGGTGCATGTGCAGGTTGTGGTGAGACCCCTTACATCAAGGCTATCACTCAACTTTACGGAGACAGAATGATGATTGCAAATGCAACAGGATGCTCGTCAATCTTTGGTGGTTCATTCCCTGCTTCGCCATACACAACCAATAGTTCCGGACATGGTCCTTCATGGGCTAACTCACTGTTTGAAGATAACGCCGAGTATGGAATGGGTATGCGTCTGGGCTCTGAGAGAGTACGCGACAGAGTTGCAAAACTTATGGCTGATGGACTAGAGTGCAAAGATTGCTCTGCAGAGATGAAAGTACTCTTTGGCGAATGGATTACAAAACGCGACGATGCCGCTGCTACAAGAGAGATAGCTGACAAGCTTATCCCTATGATTAGCGAATGTGGATGTGCAATTTGCAAAGAGCTCACAATACTTAAAGATTACTTCATTACAAGATCTCAGTGGATCTTTGGAGGAGATGGATGGGCTTACGATATTGGATATGGTGGACTTGACCATGTACTTGCCTCCGGAGAGAATGTTAATGTATTGGTTCTTGATACTGAGGTTTACTCAAATACCGGTGGTCAATCTTCAAAATCCACACCTGTGGGAGCAGTTGCAAAATTCGCAACTTCAGGGAAGAAGATTCGCAAGAAAGACCTCGGCATGATGGCTATGAGTTACGGTTATGTATATGTTGCTCAGGTAGCAATGGGTGCCAGCCACAACCAGCTAATGAATGTCCTTAAAGAGGCCGAGGCTTACAACGGACCATCACTAATCATCGCTTATGCACCATGTATCAGCCACGGTCTGAAGAACGGGATGGGTGCATCACAGCGCGAGGAGAAGATGGCTGTTGACTGCGGATACTGGCAGCTTTACCGTTTCAACCCTATGCTTGAGGAAGAGGGCAAAAATCCATTTACACTTGATAGCAAGGAGCCTGACTGGACTAAATTCCAGGAGTTCCTTAACGGAGAGGTTCGCTACACTTCACTTAGAGCAACATTCCCTGAGGAGGCTGAGACTCTGTTCAAGCTTACTGAAGAGTATGCCAAGAAGCGTTACAACTCTTACAAGAGGATGGCTGAACACTTCTAGAAGTAAAACTTCGATACTAATCAAACACAGGTGCTCCTTTTGGGAGCACCTGTGTTAATATTTCATGTTAAGATTTTACTTTGAGGAGAGTGTGGCCAGCACAGCATCAATGATTCGTTTTTCGCGGCCGGCGGTCATGTCGTAAATCTCTTGTGCCTCTGCAACCAGTTTGTCTGCAACGGTACGATCTTTCAGGTCTACAGAGTTTATTCTTACATTCATATAGGCTCCGTAAATGGCAGACCTGATTGCCAAAGCACCAACTCCGGCGTCTGAAACGGAATTTGGGTTACCCTCTTTAACCATCTCCTCAATCAGATCAAATCCAGAGTAAGCAACCTTCATGGTTATCAGAGGAATCTCTGTTGCATACTGAGTTGCAGCCTGGATAGCGGCACTTCTGGCAGCCTTCTCGGTATCACTATCTTTTGGAAGGCCAAACGCCTCCATGATTTTATTAAATGAGTTTGTATCCTCATCAACCAGAAAAAGCATCTCGTTCATAATTGACTGACCCTTCTCAGCCCATTTTGAGAACTCATCCCATCTGTGGTCCCATCCCGCTTTGTGAGATGAGAGGTTTGCCACCATAGTTCCTAATGCTGCTCCAAGGGCTCCCATATAGGCCGATACAGATCCTCCTCCCGGAGCAGGAGACTCGCTTGCAGTCAGATTTGCAAATCCCTTTGCTGTAAGGTCTATCAGTTTAGCTGCAGATCCCTCTTCCAGCAAATACTCAATAACCTTCTCCCTGGGATCAAATGGTTTAAGATCATCGAGGCCCATTGATTTAACAGCTATCTTAATAATCTCCTCTTCCGATACACCTGCAGATCTCTGCTGCTTTGCCAGATAGTGTTTACCGGCATCAATAAGTACCTTCTTAGGAATCAGACCAACAATCTCACTTCCGGTAACCCTGATTCCTCTTACAGCGGCCTTTTCAACAACCTCATCAAATGCAATATGTACAGGTGTCTGGGTAATATTGGTAACATTCATGGATACCTGTGCAATTCCATACTCTTCAATAAACCAGCCTATAGCCTTACAACCTTTTAGTGTGCCGGGAATCCAGACATCCTTCCCATTCTCGTCTTTAACCACCTTGCCGGTTATTGGATTTCCTTCTCTCATTTTCCTTCCCTTCTCTCTCACATCAAATGCAATAGCATTTGCTCTTCTTGTTGATGTTGTGTTAAGATTGTAGTTTATAGCAACAAGAAAATCCCTTGCGCCAACTGCAGTTGCTCCAGTAACTGCCACTCTTTCACTAAATTCAGCAGGGCCAAAATCGGGTCTCCACTCTGATGAGCCTACTCTTTTTGCCAGACCCTCATACTCTCCTGCTCTGCAATTTGCAAGATTCCTTCTCTCAGGTTTAAAAGCTGCGCTCTCGTAACAGTATACAGGTATTCCCAGCTCCTCACCCACTCTCTTTGCGAGAGCTCTGGCGTACTCTGCCGTCTCTTCCATTGTAACTCCGGCTATTGGAATAAATGGGCAAACATCTGTAGCCCCCATTCTTGGATGCTCTCCATGATGGTTACGCATATCAATAACCTCACCTGCCTTTCTGATTGCCCTGAAAGCAGCCTCTGATACAGACTCAGGAGAGCCTACAAATGTTACCACTGTCCTGTTTGTTGCTGCACCCGGGTCAACATTCAGGAGTTTAACACCCTCAACCTTTTCAATCTCGTCAGTGATCTGTTTAATCACCTGCATATTGCGACCTTCGCTAAAATTAGGTACGCACTCTATTAGTTTCTGAAGCATTACTTTATAATTTTTCTACTTTATATTAATTTCTACTGAGTAATCATCTCTACACCATCAGGCATTCTTGCCTTAAGAGCATCCTTGTCCATCTCAAAAAAGTGATAAGGGAATACTTTTGCAGGCCTTATCAGCTCAACTGCCTTTATAAACATATCATCACTCATTGTGTAAGGAAGGTTTTTTGGAAGAAAAGCAAGATCAATCCTTCCCAACTCCCCCATTTCAGGAATAATTTCAGTATCCCCTGCTATATAAAGCTTATACCCTGCAAAATCGAGTATATATCCATTTCCCTCACCCCTTGGATGAAACGGAAGCCCGTTATCATTTCTGTTCTCTATATTGTATGCATATACTGCCCTTATTCCTATACCCTCATAATTAAAGGATTCTCCCTGTTTAAGTGCATTTGCACCATGAATGCTTTTTGCAGCCTCTTCACTTGTTACATAAACTGTTCTTTCTGAATCTATATGAACAAGGGCTTTATTGTCCAGATGATCGTAATGATGGTGCGTTAAAAGTATTAAATCTGCCTTTGGTTGCAGAGAGTAGTCTGCCACCTCGCTGTATGGATCGACGAATATATTTCTTCCCTCCCATTGAATAAGGAGTGAGGCGTGTCCCAGATGCAGTATGGCAATTTCGCCAAGCGGAGTTGAGAATCTTGTCATAGCTTTTTAAATTTTTATTATTACTAAACTGATATCTTAACACCACCTATCCAAATCTGTTCAACCAGAGGAGAGGTAAATGTATAAGGTAAGAAGTCAAGAGAGGGAATATCTTTCGCAACAATGAAGTCTGCCCTTTTTCCTCTTGTTATAGATCCGTGATTTTCACTTAAATCCATTGCACAGGCTCCATTAATTGTGACTGCATTAATTATCTCCTCTGTAGTCATTTTATATTTCAGGGCAGCGAGAGCCATCATAAAACGCATATCCCCATATGGTGATGAACCCGGGTTATAGTTTGTAGCAAGTGCAACAGCCATACCACTGTCAATCATCTTTCTTGCCGGAGCATAATCCATCTCCAGGAAAAAAGTTGATCCCGGGAGAAGTGTAGCCATTGTTTCACTATTGCTAAGAAGTTTAAACTCATCGTCTCCTGTAAACTCAAGGTGATCTACTGATATTGCGTTATACTTAACACCTATCTGGACACCTCCGGAAAAGCTCATCTGATTTGCGTGAACTTTTGCCCTTAAACCATATTTCATTCCTGCATTCAGTATCCTGTCTGTCTCCTCAACCGTAAAAAATCCATCCTCGGTAAAGACATCAATAAAGTCAGCCAACTCTTCTGATGCAATTACCGGTATCATCTCATTTATAATTTCATTAACATACTCTTCCCTCCTAACGGCAAATCTTTCCGGCACAGCATGGGCCCCAAGAAAAGTAGTTTTAACGGTTAGAGGAGTCTCCAGACCAATCCGCCTTGCAACCCTGAGCATCTTTATCTCATCATCCGGATTGAGTCCATATCCACTCTTTATCTCTACCGCAGTTGTTCCGTGGTTAATAATCTCCTTTGCTCTGACCAGTGTTTGCCTTAAGAGCTCCTCTTCTGATGTCTTACCAAGTAATGCGGCAGAATTCAGAATTCCACCACCCCTCGCAGCAATCTCTTTATATGACAACCCTTTTATCTTATCAATAAACTCCCTCTCCCTGCTTCCTGAATAGACCAAATGAGTATGTGAATCACAAAATCCCGGCAAAACAGTTGCCCCTTTAAGATCCACAATCTCATCCGCCTGATTTTCCGGCCAGTACTCTATTCCATTCTCGGCTAAAATCTTAAGCGTATCCATTGAACCAAAATCACTTATGAGCTCTCCGTCAACAGCCATATAAGCGTCATCTATAACACTAAGAGAGGACATCTCTTTACCCGACCTCTTCAGGAGAGGCTCTCCCTGCTCTACTTGTACAAGTTTTCCGATATTGGTAAAAAGTCTTTTCATCCTATTTTTTATAATTGAATTCTCTGATAAAATTAACAGAATTCTTTATATGGGTATACATCACCTCATCCTCCTCAATAAATGGAACAACTTTCCTGTATTCACCCATCAAATCCTCAAGAATTGGAGAGGATTTTAAAGGCCTGCGGAATTCTAAAGCCTGAGCAGCATTCATTAACTCAACAGCAAGAATCTTTTCAATATTTTCAACTACTCTGTAGCATTTTGTTGCGGCATTTGCACCCATACTTACATGATCCTCCTGACCCTGAGAAGAGTCAATAGTATCAATACAGGCAGGAGTAGCCAGCTGTTTGTTCTGGCTCACAACAGAGGCCTGGGCATATTGCGGAATCATAAATCCAGAATTCAGACCCGGATGTGCAACTAAAAAAGATGGCAAACCCCTCTTTCCGGAAATCAACTGATATGTTCTTCTCTCGGAGATACTTCCAATCTCGGCCATGGCAATACTAAGCATATCCAAAGGCAAAGCAAGAGGTTGTCCGTGGAAATTCCCGGCCGAGACAATCAAATCTTCATCAGGGAGTATTGTTGGGTTATCCGTAGCACTGTTAAGCTCCGTTTCAAATGCATTTTCTATATATCGCAACGCATCCTTTGTTGCTCCGTGCACCTGAGGTACACATCTGAATGAATAGGGATCCTGCACATGAACCTTATCTCTTGCAGCTATTTCACTCCCTTTTAGAAGTTCTCTCATATTGAATGCAGTTTCTATCTGACCTTTATGAGCCCTGATCGCGTGGACACCATGGGTAAATGGCTCAATTCTTCCGTCAAAGGCATCAAGAGAGAGTGCCGCAATCATATCAGCCATCTCTGACAACCTTTGAGCTTTTATATAATTCCAAATGCTGTAGGCGAGCATAAACTGTGTCCCGTTAAGTAATGCTAGCCCCTCCTTAGAGGCCAGTTCAAGTGGCTGCCAACCATAAATTGCATTCACATCAGATGCATCTCTTTTCTCCCCTTTATACCACACCTCTCCCAATCCGAGCAGCGGCAGACACATATTTGCAAGTGGTGCCAGATCGCCGGAGGCTCCAAGAGAACCTTGCTGATACACTACGGGAATAACACCCTCATTAAACATATCTGCCAGTCTCATAACTGTCTCAACTCTAACTCCTGAATAGCCATACGAGAGAGATTTTATCTTTAGAAGCAGCATTAGTTTTACAATTTTTACAGGTACCTCTTCTCCCACTCCACATGCATGAGACATAACAAGATTTTTCTGCAACTGAGATAGCTCACTTGCATCAATAGTGACATTACATAAGGACCCAAAACCTGTTGTTATTCCATAAATAGGCTCCCTCTGACTCTTCATTCGCCTGTCCAGATAATCTCTGCAATCAGTAATTCTTTTAATTAACTCCTCAGAAAGTTCAATTTTCTGTTTTCCCTGAGATAATTCAAATATTTCAATGAGCTTATGATGTTTCAGGCTTAAATGAAAAGAGTCCATATGGCTTATATTTTATTATAATTTTGGTTATTTTTCTACAAATATAGAATAAAACAGCTATGACTCCTAAAAAAAAGAGGCCACCCTTTGGGGGTAGCCTCCTCGGGAGCTTAACCTAATTAATAACCTGGATTTTGTTGGGACACTATAGCAGGATTTGCGTCCATTTCTGACTGTGCAATAGGCAGAATTGTCTTATAGAAAGTCCTGTTAATTGTTTTTGTTCTGTGGCTTATCTGAACTGCAGGAGAGATGAAGTCATCATTGAATTCAATAGTCCTGTTCAAACGAAGCATATCAAAATACCTCTGACCTTCAGCAAAAAGCTCTTTACTTCTCTCATTTATAATCATGTCAAGAGTAATGTCTGATGCAGTTGCAGGTGCAAGGTTTGGTGATCTTTTTCTGATAGCATTCAGATAAGTAGCAGCCTTAGCCTTATCAGGGGCAGATTTTCTGAAAGCAGCTTCTGCTGCAGTAAGATAAATTTCAGAAAGACGAATTACCTTAATATTTACTGAAGATGTGGATCCTTTATCACCTTTGAGATCAACACCGGCATATTTTAGACAAGAACCAAATCTGGTATTAGATGACTCATCATAGTCCATGATTCCCCATCTGACATCTGCAGAGTCTTCTCCAAGTCTTGCAAGATAATAGTCACTTGCCATAAACCAACCCATAGCACCGGTAATCTTACCGTTTCTCAAAAGATAATAGCCCAGAGAACCTGTGCGAAGGTCACCCTCTGATACATACATAGCAAGTTCAAAGATTGACTCTGAACCATTTTCAAGTGACCAGGATGCCACCCATTTCTCATTTGTATAAAGAGTGTACTTCTTATCATTGATAATTGTCTCGGCTACTGTTAAAGCATCATCAAATCTGTCCATATGCAGATAAACCCTGCTCTGTATTGCCAGATTTGAATAATAGTTCATATAGCCTTTGGAAATAGTCTTTAAAAGAAGCGGTTCTGCATCCTTAAGGTCCTTCAGTATCTGAGTATACACCTCTTCAACAGAGTTTCTTGTTGGTTGAGCAGATGCATCAAGCGGCTCAAGAATAAGCGGAACTCCAAAAGATGCCTTATCCATATTATATGGCTTGCCATATAATCTGACAAGGTCAAAATACATAAGAGCTCTGGCTGTCAGTGCTTGCCCCTTGTAAGAATTAAGAGATGCGTTTCCTTTACCATCGGCCTCAAGTTTATTGATATTTAGTATAATGTTGTTAGCCTGGAGAATATTGTGATAAATCTGGTTCCAGTATCCATTATACGCATTAGATGTAGCAGAGTGGTTAAATGTATAAAGAGCATCCAGGCCTCTTCCCTGGGAGCGAATTGCGAAATCACCACCCTTAGCGTCTCCGTACATTATAAAGTTACGGCCATAGTAGTCGGCAGTAGCCAATTTACTCATCAGACCATTTATTGCAACGCCTGCATCGCTTACGTTGGTTATAGAGGTCTCAGATGCAGCAGAGTTGCTAGGCTTTACATCCAGAAAACCATTACAAGACGAAAGCAGAACAATGCTCATCAAAATTATTGAAATATTTATTTTTTTCATTGTTGCAACTTTTTATATTAGAATGTAAAATCAATACCGAATGTATAAGTCTTGCCGAGTGGAATCTCCCAGCCTCTTGTACCATATTCGTTAACTTCAGGATCGTATACATCGTATGCAGCCATTGTGAAGAGGTTAGTACCGTTGAAATATACTCTTGCATTTGCCAGTTTAATCTTGCTTACAATGTTCTTAGGAAGATTATATGCCAGGGTCATGCCTTTAAGTCTCAGGTAGTCTGCTTTATGCATATGTCTGGTACTTCTCTGGTTAACATCCTCCAGGTCAATTGCTATACGCATAGGATATTTTGCAGTTTTGTTTTCAGGAGTCCATCTGTTGTCATACTGATCTTTTGAAATAATTCTCTCCCAGTAGTAACCATCATCTGTAACATCACGGCCAACTGCGTCATAAGTGTAACCTCCAATTTTGTATGTAAAGTTCAGTGAAAGTGAAATACCTTTCCACTCAACGCTTGTATTAAGACCTCCAAATAGCTTTGGATGCACGTCACCAATGATTTTCTCAGATGCCTTAGTGTAGTTGTATGTTGCCGGTCTTCCGTCTACCATAAGGTCAGGTGTCTGATCGTTATTGAGGAACCAAAGGTTTTTACCTGTCTCGTCCTCAACACCTGCCCACTCGCGGCCATAAAGTGCCAGAGTTGATTTACCCTCCTGGTATATAAACTTGGCTCTTGAATCACCACCTGTTGGGTCGTACCATATTATATTCTGTCCTCCGTAAAGTTTGGTAACTGTTGATTTAATGTATGAGGCTGTCAGACCTGCACTCCAGTTAAAGCTCTCACTCTTTACAATATCTCCGTTTAACTCAAGTTCAATACCCTTGTTATTGATCTCACCAACATTCTTAAGAGTTGAACCAAAGCCGGTTACCCTTGAAATTGGAACATCCTGAAGAAGATTTTTTGAATCTCTGTTAAATACCTCAACCGATCCGGTAAGTCTTTGATCAAACAGACCAAATTCCAAGGCTAAGTTTGAGGTATAGCTGGTTTCCCATGACAGATTAGCATCTGCAATTGTGCTGACTGCACTACCCGGTTGCTCCATATATTTGTCTCCGTATGTAGCAAGCGAACGCCATCCGTAGTTTGAAGATGGAAGAGTACCATTTACACCATATGAACCTCTTAGTCTAAGACTGCTGATAAGATCAACACCCTGCATAAATTTCTCTTTGTCTATTCTCCAGGATCCGGCTACTGACCAGAAATTACCCCAGCGCGCGCTTGGGCTCAATCTTGAAGAACCATCTCTTCTGTATGAAGCTGAGAAGTAATATTTATTATCATAGTTGTACTCCGCTCTTGAAAGCATAGATACCATTGTATTTCCCCAATAGTAAGCGCTTGCATCAAGTTTACCCGCAGTTGCAACAGTATGTAAAGCTCCTGATGGAAGATTTGTTCCTGTTGCTCTTACATATTCAGATTTATTCTCTTCAACTTCCCATCCGACAAGAACACCTACATTGTGTCTCTTTGCAAACTCCTTATTAAAATTAAGAGTTGTAGATGACACCCATTTGTTCATATTGGTTGACATTTCTGCTACAGAGCCTCCAACAGATGAACCGGAGAAGTGCAGCTTGCTGAAATATAAATGATCAAGTGTCTGAGTATTATCATATGAGAAAATTGACTTAAGAATTAACTCAGGAAGTATTTTAACAGTTACACTTTCGTTTGCAGATATACGGAGAGTTCTTGAATTGTTCTCCCACTCATTATTGTAATAAATTGGGTTATAAGCGTAGCTACCATACCTTGCAGTCCAGTCGGCACCGGTTTTATAGTCTGTTGGCCAGTATAAAGGCCACAACAGGTTTCTTGACTGCATAAAGTAGTTGCTACCTGTAGCTCTTGTATCATTAAAGCCGGTTTTATTACTACTTGCAATATTTATATTGGTTGTAAACTCAATTGATTTACCCACTTTCTGAGTAAGATTCACACGGCCGGTAATACGATTAAAGTCGTTTATAACACTTCTTCCAAGGTCTTTTGTATAAGAGAGAGAGGTGTAGTAGTTAGAGGCATCAGTAGCGCCACTTACAGAGAGGTCATATGATTGGTAGACTGATGTACGGAAAAGTACCTCATCCCAGTTGTAGAATTTACCTGCTCTGTCACCTGAAATTGTAAGAGAGTTAACAGTGTTATCGGGAGCAGTAAAAATGTAACCATGCTTATTAAATCTGTTGTTTAGCTGTTTAAGAGCATTGGCGCTTGCAACATCGTTGGTTTTTCCCCTGTAGTATACATCTGCATTCCAGAAGTTCTCATAGTATGCTTCAACTTGCTGCTCAGGAGTGGCTACTTCAAAGTTGTCAGTTGCAAAGCTAGGAGTAATACCTACAGAAGCTTTAAAGTTAACGCTGGTTTTACCAAGCTTTCCTCTCTTGGTTGTAATCATTATAACACCATTCGCAGCCCTTGATCCGTAAAGAGCAGATGCAGCAGCATCCTTCAAAACTGTGATTGATTCAATGTCAGAAGGATTAATTGTACTCATTACATTGTTTGAGGTGTAAATCCCCATCTGGGTAACATTACCTGAAACAACAGGGACTCCGTCAACAACATAAAGAGGCTCATTTGATGCATTCATTGAGCCTACCCCCCTTACGCGAATAGAAGAGGTAGAACCTGCCTGACCGGATGTAGTGGTAATCTGCATACCGGCAACCTTGCCGTTCATTGCATTTTCAAATGATAGTGTGGGAACGTCCCTTATAGCTTCGCTCTTTACAACGCTTGCAGCACCGGTAAATGTTCCTTTGGTAGCGGTACCATAGGCAACAACCATCACCTCGTCCAGAGCAAGTGCATCAGGAGCCAGTATCACATCAATAACATTTCTGCCCCCTACAGGGACCTCTTGAGTGCGATAACCAATATAACTAAAAACAAGCACTGCATCGGCAGGTACATTTGTGAGGGTGTACTTGCCATCCAGATCAGTGTTGGCACCGGCACCTCTAACACCCTTTATAAGGATGGTAGCATAAGGAACCGGAGAACCGTCATCGGAAGAGGTTACCGTTCCGGTAACTCTCGTCTGGGCCCAACCGATATTAACCAGTAATATCGACAAGACAATCAAGATCGATTTCTTCATAGATTAAGTAATTTGAATTAAGGTTTTCGTTCAAAAATATAAAAAAATCAAACCAAAAGCAAAAAATTGTAATTTTTTATCATAAGCCTGTTAAATATTGTTATCGCAGAGGTTTCTGTAAGGCAAATTATACAAAAAATAGATTTTCAATTACAATATGCAAGCATTTTATATCTATTTTCTATCATATATTATATTTGCATCCGTTTTTCCTTTCATTATATTCAGTTTTTGACACAAAAAGAGAGTCGCATATAACTATACGACTCTCTTAATAAAGTATAATAAGACACTATCTTCTAAACGAATTTCTATCTCCTGATCTGCCCTGAGGACGCTGAGGCCTTCCACCCTCCGGACGTGGTTTGCGCTCAGGCTCAACATATCCTTCAGGTTTTTCGATTAAGACTTTGCGTGACAATCTCATCTTTCCGTTCTTTGGGTCCATCTCCAAAAGTTTTACCTCTACGGTATCACCTATATTAAGAACATCCTCAACTTTGTCTACCTTCTTCCAGTCCAGTTCAGATATGTGAAGAAGTCCCTCCTTCCCAGGAAGAATCTGCACAAATGCTCCAAACTCAAGAATGGAGACAACCTTTCCTGTGTAAACCTGACCGGCTTCAGGGACAGTTGTGATATCCTTAATCCAGTTAAGAGCCTTTTCCATGCTCTGCTGGTCGTCACCAAAGATGTCAACCACACCTGTTCCATCTTTCTCTGTGATTGTAATTGTAGTGCCTGTAGTCTTCTGAATCTCCTGGATAACCTTTCCTCCTGTACCAATGACAGCTCCAATGAAATCACCCGGAATTACAATTTGTACAATTCTAGGGACATGAGGCTTCAGATCCTCTCTTGGCTCGCTTAGAGTCTTCATCATCTCTCCCATTATATGGAGACGACCCTGGCGCGCCTGCTCAAGTGCCTGCTCAAGAATTTCGTAAGAGAGCCCGTCAACCTTGATATCCATCTGGGTGGCAGTAATACCATCCTTAGTTCCGGTAACTTTAAAGTCCATGTCTCCAAGATGATCTTCGTCACCAAGTATATCTGAAAGAACAGCAAACTTTCCGCTCTTAGAATCTGATATCAGACCCATTGCAATACCTGATACCGGTTTTTTAATCTTTATACCGGCATCCATAAGAGCAAGGGTACCTGCACAAACAGTAGCCATTGAAGAGGATCCGTTTGATTCAAGGATATCTGAAACAACCCTTACTGCATAAGGATTTTCATCGCCTACCGGAACAACATACTTCAAAGCTCTAAGTGCAAGGTTACCATGACCTATCTCTCTCCTGCCGGTACCTCTGTATGGTTTTGCGTCACCTGTAGAGAACGGAGGGAAGTTATAGTGAAGTACAAACTGCTCAGAACCCTCAACAAGAACCTCGTCTACAGATTTCATATCAAGTCTTGTACCCAAAGTAACAGTGGTAAGAGACTGAGTCTCTCCCCTTGTAAATACAGCGGATCCGTGTGTTGCAGGAAGGTAGTCAACTTCACACCATATAGGTCTGATGTCTTTAGTTCCCCTGCCATCAAGTCTGACTCCTTCGTTAAGAATCATTTTTCTCATGGCCTCCTTTTCAACATCATGGTAATATCTGGTTATCATACCTTTTTTAGCTGCAGCATCCTCTTCAGAGAGAGTTGCAATAAATTCGGCTTTAAGAGCCTCAAAAGCATCTGTTCTCTCCTGCTTTGCACTTGGTGTGGTAGCTATTTTATAGCACTTATCATAGCAGAAATCCCAAACAGATTTGCGAAGCTCCTCATCTTGTGTTTCATGACAGTAAGCTCTTTTCAGCTCTTTTCCGGCCTCTTTCATCAGCTCCATCTGAGCCTGACACTGTATCTTTATCTCTTCGTGAGCAAATTTGATAGCCTCAAGCATATCCGCCTCTGCTACCTCCTTCATCTCACCCTCAACCATCATAATGTTGTCAATAGTTGCAGCAACCATTATATCGATATCTGCGGTTTTAAGTTCAGTAAAGGAGGGGTTAACCACAAATTTACCATCAATACGGGCAACTCTCACCTCTGAGATGGGCCCGTTAAACGGAATATCACTTACAGCAAGCGCTGCCGATGCTGCAAGTCCTGCAAGTGCGTCCGGCATAATCTCTTTTTCTGCCGATATAAGATTTACTGTTACAAATACCTCTGCGTGAAAATCGTCAGGGAAAAGAGGTCTCAGTGCTCGGTCAATAAGCCTGGACACTAATATTTCAGAGTCGTTAGGACGACCCTCTCTCTTTAAAAATCCTCCGGGGTATCTCCCTGCAGATGCGTACTTCTCTTTGTACTCAACAGACAAAGGCATGAAGTCAACATCCTCTTTTGCCTCTTTTGCGCAGGTGACAGTTGCAAGCAACATTGTCTTACCCATTTTTACTACAACTGAACCGTCTGCCTGTTTGGCCAGTTTACCGGTTTCAATTTCAATCTCTCTTCCATCACTCAACTTGATGGTTTTCTTAATAATATTCATATAAATTCTCTGCAGCCCGGCCCTCCCTGTAAGGGTCCATTATTACTTATGTACAGCTACGCTTGTTGCCCCGGGTTGCTTAAGGAGACAACAAGCATAAATTTTTTCCACCACAAATGTAATCAGATTATTTCACATGAGAAAGGGCTGCCCTGGTGGACAGCCCCTCTGATTTTTGCTCTATTTATTTTACTTACGAAGGTTAAGTGCCTTCACAATGCTTCTGTATCTCTCAATGTCAGTCGCCTTCAGATAGTCCAGAAGACGGCGTCTCTTACCAACCAGCTTAAGAAGTGATCTCTGTGTAGAGTAGTCCTTCTTGTTTTGTTTAAGGTGACCGGTAAGGTGAGCGATACGGTAGGAAAATAAAGCTACCTGACTCTCTGCTGAGCCGGTATCTGCATTAGACTTTCCGTATTGTCCGAAAATCTCTTGCTTTTTGTCCGATGTTAAATAGTTCGCCATTTTTAAGCAATTGATGTGTTTGTTTTCCCAAAATTGGGTTGCAAAGATAGACATATTTTTCCAAGGCGCAACTATTTTCCTAATTTTGTGGTTCAAACCATATAGAAATGATACCTTTTTCTGAAGCACTTAATATTGTAAAGCATAACACTATTAAACCGGGTTATGAAAATGTCCCCCTCTCTGCTGCGTCCGGGAGGTACCTTGCTGAGACTATTTATGCCGACAGAGATACTCCCCCTTTTAATAAATCGGCAGTTGACGGATTTGCCTGCAGGGGAGAGGATCTTGGAGAGAAACTGGAGATTGTGGAGACAATACCTGCCGGATACGAGCCATCTGTTAAGGTGGAAAAAGGCAAGTGTTCCAGGATAATGACCGGAGCAATGCTCCCGGAGGGGGCAGATACAGTTGTAATGGTTGAAGACTGCGTTGTTGAGGATAATTATATGCACTTCAGGGGAGGTAAAGGGAGGGATAATATTTGTATGCGGGGAGAGGATATGAGCAGTGGAAGCATAGCTATTCCGTCTGGTACTTTGATAAATGCAGCCCATATTGCCATCCTTGCATCAATGGGTATCTCATCTCCTCTTGTATGTAAAAAATTTAAAATTGGAGTACTCTCAACCGGAGACGAGATCATAGAGCCGGAGGCCACTCCATCAAGGGTTCAGATAAGAAACTCTAACGGATGGCAGCTTTATGCCCAGACTCTATCTGCAGGTGCAGATGCAGAATATCTTGGAATTGCCAGGGATGATAGAGAGGATGTAAAAACAATGATAACAGAGGGATTCAGGAATAATGATGTTCTGATAATTACCGGAGGTGTATCAATGGGAGATTTTGACTATGTACCTGATACTCTTGAATCTTTAGGATTCACTATTCTCTTTGACAAGGTAGCAGTTCAGCCGGGTAAGCCGAGTACATTTGCTGTGAAAAAAGATGAGTCCGGTGAAGTTTCAAAGGTTGTATTTGCTCTCCCCGGAAATCCTGTCTCCTGCTATCTGCAGTTCCTCCTTTTAGTAAAGGAGTGGATATGCTCCTCATCAGGAGGCTCATCAAGCGGCATCTGGACAAAAGTTCCAATAGCACATGATTATAAAAGGAAAAACACATCCCGACTCTCCTTTATACCCGGAAGAATATCTGCTGAAGGGGAGTTTGAAACTCTCTCCTACAACGGATCTGCTCATATCCTTGCTATGGGTGAGGCAACTGCTGCAGCCTCTGTGCCTGTAGGAAGAGGGGATATCAAAAAGGGTGAGTCTGTTACAATTTTTATCCTGGAGTGATGCAAAAAATATATATCCATCCGGAGTTTGGTGAGATTACAATAAGAAGAGCCAGACTCTCCGGAAGGGTGAAACTTGCAGTACACCCAATAAATGGCATATCGGTAACAATTCCCTGGCTGGTAAGCTATTCACGGGCAATTGCTTTTATTGATGAAAAGGCAGAGTGGATATCGGCAACTCTTCTGAAACAGAGCAGAAAAAGGGAGGAGGAGGCAATCAGGCTGGGCCCCGGAAAAGCTCTTAAACTTATCACCGGAGAGATACCATACGAGGGGTTTAAAAACTCGTCTGAGGAGGAGATTATTAAAGTAATCCGGAAAGAGGCAAAAAAATATCTTCCCGGAAGAGTAGAGATGCTTGCCGCCAGATTGGGTTTTAAACCTGGCAGGGTGACTGTAAGAAATAACAGAACAAACTGGGGTAGCTGTTCAAAATCGGGAAACATAAGCCTCAACATTCATCTGATGAGATTGTCTTCTGAGTTGGCTGATTTTGTGATAATTCATGAGCTGTGCCACCTTATTCACAGAAATCACGGGCCCGGATTTCACTCTCTGCTCAACTCTCTGAGCGAAGGGAGAGAGAAGGAACTGAACAGAATGCTCAGGAGGGAGAGGCCACAGATTCTTTTTATTTTGGAAAATCCTGAAATCACATAACATAAAAAAGGCTAACCAATTACATTTTGGTCAGCCTCAATATTGAAGTTTTGGTTAAGAAACGAGAACTACTTTGTAAGTCCGCTTATTCTGATAAACAGAGCGTCAACCCCTTTAAGAAGATCCTGGCTGATAGCCTTATAGTGTTTCTTTGGGCTTTCAATCTCTTTACTGTTTACCCTCTCAAAAAGTTCATTTCTCAGAACAACTGCATCATTAATAATTGAGACAGCCTCGTCTGTTTTCTCTTCAGGATTGATATACATGAATACCCAGCAGTCAGAGATAACCTCACTTACCAGAAAGTCTATATCCTTTTTAATTGTTCTTAAACTTGCCATATTTTTGTTAGAATTTTCGCAAAGGTAGCAAAATATTTGAATTTAGAGTTTTGATATGCCTATACCCGGCAGATCATTAAGAGTTATCTTACCATCAACAATAAGCATCCCTTTGTAAACATCATTTGAAATAAGAAGGTTACCATCCAGGTCTGCCCACTCTGTTTCCGGTGCAAGCTGGGCTGCTGCAGATATTGCACATGATGTCTCTGTCATGCAGCCAATCATCAGCCTCATATGGAGAGCCTTGGCAAGAGATATCATCTCCCTGGCCTCCCTCATTCCGGTACACTTCATTAGTTTGATGTTTACACCATGATAAGCACCCTTAAGCTTAGGAATATCAGTTAGCCTCTGGCAAGCTTCGTCTGCAATTACAGGAAGCGGGCTGTTCTCTGTTACCCATGCAGCCTCATCCAGAAGAAGCTTAGGCATAGGCTGCTCAATCATATTCACATTCCTCTCATTAAGCCAGTGGATCATATCAAGGGCATAGTGCTTATCCTTCCACCCCTGATTTGCATCTACACAAATGATTGTATCTGTAACCGACCTGATTGTATTTACCATCATCTTGTCTGTCTTCTCGTCTCTGCCCAGTTTTACTTTAATTACTTTGTAAGGCGAGGCTTCACGGGTCTTCTCCTTAACAACCTCTTCTGTATCAAGACCTACTGTAAATGAGGTATTTGGTGTTGTTTCAGGATTAAATCCCCAGATTTTCCACCAAGGCTGCCCCATTATCTTACCTACTATATCATGTAATGCTATGTCTACAGCAGCTTTAGCAGCAGTATTGTTAATTGCAATTGAATCAACATAAGCCATAATATCCTGTATCTGGAAAGGAGAATTAAATCTTGACAAATCTACTTTCTTAAGGAAATCGATAACTGAGTTCTGTGTCTCTCCAAGATACGGGGGCAAAGCAGCTTCACCGTAACCAACAATACCATCCCACTCTATCTCAGTCAATACGATAGGAGTTGTGGTTCTTGATGAATTTGCAATGGTAAAGACATGTCTCATCTGGGCATCATAAGGCCTGAATGTAAGAACCATCTTTTTACTGCCACCTTTTGAGGCAACCCTATGTCTTGTCTGAGCAATAAGTTCAAACGGGTTTATAAGAGCTGTGGCAGCTGTAAGCAGGCCTGCACTTTTAATGAAATTTCTTCTTGATGTAAGTGTCATTACTTTAATTGTTTGATGAGTTACTAGTTAGCCACATACCAGGCGTGTTTTGACACAGATATAATATCCGGGTCCTTGTCAATCATTGTAAGAATTCTTCTTGCCCTTACAAGTCTTGTAGATCCTTCATAATAATTTACGGCCTCCTTTAGTAATGAGTTAATTCTCACTGATGTTGCAGCGTGGATAAACTCACCATTTGCTATATATATACCAACATGAGTGATTCTCTCAGGCCTCTCCTCTGTTGCCTTTGAACCAAAAAAGAGAAGATCGCCTGCTTTAAGATTGCCAAAATCCTCTGTAAGCTCTACATCTTCCCCTGTTTTTGCCTGTTGAGAGGCATCTCTTTCAAGGATTACGCCATTAAGGAAATATACTGTTTTAGTAAAGCCGGAGCAGTCCATTGCCTTAACTGATGTCCCTCCCCACATATACGGAAAACCAACGAACTGCCTGGCAGTTGTAAGAATATTCTCCGGTGATGGATTCCGTGATGCCAGCCATTTTGAGAAATCTGCAGTATGTGCAGTAAGGACAAATGCCTCTCTGCCGTCAGGAAGCTGAACCTTTACATAAGGTCCTGCATTAGCAACAAACTTCACTATGTTTCCCATGATTCCGTCCGCTACCACATCTGAAGTCTCAGATGCACCCGCCCTGTAAAGAGTATAGTGTGTTGTAATTATTACCTTCTGAGCAGCCCTCCACTCATTAAATTCTGACTCGTTCATATAAGCAATACTTCCTGATGAGACCCATGCTATGTAACCCTCAGGTGTTACAGCTCTTGTCCAGCCTCCCCTCTTCTCAAGTATTTGCAAAGGGGCCCCCATGACGGTTTGTGTCGCCGATTCACTTGAGTAGCTGGGAGAGTATCTGAAATTGATTGCAGATTGGTTTGTTATACCGAAAATCTTGTCACCAAGTGCAGGATGAGGAAGCATTACCATACTGTCAAGAGCATCAATCCCTGCCTCAGAAAGTTTTGCAATAAGAGCATCCTTTGCAGCAGACTCAGTTGTGGAACCTCTCAGAATAACAGTATCTCCTTTTTCTGAAACTTCAAGTTTTGCTTCAAAAGTTTTAGCTCTCCTGTCCGGAGCGAACTCCTCTTTAACCTTATCGAAAATTCCGGAGAATGTGCCCTCAATCTTCTCTTTCTTAGACTCACTCGTACAGCCGAATACAAAGAAGGCTGCCGAAAAAATTAAAAATAGTTTTTTCATCTTATGGGGGTTTTAATTGATTATTTCGTGAATTTCACCGCTTTACTTTCATTATAGAGGCGATCCAGTGCAGAGATATAGTAATCGTATAATCCGCTCTCCTGAATCTTTAATTTTCTCTCACCTGTCAGTGCAATAATTGCCTTGCTGTTATTAAAATCAGGTGTAGCACCCTTTTCAAATTTATAAATCAGGTAATAATAGGCCCTTTCAGAATTGCACTCCTCCAGAGAAGCATTACCTGCAGGAAGCGGATCTCCACTCCACTCAAGATAGCTTGACCCCGATTGTGCAACAATTTTAGCCTCTGCAGGAGGTGCAGGAGGAGTTGTTTCAAAGCCTCTGAGAGATGGGATAACGGAAGGATTGGTATAGAGTCCTTCAAGTACAGAATTAATACCAACCACATTCTTTTTCATATCCTTTGCACTGAAATAGCAGACCCCCTGGTATTCCGGAATGCCCCTTAGCATCTCTGCCTGCTTTTTAATCTCCTCCGGAGATCTCCATGCCTCAATTTTTGCCGCAGGGTCCAGTCTGTATGTACCCAGTCCTCCATATACCGGAGTACCGGCTGAGTTATCTCTCCACCACTCAGCAAGTATTTTGAAATCGGCAGCAGGATAACCTATATTGAAATAGAGCTGTGGCAAAATATAATCAAGCCAGCCCTCCTCCATCCATTTAAGAATGTCTGCGTGCAGGTGGTCGTAGTTTGTATATCCAAAACTTCTGGTATCAGATCCTCTTGGATCCTCTGCCTTATTTCTCCAAACAGCGTAAGGGCTAATCCCAAACTTCACAAACGGCTTGACTGATTTTATAGTGTCTCTGAGCATTTTTACAACCAAATCCACATTCTCCCTTCTCCATGCCATTTTATCCTCTCTCTTATACCCTCTGTTGTGTATTGCAAAAGAGGATTCATCAGAGAAGTCATTGTTTGGATAGAAATAGTCATCGAAATGGATTCCGTCAAGGTCGTATCTTGTAACGAGATCTTTGATAACTTTTGTCAGAAACTCTCTGGTCTCCGGATAGGCTGGGTCAAAGTATAGTTTGTTCCCATGCTTTACAAAGAGGTGTGGCTTTTTTCTGTAAATATGATCAGGAGACATATCCTTGATATTATTTACATTCTGGCTCACTCTGTAAGGATTTAACCAGGTGTGCAACTCCATCCCTCTTTTATGAGCCTCTTCAATTGCAAATGCAAGAGGGTCGTAATAAGGGCTGGGAGCTCTCTTCTGATCACCTGTCAGATAAATAGACCATGGTTCAAGCTCTGATTTATAAAACGCATCTGCGGTTGGTCTAATCTGAAGAACAACAGCATTAAAATTCAATCTCTTATACAAATCGAGCATCTGAATTAACTCACTCTTCTGCTGATCAGTTGAGAGGTTTGGAGATGATGGCCAGTCAATGTTATTAACTGTGGCTATCCACACTGCTCTCCATTCACTTTTTCCCTCATGTTGAGCCTTTGCTTCAACAGAGTTTATTATTGAAATTGTTACAAATAATAAAACCGATAACAATTTGACAATCTGCTTTTTAAATAATATCATTATTATATGGGGTTAGTTAATCCTTACAAAGATATTATATTTGTGCAAAATATTAAGAAGAATGATAGTAGATTCACTTAAAGGATTTGAAAGATATACCTCCCTGCATCCGCTGTTTGACAAGGCATTCAAATATATAGGCAGAACAGACCTGCTCTCAATGGAGCCCGGTGAATATGAAATAGAGGGGCGTGATATCTATTGTAAAATTTGGGAGGGAGAGTGCAAAGACAACGAAATTCCAAAGCTTGAGGTTCACGATACATATATTGACATCCACATAGTCCTGAAAGGTACAGAGACCATAGGAACCAGAGACAGGAGCAGATGCCAGGGAGACAACATCCCATATGATCAAAAAAATGATGTAGCATTTCTTGAAGAGGAGCCGGAAAATTTTGTAAGTCTTGGAGAGAGTAATCTGGCTGTTATTTTTACTCATGATGCACATGCACCGCTCATAGGAAATGGCTTTCTTAAAAAAGCTGTCATCAAAATAAGAATGTAGGTGGAAAAAGTGATGCCACTATTCAGTGAGGGAAGAAGATATAACTCATTTGTGGGTTATTTCAGGGAGAGATACGGAACAAGATTACAAAAAATTGTTGTTGACGCAGGCTTCACATGCCCAAACAGGGACGGAAGTGCCGGGATGGGCGGATGCACATATTGTGATAATGATGCCTTCCATCCATCCTACTCAACACCTGACAAGCCGATAATACAGCAAATTGAGGAGGGTATAGCCTTTCACAAAAACAGATACAGAAGGGCTGCAGGATATCTTGCATATTTTCAGCCCTACTCTAATACATATGCACCTCTAGAGACACTGAAAAAGAGATATTACGAGGCTCTATCTCATCCTGAAGTTAGAGGAGTGGTGCTGGGAACCAGACCGGACTGCATTGACAGCGAAAAACTGGACTGGCTGGCAGAGCTGGCCAGAGAAAAAGTTGTTATTGTTGAGTATGGCGTTGAGTCAGTTTACGACACAACTCTAAAGCGTATAAACAGGGGTCACGACTACGCCACAACACTTCAAGCCATAGAGGAGACAGCTAAAAGAGGGATTGACCAGGGTGCCCATTTTATATTCGGGCTACCTGGTGAGTCTAAGGAGCAGATGATTGCAATGGCTGCCGAAATCAACAAAATGGCTGTAAATTCAGTTAAATTTCATCAGTTGCAGATTGTAAAAGGAACCTATATGGAGCAAGAATTCGCAGAGAGTCCTCAGGACTTTGTCCAATTTTCCCTTGAAGAGTATATTGATTTCTTTATAGATTTTCTTGAGCTGCTCAGACCTGATATTCACATAGAGAGATTTGCCGGAGAGGTTCCGCCCAAATTTGTCAACAATATGCCATGGGGAACAATCAGGTATACTGAGATTCACAGATTAATGGAGAAGAGGCTTAGCGAACGGGACACCTGGCAGTCCCGTCGCTACAACCCATAAAATATTAATCCTCAAGCATAGGTTTTGTGGAGATTTTCTCTCCTGTTGCCTCTATCATCCACCTCTGCGGAGCCACGCTGCCAATAGAGTATATTCTCATAACCTCTTTCGCCCACTCTTTTCCCTGGTAGAATTTTTCCAGCTGATACTCTATAATATGACCAAGCGGATAGTTTGCCAGATAGAGTGGCGTGTTTATCATATGAGAGTATATTCCTAGAAGCGGCAGATCCTCTCCCCCCAATACAGGCTTATAGTATTTGTTCCAAATATCCTTTGCTATTCTTACTACAGCATCTTTGAGCATCTTTGCGTCTGCATCAGGATTTGCGTACATCCACTTCCACACATTTATGTCAACAAGTGCAACTCCCATTATTTCATACGATCCCCAGAAGATATCAAGTTCGGTCATCTTAGCCTGCTCCGGATCTTTGTTTGAGTAGCCCAAAAGCTGTAAATCTCTTTTCTGGAATACAAATGCATTAGCCTCTGTAAAGGCAGTGTTTGGAACACCATTAAGCATATAGTAATCAACATCCCTCAGGCTTATTGTCTGCTCTACATTATGCCCCAGCTCGTGAACTGCAATATTGAACCCTTTATAGTCCATACCCCCTTTGGAAAGCCTTGTCCTCAGCCTTGCCATATCCTCTTTTGATGAGGCTCCCCAGGCATGTCCCGAGCCTCTGGCTGCCTCAACAACAATGGCCCCTCCAAGCTCATCGGCCTTATCTGAAGGGAATCCGAATCTCTTTAGCATGGCAGGTATTGCTTTATCAAATGCCTCTGCATCCGGGAAAAGTGCTCTGGTTTTTGCTGAAAGGGCCTCCTCTGAGATGGAACTTCTTGATTTAAATCCATCATACCAAATATCAAATGGCTCCAGAGGCCTTCCAAGCCTTTGGCTAATCATATCAGCAACTTTTGATACTTTAGGAGAGCTTATATATTCAGTAAACATCTGTTCAATATCATCAACTTTAATCTGCATTGCTCCGTCAAAAGCCCTGCTTATTGCATCCGGGTATGCAAAAGAATATTTATCAACCTTCTGCTGTGCACGGAACTGGTTAAGTAAAACCTGATATCTTCTCTCTCCCTCAGGCTCTGCATCAGCCTGTTTTCCATCAATAATAATACTGTTTGAATATGGCTTCCAGTCATAGCGAGTACTGTTTATCACATCTTTGGGAATTGTCTGCTCAACTATATGAAGCATTACCCTGAGTATCATCCTCTGCTTCTCCAGATTATCAGGAACATTTGCATAATTTGATTTAATCTCGTCTCTCAGATTCCAGTGGCTGAGCAGGACCATATCCTCCGGAAAAAGCTTTCTGCCATCTTCAGTAACCAAATGCCCCATCATGATATTATAGCCTGCAATATAACTCTCGGCCTCAGCCTCAGCATCGGCAACCATCTGTTTAACAGCAGCAGGCGGGTCAGGTGTGAAGACATCACCCATTCTTGCATATGCCCACTCAAGCCTGCTCCAGTTTTCACCCATCTCCTCTTTCTCGTTTAGGGTGAAGAACGGAAAATTAAGTATTGTTATAAATGCTATTCTATTGTTGTACAAATCTTCTGAAAGGTGACTTGACGGGTCGTAAGCTCCAAAAATATAATCCGGAGTAGTTAGTGTATCACCGTCAAGATGCATTGGCTTTTTTAACTCAACGCTCATTTTGTTGTAACCTCCCCATATTGCCTCAAATGCTACAGAAAGTTTGTTAAACAACTCCTTCCGCTTCTCCGGTGTTGCTGCATAACCGGAAACACAAAACTCTGCAAACTCTTCCGGCGTCCCAAACTTTGATCTCCACTGCTGCGCAACCTGAGTTACACCGGCTCTGAGTAAAGCTGTATCAGATATCGCAGGGTTGTCACTTAAGATTCTGGTAATAACGCTCTCAGTAACGTCAGGTTGAATATTGGAACTCTCCATAATATCACTTTTCTCTTTGATGTTTGTGCATGATGCCGCCAAAGCAGCGACCAACGCAATAAATAGTGCAAATCTGTTTTTCATAACCGTTTAGTTTGACCCCTAATATAACCATTTTTTATTTATCTTTGCCGATTATAACAACATCAGCCATGCAATCACTATCAAACAGATTCATCCCTGAAGGGCTTACCTTTGACGACGTTCTCCTTATTCCTGCACGCAGTGAAGTTTTACCCAGAGAGGTAGACCTCTCTACTATGTTCTCAAGGAACATTAAAATCAGTGCTCCGGTGGTCTCTGCTGCAATGGATACCGTTACAGAGGCGGCTCTTGCAATTGAGATAGCCCGTGAGGGGGGAATTGGTGTTATTCACAAGAATATGCCCATAGAGGCTCAGATGGAGCATGTAAGGAAGGTGAAGAGGGCAGAGAACGGAATGATATATGACCCCATCACAATTCTAAAGGACTCTACTGTTGGGGGAGCAATCCAGATAATGAAGGAGAATGGAATTGGCGGAATTCCTGTTGTAGATGAAAATCATAAACTTATAGGTATTGTTACTAACAGAGACCTGAGGTTTATTGATAACATGAAGACTCCCATTGAGGAAATAATGACCAAAGAGAATCTTATTACAGCACCAAAAGGGACAGATCTTCAGCAGGCATCTGCAATTCTGAAAAGATATAAAATAGAGAAATTGCCTGTAGTTGATAATAACGGCAAATTAATAGGTCTGCTTACTTACAAGGATATAACTAAGATTAAAGATAATCCCCAGGCCAGCAAAGATGAAAAGGGGCGCCTCCTGGTGGCTGCAGCTGTTGGCGTTGGTTCAGACACACTGCTTAAAATTGAAAAGCTGGTTTCAGTGGGTACCGATGCAGTTGTGATAGACACAGCTCACGGACACTCGGTAAATGTTCTTAAAACAATTAAAAGTGCCAAGGATGCCTTTCCGGGACTTGAAATAATAGCAGGGAATATTGCTACGGCAGAGGCAGCCAAAGCACTCGCAGAGTGTGGTGTAGACGGAGTTAAGGTTGGTATTGGCCCCGGTTCAATTTGTACAACAAGAGTTGTGGCAGGAGTGGGTGTTCCTCAGCTTACAGCAATTATGCTGGCTGCAGAGGCACTAAAGGGCACAGGCATTCCGATTATTGCAGATGGTGGAATCAGGTATTCAGGAGATATTGTAAAGGCACTGGCAGCCGGAGCCTCCACAATTATGGCAGGGTCTTTGTTTGCAGGAGTAGATGAGTCTCCGGGTGAGACAATTATTTTAAACGGAAGGAAGTTTAAAGCATACAGAGGGATGGGATCACTTGAAGCTATGCAGCAGGGTTCAAAAGACAGATATTTCCAGGATATGGAGGATGATATTAAGAAACTTGTTCCTGAAGGTATTGTTGCTCAGGTTCCTTACAAAGGCACCCTGAGTGAAGTTATTTACCAGATGCTTGGGGGGCTGAGAGCCGGAATGGGTTATTGCGGAGCCAGAAATCTCCAGGAACTTACTAAGGCAAGCTTCATAAGGGTAACCGCTGCAGGTGTAATTGAAAATCACCCTCACGATGTAACCATCACACGAGAGTCTCCAAACTACAGCAGGTAATTAAATTTAAAAATGAGGAGAATTTTAGTTTTTATTCTTACGGCAATTTTGGCAATATCATGCAAATATCTTGAGCTTAATTCAGGAGATACTGTTGTTGCAGAGGTTAACGGGAAAAAACTATATGAATCAGAGGTACGCTCGCTTGTCCCTGCAGGAACTCCCGCGGCAGACAGTCTTGAAATGCTTAAACAGTATGTTAACAGATGGGCTCTTAAGCACCTCCTGTTAAAGAAGGCTGAAGATGAACTCTCAAAGGAGGAGATTGATGTTGAACAGGAGATTGAGGACTACAGATCATCTCTTCTCATGTACAGATTTGAGAAGAATTTTATAGATCAAAGGCTGGATACACTTATTACAGAACAAGAGTGCAGAGACTATTACGAAAAAAACTCTCTCCATTTTACCTTAACTACCCCTGCTGTAAAGGCAAGATTTGCTAAAATTTCAAACAGCTCACCCAATCTTGAGAATCTTAGAAAGGGTTACAAAGCACAGTCCATAGAGGATATTGAGGAGTTCGAGCGGATTTGCTACAGCTCTGCCGAGAAATATGGCAACTTTAACAACCAGTGGATTGACCTCTCCATGGTGGCAAGAGAAGTCCCTTATGACACTCAAATGCTTGAAAAAGAGATCAAAGCCGGTAATTCTACTGAAATTAAGGACTCATTATATACATATCTTATCTATTACAGCGATAAAATATTCCAGGGAGAGGTTGCACCATTTGAGTACTACCTTCCTGAAATAAAAGAGATAATCCTGAGTAAAAGAAAACAACAGCTTGTTTCTGACCTTGAAAAGAATCTTATTAGGGAGGCAATAGACAAGAATCATCTTAAAACAAATTTTAACAACCAAGGAAAATGAGAAAAGCAATTAATGCTATACTGATATTTGCTTTCATGGCAATCTCGGCAAACAGCTATTCACAAAAATACAATAACGGACTGGTTGACAAGACAGTTGCAATAATCGGCAACGATATGATACAGCTATCCACTATTGAGGCCGAGGTACAAATGATGATGGTTCAGGGAATTACATCTGACCATAACATCAGATGCGAAATCCTTGAAGATTTGCTGAAAAACAAGCTTCTTCTTACTCAGGCCAGACTGGACAGTATCATTGTAAGTCCTGAAAATGTTGAAGCAGAGCTTGGCAACAGAATACAACAAGTACTGACTCAGCTTGGAGGTGAAAAAGCCCTGGAAGAGTATTTCAAAAAGCCACTATTCAAACTCAGACAAGAGTGGAGAGAGGCTATCCATGAGCAGTTGCTTACACAAGAGATGCAGAGGAAGGTGGCACAAGGTGCTCCAGAACTCACTCCATCTGATGTTCAGGCATTTTATGACAGAACTCCAAAAGACTCACTTCCAATAATTTCAACCCAGTACCAGATAAAACAGATTGTTCTCTATCCAAACAAAGAGGCTGCTGTAATGGCTGTAAAAGAGAGACTGCTGGAATTTCGTGAAAGAGTAATGAAGGGGGAGAAATTCTCAAATCTTGCAACTATATATTCCCAGGATCCGGGAAGTGCCATAAAGGGAGGAGAGCTTAGAATGGCCTCCAAACAGCTTTACTGGCCGGCTTTTTCAGATGCTGCAATGGCACTTAAACCAGGCCAGGTATCACAAATTGTTGAGACTCCGGATGGTTTTCACCTTATTCAGCTTATTGAAAGAGAGGGCGATATGTTCAATGCAAGACACATCCTTCTTAAGCCGCTTTATACCACAGATGACAGAACAAAAGCTTTTGCAAAACTTGACAGTATTAAGACAAAAATTATTGCTGACAGTATAAATTTTGAAACAGCTGCTCTCAGATTCTCTCAGGACCCTAAGACATATATAAACGGCGGTCTGATGGCAGAAGAGATGTCAGGATCGGCACTTTTTGAGAAAGACCTCCTTAAACCTGAAGACTATGCAGTAATTAAGGATATGAAAGTAGGCGAAATTTCAGATCCTTTTGAATCTACAGATAACGAAGGCAGGAGCGGAAATACAGTTTACAAGATTATTAAGCTTGAGAAGATAGTCCCATCTCACATTGCATCATTTAAGGATGATTTTAACATTCTTCTCAGCGAGGCAAAGAATCAGGCAGCATCAAAAGAGATAGAGGATTTTATCAAAAAGAGACAAGAGAGTACTTTTATAAGAATTGACTCTATGTTTACCGGTTGTCCGTTTAAAAGAGAGGGCTGGATAAAATAATGTTTTTTAATTTACTGGCTGTAGCTGCAACTGCTCTTATTGTGCAGACGACACCGGCGGATACAACATCGGCCGGAAGGAAACTGGTCAGACTAATCAGCGCCGAGTCGGCTCAGCTAATTGTAAGAGATAGCGTCACATACAGAAAAGTAACCGGTCCCGCTCAGTTTCTACACAATGACACATACATATTATGCGATTCTGCAATCTGGAATGTTGAGCAGAATGTTGTTGATGCAATGGGTAATGTTCAGGTTATTCAAAATGAGACTATTCTTTACAGTGACAAAATCAACTATTTGGCAGACAGCTCTCTTGCAAAGGTAAGAGGCAATCTGGTTCAGCTTGTTGATAAAGAGAACAACAGACTTAGGACACATTTTCTTGACTTTCACACTAAGGATAGTATTGCTGTTTTCTTTCAGGGGGGCAGTATGATGAATAGGGATGGAGGAGTTATTGAGAGTCTTGAGGGGATATATGAATCCAAAATCAAGAAATTCCGATTTCTCAAAAATGTTGAGATGAAGTCAGATTCAACTTTACTTAAAGCCGACTCTCTGGCATATTTTTCAGAGCTTAACAAGGCTCTGTTTCTGGGTCTCACACATGTCTGGCAAGACACTGTATACCTCAGGGCAAACAGCGGATGGTATGAGAGAGATACGGAAAAGTATCTTTTTTCTGACAAGGCATATGTACTAACGAAGAAACAAGAGGTTTGGGCTGATCAGATTTTCTATGACAAAAAAACAGGCAAGGCAGATCTGGTAAAGGAGATACAGATTGTAGACACTTCCCAGAAGGTAATTTTCTTTGCAGATAAAGGGAACTATATAAAGGAGCCACTACAGGCTACTCTGTACGAAAAACCCTCCATGGCCTACTACTCTCTTAGCGAAGAGCAGTCAGATACTCTGTTCCTCTCGGCTGACACTCTTAAATACTATACAAGAGCCCTTGGAGATCTTGACTCCTCATTTGTAGCAGATGCTAAAGAGAGATATAAGTTATCTAAAAAAGATCCTCTCCAGACTTTAATTAACAATGTAAAAAAGGAGGGTGAAGGCGATAAAGGCATCAAACCTCCTCAGCTTGCTCCTCCGCCACCCCGGAACACTCCGGTTACAAGCACACCCATAAAAGACAGTCTGTTAGCGCCTAAAGACTCTCTGCTTGTTGTAAAAGACTCCCTGCTGGTTTTAAACGATAGCATTGCAATATCCTCACCACCTCAAAAAGACACTACCACTATCAGGTTTACGCTCGCATACAATAATGTAAAAATTTTCAGAGGTGTGATGCAGGCAAAATCCGACTCTCTTACTTTCAATTCAATTGACTCAATTGCCAGATTATACACACTGCCTGTTATGTGGAATGAGGGTAGTCAGTTTACTGCAGACAGCATACAGTTTGTTCTCTCGGGGAACAAATTATCTAAAGCAGAGCTTATGTCTAATGCATACTATATCTCAAGGGAGGATTCGCTGTACTATAATCAGATAAAGAGTACAGATATGATAGGTTTTTTCAGGGACAATAAACTAACACGCTTTGACGCGCTTGGAGGCGCCTCTTTGCTCTTTTTCCTGGCTGAAGATAGTGTTACTACAATGATGAATGAAAAAGAGTGCAAATTTCTTAGTGCAACAATTGATAGCGCAAAACTCTCAAAAGTCAAATATTTTGATGGTATTAAAAGTGATATTTTTCCGATAGTATCAATTGAACAGGGTAAAGACAGACTAAAAGGATTTACATGGAGAGAGAGTGAAAAGCCTCTCACCAGATTTGATGTTTGTAACAGGAAATTAAGGCCTTCTGAAGGAGAAGCTGCCCTTTCTGTTGAGAAGCCACTTTTTCCCAATACCCGGAGATTCTTTCCTAAAGCAAAACAGGCCGGAAAAACCGACCTGTCTAAGAATAAATCATCTGAGGATAAAAAGGTCCTACCAGATATTCAAAGGTAGACCATGCATCTTCTTTCTTGCCTGCTCTTTAACCTCATCAATAACCTGTGTGTTTTCGTGGTTTGACAGAACTTTATCAACCAGCTCAACAATAAAAGGCATATCTTTTTCTACCAGACCCCTTGATGTAATTGCAGGAGTTCCTACTCTTATCCCTGAAGTCTGGAATGGAGAGCGACTGTCAAATGGAACCATATTCTTATTAACAGTAATATCTGCAGTTACCAGAACCTTCTCTGCAACCTTACCTGTCAGATCAGGGAATTTGCTTCTAAGGTCAATTAACATAAGATGGTTGTCGGTTCCTCCGGAGACTACTTTATACCCTTTATCAATAAAGGCGGCTGCCATCGCAGCAGCATTTTTCTTTACCTGAAGCTGATAGTTTTTGAATTCCGGCTGCAGGGCTTCAAAGAAAGAGACAGCCTTTGCAGCTATACAATGCTCAAGCGGACCTCCCTGAATGCCAGGGAATACACTTGAATTCAGTACAGCTGACATCATTTTAGTCTCCCCTTTAGGAGTCTTTATCCCAAACGGGTTCTCAAAATCTTTGCCAATCAGAATAATTCCACCTCTTGGACCTCTTAGAGTCTTATGAGTTGTAGATGTAACTATATGAGCATATTTTACCGGATTTTCAAGCAGACCTGCTGCTATAAGACCTGCAGGATGAGCCATATCTACCATAAATATTGCACCAATCTTGTCAGCAATTGCTCTCATTCTGGCCCAGTCCCACTCTCTTGAATAGGCAGAGGCACCACCCACAATTAGTTTTGGCTTAAACTCCAGGGCCTTCCTCTCCATATCATCGTAGTCAACCATTCCTGTCTCTTCGCTTAGCTGATAGGCAATGGCGTTATACCACATTCCTGACATATTCACGGGAGATCCGTGAGTAAGGTGACCTCCGTGAGCAAGATCCAATCCCATAAATGTGTCACCCGGCTTCAGACATGCCATAAAAACAGCCATATTCGCCTGGGCACCTGAGTGCGGCTGCACATTAGCGTACTCAGCACCAAAGAGTTGACACAATCTATCAATTGCAAGTTGTTCAACTTGGTCAACAACCTCACATCCACCATAATATCTAGCACCGGGATAACCCTCCGCATATTTATTTGTAAGAACAGAGCCCAAAGCAGAAAGAACTTGTGGAGTTACAAAATTCTCAGAAGCAATCAGCTCAATACCGTGCAACTGACGATTCTCCTCTTTCTTTATCAATTCGGAAATTTGAAGATCTTGTTTCATTTTGTTATAATTTGCTTATAAAATGCCATTGAAATAGTCTTCAAAGTTACAAAAAAAATCCTCTTAAATACTTTTTATTTACTTTTTTAGGGTAATTACAACTACTCCATACTTACCCTTTTCGCCATAAATCCTGGTAGCAGCATCTCCTTTCAATACATTAACTGACGAGATAGTTTTAGGATCTACTTTATCAAGTTTATCTTTTTCCATGGCAATTCCATCTACCACATACAATGGCATTGAATCTGAATCAGACATTTTAACAACAACCTTCTCAACAATTTTCACATCCTCTTCTCCCCTCTTTTCTGAGTATTTAGTTGTAATTACAATAACTCCATCTTTATCCTTGGCTTTTTCTCCATACTCCTCCAAAGCCTTCTCTCCCTTATAAACTCTCACCTCTTTCAAATCTTTATGGTCTATCTCCTTAATAACTTTGGCATCTTTTTCAATTCCGTCAACAAACACAATAACATTTTCTTTGTTTGAGACAGAATCTCTGTTGTAAACAAATACTTTTATATTTTTCTTCCCTTTCAATGTATCAACCTCGTCAATATTAACTTTCTCATTTACCTTATTGACAACAATGGTTGTAGTTTTGGTTCTTGCTGTATCTTTTTGAATAAAATCAGTAACTTTGAGTTCATATACAGGAGCAAGAACATCAGATACCTCTTCAGTTGCAAATGCAACCACAGCAAACATAGACAATGGCAGCAGGAACAAAGCCTTCAGAGCTGCACTCTTTTGAGATTTTTTCTTTGAAATCATGGTAATTCTGTTTTTAAGTTTACTTTGATTGAAGCTGTTGGCCATAGTGTAGAGCCTGTCGCCAACAGCTTTTTTAATTAATAATAATTGATATTTTTTTGCATCGATGCCATTATTAATGACCGCTTCGTCGGCCTGATACTCGTGAATATTCTGAAGCTCCCTTTTTAGCAAATAAGCCACCGGATTGAACCAGTAGATAATCTTTACAATCTCTGCTACAATAAGATCTATTGAATGACGGTTATAAATATGAGCCTGTTCGTGTAAAATTATCTCATCTCCGCTCTCCGTAAAATCCTTTCTTGAAATCACAATATATTTCATCCAGGAAAAGGGAGCCCTGTTTTTATTATGAATAATTAATGTAACTCCCCCCTCCAGTGATTTCCGCTGAGCCTCTCTCTCTTTGAGCATATTAATCATTTTAATGAGAGATGTCATAGTTCTTGTAAATGCGATAGCTACTCCAAAAATGTAGATTACAAAAATCCAGACTAGAAAAGAGTTTGTGTTTGACTGGAACTCTTCCCCGGATTCAGAATTTGTCATTTCCAGCAGTGCTCCTATATTTAATGCAATTCCTGAATATGGAGTATCCTTTTCAATAGAGATGTTTACCAATGGCAAAAGAAGAGCTAGAAGCAACATCACAACAATTACAACTCTGTTGAATCTGTAAAAAGTCTCTCTGCTAAGGGCAGCAGTAAAATAAAGGTAGAACAGAGCCAGACAAAGAGAGGATTTAAGTATATAAACAAATATATCTCCCATAAGCTATTTATCTGTTTTGGATTTTTCTACTTTTTCAATAAGCCTCTTAAGCTCTTCCAGGGATACCTCCTCCTCTTCAATAAGAGATGAAACAACTCCAAGGTAAGAGTCTTTAAAATATTTTGTAACAACCCTGCTCAGAGCCCCTCTTTTATACTCTTCTCTTGAAATTGCTGCATAGTATTGATATGTACTTCCAAATGATCTATGAGAGATAAAACCCTTCTCCTCCAATCCTCTAACTATGGTGGAAAGAGTGTTAAAATGTGGCTTAGGCTCTGTATACAACTCAAGAAGCTCCCTGACAAACAACTCTCCCCGCTCCCAAAAATGGTTCATTATCTCCTCCTCTTTTGCAGTTAGTCTTTCTGCAATCATTTTACCTTTTGCTGTTTTCATAATACTCTCCATTTAAAAACCACACAAATATAACTATACTTTTTAGTTATACAACTATTTTTGCTAGTTATACAACTAGTATTTGCAGTTATTTCATCAAAAATAAAAAAACACACTGGCAAGATCAGATATGTATAATAAAAAAGGCGACCCCGCGGCCGCCCAATCATGGAGCGCAATCTAAACCTTAATTTATTAATTATACGAGAAAGTTATTACATAACTTCCGCTGTACTGCCCTACCGGGTTGTCTGCTAT
>WARP01000643.1_pt1 | contig 41403 bp, 35 predicted proteins | sample 4769151 | NCBI WGS metagenome assembly WARP01 (sample SAMN08893023, study PRJNA449175) | gut metagenome | isolation source: rumen sample fed with dry roughage | host: cow | place: India: Nagpur | collected 2016
GGTGAAGGCGTCAAAGAACTTGGCGGATTGGCTGTGATCGGTTCAGAACGTCATGAATCAAGACGTATCGACAATCAGTTAAGAGGCCGTAGCGGTCGACAAGGTGACCCTGGGTATTCAAGATTTTATTTATCGGCTGAGGATGAATTGCTCCAACGATTTGGTGGCGAAACATTTAAAAACCGTATTCAAATGATTTCAAATTTAAATAAAGATAAAGACACGAATCAAGTTCAGCCACTTGAATCCAAAATGTTCTCAAAATTTGTTAGTAGTGCTCAAAAACGGATTGAAGGTCAAAACTACGATTCCCGTAAATCCGTATTAAAATACGATGACGTACTAAGAAAACAAAGAGAAGTTATGTATCAAGAAAGAACCTTTGTGATTACCTCGGAAGACATCGAGCCGTTTGTGCTTAAAGCAATTGAAAATCATATTGAAGAAGCACTAATGCCATTTATTAAAAATGTCGGTAAAGGCAAATTCGAAATCAACGATCAAGGTATCTTAAATCACTTTAATGGCAATCTATTCCAACCAGGAACGATTGATATTGATAAACTTGAAAGTTTAGACGAAAAAACCATTCCGAAATACTTAAATGAATTAGCACAAAATGAAATTAAATTTAAAAAAGAATCTTTTCCTGAGGAAGTATTTAAAGAGTTCTTGAAAGTAATCTCGTTGCGTGTCATTGATACATACTGGACAAGACACATCGATCAAATGAGTGAACTAAGACAAGCGGTTTCTCTACAATCGTATGGTCAAGGTAACCCACTTCAAACTTATCAACAAGAGGGTTTCCATAAATTTAATGAAATGAAATCTAATATTTCAAGAGACATTGCAAAATACGTCTTACTTGCACAAATACGAGTGAATAACGAACGCGAAGCGGTTGTTAAAAACACCAGTACCAATGAGGGTGGCGAACTTAGAAATAAGAAGCCTAAAGTCAGACAAAATCGTCAACAACGCAACATGCCAAACTGGAAAAGAAGATAACGAAAATGAAAAGGCCTTAGTTTTAAATAACTAAGCCTTTTTTAAATGTTTACAAAAAGTCGACGTTAAAGAAGAAATTTACACATAAATATGGTAAAATAGTTGTGAATAAATTATGGAGTGAAAGATTAAAAGAGGTGTCTTATGGAACGTTATGAATTGAATAAATACCTTGCCAATTTTAAAATCCGAATTGAGGATTTAGGTAAGGCTTTAAATATTGAAGAATTAAAAAAAGAACATGAAGAAAATCAAAAAATCATGCTAAATGAGCATTTTTGGGACGACGTCAAAGAGGCGCAACGATTAATTGGGATTGCAAACGATCAAAAAGATAAAATTGATACGTATGAATCGGTATTAAGTCACTATGAAACATTAGATGAGTTGGCTGAATTAACCGATGAAGGCAGTGAAGATTATGAGATGCTAACAAAAGAAGTCACCGGTTTAGATAAAGAAATCAAACAGTTCGAACTCTTAATCCTTTTAAATGGGCCATACGATGATTTTACAGCAATCATTGAATTACACCCAGGGGCTGGTGGAACTGAATCACAAGATTGGTGCGAAATGCTTTTTCGTATGTATCAACGCTACGCCACCAGAAAGAACTTTAAGTTTGAAGTACTCGATTATTTGGCTGGCGAAGAAGCGGGCATCAAAAGTGTCACCGCACGAATTAAAGGTAGATACGCGTATGGTTATTTAAAGAGTGAGCATGGGGTTCATCGATTGGTCCGTATTTCACCATTTGACTCAAACGCCAGAAGACATACGTCTTTTGTTTCGGTCGAGGTGATACCAGAAATTGATAAAGAAATTGAACTGGATATTAAGGACGAAGACTTAAAAATCGATGTTTATCGCAGTAGTGGTGCAGGCGGACAATCCGTTAACACAACGGATTCAGCGGTTCGTATCACACACTTACCGACCAATACCGTCGTGACTTGTCAAAATGAACGTAGCCAAATTAAAAACAGAGAAACCGCGATGCAGTTATTAAAGTCAAAATTAGCAGCACTTGAAATTCAAAAACAAATGAATTTATTAAATGACATCAAAGGGGAACAAAAAGACATTGCTTGGGGTTCACAAATCAGAAGCTATGTATTTCACCCCTACCAAATGGTTAAAGATCATCGGACACTAGCCGAAAGTTCACAAACGTCCTTAGTGATGGATGGGGACATTGATCTATTTATTAATGCGTATCTAAAGATGGGAGACTAACATGCGACGTAACTTAGTAATTGAATATTTTCAAATCACACTTGGTGTTATTTTAATGACGCTTGGTTTTTATTATTTCCTACTACCGATGAATTTAGTCATTGGTGGTGTGATGGGCTTGGCAGTAATTTTTCAGAAATTCATAAACCCATCTTATTTTATGTACATTGTCAATATAGGACTTTTGGTTTTTGGTTTATGGTTACTTGGAAAATCTTTTTTTGTCAAAACCATTTTTGGAACGATTGCCTCACCAACCATCGTTTTAATCTTAGATTTACTTGGTGCCGATCAATTCTTTATCATCAATCAATTTTCGGATTCAAAGATGTTATTAGCATCCATTTCAGGCTCTATTTTGGTTGGGTTTGGTTTAGGGATTGTCTTTCGAAATAACGCGACGACCGGTGGGATTGATGTCTTACAAACGATTTTACATAAAAAGTTTCATTACCCCTACAATGTTGTATTTTATGCAACCGATGGGGCAGTAATTTTACTCGGTTTATTGTATTTTCAAAACGCAGAGAACTTTATTTATGGACTGGCAGCCATCTTCATTACAAGCTATGTCATTAGTAACGTTTCGATTAAAGGTAGAGCCGGACAAACCATGTTTATTATAACGAAAAATCCGGAGTTAATTAGAGATACGATTTACGAACATATCGACCGAGGCGTAACGATTATTGATGCCCAAGGTGGTTATTCTAAAGAAGCTAAGAAAATGTTGGTATGCACAATGAGTCAACGCGAGCTAAATATGATGAGGGAACTCATTGAAATCGTTGATCAAGACGCATTTACATTTATGACTCAAACGAAAGAGGCGGTTGGTCGTGGGTTTTCTAAAGATTAAAAGAGTAATTGGATTGATTTTGACCAGTGCAATATTGGTTTTTTTAAGTGGGTGTCAACTATCCACTTTTTTTGTTGATAAACAAGTTAAGGAAGTTTATGAACTACTTGACGCGTTTTACTATAAACCTTTGAATTTTAAACTAAAGGATGTTTCAGATTTGGAAGATCTATTTAGCAGGTTAGACGAACCTTATACGTACATATATGAGGCTAACACACGAACAATCGAAAAAGAAGAAGCCTACGATGGTCTAGGAATAACCATTTCAGATACCAAGGAAGGCCTATTCGTAAGTTCACTAAATCTTGAAGCTGACTTTGAGGAAAAAATCTATGTTTATGATGTGATTACTAAAGTCAATGGTCAAGCGCTAGAAGGTCTTAGTTTTACGGAAAAACAAGCGGTTTTAACTGGAAAATTAGGGGATCAATTCGACCTTGAGATACTTCGTGGTACTGAGCGCATAAACATTACGTTAATGATTAAAGAAATACCGATGAAGAGCACAACGTATCGTTACGATGAGAAATCTAAAATTGGCTACATTGACATTAACCGTTTTTCTAATTTGACGGCCACACAATTTGCAGAGGCACTTCAAAGCATGGAATCGTTAGGCTTAGAGGGGTTAATCATTGATGTGAGAGATAATGGCGGTGGGTATTTGGTTTCAGTGGTTCAAATCATCCAACTTTTCTTAACTGGCAATGAACCATTTTTATACATGGTGCGTGCTTATGATAACCGGATTACCGAATATAAACCGTATCAAGCAAACACCTTAAAAGATTACCCAGTCTCTCTTTTGATCAATGAAAACTCGGCAAGTGCATCTGAGGTTTTAGCTCAAGCACTCAATATCGGCATTGATGCACCATTGATTGGGAATACCACTTATGGCAAAGACGTTTATCAAGTCAGTTATCGATTAAACACATTTACTAACGAAACGTACTTAAATATGACGCAAGGTTACTGGTTAACCAAAAACAATGAAAGCGTCAGTGGTGGCATCAAACCGACGATTGAATATACGAAAGATGACCTTGTCAGTCTTGGGTTTCCTTCGTACCTAGAAACATTTAAGAAAGAAGATAGCTCAGATAATCTCATCGTTTATCAACATTTACTAAATGAATACGATAACACATTAGAAGATATTAACCATTTTTCGACATTTGATGAGTTAACTTATGATAAACTAAAGGTATACCAAGAAGCAAACGGTCTTAGCGCAACAGGTGAACTCGATTTATTGACGATGTTTTCATTAATTGATCTATATCATCAATATCGTAAAGATCCTGCAAAAGACGAGTTGCTCAATTTAGCTTATTTAGAGATGGGGCGTCTAAATGCAAATTAAATCGATTAAAAAGAAGAAAAACACATACCTTGTTTTAATTGATGAGACTTCATATGAGATAGAAGAATCCGTTCTTTTGGATTTTCGATTAAAGAAAATGATGATTTTAGATGAAAAGATGTTAGATGAAATCATGAAAAAAAACCATAAAGCATTTCTAATCAGGAAAGGGATTGCTTATGTAGCAAAAAACCGCTCCATTAGAGATTTTAAAAAATACTTACGTACACTGACTAACGATGAAAACCTAGTAACCGAAATTACCCTTGATTTCAAAGGTAAGAATTACTTAAACGATTATATCTATGCTGAGAGTTACCTTAGAATCAATCAATCCAAATATGGTAAACACAAGCTACAACAAGGTCTGATTGAAAAAGGCATCACAAAAGAACTGATTGACCAAATGCTACAGTCGTTAACAGAAGACACATTAGAAGAACAACTTAAAAAAGACGCACAAACCATCAAAAAAGAAACGTATTTAAAAGCAAAACAAACCTTATTAAGACGCTATTTACAAAAAGGGTATGATGAAGTCCGGATATTAAGTTATATTGAAACATACTTGGATCAAAGTCGTTTTGATGAAACAGTATCGATTGAAAAATATTATAAGCAAGCATTAACAAAATATCAAAAACGGTTTGATGGTCATGAACTCAACCAAAAGATTTACCTCTACTTAAGGCAAAAAGGATATCATCCGATGCATATAAAAGACATTTTAGAGAAAAGAGAGTGGTAATATGTTTAAGTATTCAAGTGAAGACGCGTATTTTTTTTCACAGGGAAAGTTGATTGATGCAAAACGTATTTTTGGATCATTTTTAATCAAGAATACCGAAGGCATTGTAACGGGCACCCGATTTACGGTTTATGCACCAAACGCAACAAAAGTCTCAGTCGTGGGTCAATTCAACAATTGGAGCGAAACCGCACATGAGTTATCAAAAATTGATTCATCCGGCGTATTTTCAATCGAAATCCCATGGAATTTAGAATGGGCAACCTATAAATACGTGTTATTTACACCGTCTGGCAAGTTATATAAAGCAGACCCATACGCTAATTTTGCGGAAGAAAGACCAAATACAGCCTCAAAAGTCTATGACATTGAAGGCTATCACTGGAACGATCAAGACTGGTTATATCATAAAACAACGGTTTACGATAAACCTTTAGCAATCTATGAATTACACTTAGGGTCTTGGCGAAAAAAATATGGTCAATTCTATAAATACAACGAAATTGTGGAGCAATTAATCAAGCACATAAAAGAACAAAACTTCACTCACGTTGAACTGATGCCCATCTATGAGCATCCCCTAGATGATTCTTGGGGGTATCAAGGCACGGGGTACTACGCAGCTAGCTCTCGTTATGGTGTACCTAAAGACTTAATGTATCTGATTGATCGTCTACACCAAGCATCGATTGGTGTGATTATTGACTGGGTACCTGGGCATATTTGTAAAGACGCACACGGACTCTATTATTTTGATGGCACGCCACTTTATGAGTACGAAGATGAGTTTAAAAGAGAAAATGTGGTTTGGGGCACGGCGAATCTGGACTTATCCAAAGGACACACCAGAAGTTTCTTATTGTCAAATGCTTGTTTTTGGATGGACTATTTTCACGTGGATGGCTTTCGAGTAGATGCGGTCTCTAATTTGGTGTACTTCTTAGGTGATTCATCAAACGGAACAAATGAAGGGGCAGTTGACTTTCTAAGACGTCTTTCAGAGACCATCTTTTATAAAGATGACCGTGTGCTTTTGATGGCAGAAGACTCAACGGCATTTGATGGCGTGACAAGACCAGTATCAATGGGTGGTTTAGGTTTTAATTATAAGTGGAACATGGGCTTTATGAATGACGTTCTACGTTACTTTAAAAAAGAACCAATTCATCGAAAATGGCACCATTCGGATATTACGTTTGGGTTAACCTATGCGTTTTCTGAACAATTTGTCTTGCCTTTTTCTCACGATGAAGTCGTGCACGGCAAAGGCACACTACTGACTCGGATGCCAGGTGATTATTGGCAAAAATTTGCTAACTACCGATTATTAATCGGGTTATGGCTAACACACCCAGGTAAGAAACTACTTTTCATGGGCCAAGAATTCGCTCATTTCCAAGAGTGGGGGGTTCATCGCCAATTGGATTGGAATCTATTTGATTTTCCAAGTCATGACAAAGCCAACCTGTTTGTTCGAACAATCCTAGGCTTATACCAAAAAGAAAAAGCCTTGTTTGAACTTGATCATAGCGAAAAAGGATTTAAATGGATTGACTCAACCAATAGCGAGCAATCAATTTTCAGTTTCATCCGCTACGCGAAGGATCTTGATGAACACGTTGTGGTTGTCTTAAATATGACACCAAGTGTGTATCATGACTACCAAATTGGTGTTCCAAGTGAGGGTTTTTACGATGAGTTAATCAATAGTGATCTACCGGCATTTGGAGGCTCAGGTCAGTATAACGGAAGTGAAATGGCAACAATTAAGGAGTCACTCCATGGGTTTTCACAATCCATCAAAATGACGGTTGGACCATTATCTGTTTCGATTTTAAAATATAGAAAGTAACACATAATTGATTTTTACACTGCGCATGTAAAAAAGTTGTAAACGTTTGCACCTCGTAAGGCACCCTAACCATGGGTGCCTTTATGATATAATGAAGTTGAAATTCACGACAAGGAGAATGAGCAAATGATAAATATATTTAAAGATAAGAAAACGTTCAAAGAAATCTTCATCGATAAAGTCGAATCGACTTACGCCATTGATTTTAATGAATCAAATACTTATCAACAATACGTGTGTTTAGGTCAGCTTCTTAAACAGCATATCGGTAAGGATTGGAATCAAACAAGGAAAAAAGAAAAAGAGATGCGTCAAGTTTACTACTTTTCTATGGAATTTTTGATGGGTCGTATGATCACGAATAACTTAATGAACGCAGGTGTCTATGACGTTGTGAAAGAAACCTTTGACGAGCTTGGACTAGATTTAAACGAAGTTGAGCATAAAGAGTCAGATGCCGGATTAGGTAATGGTGGTTTAGGTCGTTTAGCAGCTTGTTTTATGGACAGCGTAGCAGCGTTAAAATTACCAGTGCACGGTAACTCAATTCGTTATCGCTATGGTTTTTTCAAACAAAAAATTGAAAATGGTTACCAAGTTGAGTACCCAGATCGTTGGTTAAAAGATATCCACGTTTGGGAAACCAGAAGACAAGAAGAATCGGTTGATATTCCCTTTTACGGTCACATCGAAATCAACGTCGATGACAATGGTAAACTACATGTCTATCATAAAAATGCGGAATACGTTAAAGCGGTTCCTTATGATGTGCCTGTCATTGGCTATCATAATCAAGTGGTAAACACACTTCGTTTATGGAGTGCGGAACCATCGGATTTATATGAAAATCAAGGTGGTACGTTTGAATACCACAAAAAGTTAAGACAAATTTCTGAGATGCTTTATCCAAATGATGAAACAGATGAAGGAAAAATTCTTCGTTTAAAACAACAATACTTATTTTCAGCGGCAGGATTAAATGCCGTGCTTAGAAAGCATAAAGAAATTTTTGGAACACTTGAAAACTTAAGTGAAAAAGCGGTTTTTCATATCAATGATACACACCCGACGTTAATTATTCCAGAATTAATGCGTGTGTTGGTCGATGAAGAAGGCATGGATTGGGACAAAGCGTGGGACATCACAAGAAACTGTGTTGCCTACACGAATCACACCATCCTAGCCGAAGCATTAGAAAAATGGCCAATTCGCTTATTTCAACCATTACTACCACGTATCTACACAATCACTGAAGAAATTCACCGTCGCTTTGAAAATGAATTAAGAGCACACTTTGGTGAAAACGCAAGAGAAGTACTTGCGATGGCTATTCTAAAAGATGGTATGGTCCACATGGCTAACTTAGCAATTACGGGCTCATTTAGTGTTAACGGGGTAGCGGCACTTCACACCGATATCTTAAAAGAAATCGAGATGAAGGACTTTAATGATTATTACCCGAATAAGTTTAACAATAAAACCAATGGGATTACACACAGACGATGGGTGGTTCAATCAAACCCAGAACTTGTCTCTATTCTAAAAGACACCATCGGTGATGAATGGATTTATGACACAACAAAACTTGAGGGACTACTTAAGTTTACGAATGACGATCAAATTCTAAAACGTTACGATGAAATGAAGTTGGCAAGAAAAACAGCCCTTGCGGATAAAATCTATAAGGAACAAGGCATTCAAATTGATCCAACCTCGATTTTCGATATTCAAGTCAAACGTCTTCATGAATATAAACGTCAATTGATGAACGCACTACACATCATGCACCTATACAATGAGTTAAAGACGAAACCTGAAGTGCGTCAATCATTCCATCCGCAAACATTCATTTTTGGAGCAAAAGCTGCACCAACGTACTATTTTGCGAAAAAAGTTATTAAACTGATTAATACGATTGCAGAAAAAATCAACAACGACAGTGAAACAAGTAAATACCTAAAAGCCGTATTTGTCGAAGACTATAACGTCACCTACGCTGAAACAATCATGCCTGCAGCCGATTTATCTGAACAAATCTCAACGGCTTCAAAAGAAGCCTCCGGGACAGGTAACATGAAGTTCATGATGAACGGTGCTTTAACGATTGGTACGCTCGATGGTGCAAACGTTGAAATTGGTGAACTTGTGGGTAATGATAACATATTCATCTTTGGTTTAGATGCAAAAGAAGTCACACAACTTCAAGAAGAAGGTACTTATAAACCTTATGATTTATACTTGAATGATCCGAAAATCAAACGTGTGATCGATCAATTAACCAATGGATTCTTTACAAATGTACCTCAAAATGAATTTGAAGAAATTCGTAGAAATCTATTAGACAAAGACCAATATTATATTTTAAAAGACTTCAATGCTTATGTAAAAGCACAACAAAAAGCAAACAAAGCGTATCAAGATAGAACCGCTTGGCTGAAAAAATCGATGATTAATACAGCGAAGTCTGGATTCTTCTCAACTGACCGCACAATGTTTGAGTATAACAGAGATATTTGGCACTTAGAAACAATTAAATAATAACAAAAAAACAAATTGAAAATGGATTTCAATTTGTTTTTTTCATTGTTTTAGTCGATTATTTGGTTAAAAAACGTTGAGTTAGGTAATTTCTTACCCCGCCTTGTTGGTTCGTCTCATCTAGAACCACATCAGCAACGGCTTTTAATTCTTTTTGTGCGTTTGCCATAGCAACACCTGTTGCGGCTTGTTCAATCATTTCAATGTCGTTTAGTCCATCACCAAAGGCAATGACGTTTTCTTCTTCAATTTGATAATGTTGTCTTACAAGAGAGATTGCTTCAGCCTTAGATGTGCGTTTTTGATACACTTCATAGATGGCGTTTTTATAGTCACTGCCCCAATCCCTAAACGATAGAAGATTCTCACAGTTTTCTTTGATAAACGTCTCAAATTGATTTTTGAATGCGACATTCACAATGAACATCACACCAGAAGGTTCTGGTAAATTAGGTGCCGTAAATTCACCCTCAACAAAAAACGTGTCTTCATTCTCGTGGTACAACCAAGACAAACGATCCGTACGCTTGTAGACGTATAAGCCATTATCGACGCTATAGAAGGCCGTAACGATTTCCTTTTTTGTAAAAGTAAAAAGTTTGTCGATGATACGCTTTGGAATCGTTAACTGAATTTTTTTAAATCCTTTATCAACGGGATTTTCGATTGCTCCTCCGTTATCGCTAATTAGTGGTGTATCTAGGTTTAATTCTCGATGATATTCAATACAACCTCTATAGGGTCTTCCAGTCGCAATTACTACCTTGTGTCCTAACTTTGAGAGTTCATTAATTGTGTCTATGGTTTTTAAATCAAGTTTAGAATCATTATTTAGCAAAGTGCCGTCTAAGTCACACGCAATTAAATATGGTTTCATAAAATACCTCCTTCGATTTTTACTTAAATAAAAGCATCTTCTAGATTATCTCATATTAAGTGTAAAATATCAATCTAGGCTCTTTAAATCACATACTTCTTTATCTTTATAGATAAATGCGGTATAATTCTTGTTAAAGAGGAGCTGATGATTCTGATCTTATTTAGTGTGTTTGGAATTAATGTTGATATCGGTTATCTGGTGGTCTTTCTAACCGGAATTATGTTCGGTTTTTTACTATTATTGCTTGTTTATGTTTATAGCGTGTTAGCGACACTCAATAAAAAACGACAAATCAGGGACGCACAAGAGCCAGACATTGATGAAGAAGAAATCAAATTATTAATTAAAGATGCCCAAAGCCAATATAAGAACAAAAAATTAAGAGAAGAAGTTGGGTTTGCAATCTATGTGAAGCAATTATCTCTTGATCTCTCAAAAGACATTGCGGCTAAGTTTTATCCGAATTCGAAACACCCACATTTAGAGCTTACGCTAGATGAAACGCTCTTACTCGGGCATTACATTACCGATCGAATTGATCGAATATTCGAAGCTAGATTATTAAAAATATTTAGAAAAACAACGCTGTCTCGCTTAATGTCACTGTATGAGATGAAGCAGACAATTGAAGATTCTGCTGTCATGAAAGCAGAAAAAAAGTTTAAAGTAAGAAAAACAGCGTCCGCTATTTTTTCAGCCATTAATATAATTAATCCGGCTTATTGGATTAGAAAAGTGACCGTGGATAAATTAACACAATTGATTATCAATAAAATCGCATTATCTGTGATTGGTATTGTCGGTGAAGAGACTTATAAGATTTATAGCAAAAATGTATTTAAGGTTGAAAAGACAATTGATTCAGGTGTCGATCAACTGTATGAAGAAATCAAAGGCGATGTAAAAAAATACGTTGAGGAGGAAGATCTTGATGACGCTGTTTAAACGTAGACCGATTGAAGAACTACCTAAAAAAGATATCCCGGATTTTCGAATTCCTCAGTTTGTGAAAATTGAAGGATTGAAAATGGATCAGAAGAAAAAGTATAAAACGTCTGAATTTATTTCACCTATTTTTGGTATGTCCGTTAAAGATAAAACGGTTGCACCTTACGTAATAAAAGATTCAGGCGACATCAAAAAACGCTACGATGCATTTCGTAACAAACCAATGTCTGACCGTTCTAACTACGATGAGTTTAAAGCCACCATGGTTTCAAATGAAGCTAGAAAAGAACTCTTTGGCAGTGACGTCGTAATTGATCACACACGTAAATACGAAGATGAACGTAAAAAAGAAACACAAATAGAGATACCATTTCAAAAGACCAAACAAGAACCAGAGAATTTTGTTGATCAATATCGAAATGAGCCAGTCGTTGTGATGCCTAAAGTAAGCTCTACGGATTTTAATTTAGAAAAAGAAGAGGTAATTCAAAAACCAACCATCGAAACAACCAAAAAGACGGATTTGGTGTTTGAACGACGATTTAAACCCGAAGAAGTCCAAACCAGTGAGCAAACAAACATCAAAGAACCGGTTGAGAAAAAGCCATTTCAAGCACATAAAGAAGAATCTAAGTTTACTAAACCAGAAACATTTGTTAATCAGCAGGTACAAAAGAAAGTCGTTTCAAAACCGAGCTATCGCTTTCCAAATCCGCAGATGTTTTCTAAAATCACGCGTGATCAAAATGCAAGACCAGATTGGTTAGTCACACAAGAAACCGTCGTCAACCAAACACTCGATTTGTTTGGTGTGCCAGGTAAAGTACATAACATCACAAAAGGACCAACCGTCACACGACACGAAGTCGAATTAGAGCCTGGTGTCAATGTCAAAGAAATGACGCGAATTAAAGATAACCTGATGATGAATTTGGCTGCTAAAACGCTACGCATTGAAGCGCCAATTCCAGGCAAGAGTTTTGTCGGGATTGAGATACCAAATACCGTACCAGAAATCGTTGCTTTCGGTAACGTTATTGACGATGAATCATTCTTAAACGATACTGACCATCCTCTAAAAGTTGCACTTGGTGTGGACATTGATGGTAATAACATTTACGCAGATATTCAAAAAATGCCGCATGGGTTGATTGCTGGTGCGACCAATAGTGGTAAGAGCGTCTGTGTGAATACAATCATCGTGAGTTTATTGTTAAAGAATCACCCTGACGATTTAAAGTTTATATTAATTGACCCTAAAATGGTTGAGCTTAGTATTTATGATGAACTGCCTCATTTATTGACGCCGGTAATCACAGATCCTAAAATGGCCGCAACTGCGCTTTCTTGGGCGGTTGAAGAAATGGATAAACGGTTTGTTAAGTTTGCAGCAAACCGCGCGAAAGACTTAAACAGTTATAACCAAAAAGCGATTGAAAATCCATCAATTGAAAAAATGCCATACATCATCATCATCATAGATGAACTTGCTGACTTAATGATGGTTTCAGCTAACGACGTTGAAGACGCGATTCAGCGCTTAACTCAAAAAGCCAGAGCCGCAGGCATCCATCTGTTAGTGGCCACACAACGTCCAACAACCGACGTGGTCAAAGGCACAATTAAAGCCAACATTCCAACGAGAATTGCATTTAAAGTGGCGTCTTTTACAGACTCAACGACAATACTTGATGGGGCAGGGGCAGAGCAGTTACTCGGTCGTGGGGATATGCTTTATAAAACGGCAGAAAGACCACTTCGTTTACAAGGCGCTTATTTAAAAGATAGCGAAATCGAACGAGTGACTGATTTTATCCGTGAACAATTGCCGCCAAATTATGTGTTCGATCACGAATCATTAAAATCTTTCTCAATTAGTAAAGAAAAAATGGAATCCGACGAATTATTAATGGACGTTGCACGCTTTGTTGTTAGTGAACAAAAAGCATCCATCAACGCCATACAACAAAATTTTAACGTAGGATTTAACCGAGCACAACGATTAATGGAAATGCTTGAAAATAGCAATATTGTATCTAAAGGCGAAGGTAACAAACCAAGAGAAGTATTGGCATCGCTACAAGAATTGGAAAATCTAATATGAAATTAAAAAATGCATTAGAAGAATTAAAATTAAATGAAACCGAACAAGAAAGTGAAGCGATTAATGTCGTTTCTAAGACCATTGATAAAAAACTACGTCAACTATTAGTCTATTTAATTTTTGTCAGTGTCTTAACACTGTTATTTACGGTCCTTGGATTTGGTTCATTTACCGATCAAAAATATAAAGTACTAATCATCATTACAAGCGCACTACTTTCATTAATCGTCGCTTACTATTTGCCATCTAAAGAGGCTTTAGTAACTAAAGAGAGCACACTAAGTCGGTTTAAGCGAATCGATTTAATCCATTTCTTTTTATTATCAACCTATTTTGTGTTTATTCTAATATCGTTTGTTGTTCGAACAGCGGTAGTTGAAGGCACATCCATGGAAACAACGCTTTTTGGTGGGGATAAAATCATCGCATACCACATGAATTATTCACCTAAACGAGGCGACGTAGTGATTGTCGATATGAAAGAACATAATTTCGAACAAATTTATTACGTTAAACGACTCATTGGGCTGCCAGGTGATAAAATACAGTTCGATCGTTTAAATGGGAAATTATATATAAACGATGAGCTCAAACAAGACGTACCACCAGAGTATCGAGAGTCACTTGCACAAACCCTAAACGGACTTTCGAATGACTTGATACCTAAAGGGTCTTATTTCATTCTAGGTGACAATATTCAAACCTCGCTAGACTCAAGACGAATCGGTTTTATCAAAGAAGAACAATTGGTTGGAAAAGTATTGCTACGCTTTTCTCCCAAATTTGAGGTGATTTCATGAAGCAAGTACAATGGTTCCCTGGACATATGTCTAAAGCCTTAAGAGAAATAAAAGAGAATTTAAAAAAAGTCGACATCGTATTTATCTTACTTGATGCAAGATTACCTGAGTCATCGATGAATCCAAAAATCAAAGAGATTATAGGAAATAAACCGGCATTAATATTGTTTAATAAATCAAGTTTAGCCGATCAATCTGAACTCGATAAGTGGTTGAACTTCTATCAAAAAGAAGGCTTCAGCTCACTGAAAATTGATGCAATTACCGGAAAAAATATCCGTAAAATAAAACCTTTATCGGATGAGATATTAAAACCACTACTTGAAAAAGAAAAAAAACGCGGCATGCAAAGAAGAGCCATTCGGACAATGATTATTGGTATTCCTAACGTAGGGAAATCGACGCTAATTAACACATTATCTCGTAAGAAAGCAACAAGAACAGGTAATACCCCTGGTGTTACTAAAGCCCAACAATGGGTTAAAATTTCAGAGGATTTTGAATTACTCGATACCCCAGGTGTGTTATGGCCAAAGTTTGAAGATGAGAAAGTTGGTTATCACTTAGCACTTTCTGGCGCGATTAAAGATACCATTTTACCAAATGAAGAAATTGCATTTTATGCCCATCATTTCCTAAAAACCTACTACCAAGAAGAACTCAAGAAACGTTACCAATTAAATGAGGTCTTAGAACCCATCGACACGTTTAGCGAAATTGGTCGAAAACGTGGTGCGTTAATTAAGGGTAACGAAGTGAACTATGACACAGTTTATGAGTTATTACTAAAAGACCTGCGTGATGGTAACTTAGGAGGAATTACATTTGACCGATATCAATCTATATGAATTTGAAGACAAATTAAATAGCCACGGTTTCAATTTTGTTTGTGGCACAGATGAAGCAGGCAGAGGACCGCTTGCAGGTCCTGTGGTCGCTTGTGCAATCATTTTGAAAAAAGGTGCAAAACTACCTGGTGTGGATGACTCAAAAAAGCTAAGCGAAAAAAAACGAAATGCGCTCATCGGTTTGATTAAAGAACAAGCCCTTGCCATCAGTATTTCAATGGTTTCACCACAAGAAATTGACCAAGTTAATATCTATCGCTCGGCTAAAAATGCAATGATTTCAGCCATTAAAGGACTAAAGATAAAACCGGATTACGTCCTTGCTGATGCAATGATGCTTGAAGAAGAAATAGGGATTCCTACTGAATCACTGATTAAAGGCGATCAACGATCGATTAGCATCGCTGCGGCATCAATCATTGCTAAGGTAACTCGAGATCAATACATGAAAGAAATGGATGAACTCTTTCCACAATATGGATTTCAAAAACACAAAGGATACCCAACGAAAGCCCACGTTGAAGCCATCAAAGAACATGGCATTTGTCCGATTCACAGAAAAACATTTGAACCGATAAAGTCCATGCTTGGAGGCTTAAAGTGATCAAAAAAACCATCAAAATCCTAATCAGTTTTCTCTTGATCACATTAATATCAATCGTGTTGTTGGATATTCTTCCTATTTCTCGCACCTACGACAAAGACAATACGTTCATCAGAAAAAATGAACGGCCACTCATTATACCGCATGGTGGGGCCAAAGCACTTTACCCTGAAAATACGTTACATGCATTTAAAAATACGGATCAATACGACATGTTTGAAATTGATTTAACGCTAACCAAAGATTTAGTATTGATTGCCCATCACGATTTAGACTTAAGACATGATTTAAATCGTTCTTTGTTTCAACCTGACCTACTAATCAAAAATCTAACCTATCAAGAAATTGTGTCGATAATCAAAGATAACAACTACCCTTATGTTCGATCGTTTGTTAACATTGATGGACAAAAACCTTATGAAAATGAAATGGACCAATCAATTCTTGACGAGCTGATTCCAGTCAAACTTGAAACGATTTTTTCACTTTATCCGAACAAATACTATATTTTAGAAATCAAAGACTTACAAGATGAAACCACGCAGTTTGAAAAAGCTGTTGAGGCCTTGATGACGTTAATTACTAACTATGACATGAAAGATAACGTCATTGTCTCATCCTTTGATGACGAAGTAATCAAAGCATTTAAACGGTTGTCGAATAACGAAATTACAACCTCAACCGCCTCAAAAGAAACAATGAACTTTGTATTGTTTAGTGCATTTAGTCTAGACTTCTTTTATAAACCGACCGATGCCTTGCTAATCATACCCTTTGAAGATCAAGTCAGTGATTCACAAGTCAGTCTATTAAAGAAATTGCCAGGTTTTATTCGAAGAAAAATTGTTCGATACGATGAGGTTGAAGAACGATATTTAACTAATATTGCACAAAAGTCTCTCATCGAGGATGCAAGAGAAAAGAACTTAGCGGTCATTTTTTGGACAGTCAATGAAAAAGAAGATATGAGGTACCTCGTAGAGCTTGGTGTCGATGGCATCATCACAGATCGACCAGACTTATTAGAAGAAGTACTTAATGAATATGAATTCAATTAATCGAAATCGCCTGTTTACTCTAGGCGATTTCTTTTTTAGAGTAAAAGAGGCGTTTCTAAGATAAATATAGTAATGGACAAAAAAAGATATATATAATATATAGAAAGAAACGCATTGTTTTTGGCTTGACACAAGAAAATTTCAACTATATAATATACAAATGCGAAAGAAGTGATTAAATGAAAACAGTAATAATAGTAGAATCACCATCAAAATCAAAGACCATCGCTAACTACGTCGGTAACGATACCGTCGTTTTAGCAACCGTTGGTCATATCAGAGAATTAGCTACCTCAGGTACCTATGGTTTGGGTATAGATCTTGCAAATGATTTTAAACCTAATTATAAAGTATCTAAAGGCAAGGAAAAAGTAATCAAAGAATTAATCAAGCAAACTCAAAAGAGTAACGTCTTGATTGCAACCGACCCGGACCGTGAAGGTGAAGCAATCGCGTGGCACGTCGCAGACATTTTGAATTTAGACTTGGAACAAGATAACCGTATCACCTTTAACGAAGTAACAAAAGAGGCGGTTTTAAAGGCAGTAAGCGAGCCAAGAAAGATTGATCGCGACCTAGTCCATTCTCAAGAAGCAAGACGCATCTTAGACCGAATTATTGGTTTTAGACTTTCCAAGCTTTTACAACAAAAAATAGGTTCCAAATCCGCAGGGCGTGTTCAAAGCGTTGCCCTTAAAATGATCGTAGACCTAGAAAAAGAAATTCTTGCCTTTGTGCCACAAGAATATCACTTACTACATGCGAACTTTGATACGTTTATCGCTGACTACTCACAAAATTCGAGTAAGTCAGTCAAAACGGAAATTGAAGCTCAAGCAATCATTAATAAGCTTCAAGGGCCATTTAGAGTAAAAGACATACAAACCAAAAAACTCACACGCGCCTCAAACCCAGCCTACGTTACCTCAACACTACAACAAGACGGGATTAATAAACTTGGCTACAGTGGGTCACGTGTGATGGGTATTGCACAAGGCCTGTATGAAGGTAAAGAAATCAAAGACGAAACCGTTGGTTTGATTACCTACATGAGAACAGACTCAACAAGACTATCGGATGAGTTTATCAAAGATGCATTCGGTGAAATCGCACGTTTGTATGGTAAAGAATACATTGGTAAACCAAAAGTTGGTAAGAAAAAAGCAAATCAACAAGACGCTCATGAAGCGATCAGACCAACCTCAATTAAACGCACACCAGAATTAATGAAACCGTATTTAACCGATCAAGAGTATAAAGTGTATAAACTGATTTATGAACGAGCACTCTTCTCGCTAATGGCGGATGCGATTTATGAAGTGACGTCGGTTGAGCTAGAAAACCACGATGAAATATTCAAAGCGTCGGCATCAAAACTTGTCTTTGAAGGTCATCACAAGGCGAACAAAAACTATGAACCGGCCAAACAAACCCTACCAAAACTGGCCATTGGTGATGAATTAAATGCAACTGAAATCACTTCAGTTCAACAATTTACCAAACCAAAATCAAGGTATACAGAAGCAAGCCTAATTAAAGATCTAGAAGAACTGGGTGTTGGACGACCTTCGACTTACGCGGAAATCAATAAGACACTATTGGCACGCCAATACGTTGAAAAAACAAAAGGATCACTCATTCCGACAGAACAAGGCATCATTACATCCGAGGCACTTGATAAATATTTCTCATCAATTATTAACACCGAATATACGCAATTCATGGAAAATGAGTTAGATGAAATCTCGGTAGGGAAAAAAGTTTGGAACGTTGAATTAATGGACTTTTACAAACGTTTTGAGCCAATATTAGAAGAAGCATTTAAAGATATGGTTAAACTGCCACCAAAAGAAGTCGGCGAACTTTGTCCAAATTGTAATCGACCACTGGTCATTAGAAACAATAAAAAAGGCCAAGCATTCATTGCATGTTCCGGGTTTACTCAAAAACCACAATGTACTTACACAAGAAGCATTGAGGAAAAGAAACCAGAATAAACTAGGAAAATCAGCTAAAAACAGCTGATTTTTTTAATACAGGGCACCTCAAAAAATGCCTCAACTTTAAAAATTAAAAAACACGATAAAACGCTTTACAAACGCTTACAAACGTGATAATATAATAATGCATCCGACAAAGGGTGCTACTTATCCCCTATTAAGTGTGAACTGATAACTCACACAATCCCCTTAATTATCCCCCGACTTTTACCCTCGGGGGAGATTTTTTTTATTTAAGCTAAATTTAACAAGGCGACGTTTGATCAAATACAGTTCAACCAAATAAACTAAGTGCGTATCGTTTTTTATTTTAGCTGTAATTACATATAATAGTTTTGGAGGCATACTCAAAAAAAACAAAAATGAGTATGAATAAAAATCTATGACAAAAACAATGAAAAATAATCCTATCGAAGTAATCGGAACGGTATTAAACGTTGGCGATAAGGCAAGTGACTTCACCTGTGTTGACCGCAGTTTAAACAAAGTATCACTTTCTGATTTTAATTCCAAGTACGTATTAATCAACGTCGTACCATCACTTGATACGGGTGTTTGTGATATGCAAACAAGACAAATCAACGAAAAATTAGCTGATTTGAAAGACACAACCATTTTAACAATTTCAAATGACTTACCTTTTGCCCAAGCCAGATGGTGTGGTGCCGCAGGTTTAGATAATATCCTCACATTAAGTGATTATCAAACGCTTGATTTTGCGAACAAGTATGGCGTAAACATCGTTGGATTACGTTTACTTGCACGCTCAGTGTTTGTTTTAAATGAACAAAGAGAAGTCATCTATGTGGAGTATTTAAATGAAATGACGAATCACCCGAATTACAGCCAATTATTTGACTTTATCGAAACGCTATAACCAAAAGTTTTCTTTTGGTTTTTTTTTTCATCACTATGTGAAATATGTTATAATGTATTTTAGGAGTGATCGTATGGGATTGTTTAGCAAAATATTCAAAAAAAATAAAACGAAAAATGATAAATACAAATTAGGACTACATAAATCAAGAGAAACACTCGGTAATCTAAAGAAAATACTCGAGGAAAAGAAAACGATTGATGAAGACTTATTTGATGAACTTGAAGAAATCTTAATTATGGCTGACATTGGGATTGATACCGTCATGTCATTTATGGCCGATTTAAGAAAAGAAATCGATGTGAAGTCAATTAAGGAACCCAAAGAACTTCAAGAGATTATCGTGGATGAAATGTTTAATCTCTACTTACAAGATGAAGTCGTGATTGCCGATTTAGACTACAAAGAAAAAGAAGTCAATGTCTATTTATTTGTGGGTGTCAACGGCGTAGGAAAAACAACATCGATTGGCAAGTTAGCTTATCAGTTAAAAAAAGAAGGTAAAAAAGTGTTAATGGTTGCGGGTGATACCTTTAGAGCAGGGGCCATTGAACAGTTAAATGTTTGGGCAACAAGAGCGGGTGTCGATATCTTTAAAAAAGAACCGGGATCAGACCCTTCAAGTGTCATTTTTGATGCCATCGTTAAGGCGAAAAAAGAGCACTATGACGTTGTTTTAGCAGATACCGCTGGTAGACTACAAAATAAAGTTAATTTGATGAAAGAACTTGAAAAAATGCATCGTGTGATCAAAAAAGAATTACCAGATCAACCAAGCGAAACACTACTTGTCATTGATGCGACTACTGGTCAAAATGGCTTAAAACAAGCAGAAGTATTTAAAGAAGCTACTGACGTTACTGGTGTCATACTTACAAAACTCGATGGGACTGCCAAGGGTGGTATTGTGTTAGCTATTCGTCACTTATTTAAACTCCCAATCAAGTACATTGGCTTAGGAGAAAAAATCGAAGATCTTGTTTTATTTGATATTGAGGATTATATTTACGGATTATTCTCAGATTTCTTTGAGGCGTAATGATGGACACGCTTGAGAAGAATCAACGATTGAATGCGTTATACTCAATTTATCAAGACCTACTCACAGAAAAACAACGATTGTATTTTAACGCTTACTATTTAGATGATTACTCGCTACAAGAAGTAGCAACACTCTTTCAGGTAAGTCGTAATGCAGTATTTGATCAATTGAAAAAAACCGAAGAACATCTAGTGAAATTTGAGGATGTCTTAAAATTAAATGAGCAAAAAGAAAAACGCAAAGCATATTTAACGAGCTATTTTGAGACAAAAAACACGGATTATTTAATAAAACTAAAAGAAATGGATGAAATTTAATGGCATTTGATAGTTTAAGTAGTCGCTTACAAATGGCGATGCGTCGTTTAACCGGTAAAGGTAAACTGACAGAAACAGACATTGATGAGATGATGAGAGAAGTACGTTTGTCACTTCTTGAAGCAGACGTCAATTTAAAAGTAATTAAAACGTTTATCAATAATGTAAAAGAAAAAGCCGTCGGTCAAAAAATATTGTCTGGACTGAACCCAGGTCAGCAAGTCGTCAAAATTGTATTTGATGAACTTAAACGTGTGATGGGTGATGAATCGGTTGGCATTTCCTATAAAATTAACGGCTTAACGGTCATTATGACGGTTGGTCTACAAGGTTCAGGTAAAACAACAGCCATTGGTAAAATGGGTGCTTTTATACGTAAAACGGAAAAGAAAAAAGTCATGTTTATTGCGGCTGACATTTACCGGCCTGCGGCCATTGATCAATTAAAAACCATCGGTAAGCAACTTGATATATTTGTCTATGATGAAGGTATGAATAAGGCACAAACCATTGTGAAAAATGGTCTTTCATACGCCAAAGAAAATCAATACGACGTGGTCATCATTGATACAGCTGGTAGATTACATATCGATGAGGCGATGATGCAAGAACTTGTCGATGTTAAAGAAATCGCTAAACCAGATGAAATATTACTAACGGTAGATGCGATGACCGGGCAAGTGGCTGCTCAAGTGGCTGAAAGTTTTCATAATCAATTAAACACCACTGGTGCCATTGTAACTAAACTTGATGGGGACACTAGGGGTGGTGCGGCGTTATCAATTAGAGAAATTTCACAAATTCCAATCAAATTTGCCTCAAGTGGTGAAAAAATGGATTCATTTGAAGCCTTTCATCCGGAACGTATGGCCTCAAGAATTCTTGGCATGGGTGACATGCTGACCTTAATTGAAACAGCTACTCAAAACATCGATGAAGACGAAGCGATGGGCATGATGGAAAAAATGATGTCTGATAATTTCAACTACAATGATTTATTAAAACAGTTTAAAATGATCAAACGTATGGGGTCTATTTCTAAAATCATGGGATTCATTCCTGGGATGGGAAAATATAAAGACCAGTTAAGTAACGTTGATGACAAACAGTTTGATAAAATGTCGGTGTTAATCCACTCAATGACAGAAGAAGAAAGAAAAAATCCGAAACTCGTCGAGTCGTCTTCAAGAAGACGTCAACGTATTAGTAAGGGTTCAGGTATGCAAGTCTCTGATTTAAACCGTTTAATTCAAGCATTAGACCAACAAAAGAAACTAGCAAAACAAATGTCAGGCATGTCAGAAAGAGACATGAAGAACATACAACGAAACCCACAAAGCTTAATGCCTCAACAAAAGGTAAAAAAAGGCAAGGGTAAGAATAAAGGACAATTCCGATTTTAACAAAGCCTCTAGGGGCTTTTTGTCTTAAAAAAACACAGGTAATTACAGCCAAAATAAATGAGATTCGTCTCAAATTATGGTAAAATAAACCTAACTTAGGGGGTACTTATGAAACGATTGGTATTAATAGATGGAAACTCGCTCTTTTTTAGAGCTTATTACGCAACAGCTTACCCTGGTGGTAATCTGATGAAAAACACTAAAGGCGTGTATACAAATGCCGTTTTTGCCTTTGTCAATATGATAGAAAAAATACTAGAAAAACCATATTCTCATGCATTAATTGCGTTTGACACACCTAAAAAAACAAAACGACATGAGCAATACGAGGATTACAAGGCAGGTAGAGCACCAATGCCTGAAGAAATGCAAATGCAGATTCCGTTGATTCATGAATATCTAAGCGCTTTAAATGTGGCTGACTATGCACTTGAAGGTTATGAGGCTGATGACATTATTGGTACGTTTTCCGTAATTGCTTCAAAGACGGATTATCAAGTGGATATTTATTCTTCAGACCGAGACTTACTTCAGTTAATTGATCATAACGTGACCATTCATTTAATCAAAAAAGGGGTAACCGATATTGAAGCAATGAATCCAACCTCATTTTTAGAGAAATATGGCATCTCACATGAGTTGATGATTGATCTAAAGGCATTGATGGGTGATGCATCTGATAACATTCCAGGGGTACCAGGTGTTGGTGAAAAAACGGCAGTTAAGTTATTGCAAACCTATGGAACGTTAGATAAGATTTTAGAAAATAAAGAAGACATTAAAGGCAAGTTAGGCGAACGTATAAGAGAAAACGAGGACAAGGCTATTCTCTCAAAAGAATTAGCGACCATTGATCTTGATGTGCCTTTGACAATTACGTTTGATGACCTATCCTATAAAAAATACGATTTTGATCGGTTGGTTGCTTTTTACAATGAATGTGATTTTCACGCGTTCATCAAAAAGTTAGATAAACCAAAAGAAGAACTAAAAGACTTTGATTACAAGCTCATTACGTCACATCAAGACATTAAAAAAATATTAAAAACAAACATGGCCGTTCATTTAGAAATATTCGATTTTAATTATCATAAATCTGAATTGGTCGGTTTTTCACTTGCTGATGAGGATAGCACTTACTTTATTCCTGTGAATGTCGCATTAGAGTCGATTGATTTTCAAATGTTCTTAAGCGACGATTCAATTATCAAATACACCTTTGACTCCAAAGCCATGAAAGTTGCTTTATTATGGAAAGGACTCGATTTAAACGGGGTTTCATTTGACATGCTACTTGCAGCCTATTTGATCAATCAAAAGCTCGCAAAAGACGATTTTAAAGTGATTTGTATGGCGTTTGATTACGATCAAATCGACTATGATGAACAAATCTACGGCAAAGGTGCTAAAAAACAGCTTCCTGAGGAAACAATCTATCAAGTTCACGTGGCCAAAAAAGCACGTGCCATCTTTGATCTCAAAGACACCTTATTGAGTGAATTAAAAATCAACGAACAATTCGACCTGTATTCAGAAATCGAATTACCATTAGCAAGCGTACTTGCTCGTATGGAATATAACGGCATTAGTGTCGATCAAGAGGAACTTAAACATCAAAAAACAGAACTCAAAAAGCGAATTGATGTGCTCGAAAAGTCAATTTATGAATCCGTTGGAAAAGAATTTAACATCGCTAGTCCAAAACAACTAGGCGAGGTGTTGTTTGTCGATTTAGGTCTTGAAACGTCCAAAAAAACCAAAGGTAAAAACTACTCAACGAACATCGATGTGTTAAACCATTTAATGGATAAACACCCGGTGATTCCAATGATTCTTGAATATCGTCAATTAACCAAATTATATTCAACCTACATCGAAGGTCTTGAACAATCGGTATTTGAAGACGGAAAAGTCCACACCATTTATGCCCAAGCACTGACCGCAACCGGTCGACTATCGTCATTAGAACCAAACCTACAAAATATACCAGTCAGAACCGCTGAAGGCCGTGAAATTAGAAAATTATTTGTGGCTAAAGAAAAAAATTACCTACTTGCCGCAGACTATTCTCAAATTGAGTTACGGGTCTTAGCCGCAATGGCAAATGTGAAAAACTTGATTAAAGCATTTAACGAAAACAAAGACATCCATGAACAAACAGCGAAAGAAGTGTTTGGTAGCGAAGTAGTGAGTGCCGATGAAAGAAGAAAAGCCAAAGCCGTCAACTTTGGAATCATTTATGGGATTGGTTCTTGGAGTTTAGCTGAGGATTTATCAGTCACGCCACGAGAAGCTCAAAATTTCATTGATAAGTACCTTGAAGTTTACCCTGAAATTAAAACATACATGGATAACACAATCGAAAACGCGACCGAATTGGGGTATGTAAAGACCTTGATGAATAGACGAAGATACATTAGCGAATTATCTAGTCCACTTTATCAAGTTAGAGAGTTCGGAAAAAGAACCGCCATGAACGCACCGATTCAAGGCAGTGCTGCGGATATCATAAAAATAGCAATGATTAAACTTCAAAATTACCTATTAAAGAATAAAAAACGTAGTAAACTGTTATTACAGGTGCACGATGAATTAATCTTAGAAGTACCAGAAAAAGAACTTGAAGAGATGAAGCGAGTCGTACCTGAAATCATGGCCAGTGCGGTTGATCTAACGGTTAGTTTAAAGACAAGTTGTGATGTAGGGACTAACTGGTTTGACTTGTAGATTTTAGATACTTAAACTCGCATCAATACAATAACTAATGCTTGAAGAAAGGAGCTCTAATCATGCCAGAATTACCAGAAGTCGAAACGGTCAGACGAACCTTAGAAAATTTTGTGAAAAACAAACGAATTCGTCACGTGGATGTCTTTTACGAAAAAATGATTTCAAATGATGTTCAATCTGTTTTAATTGGAAAAACAATTGAGAAAATCGATCGATTGGGCAAATACCTAATTTTTAATTTAGGAAGTCATGATTTAATCGTTCATTTAAGAATGGAAGGCCGATTTTTTCTTAAACCATACGACGAACCAAGAGATAAACACGAACACGTCATCTTTTATTTAGACGATTTTACAATGCGCTATCATGACACAAGAAAATTTGGTACCTTTGATTTAAGAGAAAAAAAAGATACCTACAGGACGCCACCGCTTTCCTTACTGGCAAAAGACCCATTTGAGATAGACGCTAACCTTTTTTACGAACGCATCAAAAGTAAGAACCAAGCAATTAAGACCGTCCTTCTAGATCAAAAGATGATTTTAGGTCTAGGCAATATATATGCGGATGAAACACTCTTTAGGAGTAAGATACATCCGGCAAAAAAGGCATCAACCCTAACCAAAAAACAAACAAAATTAATCATCGAAAACGCGAAAGATATTTTAAGAGAGTCAATTGCCTTGGGTGGAACGACCATAAGAACTTATACCTCAAGTCTCGGTGTTACTGGGCGCTTTCAGCATAGTTTAGGAGTTCATCAAAAATTGAATGAACCATGCCCGAACTGTCAAACGTTAATCGAAAAACAAGTGATTAATGGAAGAAGCAGTTTTTACTGTAAGACCTGTCAAAAGAGGTGAGAAAGTGATTGTATTAGGTTTAACAGGCGGTATCGCCTCTGGAAAATCAACCGCAAGTCAGTGGTTTATTAGTCAAGGCATCCGAGTTTTAGACGCCGATAAAATGAATCATCACCTATTGAACTTTAATCAAGAGGTAATCGATCAAATTTCGAAATCTTTTTCAAAAGATGTCATAAAAAATGGTAAAATAGATAGAGAAACCCTAGGAAAAATGGTTTTTAATGACCCAAACAAACGTAAACAGTTAGAGCAAATTATTCATCCAGTCATTAAATCGATGATTAAAGAAGAACTTAGTAGGCATCAAAATGAGCCACTCATTGTATTAGATGTCCCGCTCTTATTTGAGACAGACTTTGATCAATTATGCCATCAAACCTTAGTGATATATGTTGATGAAAAAACACAAATCAGTCGTTTGATGACAAGAAATCACCTTTCAAAAGAAGAAAGTCTAAAACGAATCTCTGCTCAAATGTCTTTAACTGAGAAAGCACAAAAAGCGACTTATGTCATTTCTAATGAAGGCACAAAAGAAGAAATGTATGAACAGCTAAAACAATTATATGAACAACTAATAGGAGTGTAGAATTATGCCAATTTATCGTACCGCAGAAAATGCGAAAGACCCAAAAATCGTTACAAGATGGTATCAAAGTGATTACAAAGAAGTAAGTAACGCCGTTTTAACTGTAACGAAACAATTTGGATTTAACCTGCTTCACCAAGACGACCAGTTCGGTGAATTCATTTTAGAGAAAAAACAAGCAACACTTGATGTGAAAATCATATCGATGAATCGTAGAGAAACAGCGGTTGATTTTACACTAAATGTGGCAAGTATTTTCGATTTTGGTCGATCTAAGACAATGATTTTTGAGATGTATCAACGTCTTGGAAAAATGTTAACTGAAAAGAAACGATAGGTGATTGAATGAAAAATGATTGCCTATGGATCATGAAAAACAGTGCAATCTCTGAAGAAGATCAAGCCGTATTAAGTTTGCTTTATCAACCACTCATTGGTACAGAAGCACATGGTCTTTATTTATTGCTATCTAACTTAACTGATAAGAAAAACCATCAATCGGAAATCGTTAGTTTTTCTTTTTTACTCGACCTTTTAAATATCAAAGAAAAGGCTTTTTTAAGTGCAAGGCAAAAACTTGAAGCGATTGGTTTGATTAACATCTATCAAAAAAAGGATATCTATTTATTCAAGCTTAATATGCCGCTTAGCCCAAAACAATTCTTTTTGGATGGCATCTTAGGCAGTTTTCTTCGTTCAGAAATCGGCGATAAAAACTTTAATATGTTGTTCGAGTTATTCTCTGTGCCAGAAGTAAGCAAAGACGGCTACGAAAATATCACTAAAACCTTTGATGAAGTATTCCAAGTCAATAACTTAGAAGCGTTAACGACAAACAAACATGTGTTTGGAAGAAAAAACGGAACAGGTGTTGTGATTAAAGACGAGTTTGATTTTGAAGTACTCTATGAAGCATTACCAATCCGAATTAAGAAAAAACGTCTTTACACGGAAAAAATCAAGAGTCAAATTGCCTCAATCTTTTACGTTTATGGGTTTAGTATCGAAGAAATGGTGCGTATTCTAAGCGATTCGTACATTGAAGATAACAAATCGATTTTTTACGAAAAAATATCATTGAACGCAAAAATGTATAACGAACAAAAAAATGGGAATCATTCGATTGAAATTGACATGAAAGAACAGAAGTCAACAAACCCGCTGGTCCTTTCAAAATTAAAGCCACAAGAGATTATTCGTGCTTATGGATCAAAGCTAACAAATCAATCGTTCGCCTTAGAAACGATAAGAAATTTGGTTGAACGTAACGCGGTGGATATCGCAGTGATTAATGCAGTAATCATTGCCGCATTGCGTTCAAAGAATGATTTACCGAGCTTAAACTACTTAGAGAAGGTATTAAATGACTGGATCAAACGTGGGATTGATAATGAAGAAGCGGCTTATCACTACATTATGGGTGATTCTAGTGGGACTAAACCAAAAACAAACAAGACAAATTACGCATCTAATCGTGTGGTTAAACACGTACCTGATTGGGTAAATGACTTTATTGATTCGATGGAGACAGGAGAGACAAAGCATGATTAAATACAGTGATTTAAGATTGATTGTTCAATCGTTTGAAGAAACAAAAAATCTTGACATTAAAGATCAAGATTTACCGATGGTTTGTCAGTACATTGAGTTGAAAAAAGACTTTGACCCAAACGATATTACCATACGATTTGAACCAGTTTTACGATTAGAACCGTACGTATTTATCGAATACATTCCTTCAAAAACGCATCAAGCGTACATGAAAGAAAAAGAAAAACTGAGTCACATCGATACGTTTTATCATAGTGATTACGTCATCGAAGCAACCTTTGAACAATTTGAACCATTTAATTCGGAACGTAGGTTACTACTTGAAAAGGCGAAAAGTTTTTGTGAACGTTTTGAAAAAGGAAAGTTCATTAAAGGGTTATATATCTTTGGTCAATATCGAACGGGAAAAACGTATCTTTTAAGTGCAATCGTCAATGAACTTGCGAAAAAAGAAGTGAACAGTATTTTTGCTTATTTCCCAGATTTGATTCGCTACTTAAAGAGTGCGATCTCTGATCATTCACTTGAAGAGAAGGTTAAAGCACTCAAAACGTGTGACCTACTCGTGTTAGATGATTTAGGCAGTGAAAACATGACCCCTTGGTTTAGAGATGAAATCTTCGGACCAATTTTGCAACACCGCTTGAGTGTTGGTCTACCGTTACTTGTTTCATCGAATCTAAACATGAAAGCATTGATTAGCACGTACGTTGATTCAGGAAATGAAACGGATCAATTAAAAGCCACTCGTTTGGTCTCAAGAATTTATGATTTGACCGAACCGGTCGAAATGAGCCAAAAAAGATACAAATAATGATTGACAACGAATCTTAAAGTGATATAATTTAATTTGAAATGTGATGATTAGGACATGATTATGATTAATCAAAAGCGATGTAGAATGGTGAAAGCTACAAACAATCAATAATTACTCCCTATGAGCAAGCTGTGAAAACAGAAGTCGTATGTCTGCGTTAAAGGCATTTGAGCGCTAGTCTTTTGACTAGAACTAAGGTGGTACCGCGATATTTTCGTCCTTAACTTTGTTAAGGGCTTTTTTTATTTTTAATAGGAGGATATAACACATGAAATTATTTTTACCAGATGGAAAATTTTTAGAAGTCGCAAACAATAGCACAGCATTTGATGTGGCTAAAGGCATTTCAATGAGTCTAGCAAAAAAAGCCGTTGCTGCAATTTACGAAGGCCAAGTCATCGAATTGAACAAACCAATTAAGGCAGATGGCCACTTTAAAATCATAACTAAAGAAGACCCTGAAGCATTTGCTGTACTGAATCACTCAAGTGCGCATTTACTTGCACAAGCCATCAAATCGATCTACCCTAACGCTTGTTTTGGTGTAGGCCCTGCGATTGACGAAGGGTTTTACTATGACGTTGACCTTGGAGATATTAAGTTTACAGACGAACTCTTACCAGCCATTGAAAAGAAAATGGTCGAACTTTCTAAACAAGGTTTTGATATTGTGGGCAAAGAAGTCAGTTACGAAGAAGCAAAACAAATTTTTAGCAATGACGTTTATAAATTAGAATTAATCGAAGGCTTAAAAGACGATGTTATTACGGTGTATCAACAAGGTGACTTCATTGATTTATGCCGTGGTGGTCACGTGGCTAACACAAAAGAAATCAAACACTTCAAGTTATTGAATATTGCGGGTGCGTATTGGAGAGGTAATTCTTCGAACAAACAATTAACGCGTGTTTATGGTGTCTCATTCTATTCTAAAGAAGAGCTTGATAAGCACTTAGTGATGCTTGAAGAAAGAAAAGCAAGAGACCACCGTAAGATTGGTAAAGAAATGGGCATCTTCATGATTACTAATGAAGCTGGTGCCGGTCTGCCATTTTGGTTAAAGAATGGGGCAACCATCCGCCGAATCATTGAAAGATACATTACCGATAAAGAAATTAGTCTTGGTTATGAACACGTCTATACCCCAATTTTGGCAAATGCTGATTTATATAAGACAAGTGGACACTGGGATCACTACCAAGATTCAATGTTCCCACCAATGGATATGGGTGATGGTGAGAAATTGGTATTAAGACCAATGAACTGCCCACACCACATGCTTATTTTTAAGGACACGCTTCACTCATACAAAGAATTACCAATTCGTATTGCTGAACTTGGTATGATGCACCGCTATGAAAAGTCAGGTGCACTCTCGGGTTTACAACGCGTACGTGAAATGACACTAAATGATGCGCATATTTTTGTTAGACCGGATCAAATCAAAGAAGAATTCACAAGAACACTGAACCTACTTCTTGAAGTATACATAGATTTTAAAATTACAGATTACAAATTTAGACTTAGTTACCGAGATCCAGAAAACACAGAAAAATACTTTAAAGACGATCAAATGTGGGAAGAAGCTCAAAAAATGCTTAAAGAAGCAATGGATGAGTTGAATCTGAACTATTTTGAAGCCATTGGAGAAGCGGCCTTTTATGGTCCTAAATTGGATGTTCAAGTAAAAACAGCGCTTGGAAATGATGAAACACTATCAACCATTCAATTAGACTTCTTACTCCCTAGACGCTTTGAATTAACCTACGTTGGAGAAGATGGGAAAAACGATAACACGCCAGTGGTTATTCACCGTGGTATTGTTTCAACTATGGAGCGCTTTGTTGCCTACTTAATCGAAGAGTATAAAGGCGCATTTCCATTGTGGTTGGCACCTGTGCAATTAAAAGTAATTCCGGTCAATTTAAATTTCCATGTAGATTTCTCGGTTGAATTATCGGAGATGTTTAAAAAACGAGGCATTCGTGTGGAACTTGATTTAAGAAATGAAAAACTTGGCTATAAGATCAGAGAAGCACAAACCAAGAAAATCCCATACCAATTGGTTATCGGGGATAAAGAGGTTGATAATCGTTCGGTCACTTATCGACGTTACGGTAAGATTGATCAAACGAGTGTAGCACTTGATGAATTTATCGAACTGATCGAAAACGAAATCAATCAAAAATAACCTAGAAAGAAGCGTTTAAACGCTTCTTTTTTATTTCATAAGCAAAAACATGTATTTTATAGAATTTTTATGAATTTATTAAAATATTGATAAAAAAAGATTGTATTTTTATTTTAATATGGTAATATAGTTACTGAGGTGATTATTATGTTAGAAGTAATTAATGTAAAGAAAAACTACGGAGAACTTACCGCAGTTAAAAAACTTTCATTTGAAATAAGACCTGGCGAAGTATTTGGATTGTTAGGAACTAATGGTGCTGGTAAAACAACAACATTCAAAATGATTCTAGGCTTATTAGAACCGACCGAAGGGGAAATTCTTTTTAATGGTAAGAAAGTCAGCTACGAAGACGTGGATCAAATTGGTTACATGATCGAAGAACGTTCACTCTTAGTTAAGTTGACCGTTAAGCAATTGATGCTACACTATGGACAACTCAAGGGTTTAGATAAAGACACGATCTTAAAACGTCTAGATTACTGGTTGGACCGCTTTAACGTCAAAAACTACTTGGACAAAAAAATAAGTGAGTTGTCAAAAGGTAATCAGCAAAAAATTCAATTTATTTCATCGATCATTAACAACCCAAAATTGTTGGTGCTTGATGAGCCGTTTAGTGGACTTGACCCGCTAAATACGAATAAATTTGTTGAGGTCATCAGAGATTTTCAAAAGAAAGGAACGATGATAATATTTTCTACTCATCAAATCGACCACGTGGAATCATTTTGTGAGCAGTTAATCGTTTTAGAAAAAGGAAATGCCGTGTTAAGTGGTAAGATTTCAGACATTAAAAAAGATTTTAAACGTCACAACATTAAAATGATTGGAGATTTTGACAAAGATATCTTGCTTACCCTTCCAGGTGTGCTTGACGTCATTATTCAACCAAATGAGTGGATTGTTAAAATTGAAGATGAAGTGTATTCTAACGACATATTTGATTACGTCAAAACATGTAGTAACGTCAGAAAATTTGATGTTGAGCAAGCAACACTTTCTGAAATATTTATTGAAAAAGTAGGTGAATCATTTGAACAAGTTTAAGTATCTCGTCAAATATGGCATCAAAAAACGACTTGGCACGAAAGCATTTATTATTTCTAATGCGATTTTGTTTGTGTTGATGCTCGTTGTATTTAATATCCCAAACATTATAAAAGCGTTTGATGATGGCAAACCCAATGGGGAGTTAATCTTTGTAGTCAATCAGCTTGAGAATCGTTTTACTGACAATGAGATAATTGATAGTTTAGATAATGTATCAAGCAACTACGAAGCATTAATGATGGATGCAGACGTTCGATTTGAGAATTTAGTTGAATTTGATGTCGAAAATATTAACTATTTTAATTCAGCAGGGATTTTAGTATTATCTTTAAATGGGGATCATTTACAAGCGACGTTCTATGAAAAAGAACTCGATGTACTAAACAAACAAGTACTAGAATTGACGTTAACAGAAATTCGTACGACGATTTGGGCAGAAGGTAAAACACCAGAAGAGTTAGAATTGATTAATGAATTCTTGAAACCACTTGATTTTACCGTCATCACAGAATCAGAAGATACGTCTTTAAGAGATATGATATTAGGTATTCTTGGTATGTTAGTTTCGATTCCTGTATTTATGTTGTTAGTTATGTCTGTACAATTTGTAGGTACTGACATCATTGAGGAAAAATCGACAAAAGCCATTGAGTTTGTTATGTCAACTGTGCCACCAAGAACACACTTTTTATCAAAAATTATTGCGTCATTCGCATTCTTAATTACACAAGCGCTCTTAGTCTTGATTTACACATTGTTGGCTGGATTCATTAGCACGACGCTCTTAGGTGCACAATCTGGTGGGTCTATGAATCTTTCAGAATTGATTGGTCAGTTCACGCAAACGGATTCTAAAATCATTTCAGAGGTTTTAAGTGTATTACCACAGGCGGTTGTTGTTATGTTGTTATTTACCATCGTTGGTGGGTTGATGTACATGATCGTTATGGCGGTTTTAGCCTCCATGTCAACGACAATGGAAGATTTCCAACAATTCCAATCACCAATGATGATTGTCATGTTAATTGGTTTCTATGGAGCGATTTTCAGTTTTACAACAGGACCAAATGTATTCTTAAAAATACTAGGCTACATTCCTTTATTCGCACCAACACTTGTGCCAACACTATTCATGAGTGGCGCAATGTCATTGCTAGATACGATTATTTCATTAGTCATATTAATCGGATTTACGGTACTGGTTTATTATCTATTAACACCAGTCTATAAGGCATCGATCTTAAGTTATGATAACTCACCGTTTATGAAACGCATTAAAAAATTATTTAAACGTTCGAAACACTTATAATGAAAAGCCTCAATCTTTGATTGAGGTTTTTTTGCATATTTTAAGGGAAATTGTCCTTGTCATGTTATAATTAATATTGAGGTGTTATTAATGGCGACATATGATGAATTAAGAAGTCGAATTGAGACTTTAGTAGATCCGGGCTTTAAAAAAACATTAAAAGAAGTTGACGGGATCAAAAAATTAACCGTTGGACCAACCGGCGTAGTTGAAGTAGAGCTATATTTTTCTAAACCTGGTGGACCAGAAGAACAAAAATTTAAAATTGATTTGATTAAACTGGTTAAAATCGAACTTGGTTTTCCAGGGATTAAAGTCATTTTTTCAAAAAGTGAATACGTCGATCAAGACGTTAAGCAAATCAAGTACCTAGGGATTGCCTCGGGTAAAGGTGGGGTTGGTAAATCGACTGTTACTGCGAATCTTGCGGTCGCTTTGACCCGTCTAGGGAAAAAAGTAGGGATTATTGATGCCGATATTTATGGGGCAAGTATTCCTCAAATTCTAAAGGTGGACATTAAACCACTTGGTGGAACTGAAGATGATTTAATGATTCCATTGATTGGTGAAGGCATTGAAGTCATATCAACTGAATTCTTTATGCCAAGAGATAAACCAATTATGTGGCGTGGACCTATGTTAGGGAAAATGTTATCACACTATTTTGGTGGGGTTAAATGGGCAGATGATACAGACTATGTCTTAATTGACTTGCCACCTGGAACAGGGGATGTTGCATTAGATATCAACAAGTTTGCACAACACACGAAAATGCTAATTGTAACAACACCGCATCCAAACGCCGCACACGTCGCGGTAAAGGCTGGACTGGGTGCCCAACAAATCGGTCACGATGTGGTTGGTGTGGTCGAAAACATGAGCTATTTCTTAAATAGCTGCAGCAATAAAAGAGAGTATATATTCGGATCAGGTGGCGGAAATAGTGTTGCAAATACATTAGGTGTTCAATTATTGTCACAAATTCCAATTGGTCAACCAACAGAAGGTAAATACGTGTATCAAAAAAACGAACCCGCTGGTATCATTTACGATAACTTAGCTTCACAAGTCATCGATTTACTCGATTAATCTTCTTTTTACAAGATATTTACAAAGACTTTACAAGACGCCCTTTATAGGTGTCTTGTTTTTTTGTATAATGAGTATAGATGCGAATCGGCTATGTTATTCTATTAGTGTCTATTAAAGGTTCGTAAAGAGGGGGTAAAAAATGATCTATTTTATTGAAGACGACAAATCTATCGCTTATGTCATTAAAAAAACACTCGAAAATGCCTCATATCAATATCAGTGGTTTAGTGAGTCAAAAGCATTTTATGAAGCACTTGAAAATCAAAAGCCTAACCTCATTTTGCTGGATTTAATGTTAGGTGAAGAAAATGGGCTTGATCTTTTAAAGGATTTAAAGAAAAACCCACGCTACTTGGATATTCCTATCATTATTATATCCGCTTTATCGAGTGAAATGGATGTGGTAACCGGACTTGATTTAGGTGCCGATGATTATATCAAAAAACCATTTGGTGTGCTCGAACTACTCTCTAGAATAAATAATAAGCTCAGACATTTAAAAGAGAATGAACTTAAATATCATGATTTGGTATTAAAACTGGATAAACGTATGGCTTTATTAAATGAACAAACGCTAAATTTAACCTATAAAGAATTTGAGATTGTTAAAATACTTGTTGAAAAACGAGACCAAGCCGTTTCAAGACAAGTTTTGTTAAACCAAGTATGGGGACTAGATTTGGCCTTAGAAACTAGAACGATTGACATGCACATAAAGTCGATTAGACAAAAAATGAGTGAGATCGGATCAAAAACTCAAATCATTAGTGTACGTTCGATTGGCTACCGGTTGACGCACGAATGAAAAAACAATTAAATTTAACATTTTTCATGGTGCTTTTATTTTCACTAAGCTTGGTATTTGGACTGAGTGTTTCTTTTAATCAGTACCAGGAAAAAAAACGAATTCGCTCCGCTATTGTTGAAATGAGTAAAGAAGTAGAAAATTACTATTTATCAATGAACTTAGACGTTTCTTTCGTCGAGTTTTTTGCTGATTCAAGCTACCGTGTCACGGTCGTTTCAAGTGATTTTACTGAAGTGACGGATGCCTATCAAATACTTGACAATGATGTTATATCAAATCAAGAGTTTAAAGAAGTCGGTGCGTTTGTAACAAGATATGATCAAATGCTCGATGAAGATTATATCTACTATGTGAGCATTCTTCCAGATAACAACTATCTTAGAATTGGCTATTCATTAGAGGCCTATCAAAGTGATCAAAACAACTACATCTTAGGTATGCTTTTCTTATTATTGGTCATTATTTTAACGGGTTATTTATTGACCTCAAAATGGGTAAAACGAATATTTGAGCCCATGGATACGTTAATTAGTGACATTGATTACCTTAAAGTAAATCAATCATTTTTCAAAATTCCTCTGACCAATCAAGACGAATTAGATGAATTAATCTTGCGAATTAACCATATGAATCACGACATTGAAGACAGTACTCACGGTTTATCTCAACAAAAAGAGTTGCTTGATATTTTACTAAATCACTCAAACCAAGGTGTACTGATTTTTTCAAGTGACCAAGAAGTTGTTTTGCAAAATCGTTTGTTTGATTTTAAAGAACTAAATGAGTTGATTTCACAAAACTTAGGTCGTGTTATCGATCATCATCTGGTAGAAACATTTCAGTTATCAAATGGAAATCAGGTCTATCAAATCCGTATGGCGAGCGTAACAAACAAAAATCTCGTTAGAAATCGGGGTAAAAATGGGGTTTTAGTGCTAATTGAAGACGTCACTAATAAGGTAATCCTAGAAAAAAATAAAAGAGACTTTTTTGCGAATGCTTCACATGAACTCAGATCACCATTAACGTCAATACGAGGAGAAGCAGAACTTATTTTATACGACATGGTGACAGATAGTGAAAAGCAAGAACTGGCATCTAAAATAATCAAACAAGCGGGATTGATGGACAACTTGTTAACCGATATGTTACTGCTATCGAAACTTGAAAACAGACCACAAGAAATCAAACAACCAGTTCAACTTGATGTCCTATTAAATGAAGTGTTTGATGATTTTATGATTCAAATTAAAGAAAAAAGCATTTCAATCGAGAAAGATATTTCTCATGCGGTACTATTAGGTAACCCGACAGATTTTCGTTCCCTATTCAAAAATTTGATTGAAAATGCAATCAAATACAATCAAATAAACGGAAGCATTACAGTTCAGTTAACTCAAAAAAGACAATCCATTGAATTTGTTATTAAAGACACAGGCATTGGTATATCAAGACAACATCAAGAACGCGTTTTTGAACGTTTTTATCAAGTGAATAAACACAGAAATCAAGTAAACTACGGCACTGGTTTAGGACTTTCAATTGTTAAACACATTGTACAACAATATCATGGTCAAATCGAAGTGGATAGTGAATTAAATAAAGGGACGAAATTCACAATAACCTTTTCGGCTCTTTTATAATATCATTTTGAAAAATACGTATGATGAGTTATGATAGGTTTAGGTGAATATTATGAATTTAACATTTAATGAAGTACCGAATCACAAAGGAATTGTCGTTATAAGTCATGGAATGGGTGAACATCAAGGTCTTTATAAAGACGTTTGTTTAAAACTAAATGAAAAAGGCTATTCGACTGCGATTTATGACTTGTTTGGCCACGGGAGTAACCATCCAAATCAACCATTGAAAAGTTATCGAATTTACGTTGATGAATTAGATCAAGCGGTTAATGAAGTACGTAAGCACCATAAAAAGGTGTTTTTAATTGGTTTTTCGCTAGGTGCGATGATCACCAACTTATACTTAGTAGATCATAACAACGTTTCTGGGGCAATTGTGCTGAGTGGAAAGACAAAACCAATAAATTCGATTATCCTACCTGGCCTTCTTTTTAGAAATAAAAAGCTTAAGTTGAATTATAGTGATCCTAAAAAACGACATGAAGTTGATTTAAGCTTAAATTGTGATCCGGTCGTATTAAAGGAAGTCAATTATCAAATGTTATATCAAACACTCTACCAAGGCTTGAAAAATCTTAGTCGATCGATAAAAACAATTACAACACCGCTTTTAATACAACATGGCGGTAGTGATGAAATTGTTGATTCGGTTGAATCAATACAATTTTATGAACGATTGAAATCAAAAAAACAAATCATTATTTACCCAAACAGTAAACACGATTTGTTATTTGATGTCGATAAAGAATTAGTGATTAATGACCTTGTGTCATTTATGGATTACACGGAATAAATAGGAAAAAACAACTGAAATTTCAGTTGTTTTTTTAAATGAAAATGCCGTTTTTAAGTATGAACATAACCTCATCTACGATTTTATCAAGATCTTTATCAGTTAATGTATCCCTGAATAATACCTGAAGACCAACAAAGTTTGATATCCCCATTAACACATAGGAGAGCGTTTCAAGAGATACCTCTGGATTTAGCTCCTGTTCTTCAACTGAAATCGCTAGGTTCTTCACATAAGCAGCGGAGAACTTTTGATAATATTGCTTGAATAAATCTTTGTCAACAAACATTGATTCCCAAATGATTCTATACGATAACGGGTCTTGCCAAGCAAACTTTAGGAAAGCTCGAATGCCAAGGCGTTCTTTTTCATATCGAGAATTAGCGTCTTTAATGCCTTCGTTAATCGCTTTTCTAATTGACTGACGATATTGGTTTAACAAAAAGTTATATAGAGCAAATTTATCATCAAAATAAATGTAAAAAGTGCCAGTTGCAATCCCAGCTTTTTCAATTATTTCATTGATTGAAGTCGACTGATAGCCATTTTTTGAAAATAGTTTTTTTCCTGTTTGAATGATTTTATTAAAAGTTTTCATGCCATCTTTGCGTTTAGGAAGACGATAGTCTAATTTATCCATTGTGATCACCTATAGATAGTGTAAACGATTTTATTCAAAAACACAAGTGAAAAAATATTTATACTATTGACATTTCTTAGGATTAGGATTATCATTAAATTAAGATGAACGTTTATTCAGTATTTAAGAAAGGACTAAAGGAATAAAATGACAATTAAAGAAATTAAGGTTGGAGATGCGGCTTTCTTTGAAAAAACAATCACAGAAGCAGACGTATGCCTTTTTGCCGAAGTATCAGGGGATCATAACCCTGTTCACTTAGACGATACGTATGCTGCAAAGACCATGTTTCAAAAAAGAATCGCGCATGGTGGATTAATAAATTCACTATTTTCTACTGTTTTAGGCACTCAACTACCTGGTGAGGGGACAATTTATTTATCTCAGGAATCAAAATTTATAAGACCAGTGTATTTAAACGACCACATTAAGGCTTGTGTTGAAGCCGAAGAAATCAATGAGGAGAAAAATCGAGTCCGTATGAAAACAATCGCTTACAATCAACATAATGAAGCGGTTGTCGTTGGACATGCGATTGTAATGTTGCCAAAATGAAAAATGAACTATTGATTAAAATGATTGAAGAATTTGCTGTTAATGAAGTAAAACCACTGGCTTATGAGATTGATCGAGACGAACGTTTTCCAAAAGAAACGGTTGAAAAGTTAAAGGAATATCGACTCATGGGACTGCCTTATGAAACCACTTATGGTGGCGTTGGCGCAAACTATGGGGCATACATTGATGCGGTGAGGATCCTATCAAAATATTGTGCGACCACCGGCGTTATTTTGTCGGCACATACCTCTTTATGTTGTTTTCCAATCCATCAATATGGAACCGAAGAGCAAAAAGAAAAATACCTGACGAAATTAAACAATGGGACCTATTTAGGTGCCTTTGGACTCACTGAACCTAATGCAGGCACGGATGCGTCTAAGCAACAAACAAAAGCCAAAGATTGTGGTGATTATTATGAAATCACCGGAAACAAGATTTTTATAACAAATGCCATCTATGCGGATATTTATATCATATTTGCGATGACAAATTCAGATTTAGGTCTAAAAGGTATTAGCGCGTTCATCTTAGAAAAAAACACCGAAGGCTTTAGCTTTGGACCTAAAGAGAAGAAAATGGGAATCAAGGGGTCATCGACATGCGAATTGATTTTCAATCAGGTTAAAATTCCTAAAGAAAACTTATTAGGCAAAATAGGTGAGGGATTTAAAATCGCAATGGCAACCCTTGATGGGGGGCGTATCGGAATAGCGGCTCAAGCCCTTGGTATTGCAGAAGGTGCATTTGAAAAAGCGGTTGCTTATGTTAAAACAAGAAAGCAATTTGATAAACCAATCGCATCGTTTCAAAACACTCAATTTGTGGTTGCTGAAATGAAAACGCAAATAGAAGCAGCTAGAGGCTTATTAAATAAAGCCGTGAGTGACAAAGAAAAAGGATTAAATTACACCGAATCAGCTGCGATCGCTAAACTATTTTGTTCGAAAATCGCAGTTGAAGTATCCGATAAGGCGATTCAACTCATGGGTGGCTATGGCTACATAAGAGACTATGAAATTGAACGCTATTTAAGAGATGCGAAAATAACAGAAATTTATGAAGGTACCTCAGAAGTTCAAAAAATGGTCATTGCTGGGAGGGTTCTGAAATAATGAATATTGTAGTCTTAGTTAAACAAGTACCAGACACATCAGAGATTAAGATTGACAAAGAGACGAACACACTAATCAGAACAGGTGTTAAATCCATCATCAACCCCGATGACTTAGCTGGTATTGAAGAAGCACTAAAATTGAAAAAAACCTATGGTGGAACCGTCAGCGTGGTTACAATGGGACCAAAACAGGCAGAAATGATGTTAAGAGAACTTTATTCTAGAGGCGTTGATCAAACGTATTTAATTAGTGATCGAAAATTTGCTGGCTCTGATACGTTGGCAACCTCAACCATCCTATCAAGTTTCTTAAAAACACTGTCTTTTGATTTGATTATTGCTGGCTATCAAGCGATTGATGGGGACACTGCACAAGTTGGGCCACAAGTAGCTGAGCTACTTGGCATTCCGCAAGCCACTTATCTTCAGGAAATCGTATCTTATCAATCCAATCGTTTAATCGTAAAAAAACGAACAAAACATGAGATTCAAACACTTAGAGTTAAGACACCTTGCCTGATAACCACATTATCCGATATGAATAAACCTAGGTACATGAATGCGTATGACATATTCAATTCAAGCGATAAAGAAGTACAACTGATCACATTTGATGATTTGAACGTGGATGAAACAAAAGTCGGACTTAAAGGCTCACCAACATGGGTCAAAAAAACGTTTGTAAAACCAGTCGTTCAAAAATCACCAGTTGAAGTGATGGAACCAGAAGAGGCAGCGAAACTAATCGCTAAAAAAATATACCCATATATTGAGGTGAACAATCATGAGTCATAAGGTTGCTATTTGGATTGAACAAGAAAACAATCACATTTTACCAATTGGTCTAGAATTGATTTCAGAGACAAGAGCACAAGTTCAAGATTCGACTCATATAACCGCCATATATTTAGGGACAGAATTGAACATCGAAGATAAAAATAAACTTAGAAAATGTGGTGCAAATGAAATTGTCTTTATCAAACACCAACGCTTATCTAAGTACAATACACAAGATTATACGAAAGCCATTTGTGATTACATGCAAACACGTCCAGATGTATTCTTAATTGGTTCGACGTTAAATGGACGTGATTTAGCACCACGTATCTCTGCTAGACTAAAAACAGGGTTAACGGCAGATGCGACAAT
>WARP01001970.1_pt1 | contig 41191 bp, 47 predicted proteins | sample 4769151 | NCBI WGS metagenome assembly WARP01 (sample SAMN08893023, study PRJNA449175) | gut metagenome | isolation source: rumen sample fed with dry roughage | host: cow | place: India: Nagpur | collected 2016
TTTAGAGACAATAGAGTAAGAACAAATGAAGATATTAATACTTGGCGCCGGGGCCGTAGGTCTGTCAGTCGCCGCAAAATTATCAAAATATGCCGAGGTTTTTGCGGTATGCCGTGATAGATGCAGCACATCTATAGAAAACGAGGGTTTTTTTCTGACAGGGATCTGGGGAGAGGAAAACGTCCGGTTTCCCTGCGGAAGTGTTCCGCCGAAAGAAACCTGGGATTATATTATCATATCCACCAAAGCTGCCGCCACAAGGGAGATATGTGAGCAGTACAATCATCTATTCGGCGAAGCAGAGGTCGTAAGCCTTCAGAACGGAATTGGAAACGAGGAGATCATCGCCGAATACACCGACCATGTGCTTGGCGCAATGATCATAACCGGATTTGAGTGGAAAGCTGACAACGCAGTGTTTGTATCAGTCGACGGAGGAGAGACAGTATTTGGAAGGTTCCCGGGCGGAACTGACATAAAAGCCGACATTCTTGCAGATATTTTCAAGAAATCAGGTATGCGGGCAAGTTCGACCGATAACATCAGAGGAGTTATCTGGTCAAAAGCATTATACAGCTGTTCACTCAACCCTCTCGGGGCCATCATGGAATGTCCCTACGGTGAACTGCTCAAAGAACCTGCCTGGAACATCATCACCAGCATTGTTCAGGAGGCATTCGAGGTTTCATGCGCAGAAAATGTCGTTCTTGTACAGAAAACAGCCGGCGAATATCTGGAATTCCTCAGAACAAAAAAAATACCACCCACTGCAGCACATTTCTGCTCCATGTATCAGGATGTCACGGCCGGCCGAAAAACCGAGGTCGATCATATCAACGGGGCAATCGTGATGCTTGGAAGAAAACACAAAATCTCCACACCGGTAAATGAAACGATCGTAAATCTGACACATTTCAAAGAGGAGCTTTCATGCAGATAAAAAGATCAGCAATGATCCTGGCCGGAGGCGAGGCACGGCGGGTAAACGGACGCGAAAAATATTTGTTCTCGTACAGGGGCTGTTCATTTATCTCGCGACTTGTCATGACATTTGAGGGACTTGTCGATGAGATCGTCATCGTCGCAAAAAATAAAAAACAGACAGAGCATTTCTCCGGACTTTCGGACCTCGTACGATGTACATGGGACACAAAACCCGGACTCGGACCGATCGGCGGGATCTCAGCAGGTCTGAATGAGATCAAGGGAGACCTGGTGTTCATCTCAGCGTGCGACATGCCCACGATCCACAAACCCATCGTACACTATCTTTTTGAGAATATTGAAGAGTATGATGCGATCATCCCAGAGTGGGAGAACACCGATCTCGAACCTCTGCATGCCGTTTACCGGGTATCAGCTCTCAGAGAATACGTCATAAACCATGAATCTCTTTCACTTCGTGACATGGTGAATACACTGAACACAAAACGGATACCGCCGGAGATGTTTCGAACAGTGGATCCCGATCTTGAAAGTTTCAGAAACGTGAATACACTTGAGGAGCTTCTGGCAATGGGTCCCGAAGCTGCATATCAGGAAAAACATCCGGAAAAGTAACACAGTTCCGATTTTTATAAATCAGACTTCGAAAGATATTATCTCAAAAAAGAGGTGAGGTTATAACTCATCCTCATCAGACTCTTCTTCCTCTTCCTGTTTGAGCTCGACATTGGCGATATCAAACTGGCGGAACGCGAGTTTCTTTGCTTTTATGATGTTTCTGCCTTCTTTTCCGATTGCAAGACCGCGGTCGGCGTCTGCAACTTCGATGTAGGCGACTTCGGTATTTTCCTCTTCATCCTCTTCGAAGGTGACGGTCTGTACCTGGACGGGGAGGAAACAGTTTCTGATAAACTGAACCTTGTCCGGATTGTATTCGACGACCTCGACCTTCTTACCGAAAGCGTCAGATGCCTTCTTGATGCTGGCACCTTTCTTTCCGATTGCAAGTCCCATCTCTCCGGGATTGATGACAAAGAGGATCCGGCCGAATTTATCATCGACAACACAGTCTCTTGCGCCCGCACCGGTGAGATTTTCGAACTGGGCAATCATACGCATGGCGTCTTCGGAAATGGTAATCTCACTCATATTTATTCACTCTTAAGGGAGAGGATGTCGGATTCGCCTGCATTGACGATCGCAAGCACGCTGATCATGTGGTCTCTACCGCATTCTTTGCCGAGCTGACGTGAGCTGCCGTCAAATTCATAGAGAGGAACGTTTTCATTTGCAGCAAGAAATGCACGGACTTTATCCGGGGCATTCTTGGCGATGATGACGAGTTCTGCTTTGTTTTCAGCAACGATTTTCTCAACAGAGTTCTGGCCGAGGGTTACCTCGCCGGTTTTCATTGCTCTTCTTAAAGATAAGTTGAAATCCATGTTTGTTCACCTTTTTGAGGTTCACTGCACTCCGGACAAGACTCAGGGGAGGTGAGTCCCCGCAATATTCTTGTCCATCCCGCAGACCGCCGGTTTCATAGATGAGACCGGGAAGTTTCTTCAGGAGTACCCTTGAAAACTCTTTACTTATAGGTGCTTGGAAATAATGAAGGTATCCTCGAGCGGACGAATAGAATATGAATATTAAAAAAAGGGAAGGTCAGTCTCTTCCGTAGAAACCGTGACCGGAATCCCGTCTGGGGGCACCCGATCCGCTGCTTCCGCGGCTGAAACTTCTTCTGTCACCGCTGCCTGAACTGCCGTAACTGCGGCGTTCGCCGCTTCCGGAGCTCCGGTCACCGCTGCGGTAATTACTTCCGCCGCGATTTCCATAAGAGGACCCACTGCGGTTGTTGGAGTAACTGCGGCGATCTCCGCCTGAGTTGGATGAACCGCCGCTTCTGTATCCGCCAGAGGAACCTCCGCGCCGATCTCCGCCTTTATCCCGGTCACGTTCATGTTCTTCCTCTTCAGCAGTACGTGGTGCTGCAATCGAGATCTCAAGTTCCTGACCGCGAATGGTCTTGGAACCCATGACTTCGGCAACGAGGTTCGCATGCTCCAGAGGGACGTCAACATACGAGTAGTTGTTGTACAGATCGATCCTTCCAATAGAAGATCCGGGAATGTCGCACTCGCCTGCAAAGGCGCCTACGATATCCTTCGGGCGTATCTGCTGGTTTTTACCAAGAGATATCCTGAATCTTACCATTCCCGGTTCAGCACCGCTGTTCTCAACAGTACCCGGAGTAACGTTCTCCGAGATCGAGGGGGATGATTGAAGAGGTTTGATCTCCTCACTCTGACCCGCATTCTTGCCCGAATCAAGGTGCATCTTCAAAAGAGCTGCGGCGACCTGGATACTGGTCACTTCTGCTGCAGATTCTGAATCGGCCTCGGTTTCGGTTTCAAGAAGCTGTTCGACAAGAGGCAGATACAACTCGAGATTTCCAGCAGACATGATATCGCGGACTTTGTCCAGGAATATCTGCTGTTTCATCTCGGCGACATCGTCTAAGGTCGGCAGAGGAGTCTTGGCGATCTGGATCTTTGCATATCTCTGGATATCCCTGAGTTTGTATATCTCGCGCGGAGCAACAAACGTTACGGATTTTCCAGTCCTGCCCGCACGGGCAGTTCTGCCGATACGGTGGACATAATACTCGACATCCTGCGGAACATCGTAGTTGAATACGATATCCACATCATCAACATCGATACCCCGTGCTGCAACATCCGTTGCAATCAGAACATCGATGGTTCCGGCCCGGAAGCGTGCCATGACGCGGTCGCGCTGCTGCTGCTTCATATCTCCGTGGAGAGCTTCCACAAAGTATCCGCGCGCCTGCATACGGCTCATGAGATCATCAACCGTTCTCTTCGTATTGCAGAACACGAGCGCAAGTTCGGGGTTGTTCATATCAAGAGTGCGGCAAAGCGCTTCAAGCTTGTCGCGCTCTCTGACTTCAATATAAGTCTGTTCGATCTGAGGGACCGTAAGTTCCTTGCGGGTGATCTTCACGAACTGAGGATCATGCTGGAACCTTCTGGTAATGTCCAGAATCGGCTGCGGCATAGTAGCCGAAAACAGAATCGTCTGCCGGTTCTTCGGAGTATCACGGAAGATATCTTCGATATCATCACGGAATCCCATATCGAGCATCTGATCAGCTTCGTCCAGAATGAACATGCTGATCGAGTCAAGGTGAAGGGTCCCGCGTTTGATGTGATCAATCACACGACCCGGAGTACCGATGACAACCTGCACACTGCCTTTGAGGGCACGAAGCTGGCGCTCGATCGGCTGTCCGCCGTAAATCGGGACTACATTGAGTCCTTTTTTGTATTTCATCAGCCGGGAGAACTCCTCGGCCGTCTGTATTGCAAGTTCCCTTGTCGGCGACAGAACTAATGCCTGTACATTTTTGTTATCTGGATCAAGCCTTTCAATAATTGGAATCCCAAACGCTGCCGTTTTTCCCGTTCCCGTCTGTGCCTGCCCCGTTACATCTTTCCCATCAAGAATCTGTGGTATTGCCATTGCCTGAATTGGTGTAGGCTCCTCAAATCCCATGTCGCCTATCGCCTGAAGTAGTTCTTCAGAGATAGCGAACTCCGCGAATGTTTTTGTTTCCTCCATTCTTCGTACATATGCGTGTTATGAGGTTATAGAATGGTAGGTGGGAATTTTATTTGACCAATGTAACTATCATAATGCATGAGTGGCAAATAATCACCTAGAATGGCACGGGTATTTATAGCAGTTGAACCGGCAGAAGAGATGAGAAACAGGCTGGAAGAGGCAGGGATGTTCCTTTCGGGTTCGAATGCACGTCTGACACTTCCGACCGCAAATCAGATGCATATCACGCTCAAGTTTTTGGGAGAGGTCCAGGAGAGTAAGATCCAAAACATTGCAGCCGCTCTTGAAAAGATAAGGAGCGCCCCGTTTCCGTTGACCGCAGCGCGGGTCAGCACATTCGGCAGGCGGGTCATCAAAGCCGAGGTGACGGATCAGGGATGCTGCGCCGATCTTGCAAAGCAGATCGACACATATCTTCTGCCGCTTGGATTTTCTAAAGAGACACGGCCATTTTCCCCCCATATCACCCTTGCCCGCATAAAAGAGTATACGCCCGATCTCGCGGATAAAACGGAGATCCTGCAGAACAGAGAGTTTGGCACATGCCAGATCGGGGAGATACTCCTGAAACAGAGCACATTAACCTCAAAAGGATCAATATATTCCACACTTGCACGGGTGAGATTATGAGAAACACAATAGAGGAAGAGATATTACTAAACGTCCGACCGGCAGATAAGGAGCGGCGCGAAGTTCAGGAGATGGGGCAAAAACTCATCGATGCAGTGATCCGGATCGCTGGAGTGCCGGCGATGATGACGGGATCAGTTGCCCGCGGAACATGGGTCCGCGGAGATAAAGACATCGACATATTCATGCTGTTTCCAAAAACACTCTCCCGTGAGGAACTGCAGGAAAAGGGACTTGCCGCCGCATATGCAGTTGTAGAGATGTTCAAGGGATCCTCCGAAGAGAAGTATGCTGAACATCCTTACCTGAATGCCGTAATCGAGGGGTTTGATGTCGATCTGGTCCCCTGCTACCATATCGATTCGACCGCCGAGATGCAGTGCGCTGTTGACCGGACACCGTTTCATACCCGCTATCTTCTTGACCGGATCGGCGGTCTGCGTGATGATGTTCTTCTCCTGAAACAGTTCACAAAAGGCGGGGGTGTCTATGGTTCAGACCATATGACCGGCGGATTCTCCGGATACCTTTGCGAACTGCTGATTCTCGCATATGGAGGATTCACGGAACTTCTTCAGGCAGCATCGACGTTCCGTTACGGAGAGGTCATCGATATCGAGAGATTCTATCCTGATAAAAAAACGGTCAGAAAACTTTTCTCCGAACCGCTGATAGTTATTGATCCGACCGACAAAACCAGAAACGTGGCGGCGGCACTTACCCCCACGCGTTTCTCCGAGTTCGTCGAACTTGCCAGAGATTACTGCACGAAACCCGATCAATGCTACTTCATTCCCGATGCGCCGACGTCGATCTCAAAAGAGGAGTTCAGATCTGTGCTGGAGACGCGGGGGACCACAATGCTGGCTCTCTCTTTTAAAACACCGGCCTATGTCCCCGACACCGTCGTTCCGCAGTTGAGAAAAACGATGGAGTCAATACGAAACCAGCTCGAAACAGAGGACTTCCCGGTTCACCGTGCAGAAGTGATGATGGGAACAGATAACTGTCTGATCATCTTCGAACTGCTGGTTGCCGATCTGCCAAAGATCACTCTTCGAAACGGACCGCCAGTCTGGGTGCATGACAATGCAGACAGGTTCGTGGAAAAATATCTCATAGGTAATCCATTTGCCGGACCATGGATCAGTGAAGACAGATATTATACCGAGGTGGACCGCAGATACCCGCATGCCTATGACCTTCTGGCCGATCAGCAGAAGATCCTCTCCGGCTCGATTGGAAAACATGTCAGGATATCGATGGAAGAGGGATATTCCATCCGCAAAAATGAAGAGATATGGTCCCCGGAGTTCACCTTCTTCCTTTCGGCATACTTCGCGAAAAGCTCCCACGCAGTAAGAAAACTGCGGATTATTGATCAGAAATGAGTCTGATAACAATACTTAAAGAGAACACGCCCGCGCTGATTGCTCTTTCAGGCGGGACCGACAGCATGACGCTTCTTGCCGCATTCGTAAAGGAGGGACTGCCGGTTTCTGCCGCCACTGTCAGATCGGAGTTCACCCCGCCGGAGGAGATAGTGCGGGCAGAACTGTTCGCCCGAAAATTGGGAGTAGAGTGGAGAGTCATCGACGTTTCGGTTCTTAGTGATGAACATCTGCGGTCCAACCCTGAAGACAGATGTTATCTCTGTAAAAAACAGATCATGCAGACCCTTCTCTTCGCAGCAGACGGAAAGACGGTCTGTGACGGGACACATGCTGATGATGCTGATGAAGAACGCCCGGGAAAAAAAGCTCTGAAAGAGCTGGGCATCGTCAGTCCGTTTGCTCTCTGCGGAATCGGCAAACGCGGGATCATCTCAATAGCAAAGGAGCTTGGAGTCACGGTGTACCCGGCATCATCCTGCCTTGCCACGAGAATTCCGTTCGGCGAAGAGATCACCGAAGAAAACCTGAAAATAATTGCCGAAAGCGAAGCTTTTCTTCGGAAAAAAGGGATACAGGGAGTTCTGCGCGTGCGTCTTTGCGGCAGAGACGCGGTGATCGAGACCGAAAGAAATGAGATGGTCCGCGCTGCATTATATACAGAGGATCTGAAAACGTTCGGGTTTACCACGATATCATTTAAAGAATATAAAACAGGAGGAGGGAATACATGGAGCAGAATAGAGCAGTAATGGTTCGTATCGGTGAGCTCTGGCTCAAAAGCGAACCGGTAAAAAAACAGTTCATGCTGGCTTTAACACGAAACATCAAAGCAGCGATGGAAACGCAGGAGATAGAATACTCACTCGAAGAGTACCGGGGAAGGATCCTGATTTTTGGTGATCCGGAAAAAATCGCACCGATCGCTGCAAGAATATTTGGGATCGTTGATGTCAGTATCTGTGAGACCACCACAAACCTTCCGGAAGACATGGCGAAGACGGCCCTGAAGTTTGCCGAGAAAAAACTCAAACCCGGTATGCGTTTTGCGGTCAGAGCACGACGTCAGCATGTGAGCGGATTTACCAGCCAGCAGCTTGCCGGCATGATCGCCGATGTGATCTGGGAGAAGATCCCGGACTTCGTGGTGGATCTCGATAATCCCGAGTATGAAGTCTTCGTTGAAGCACGCGAATACGGCGGGATCGTCTACGACGAACGGATCCCGGGGCAGGGAGGTCTGCCGCTTGGAACTGCCGGGCGTGCCGCGGCTCTTCTTTCCGCAGGTATCGACTCGCCGGTCGCCGCGTGGCTGATGATGAGAAGAGGAGTGACCATCTCCGGCGTATTCATGGACGGCGGAAGATGGGCGGGATCTGCCACGCGAAGTCTGGCGATGGACAACGTCAGGATCCTCTCCACCTGGTGTCCGGGAAGAGGCATACCGCTCTGGATCGCAGATCTCGAACCATTCTTCGATGCGATGACAGCCTCCTGTGACCGGCATTATACCTGTCTTTTCTGTAAAAGATTCATGATGCGTGTAGCAGAGGGGATAGCAGAGCAGAATAAACTGGAAGGCATCGTCTCCGGAGAGAATCTTGGACAGGTAGCATCCCAGACACTCCAGAACATGGGCGTTATCACGACATCAGTCAAACTCCCGGTTCTGAGACCGCTTCTTACCTATGACAAGGAGGAGATCGTGGCAATATCACGGAGGATCGGCACATATCATGAAAGTCCCGGAGATACGGAATGCCTCGCGGTCCCGAAAAAACCGGCAACCCGCTCCGGTCAGGAACTTATCGAAGCCGAAGAGAAGAAAGTTGACATGGATAAACTCATCCGTGAAGCAGTTCAGTCAGCAGAACTCTGGATCGCAAAGGACGGGGATATTTTTCAAAAGGCCCCCACCGAATGATCGAACCGGCACCCCGGCCGGCAACACACAATCTATTTTTACCACTACGACTAATATCATAAGGTCCGGAGCCGAGATAGTCTAGTCCGGAAAGGCGGTGGCCTTGAAAGCCTCTGGTAGCAATACCTCGGGAGTTCAAATCTCCCTCTCGGCGCCATTTTGAATCAGTCTCTTTTCGCTTTCTTTATCACGATTATCAACCAATATACCATTATATGTGTATTGCCGTTCCCGCAGAAATTCTTGAAATCCGCGACGGAAATGTCGCACTCGTTGATTACGGTGAACTCCAGCAGGAGGTCCGCATCGATCTTGTTGACGTGAAAGTCGGCGAGTTCGTCCTTGTACACGTTGGATTTGCTATTCAGCGGCTTTCGCGTGAGGAGGGACTGGAAACGCGGGAGCTGTTTAAAGAAGTTTATAAAGCGATGGAAGAATCCGACCATGCATGAATCCGGTATCGCCTATGATGTGTACGTAACCTCTAAGAGGGCGGCCGAGGAGAATCATGCAGTAACCGTGAAAACCATTTTTGTTGATGTCGGTTCCATGGCGATGGTAAACCCTGAGCAGGTGGAGTTCATGTTTCGCACTTTTATTTCTGACGATCCAATGTTCGCAGAAACAAAACTCGTTTTTAATACCATCCTTCCAGTTGCAGAGTGCGAATGCGGATATAAAGGACCGGAGATCTTTGTCTGCCCTAACTGCGGGAAACTGCCCCGCATGATCCAGGGAAGAGAGATCTTCGTGAAAAATCTTGAGATCGAAACAGGTGAATCATCATGAAAAAGGATACAGAAGTTAATCTGATGCACGGAGCCGGAGGAGAAGTCATGGGTGAACTTCTTCAGACGCTGACGGCATTCAAAAACAATAATGCAGGCGGGATCGGCCTTGAATCTCTGGATGACGGCTCGACCTTCACCGTCGGAGGAAAGACCATCGTTTTAACGACCGACTCACATGTAGTGAAACCGATCTTCTTCCCCGGCGGGGACATCGGCAGGGTCGCTGTCTCCGGAACGGTAAATGATCTCTCAGTCATGGGCGCGCGGCCGATCGCTCTGACATGTGCAATGATCATTGAAGAAGGATTTCCGATCGCCGATCTGGAAAAGATCGTAGCCTCCATGGACGAAACCCTGGGAGAGGTCGGCGCATCGATCATCACCGGAGACACCAAGGTTGTTGAAAAGGGGAGCCTGGATGGTATTGTTGTCAACACTGCGGGTGTCGGCGTAATTGAAGAGGGAGGATTTCTGATCCGTGACAGGAATCTAGCCGTCGGAGATAAGATCATCGTCTCGGGAACGCTTGGAGATCACGGACTTGCCATCGTATCATACAGAGAAGGCTTTGACCTCGGCGATCAGCTGAAGTCAGATGTTGCCCCCCTCTGGAAGATGATCGAAGCAGCTATGAAAGCTGCAGGTAACGGCAATATCCATGCGATGAAGGACCCGACGCGCGGAGGATTTGCGGCCTGCATCAACGAGATGGCACGCAAAGCCGGCGTGAAAGTCGTTGTGAGAGAAGATACCGTGCCTATTAGAGAGAGCGTTGCATCTGCCGGCTCACTGCTCGGCATCGACCCCCTGCAGGTCGCCAATGAAGGAAAGTGTGTTATGGGTGTCGCACCGGAAGCAGCAGAACGTGTTCTTGCAGCCCTGAAATCCCATCCCTACGGGAAAAATGCAGCAGTCATCGGTGAAGTGGTCGAAGGGTCCGGTGTTGTAATGCAGACACGTATCGGCGGCGAGCGGTTCATCGAACCCCCTCTCGGCGATCCCGTTCCAAGAGTCTGCTGAAGATGACCGCACTGGTTCTTTCAAACGCGCGGCTGCCCGACGGAAGGATCGCGGACATCTCGATAGATCACGGGATCATCACCCACATCGGCAGTTCCGATGCAGCAGACAGAGTGATCGACTGTAAAAATCGGCTCTGTATTCCGGCAGCCGCGGATATGCATGTCCATATGCGTGACGGAGTGCAGGCAGCAAAGGAAACGTGGAAGAGCGGGACGGAAGCAGCGGCGGCGGGAGGAGTGGCAACGGTCGTTGATCAGCCAAACACCATCCCTTCGATGGAAACAGCCGAAAATTTTAGACAGAGAGCAGACCTCGCTGCAAAGAACTCTGTATGTCACTTTGGAATCAACGGATCGGTCACTGCGGATGCCGATTTTCTCGGCCTGATAGAGGCGGGCGTCCTTGCATTCGGCGAGATGTTTGCCGCTCCGTCAAGCTACGGGAATGCCCTCACGCCTGATGTGATCCGGGATTCTTTGCGGATCCTTGCGGATCATGACATGCTGGTGACTGTTCACGCAGAAGAAGTGCTCCCGGGAGAAGTTCACTCTCTTGCGGAACACTCCCGTTCACGTCCTGTTCAGGGGGAAGCAGAAACTATTCGGCTTGTGCAGGATCTCGCACCGCACGGCACAAAGCTCCACATCTGTCATGTCAGCGGAACAGAGGCATTTGGCACAATCAAAGATAGTTTCGAAGTTGCCCCCCACCATCTCTTTTTGTCCTGTGAGGAGACAACAGCCGAAAACACCTTCTGGAAAATGAACCCGCCGCTCCGCACAAAAAAAGAGCGCCTCGCACTCATCCAGAACTTTGCAAAGATCCCGGTTATCGCCTCGGACCATGCCCCGCATACAATTCAGGAAAAATCACAGCCGTTTTCCCTCGCACCGTCAGGGGTTCCGGGTGTGGAAACGATGCTTCCCCTGCTGATGAACGCGGTGACAGAGCAAAAAATCACGCTGGGTCAATTGATTGCAAAAACGGTCACAAACCCATGCAGGATACTTAGGATACCTGCCCCTTCGCTCACCCCTGGAAGCCGGGCGGATCTTGCCGTCTATGCTGACACCCCGGTAAAAATATCAGGTGAATCTCTGCACAGCAGATGCGGCTGGACGCCCTACGAAGGAATGGACGGAGTTTTTCCGGTGACGACCGTGATCGGCGGGATCCCTGCATGGCACGACGGGGAGTTCACATCAGGCGGCGGGCAGATGTGGATGAATGCCGGGGCACGTCAGCTTCGCCGAAAAGAGTAAAAACCATTACAACAAATAGAGTATCCGTGCCGAAAATACCAGACATGTTTTAGGCCCCCGTACGATCTATACGCGATCGCGTGAAATGAGTTCCGGGACAACAGAACATGCCACAGGCGCCTCCTGCCAGGTCAAAGAACCGCGAGAACATGCAGCAGCATACGATGAACGGGCTCGGTTAATGGCAGGGGACATTCATCTTCTCAGCCATGAAACAAAGATCATCTAACAAAGGTGATGACGGCGTATCTCCTGTTATTGCCACGCTACTTCTTATTGCCCTTACGCTAATTATTTGTGCTATTGTTTTCGCTTGCCTAATGAATTATTGCTACACTTCATCTGGTCAATTTTCTGAAGATCCCCCTGAAATACTAGCTATCGTGTCAGTCGATCACTATAATGACAAAAAGCTAACCTTTGCCAGTAAAGTAAAACTGCGAAACATTGGAACCAAGCCCCTCGTCAATGAAAATTACTCTGCTGAAGTGTATATAAACGATGTAAAACAGTATGTCATTATCAATACACTGCAGGCCCACGATTTTATTGACACACATCATTTCGGGATAAGTACTATCTCCGGAAGCGGCCCAACTGGGTATGAATGGGAACCTGGGAATTCCGGCGATTTTGATCTTATTGATAGTATGGTCCAGCCTGGTTGCACACTCCGGATCGACATCATCAGAAAAGAGGATGGGAAAGTAATCTCGCGTTCCGTAACTCTGGTTGAGTAAAAATAAGTCTCCATGTTCCTTAAGTAGTACAAGAATAAATATATCCCGTACCTATGGATTTTTATCACATTCATTTACACATCCATGGAGGCTTTACATGTATTCAATCGACAGTATCAAATATCTCATTCATCTCCACATCGAAGCAGAGGGGGTGGTCGAAAAAACCGATGTAGTCGGAGCTATCTTCGGCCAGACCGAAGGGCTTCTTGGTGAAGACCTGGATCTCCGCGATCTGCAGAGAAGCGGAAGGATCGGCAGGATCGACGTCCAGATCACCAGCAAACATGGAAAAACAGCCGGCGAATGCTACATCGCCTCATCCCTCGACCGCGCCGAGACCGCGATATTAGCAGCAGCTTTGGAAACGATCGACCGTATCGGCCCATGTATGGCCGTGATCCGGATCCAGAACATCGAAGACCTTCGGGCAATCAAACGCCGGCAGATAGTCGAACGGGCAAAAGAACTTCTCCTCGACTCCTTCGACGAGATAGGCATATCCACATACGACATTCTTGCCGAAGTCAGACAGGCCAGCAGGATCGAAAAGATCACTGCGATCGGGCCGGAGCGGCTTCCCGCCGGACCTGCAGTTCTGGACTCCGATGCAATAATCATCGTTGAAGGCCGGGCAGACGTACTCAATCTGCTGAAGTGCGGGATCAACAACACCGTAGCGGTCGAAGGGACAAAAGTCCCGGAAACGGTCATCGACCTGTCCTATAAGAAAAACACTACCGTGTTCGTTGACGGTGACCGGGGAGGGGATCTGATTTTACGCGAACTACTTCAGGTTGCCGACATAGACTTCGTGGCATTTTCTCCGCGCAGAAGAAGTGTCGAGGACATGAGCCGCAAAGAGATCGTAAAATCCCTCAGAAACAAGGTTCCTGCATCGGTCCTTAAAGCGCACATCGAAAAGGACGAACCGATCTCTGATCTGGTCTTCGAGATCGAATCGGTCACAGGAAACGATCAGAGGACAGAGACAGCTGTACTGATCGAAGAGGACAGAAATCCAGAACCCAAAACGCCGCAGACGGAAACCCCGCTGACAATAACAGAGGAACCAACACCGGCCTCTGTCGAAAATCCGGAATCAGACATACAGAAAAAACCGGAGAACCCAAGCACGATCCGGGAACATACCGAGTATATGAAAAATACCGGCAGGACCAGAGTTCTCACAGAAGATGCCGGCGTCATTGGTGACTACTCCCCCCAGGAACTCAAGAAAATCCTGCCGAAACTGAATGATGATGCCGCAGGAATCATTGTTGACGGTTCCGTCGATCAGAAGTTCATCGATCAGGCATTTGCAAAAGGGCTGAAGTATGTCGCAGCACACGGATTTGAAGGAATTGTGCGAAGACCGGCTGGTCTTAGAATGATACCTTTCTAAAATTCAAAACCGTTTTTTGTCAGAACAGAACCGGCCGATGATATCCATATACTCCTCAGGCCGGTTCATCACATCCAGAGTATCGGTCGTGCCGACCATCTCGTAAAGACACCTTCCCTGAACAAGACCAAGCTCAGGAAGAGGCAGCGGAAGGATCACATGCATCGGGATCCGTTCACCATAATGCGGATTTGGGACCCAACCCTCTTTTTTCATATAATAATAGGCTGCTCCGTGCATCTCATTGATCTCGCCGTACTCACTGGAAAAGTCCGTAGATACCAGATTTGCCATGATCAGATCCTCACGGCCCGGATTGATGGTCACATGCCCGTATCCGGGGGGAATGAGGACGAGGTCTCCTGTGTGGGCCGGAACGAGTATGACATCGGTATGATCGCGTTTTTGTAAAAGGTAGTACGCAAACCCGGACAATACCTCATACACCTCAGGATACGGCACTCCTGCAGCGTTTGAGGGATGATAATGTCCTTTGGTTTTAGTGTATTCGCCGTTAATGATTCCCGGCGGAATTTTTGTGATATCGTATCTGAGATGGTGACGTTCAAGCCAGGTATGGTCGCCATGTGTCTGATAAAGATCCCTGTACATATAATAGAGAGGTGCAGCCGGATCACGATTCGACGGTCTTGTGGCAAACACATTCTCCATATCCCCCACGCTTCGCACAGAGGGGGCGGGAAGGGATCCTGACCAGAACATTTTCATGAAATAATAGTATGCGGTTCCTGATATAAGGACATGAGTATTTTGCGAACCGAACGGAGATACTTTTTATCAAGAAAGAACAATGGTATATCCATGCAGATCGCGATCACCCGCCTCGCAGAAAAAGGTACAGCCGATCAGACATTGTGCGAAAGATACGGCCATTCAGCCAGAATAATCTCACCGCTGAAGGCCGAACTGAAAGCAAGCCTTGTCCAGACCTTTGTTCTCGCGGCAAACGACGGAGAGTTCGATGCGATATTTTTCACAAGCGCATATCCGGCAAAATACATTGGTATGCATCTGGACCGGAATATCACGAAAAAATGCCGGGTCATAGCAATCGGACCGCAGACCGCAAAGATCCTGCACGATCAGGGGATCCCGGCGGAGACTCTCCCGACTTTTTATTCGCGGGACTTCGTGCCGTATCTGGGCGAGTGGATCGAGGGAAAGCGGATCGGCATTCCGCGGGCGGATGTGCCAAACCCGGAACTGATCCAGGCCATAGAACAGGCAGGCGGAATGGCCTTTGAGTACCGGTGTTACGGACTTGTTCCGACCGGCGAGATGCTTGATCTTAACGGAGCGGAGAGTGTACTGTTTACAAGCGCAAACTCCTTCTCACAAGCAAATCTGCCGGATCTTTCAGGGATCCTGCCGATCGCGATAGGAGATATCACGGCAAAACGCATGCAGGAGGGAGGAGTCGACCCGATAGTTGTTGGCGACGGATCACTTGAAGGAACGCTGAAAGCCCTGAACGAATATCTGAAAACACAATAACAGAATACACTCCTCTTTTTCCCTGTCATCGACAGGACGGATAATATTCCGGCTGATGAACTGACTAAGCAGGAAATGACAGAGAAAAACTCAAAAAGAAAAGATGCATCGACCGGGACTCGAACCCGAGTTTAGGCGTTGGCAACGCCTAGTGATAACCACTACACTATCGATGCTAGTGTGCCCTATTCTATTACATAAATTCGTATAAAAAGATTTCTACCAGACAAGCCAGTCCCAGGAACCGGCAATCAGGCAGCAGAGGAAGAAACCGATGATCGCACATCCATTGATCAGCGGAAGGCCAGGTTGAGGTTTGCCGGTGTTTACCGGGATCATCAGGATCAAAAGACCGACAATTCCGCCAATAAGTGCCCCTAATGCCGGCAAATATATGCCGAAAACCGACATGACGCCCTCACCTCCGGCAAACACCTGGGCCGAGACCACGAGTATTGCCGGCATGATCACATCCCCCATACCGATCATATACGCGCCGCGTTCCCCTTTCTCGTTGCGAATGGAAAAACCGCTCTTCCGATACGAGTAGCCTTTCGTCTTCGGAACAAGAAACATGATCGGCATCTTCTGACGAAGCACGCCGTCGGCGAGCGTGAGCATGTGTTTGGACCGTTTTACCGCAATAAAATCATAGACCATCAGCAGAACAAGAAGAACGAGAACCGGCAGGAGAGAGAGAGAGACGCCAAAGATCACCGCACACCCTGCTGCCACCAGGATCCCTGCTGTGTTGATCACATACCACTCCGGATAGAACCAAAGCAGAGCAATGACCCCGATACCGCAGATCACGCCGCCCGCATCGGCCAATACACCCAGCCCAGCCTGGTGCAGAAGAGCCATAACCACATAATAAATCACCGCAGCCAGGGAAAAACCAATGATGACGCTGATCACCTGCTGTGCTTTCCATTTGATGAGGATCAGCAGAACAGCTGTAATCACCAGCATTGCAAAAATGAACAAAAATGCATTCAGGATCGAATCAGGATCCTCAAATGCGCCAAGACCGGCCGCCTTCACCGGACCGATCAGAAGGATCGCAAGGAGACTGGTCACCGCCATCATCAGAATCAGACCGGCATAAGATGCCGCTGAACGCAGATTAAATTCGCTCATATATAGGTAAGTTAATATTACACCTCACCTTAGTTAAACTATGAATGTTCGCGACATCATTCCGGAGATACTGCTCATCCTGCTGATGGCGGTATCCGCGATCGTGGTTGTCAGCAGATTATGGCAGGATGCCATTATTTCCGTCGGAATTCTGCTGCTTATACTTGCATTCGGCGGGCTTATCCTGCAGGTCCTCATACGTCTCCGCCGGCTGGAGGAACAGGCGATCCAGCGTGAGCGCATGCTGAGAAGCAATCTGGAGGATCTTGGCAGACAGCTCATCGCCAAACAGGATCTTACCTCACAGACGGTGATCGAGGCGGTCGAAAGTATCAAGATGCGGATGTACCGTTAGATGGGTGTTGCCCTCCGGCCGCTTCTTGCGGAGTATAAAGAAACGCCCGGATGGGAAGGGCTCGGCGGTGTTGCGGCGGTCGACGCCTTCAACGCACTCTATCAGTTTCTTTCAGGAATACGTCAGGCAGACGGAGCTCCCCTCATGGACGGGGAGGGGCGCATCACCTCCCATCTAAGCGGCCTTCTCTTTCGAAACGCGAACCTGATCGAGAAGAATATCACTCCAGTATATGTTTTTGACGGAAAGCCGCCGGCATTCAAATCATCGACGCTGGCGAAGCGCCGTGAAGTCAGGGAACATGCCGCGGACTCATGGGAGAAAGCACTGAAAGAAGGAGATGAGGAGAGCGCGAGAAAATATGCGATGGCATCTTCAAAGGTCGATGCCTTTGTCATCGATTCGGCAAAGGAATTACTTTCCGCTCTGGGAATAGCCTGGGTCCAGGCACCTGAGGAAGGGGAAGCCCAGTCTTCGTATATGGCGCAGCAGGGAGACGTGACCTATGCAGTATCACAGGATTATGACTCGCTGCTGTTTGGAGCGCCGGAGTTGGTTCGAAACATCACAGTATCCGGAAAAAAACGTTTCCGCGGAAAGGTTCTTTCGGTGTATCCCGAGCGGCTGAATCTGGAGGCTGTGCTTACAGGATTATCTCTCACTCGTGAGGAGCTTGTCCAGACCGCGCTGCTGATCGGGACGGATTACAACAGCGGGGTGCCGGGAGTAGGACCGAAGACCGCGGTGAAGATCGTCAGAGAGGGTACATTCTATGACAGGATCGGCGAATCCGAAAATGCCGCAGACCCGGACCAGCTGATACACTACTTCCTCGACCCGCCGGTTGAGACATCATACAATATCGAAAACAGATCACCGGATCCGGACCGGGTCATCGATCTGCTTTGCGGAAAGCACGGTTTTACTCAGGAGAGGGTGGAGGCGGGACTGGAAAGATTCGGTGCGAAAAAGGGGCAGGCCACGCTGGATGCGTGGTTCTGATCACGTTTTTTCAACGGAATTAATTTCAAAAAAAGAGTGTGAAAAAAGGATCAGGCGCTTTTTCCGACGATGACGATCGTCTTTTCCGTCATCTTTGCAAAGACGCCGTTCTCCAGCACTCCCGGGATCGAATTGATTGCAGACTCGAGCAGAGCAGGATCGTCCACTTTCCCGAATGCACAGTCGAATATGTAATTCCCGTTGTCGGAAATGACAGGACCGTCCTTTTTTACGCCGTTACGCATAACAGGCTCGCCCCCAAGTTCAACGAGTTTCTTACAGACACTCCCATAAGCAAAAGGCAGGATCTCTATTGGAACCGCGGCATCAAGAACAGGCACCTCTTTTGCCGAATCGATCACTACGACAAACTGCTTTGCCGCATCAGCCACGATCTTTTCTCTGAGATGCGCCGCACCGCGTCCTTTGATCATCTGCTTTGAGGGAGTTACCTGATCCGCTCCATCGATGGCGATATCCAGTACCGGATGAAGAGAGAGGGTCGTCAGAGGAATCCCGTATTCCTCGGCACGCATCGCGGTCTGATGAGACGTCGGGACCCCGAGGATCGAGAGACCCTCGGTTTTTATCCGTTCACCCAGACGTTCCATCGCGAAAAATACCGTCGAGCCGGTTCCTAGCCCCACGATCATCCCGTCCTTAACCATATCAGCCGCACGATGCCCGGCATTTTTTTTTGCTTGCGCTACAAGATCCATTATGCACACAAATATGCCTGACATCCTAATAATGACTTTGGATACGCACTTCTCTGAACTCTTTATTAGGGGAAAAAACCATTACTGTCTATGAAAGATGCTCTTCCATCCGGAAAAACGCTGATACTCATACTCATCTCGGCATCTCTTGCCGCATTCATGTCATCCCTTGACGGAACGATCGTCAATATCGCTCTCCCAAGTATCGCTGAAGCATTCAGCCTCACCACATCATCGGTTGCCTGGGTAAGCACCATCTATCTTCTTGTCATTGCCGGACTTTTGCTGATCGTCGGCAAACTTACCGACACTATCGGGCTTAAAAAAATATTTCTGGCAGGATTTTCCATCTTTGTGATCGGATCTTTTTCCTGCGGATTTTTTCCGGAACTTTTAAACTCTTTTCACATCCTTCTGATCTCAAGGATCGTTCAGGCGATCGGCGGCGTGATGATGATGGTAGTGGCCCCGGCGATGCTTTCCCGATTCATGCCTGGAGAACGGCGGGCAAAAGGCCTCTCGCTTGTGATGCTCTTTGCCGCCGTCGGCATGGCGCTTGGCCCGACCCTGGGAGGATATCTCACCGAATATCTTTCCTGGAACTGGATCTTCTACATCAATGTCCCGGTCGGGATCATCGCAGTCGTCCTTGGACTGTTCGTGATTCCAAAGACTGAGGCAAAATCATGTTCGCTCAAAAAATTCGACACGGCCGGGGCAGTTCTTATTTTCGTCGGCCTTGCGGCGCTGCTCTTCGCCTTCTCGGAAGGATTCTCCCTTGGCTGGACCTCAGCTCCGATCATCATTTCACTGCTCCTTGCCGTATTCTGTATCGGAGGTTTCATTTTCCGGGAGCGGCACTACGAAAACCCGCTGATCGACCTGGGCATGTTCAAAAGCAGATCGTTTGTTATCGTGAACATGATCCTGGCGCTGCTCTTTTTCACGTTTGCCGGAGCGAACTATATGCTCCCGTTCTATCTTGAGTACGTGCACGGATTTTCGACCTCGAACGCAGGACTGATCCTGACGACGATGTCGGTCGGGATGATGGTCACCGGAGTTGTTTCCGGGCAGATCTACTGCAGACTTGTTGGAAAGATCAAGTATATGGTCATGGCCGGAGTCGTTCTGATCGGCTCCGGATATTATCTGCTCACGCATCTGAGCCCAGTCACCGGATTAGGCGTCATCATCACCGCACTTTCGCTGATAGGTCTCGGCCTTGGCCTTACGACGACACCACTTACAACACTGATCATGGGAGCCGTGCCTGCATCGAAACAGGGAATGGTATCCGGTCTGACAGGACTGGAGCGTTACGCCCCCATGACGATCGGCGTGGCAGTCTACAACCTGATTTTGATCGTCGGGATCGTCACGCTCATAAGAAATTCAGGTATCACGGAGATGCCGCCGGCACAGATCAGCGCGTCGATCCTCGCACTCGGTTTTGACATGGCGTTTGTCGTCTCGGTGATCCTGGCGGCAGGGATCCTGATCCTCTGTTTCTTTATCAAAGAAGAACAGGCAGAAGAGGAATAATTCTTTTTTTCAAACATAGATGAATAGTTGCAAATGCAACCATAACATGATAATGCAGCAAAATCCGTTAGAGAGAGGTATCGGCCACAACATTATGGCATTTGACAAATATTTCAGAGTGTATCTGAAAAATTGCCTTAATGATTATGATCTCAATATCGCCGAAGGAATGGTTCTTCTCTCAGTCCGGGAAAAGGGGAGGGAAAACGAGGGAGAGAATATCGACAGAATCCTGACCAGTGAACCGGAAACAACCCAGGATCAACTGGTACAAGAACTGCATTACGACAAAAGCGTTATGACCCGGACAATGCAGTCTCTTGAAGCCAAAGAGTATGTTATCCGGGCAGTAAACCCAAAGGACAGCAGATCGTTTGTGTTTAGTTTGACAGAAGCGGGGTCGGCATTCAAAGCAGTGCTGATGACTATCATGACAGAATGGAACGCCGAAGTGCTGGATGGATTCACACCAAAGGAGATCGAGTTGATGAATGATATGCTTGCACGACTTGCACAAAATGCCAAGACCGCATGTAACCGGGAGAGAGAATGAACAAACAAACCATCTTCGCAAAAAAAGCCGGTAAAGGTCTTGCGGCATATCTGACCGACAGGAAAAATCTGCTGGCGCACGCCCTTCTTGGATGCATTCTGCTTTTTATTGCGATTATTGCGCCGATCCACCTCTGGGCAAAACTAGGTCTGATCATCTGTCTGGTAATGCTGAATATAATCCGTATGAGATGGGCAAAGGCACGGAAAAACTAAATAATGCGGAATTTGATCCGTATCCGCAATTACCTTTATGTATAAATACGGTGATGTAGTTAGTAACCAGAGGGTGAAATTATCATGAAATACGCTGTGATTTACTTTACACGAAGCGGAACAAGCAGAAAAATTGCAGAAAAAATCGCAAAAAAACTCTCAGTTGAACCGATCGAGGTTACCGACAACATGGACTGGGATGGGGCGCTGGGTTATATGCGTGCTGCAAAACACGCCATGAAAAATGGTGCTGTTGCGATTCAGATTCACGGTCAAATCGGGGAAGCAGACGAGTATGTCGTCGTGAGCCCGATGTGGTGCGGAAAAATCACGCCGGCGATCAGAAAACTGCTGGACGAAGTTCCAAAAGAAAAAGTGCATCTGATCGTCTCATCGGGCGGCATGAATTTAAAAGAGCGGGACGGGTATATGTCGGTTTTGGACATCATGAAAAGCAAACATAACGAGGATCAGCTGATCGAAGAATTCGTCGGCAGCTTATCCGCATAATCAATCATCTCAATATTTATCCGGAAATCAGCATCTGGAAAGCGATCACCAGCATAAGGATGAAAAATATCCGGCGAAGCCAGACATCCGGTACATGCCCTGAGATCCTGACGGCAAATATTACCATCGGTATCGCCGTGATGACGAGGATTGCCCACATCATGACGTCGATATAGCCGAAGAGATAAAATCCATATGAGGACAGATCAGCTCCCGCAGAAAAACCATTGATCAGATAAGAGAGGACACCGCCAAGCGTGATAAAAACGATCGCTGCTGAGGAGGTGGCCGCAGCTTTTTTCATGCTGAACTTCCCCAGAAGCACCATCAGCGGCACGAGGACAGTTCCCCCTCCAATACCCAGAAGGCCGGACAGGAATCCAGCGGCACCTCCGATACCTCCCGCCAGGGGAGCGGCCATTCTCTCACCCGTTCCTGATGGGAGACAGGTCACCAGCCGGATCGCGCCTATGATCAGCATCACGCCAAAAAGGATCGTCAGGATCTGAACCGGGAGATAGGTGGCAGCCGTGCCGCCGATAAATCCGGTCAGAATACCGCACACCCCCATAATCAGCGCATCGCGCCATACAACGTTCCCCTTTCGTGTATGACCGGCAGCCCCGGTCAATACAGTTGGGAATGCCGCTGCAAGACTGGTGCCAAACGCCACGAGAATCGCGATATCCCCCGGTACTCCCGAACCAAGAAGGACGAAAAACATCACCGGCGCATACAAAAAACCCCCGCCGACTCCCAAAAGACCGGACATGAACCCGGCAAGAAGGCCGGTCCCGATCAAAATACAGATGAAGATTGGGTCCATGATGTCAGGGTATTATCTCGCAGCCGTTATACCGCGTGTGGGCAAATGCATCCATCGTCAGTCTGCCTTCATCCAGCATTCTCTGGATACCGGGCAGATTTTCGACCAAAGCGTCATGCAGATTCCTGATAGTACCGCAGACGAGCCGGTACTCATCACACCACGGTCTGACGATGTTTGAGTAAAGACACCGTCCTCCGCAGAATCCGTAGATGTCGCAGGAAAGACATGGTTCCTGAATAGGGATCTCAGGAAGGTTGAGCGGATCGGCATCCCTGATATCGCCTGCATAATAATCCGCCATTCCGACCATGATCGGACAGGGGGCTATCCGTCCGTTGGTCATTATGCTGTAGTTTGCATACCCAGAGCCGCACCTGAGTTTTGAAGATCGGCCGAGCAGAAGGTCCTCGGTCGTCGAAAGAAACGGATACCATTTGGGAACAACACCCGTCGAACCGATCCGGGAAACCCATTCGTCAGCGAGCCGGCGGATACCGGAATTGTACCCCTCGCTCCAAGCGGCAAACTTCCTGTGGGAAAAATCCCCGGTGAAATCCGCATCCATCTGCCAGTGGATCGAGCTGAAATGTTCTGCAAGATGGGTCACGGAAGAAAAAATATCCGTGTCTTCGGCAACCGTCATTCTGGCAATCAGCTCGCCGGGATAACCGTTCGCACGGATGAGATCTGCGGTGCCAAGCACAAGATCATACATTCCTTCCCCCCGGTGTCTGTCGGTCAGATCCCGGTCCCCGTCGATGGAGATAAGGATCGTCTCAAACCGGTTTGTGTATTCAGGGGGGAGTTTGCCAAGAAGGGTCCCGTTCGTCTGGAGCATGAACCGTTTCACCGGCGCATGGTCCATGATCTCCATAACCAGATCGGAGCGGATGAGCGGTTCGCCGCCGATGAACGTGAGGACGGCCTCCGGATCCTTCGCAAGAAATGCATAGAGTTCCGTCAATGGAAAAGCCAGATTTTCACATATCGTTTCATCGATCGTTCCCGGAGAGTGACCCGCTGGGTCTTCCTCTTCAAACATCTTTCCCCTGCAGTACGAACAGCAGAGATTGCAGTCATCGGTCACGATCAGATGGAAGAACATACTTAGTTAATGGTCAGACCATTCGTTTCGGCGATCTCAAGATATGCATCTGCCACATATTCGGCCTGTTTTCTGGTCATGCCGTAGGTATTGATCTTCCATACTTTCGTTGCTCCGGGAATGATGCCGGTGATCCCTTTTTTGGAAAGAGCGCTGGAGAGGAAGAAACCCCGCTTCTTGTGGGTCTGCGCGACCTGATCAAAGGAACCGGTGGTGTCCACGCGTGTCAGGGTGTGTTTTCTCGGATACTCGGAAAGGATCTTCGTTCCGTCTATCGATCTGAGAGCCTCGACTACGATCTTACTGTTGGCAAGCTCCTCGTCAAAGTGTTCGACACGGGCTTTTACTGCCGGGAACGAGGCAAGAAGTCCGACGATCGGAGCACCCATTAAGGAGCAGCCGAGAATGCCAACCTCTTTGATACCGAATTTCCGTCCGGTGATGTCGCCTTCCATCTGGGTTGTGCGGAAAACCTCATCGGCCCGCTCCTCGGTTGTCGCAAGGATCCCCGACGGGGCGGGGGCAGCCATGCTTTTGTGACCGGACCCAACGATGAAGTCGACCCCGAGCTCTTTCCCGTTCACCGGCATGATGCCCACAGTGTAGACTCCATTGCAGAGGACAGGGATATCATACTGATGAGCGACCTTTGCGATGCCTTTTACATCATGCATGTTGCCGAACTGATAATCCACATGATCGATATAGAGCAGCTTTGGGGCAGTTCCAAACTCACGAACAACATCCTCGATCCGGTTCGCGGTGTCCTCAGCGGTGATATGATTGTCGGCAGTTTTGGGGATCTCGCGGACGATTCCTTTCTGAAGTTCGACGGACAGATACGAAGTATAGTGAGCAAGCGCACCGATCAGAACAGGATCGCCTTTTTCCACATACGTACCGGCAACCTGCTGGAATCCGCGGCGTGCTCCGGGGATCGTGCGTGCCTGGGCCATCCCAAGCCACTCGGCAACATCCACATGGAAATCCTTGAGCGGCGGTTTTTCGATATAATCCAAGCGGAACGGTTTTCTGCAGTTGTCACAGACCGAGTAACCATCTCCCCAGGAAATCATCGCTTTCATCGCTTCAGGAGTAAGACGGCCTCCAACCTGGATCGGATCCAGATTGATGGATGTCTCATCGACCATGCGTGCATCGATATTATCACAGCATTTCATAAGAGTTCCTCTCTAAGTATGGATATCTGTTTCTCCACCGATGCGAGGGCCTTTGCGGTTTTTGCCTTCTGGTCCTCGTCAAGGGAATGATCCGGGGCAGTAGTCCGGAGAATGGCTCTGATATCCGTTAGGGAGAACAAAGCCTGAAATACTGCATCTGCGGCTCGCTGTGACATGATGCTATGTACGTCTACTCCTGGACAAAAGAAAATATCGTTACAGACTAACGAGACCAAGGAGGAAGAGGACCCCTATGATGACCGGGACATGGACGAGATAGATGATCAGCGTGTGGCGGCCAATGAAACAGAGCGGGGCAAATCCCCGCGGCATCTCGCCAAGCCGGGTGAGGATCCCGTGCCGAATGCCGTCTTTATATACTACCGATCCGAGTGCCACGCCGAGAAGAACGACCCCGAACCAGGGGATGAGCGGCTCATAATCCAGAGTTGCAAATCCATTGTAGGTGATACCAAACGGGATCAAAAACGCAGGCCCCCGAAGCAGCGAGACGATCGGCGAAAGGGCGATACATATTATGCCGAATACAAAAGGGATATATGGTTTGACTTTCATCACCACAAACGGTATGGTAAGGATCGTGGAAACGCCAAGCAGATGCAAAATGCCGAAAACGACCGTTTCCGCAGGATAGACGAGCCAGGTCACTATCGTAATGACGGCAGCAAAACAGAGGAGATAGAGACCGCGGAAAAAGAGTTTCTTCGCCGAACGGACAGGGTCGGTCTCGCGACCAGTAGAGAGAACAAGGGAGACGCCGGCAATCACTACAAAGAGAAATGCGATCGGCGCACCCGACATGGTATACGGATCGAACCAGGGGGCAAGCCCGGTCTTAAAGAAGTACAGACAGAAGAGGATATGATACAGGATCATAAGAATGAGGGCAACTCCGCGTGCAGCGTCCAGTTCAAAGTAGCGTGACCCTCTCATTGGATTTATGTTGATGCGGATGTCATATCTATCCATCGGAAATGAAAGACGAACATATTATCGAGGCAGTCGGGATGACGCGGGTCGTCATAAGGAACGGAGAGGTCGTGGAAGTAGGAGAGCCGGAGGTCCGGTTCTGTCCGCTTGCAAAACGATTTGCAACGCCAGTTGACCCGATCACGAAGGAATCTGTGCAGAAAAACATCGAGTCGCGGATCAAAAACTTCGGGATGTGTACAAACGATCGTCAGGTTCTTGACAAGGAAACCTTCGTTCTGTTTGGAGCCTCCGAGCTGATGAGCACGGGTCTAAGGACGAAGACGCTGGATGCGGCAGTCATCTGCGCAGACGGAGCCGGTACGGTGATCGTTCGGACACCGGACCTTGTCCAGGGTCTCGGCGGAAGGATGTCGGGACTCGTCTCGACGACTCCGTATCCGGAAGTTATCAAAAAAATCGAGGAAGCAGGCGGTATCGTGATCGATAAAGAGACCGCGAAACTTGACGTACTCTCCGGACTTGCACGGGCAAAAACTGAAGGCTGGACGAAAACGGCAGTTACGATTGCAGGATTTCAGCATGAACTCGCAGAGGAGATCCGCACAAAATATCCGAATGCACTGATCATCGCCGTTCACACGTCCGGCGTCAAAAGCGCAGAGAATGCAGAGAGACTGGTTGCCGCATCGGATCTGGTCTTTGCCTGTGCATCAAAATATGTCCGTGCCGCCGTGTCCAAAGCATTGGTACAAGGAGGGGTGGGTGTACCGGTGTATGCAGTGAGCCAGGCAGGAAAACGCCTGATCATGGAAAGACTGAGCGAAACAGATCAGCAGATCCTGGTGAAAAACACCAAACTGCCGGTCGAGGATATGAGTAAACAGCCGGAACCCTTAGTCTAATTTTTTGCCAGCAAATATCCGATTCAGCCTTCGGATATCTGTGACGAAAGAGCTGCCAGAATACAGTTTTGTTTTTATTCAGAACTCAATTTCAAGCTATTTTTACATTCCACTTAATTATAATCGAATTAGGGCAAAAGGTTTATAGCGTGAGCCCAAAGTTAAAGTGTTCACCGGACTGTGAAGCCGTATGCCGGTGATTTTTGGTATTTCAATACGGTTCTGGTTTTCACAGACCGATTTTTACCACGTTTTAGTGGATATGAACACCGCTTTGAGGAGAAAAAAATGCATTCATTGTACATTACATCATTTGTCAGGCTTAGTAATGAGCCAGAGCCTGATCTGCATGGAAACGAACTGAGAATAGATCCTGTCGCCGAGTGGGTGATGGATCATCATTATGAATTAAGTGACTCCGGACCGATTTGGACGGGGGAGGCAGGTAAATGACACTGCCGCCAGAGTCCGCGGACAAAACCGCATGCGGGAGTGCGGCGATAAATGAGGCAGGATCCTTTCCCGAGGGAGGATATGCCGGCATAGATACACGAGAATACTGGAAAAACTGGAAATGGCAGGTCCGCCATGCGATCAGAAGCATCGACACGGTCCAGCAGGTCCTGGGGATCACATTTGACCCGGAAGAACGCAGTCAACTCCAAAAAACCGTCGATAAGTTTCCTCTCTGTATTACACCGTACTACCTCTCTCTTATTGACACTGAGGATTATCGAAACGATCCGATCTTCCGGCAGGCATTTCCCTCTCCTGCAGAACTCATCGTGGAAAATTATGAACTCAGCGACCCTCTCTCCGAGGACAAAGACAGTCCATGCGAGTGTATTACCCACAGATATCCTGACCGGGTCCTTTTTCTTATCAGTAATACCTGTGCCATGTACTGCAGACACTGCACAAGGAAACGAAAAGTCGGCGACTTAGACTCGATTCCTGACCGTGAAAAAATTCAGGAGGGTATAGCCTACATACGGGAGAATTCCCATATCCGTGACGTGCTTCTCTCCGGAGGTGATCCGTTAATGCTGAGTGATGAGGTTTTGGACTGGATACTGACCGAACTTAGCGCTATCCCGCATGTTGAGGTGATACGTATCGGGACGAGAGTCCCGGTGGTCCTGCCGTTTAGGATCACCGACGAACTTGTCGGCATCCTTAAAAGGCACAAACCGATCTGGATCAACACGCAGTTCAATCATCCAAAAGAGATGACGAACTCGGCACAATCAGCCATTGCCAAACTTGCCGATGCCGGCATACCGCTTGGAAACCAGTCGGTTCTTCTTGCACGGATAAATGACTGCCCGATCATCATGAAAGAACTCGTCCATCAGCTGGTGAAGAACCGGATACGCCCGTATTATCTTTATCAGTGTGATCTTTCTGAAGGAATCAGTCATTTCAGGACCCCCATATCCAAAGGGATCGAGATCATGGAGAGTCTGACCGGACATACCAGCGGATTTGCCGTTCCGCGCTATGTGGTCGATGCGCCGGGAGGAGGGGGGAAGATCCCGGTCTCACCGAATTACCTGCTCACCTGGTCGGTGAACAAAGTCGTGCTCCGAAATTATGAAGGGATAATCTGCACCTATCAGGAACCTGCACACTATGATCGGATCCTTTGCGATGAAAACTGTGATGCCTGCAAACTCCAGCTGGACATCGAACATGCCGATGAATCCAAGGTCGTCGGGGTCGCGAGACTTCTCGCCGATTATGACGAGACGACGACCCTGATCCCGGAGAATAATGAACGGATTGAAAGGAGAGACGATGAAAGCCTCTGACTCAGTTATGAAGTATGGAAACAGCATACTCCAACACGGTCGATTCAATAACCGCATATATATCATGACACTTGCAGAAAATGATCTCCCGGGAATCATCGGATTTGCTGACGATCTGGCCAAGCGTGAAAATTACACCAAAATATTCGGGAAAGTGCCCGCATCATCGGCGGATATGTTTGCCAGTGCCGGTTACGTCGTCGAAGCATCCATCCCCTCCTTTTTTCAGGGTAAAGAAGAGGCGGTATTTATGGCCAAGTACTTTGATCCCGAGCGAAGAAAAACAGCAAATGCAACGGAACTTACCGAGATACGTGCAGCAGCGCTGGAACATACCGGACGAAAGGAAAGGGGATCTCTGCCTAATGGGTTCACCCTTCGGCCGGCACGAACAGAAGATACCGAGAAACTCGCAGATCTGTTCCGTAAAGTCTTCCCCACCTATCCCTTTCCCATCTCCGATCCGGAGTACATCAGAACCAACATGCAGGATAACGTACGCTATTTTTTGATAAAAGAGGGAGACAAAATTGCAGCTGCATCATCCTGTGAGGTCGATAAAGAGAGTCTGACGGCGGAGATGACGGATTTTGCAGTTGACCCTCATTACAGAGGGCGCAGTTTTGCAGGGATCCTTCTTGAAGAGATGGAAAAGACAATGAGAAGAGAAGGAATCATCACCGCATATACTATTGCCAGATCGGCCTCACTCCCTATGAACGCTGTTTTTGCTGGTGCAGGATACCGTTTCGGCGGGATGCTGCCAAACAACACCAACATCAGCGGATCGAGAGAGAGCATGAACACCTGGTACAAAAAACTTTAGACCATATCTCCGAAATTCTCCGAATTTTTTGCAGATATAACCACATATCTGAAAACATTCAACCAAATTTCAGCAGGTTTCCCCATTTAAAGATAAAAATACGGAAAGGGTTTATATGATAATGACCAAGAGAAAAGTGTTTAAAGAATTGTGCATCAGGTCACTAAGATCTTCTGTTTAACGGCAATGTGACCGGTCTTTTTGCACAGATTAAGTTTGCCCCCTTTGGGCAGATTACCCCAGTAAACGAGGGATACAATGAAACCAAAGTACATTACATCGATTTCTGCGCTTGACAATCTTGTCGGGCTTGCTCCTAAAGAACGGGAGATGATGGAGAGAGTGACCGACGTGTTCCCGTTTCGGGCAAACGACTATTACCTGTCCCTGATCGACTGGAAAGACCGGAGGGACCCGATCAAAGCTATCATCGTTCCCGATCCCCGTGAACTTGAATCCGGCGGATCAGATGACCCTTCCTGTGAAAAAGATTATACCAAAAAACCCGGCCTGCAGCATAAATACGATCAGACCGGTCTTCTGCTTTTGACCGATGTCTGCGGCGGCATCTGCCGTTTTTGTTTTCGAAAACGCCTTTTTATGTCCTGCGAACGCGAGACCGTGAGAGACGTATCCGAAAATCTTGAGTATATCCGGGAACACAAGGAGATCACCAATGTCCTTCTGACCGGCGGGGATCCCCTGACGCTGGACACCCGGCATCTCGAATCCGTTCTCCGTGAACTCCGCGAGATCCCGCACGTGAACATCATCCGGATCGGGAGTAAAATGCTGGCATACGATCCATACCGTATCCTCAATGATCCGGAACTCCTGTTCGTTCTCTCCCGGTACAGCACGCCGGAGAAGCGCATCTATCTGATGGCGCACTTCAACCACCCAAACGAGATCACGGAGGTGTCGATCGAGGCCGCAGAAGCTCTGCAGAAATCCGGCGTTATTGTTGTCAACCAGACGCCCATCCTGAACGGGATCAACAGTGATCCGGAAACGCTGACGACACTGTTTCGAAAACTCTCCTTTGCAGGGATCTCACCCTACTATGTCTTCCAGTGCAGACCTGCAACCGGCAACGGTCTGTTCCAGCTTCCGGTCGAGACCTCATATGATATCCTGCAGGAGTCCTGGAAAAACTGCTCCGGCCTTGCAAAACGGGCACGGCTCATCATGTCCCATTCGACCGGAAAAGTCGAGGTGGTTGGGAAGGATGATGAGAATGTCTTCATGAGGTATCATCAGGCAGCAGATGATGATGATATCGGGAAGTTCATGACGTTTCCAACAAACCCAAAGGCCGAATGGTTCGATGATTATCTTGCAGGACAAAACCCTGTAAAGAACTAAGCAAACCCTTTTTTTACAAAAGTTTCAATAGAGTTCGGCGCTGTTCGATTAAAAAATCCTTACCGCACAGACAAATACGTCTTTGACAGGTAGGATAAATGGTATTAAAAAAAGGGATTAATCCCTGCGGCAGCCTCTGCCGCCGCCGAATCTTCGTCCGTTCCCACAGCCGCACGGAATACCGCCACGACCGGCACCATAGAAAGGTGCCTTCGCTGCAGACTGAGTCTGATATTCTCCCGGCTTCACTGCACCGCAAAGTGCCTGTTCCATTGACATGACACCTTCTGTCTGTCCGGTTCCCCGGCATTTCCCAAAGCCCCGTCCAGTCATTGACCCCATTGCTCGGGGTCCTGTTCCATCTAATCCTGGCATAAAATTTCTTCCCTGATGCTGTTTACAGCACCATATGTACTCATATGCGTAAAAATAAATAAAGATATTTATTGCGGCAAATATGGTTCAGGCATCAGGTCGGGAATCATCCGTCTGATCGGACACGCCGGAGGGACGGGGGCAAACCCCCCCGTCCGTCTTCGGACACATGGTCAGATTCAGCTTTGGGCATGCACCGTTCCCCCGATCCGAACACTCCTTCATCACGATCACTTTTCCATGAATTATGGCATCGGCCATTTTACGCCGCCCTTCATGTACATCACGCCAGATGGTTTTTCTGGAGACACCGATACGAAGCGCTGCCTCCTCCTGATCAAGCTGCTGGATATCGATCAGGTCAAGCGCGGCAATCTCCTCAGGGAAGAGATACACCACTTCAGTGTTTTCATGGATATTACACTGGGGAGCATAACACCGGCCATGTATCGAATCATACATCCCCCGATTTCTCCGCGGGCGGCCTCTTCTTCCCCGGCACTCATCATTTTCATTACCGGGCGGCAAGATTTACCAACTCCTTTTCAAGGGTATCCGCTATCCCGCAGATCGAGAGAGACGCAGGACCTTGACCTTGATCCGTTACCGGAACACCGGCACGAACGGCTGATATCACTGCCGGATCAAAGGGAATCTTCCCAATAAGTGGGATTGACTCCTCAAGACAGTAAGCCTCGGTCTCCTCCGTCTTCGTTACATCAAGATCATACCGGTTGATAACGACAAAGATCTTCACCCGGAACTGCCGGCAGACGGTGATGACCCGTTTCATATCATGAAGACCCGACACGCTCGGTTCGGTGACCACGATCACGGCGTTCATACCGCTCACCGACGAGATCAAAGGACATCCGGTCCCGGGCGGTCCGTCAACGAGGAACTTCTCGGCATCCCCGTCCTCCTGTAAGGCGGTTTTTTTCACTGCATGGACGAGAAGGCCGGAGTTCCCTGCACCCGGTACGAGACGTGCATGGACCAGATGGCCCCGATCGACCTCCGAATACATGATCACGCCCGTCTGTCTGGGCTGCATTGTCACGGCATCAGCAGGACAGACGAGCGTACAGACCGCACACCCCTCACACCGCGAAGGATTGATCTGGTAGGCTCCGTCATCTATCTCAACAGCATCAAAACGACAGTGCTCCCGACACGCCCCGCACTCTGTACAGAGATCTGGGTCGATCACCGCCGCCTTCATTCCCATGAACGGATCCGTTCTGATCAGCCGGGGGGAGAGAACAAGCGAAAGATTGGCAGCATCCACATCACAATCCGCAAGCACGAGAGATCCTTTCAGAAGACGGGAAAGGGCCGCGGTTATCATCGTCTTTCCTGTGCCTCCCTTTCCGCTGACAACAGCTATCCTGATCATGACTTTGCCTCCATAAGCGATTCAGCCTTGGAAAAGACCAAACGAAACGCCTTCTGCCACTCGGGATATGCCCGGCAGAGCAGATCGCCCCTGCTTTGAACGGCAGCGATCTCACGGCTGAACGGGATCGTCAGCAGAACAGGAAGATCCTGCTGTTCACAGAACCTGAGTGTCTCCTCATCCTTTCCGTCACTCCGGTTGATGATAACTGCCGCCGGGATCCCGAGACGTTTTGTCACATCAACCGCAAGTTCGAGATCATGCAGGCCAAACGGCGTTGACTCGGTAACAAGGATACAGGCATCGCATCCTTCAAGAGCCTCGACAACCGGACAGGATGTTCCAGGAGCCGTGTCCAGAATAACGAGAGGATCCGATTCAGCCTCAAGTTTTACCGCGTGGATAATGGGCACGGCGAGTGGGCTGCCCGAATCCAGCGTGCCAGTCACCAGCTTCAGGCCGGGAAGCGGCGTGGAGACAGAGAGCGTTCCGATCCGTTTTGGTACTTCATGGATCGCATGCTCCGGACACAGAAGAGTGCATCCGCCGCAGGAATGGCAGAGATCAGCAAAAAAAAGAATTTTTTTCGGCAGTACGGAGATAGCGCCGTACCGGCAGAACTCTCCGCACTTTCCACAGTAGGTACAGACGGATTCATCGATCACCGGTATCGGCAGCGTTACGTCACGCGGTGTGGTTTTGGAAGGAAAGAAAAGATGAAGATTAGGTTCCTCCACATCACAATCAACGAGACTGACCAAACGATCCGATGCAAGGGTGAAGGCAAGATTAGCGGCCGTCATACTCTTCCCGGTCCCCCCTTTTCCACTGGCTATTGCTAATTTCATACTCTTACTCATTATTATGTAATGAATTGATAATCAATCTCATCGGTCTGCGGGCGTTATTTCACCCGATCAAGCGTGTTCTTTTTGAACGCGTCCAGAGCATCGCTTACCGTTCCGCCAGCTTGATAGACAAACTGTTCTACACCAGCCATATCTAAAACGGCCTTTGCATTTCCCCCTAAAAGACCACTGATGAGAGCTCCGGCCTGATGTTCTATGATCAAGTTGGCGGCTTTTGGACCCACACCGCCGGATCCGTCGGCAAACGGATTTACAACTGCTTCAAACGATCCTGTTTCAGTGTCTGCGATAATGAAATACGGAGCCCGGCCAAACCTGTTTTCGACTTTGGACTCGAGTAGTGCACCCTGTGCTGTAATACATACTTTCATGATAGATATAACCTCAATATTATTTTACACATATGCGCACAAGTAATTTAAACTATCGTATCGTAATCATACTGCCCTCTGCAGAGAGAAAAATTCTGCATGCAAAGGAACGGATCACATGAGCAAAAACAGTATTATTGAAGATCTGCTTGCAGATCTGCCGGAAAAACCAGTACCCGTCCGATCCGTCTGTATCGGAGCGCACTGGACAGCCGTCTGCAGTACACACTGCGGCCTTGCTGCAACGATTATCGGCGAGGAGGTCCACGACCACACAATCGTTGTCCGCGAGGCGGGACATCTTCATGAGAAAAGTGCTCAGGAGCTGGCCGGATACGCTCTCTCGAAAAATCCCCTGGAAGCAGGAATCGGCGTTGCCGCCATCAACTCGCTTCTGGAAGTGAATGAACAAAATGCGGCGGAGATAAACGCGGCGGATCTGCTGATGGAAAAAGGCGCAGGAAAAACGGTAGCGCTTGTCGGGCATTTTCCGTTTATTCAAAAACTCCGGGAACGCGTCGGAAACCTTCAGGTCCTTGAGATACACCCCGGGGAAGATGAGTATCCTAAAGAGGCAGCTGCTGAGATCATTCCTCGTGCAGATGTCGTAGGGATCACCGGGAGTTCTCTGGTAAATCATACGATGGACGGCCTCCTGGACCTTTGTGATCCGAATGCTCTGGTCATTGTTCTGGGTCCGACGACGCCGCTTTCTCCGGTCATGTTTGAGCATGGGGCGGATATTATCGCAGGATCCCGTGTCATCGACGGGAAAAGTGTTCTCGCCGCTGTCGGACAGGGAGCGTCATTCAAACAGATCACCGGAGTGAAACTGCTGGCCTTTACAAACCCCGAAAAACGCATATAATCTAAAAAATAAAATGAAAGCAGACACTATGGATAAAACCGCGAACAAAGATGAGGAGGAGATGGGTTCTACCGTATGCCAGGCGGATTCATTCAGATACACGCCGATAGGGATCGTTCGGTCACCCTTTACCGATACAGCAGGGATGCCGATCCAGCCGGCCGGAGCAAAAGGCGTGCGCGGGACCATCGCTCTGCGTCCTGATCTGACGGCCGGCCTTGCCGATCTGAAAGGATTCTCCCACATAATCCTCATCTATGCATTTCACAGATCGAAAGGATACTCCCTCGAAGTCACGCCGTTTCTGGACACTGCCCGGCACGGTGTTTTTGCGACACGCGCGCCGAAACGCCCGAATGCGATCGGAATCTCGATCGTCAGACTGATCTCGGTCGAGGAAAACGTCCTGATAATAGAGAATGTCGATCTTCTTGACGGAACACCTCTGCTGGATATAAAACCCTATGTGCCGGCATTCGATGCGTTTTCCGATGCAAAAGCAGGATGGCTCGATCAGACCGCCGGTAACGCAGGGTCGGTCAGGGCTGATGAACGATTCAGATAAATGAACGCTGCAGGTGATAGACAAAACGATGAGACAAACTATCAGCACGACCCTCAAAAAATTCTATTATTATCTTTTAGCACTAAATGAGATACCAATGACGAAAAACGCCCCTTGGCACAGATACGGGGGATTGAAATGACAGAAAACCATATCTTCGGGCCGGTCATGTCCCGCAGACTCGGAAGGTCACTTGGGATCGATCTTCTGCCCTTCAAGACCTGTTCATATGACTGTGTCTACTGTGAATGCGGAGCGACCACCCATATCACGACAAAAAGGGCCGAGTTTTTTCCAACTGAAGAGGTGATCTCCCAGCTGGATACAGTCCTCAGAGAAAGACCTACTTTGGATTACATAACATTTGCCGGATCCGGTGAACCGACCCTCTCCCTCTCGATCGGACGGATCATCAGACACCTGAAAACTGCCTATCCTGAATATAAAGTCGCCGTTCTCACGAACGGGAGCCTGCTGGGGAATAAGGAGGTCGCTGCGGATTTATCCCAGGCGGATCTGGTTATCCCTACCCTGACCAGCACATCGCAGGAAACGTTTGAAAAAATCCATCGTCCATATCCCGGCCTCTTAACAAAAACGATCATCAGTGACATACTGGAGTTTCGAAAGGAATTCCATGGTGAGATCTGGCTGGAGATCTTCCTCATACCGGATCTGAACACCAGCTTAGAAGAACTGACATCACTTCGAGACGTTATAGATAAAATCCAACCTGCACGCATCCAGCTGAACACCCTCGACCGGCCGGCGGCAGAGGACTGGGTCACGGCCCCGGATCCGGACGAGCTGGAAAATTTCAGGAAATACTTTGCCGAACTCAAGATCCCTGTAGATGTGGCCGGAGTCTGCTGTGAGCAGCCCGATGTCTGCAGAGCCGGAGAAAGCACGCATGAACATATCCTGAAAACCCTCCGCATCCGGCCTTCGACGGTTGAAGATCTGGCATCCATGACCGGCTTACATCATCATGAGGTGGCAAAGTACCTCTCCGGCCTTCTTGAAGAGGGAACGGTCCATATCCAGAGGGGAAAAAGAGGCGTGTTCTACTCTGCAGGCCCGGATATGACCCGGAAATAATACCGGCCGACGACAAAACGAAACCCCGCATCTCAGTTTTGGGAGTGAACGGCAAAACCGCTGATTCGAAAAATAAACATAAATTCAAATAAAAAGCAGTGAGATAGTATCAGTTAGATGATCTCTTTGCTTCGTTTTCTGTGTACACTAAAAGGAGGCAGGATACCCGGCATAAGTCTGGCAGTCCTCCTCCTCTGTTTTTGTCTAGTCTGCGTGCCGGTTTTGGCTGATTCTGATCTCGGCCCGATACCTGACGCTCGTTCAAATCCCGCAGTAAGTGCTGATGTCGAGGCATTTTTTGACGCATCGATCCCGGCAGAACTCGCAAAATACAATATACCCGGCGCGACGGTCGCAGCAGTATATGATGGAAAACTGATCTTTTCCAAAGGATACGGGTATGCTGATATCGCCAACAGAACACCGGTCGATGCTGGATCGACACTCTTCCATATTGGTTCGGTCACGAAACTTTTCACCTGGACATGTGTTATGCAGCTGGTGGACGAGGGAAAAATAGACCTGGATGCAGACATCAACACCTACCTTGCCGATTTTTCTCTTCCGGACACCTACCCCGGCCAGCCGGTCACTATGCGAAACCTGATGACGCATACTGCCGGATTTGAAGACGCGATCCGGAGGGCTACAGTTGAAGACGTAGATGATCTTTTCTCATTCAGGATCTACTGCCGGGATTATATTCCTGCACGGGTCTATCCTCCGGGAACCGTGACCTCCTACTCAAATTACGGCACAACGCTCGCAGCCGTCATTGTTGAGGATGTAAGCGGCATGCCGTTTGAACAGTATCTCCAGGAACATATCTTAACCCCGCTTGATCTCAAAAATACCCATCTATCCTATCTCCTCCCGCCAGAATCCGCCGGCAGCCTCTCCTCGGGATATAATTATATCGGCGGGACAAATGCAGCGATCACCGACACGATTTTTGTCATCGGACCTGCCGGATCCATCAGCTCCACAGCAGAGGATATGGCAGTTTTCCTTGCCGCACATATGCAGAACGGAAAAGTGAACGGCGCAGAAATTCTTTCTGAACCGGCCGCCGCACTCATGCATGCAAGAGCATTTACAAATGACCCGCGGGTCAGCGGCATCTGCCTTGGATTTTATGAAAACTATCTCAATGGCGAGCGGATCATCCTCCACGGCGGAGATACCAATACCTTCCATTCGCTTTTCGTTATCATTCCTGACAAAAAAACCGGGTTTTTTGTCTCATACAATGCTCCCGGAGGGACAAGCGCACGAAATGATCTGCTTCTCGAGTATGTCGGCCGATTCTTCCCCCTAACGGAAACGGAGACGGTGACGCAGGAAATAGAACATTCCGGATCATTTGAGAAGTATACAGGAGTTTATCAGTCAAACCGCCATAATTACCGGACGTTTGAATTTTTCCTTCAACCTCCGCAGCAAATGACGGTTGAAGCGGGAGAAAATAATGCCTGCCTTGTGTTAAATATTGATGGCGACTCTACAGAATACATCGAGGTTTCACCCGGCGTCTTTCAAGAGCGAAGCGGCGCCCCGTCAGTGTATGGAAATATGGTCTTTCGGGAGAATGAGAACGGTGATGTGACGTTCCTCTGTTCCGAAAATACGCCGGTGCTCGCATATGAACGGGTCCCATGGTATGCTGTCAATGCATTTACGTCCGGGCTCCTCTCTGCTGCAATGGTGCTGCTCTTCAGTGTTTTCATATGGCCGGTAATGGCATTATTCCGAAAGATATACGGGATACAGGGTGTTGGAGAATCGAAAACAGGACTTCCCTTCTATGCCCGCCTGACGGCATTTATAGCCGCGGTTCTCAGCATGTTCTTTGTGTTCTGTCTCTACACGATAATTCAACCCAACGAGGAACTGATCATGTCCTATCTCTGGAATCAAACACCTCCGCTCCTCCTTACGGCCATTCTGACAATCCCGGTGATCAGCGCAGTATTATCAGTTGCATCCGCGGGTTTCACCTTCGTTGTCTGGAAGATGAAGTTCTGGAACGGATGGCAGAGAGTCCATTTTACGCTCGTTACCATCGGACTCTTTATGCTGATATGGTGGATGAATTATCTGAATTTGTTCTTCTTCCGATTATAACAAAACCCTCCCTTTTTTTGTTATTAATGCATTTCCAATTGTTTCACGAAAGGAAAGATCCGGAAGTTTTCATTAAAAATATCATGATGACTGCCTGAAAATCAAATTATGCCGCAGCTTCACCCGGCAGATGACCCTGATCCCCCGCAGCGGGAACAAACGACGGCGGCCGGATCCCTGCTATTCTGAACTCCGACCACGCCCGCCGGGTAACTTCCGATTTAAACTCGAACTCGAGCCGGAGATCATTGACATACCCCTTTGCCCGGACACGCATGTAGAACGGGAAATCCTCAAGAAGCACGGTATAAGTATATTTTTTCGAGATGATCACATATTTTGATGTGACCAACGCTTCTTTAAGGATCTTCATAGCCATCTCTGCATCGGATTCCGGATGGATATAGAGATCGATGACTATCATCATAGCAAGATCCCCCGCATTCCCGCTGGTCACCGGCTGACTGAATACCGTAACATTCGGGATCGAGACCTGTTCATCATCAGGGGTCTGCAAACGGGTAGAACGGATCCCGATGTTTTTCACCTCCCCATACGTACCTCCGATGGATACCTTGTCGCCGATCTGGTAGGGTTTTTCAAAGATGATGACGATCCCCCCGATGATATCGGCAAAAACATCCTTCAAGCCGAATCCGACAGCAGCGCCGAAGAGACCCGAAAAGGCGATCAATTGGGTCAGCGAAGGCTCGATAACGGCAATTATGATGTAATAAAGGGCGGTCACCGAAACGATAAGCTTCAGAAGCGGGATCACCATGGTCACCGTGGTCCGGTGCCAGCCCATCCGTTCCGAGATATGGGTCAGAACAAAACCGAGCAGCCGGTTCAGGACATAAGCAAAGACGATGATGAATACAATATAGAGAACAAGATTCAGGTCGAGGGTCTTAAACGGGAGTTCGGTGACGACACCCGTTGTAACATTTGTAAGCAGCGTATCAGCCATGATCACCACAGTCTCCTGGTCTTTTTCAGGTACTCGGCAACCGGCTCAAGTGCAAACGCCGGAATACTGTAATACCCGTCATCATTCCTCACAAGCCCCTCACAGACAAGACGGTAGAGCACACGCCGGATATCCATCTCCGACCCGACGATCGCGATCAGATCATCCTCCTGCAGGGATTTCATCGACAAAATGATCGTGAGGATGAATGATTCACTGGTATCGAGATTGATGGAATAGACGGTCTCGGTGATAGCATTCAGCGAAATAACATTATCTTCCAGGCTCGCCTCCCACAGATGGACGGCCACACCCGGATTTCCCCGGGAGATCCTGTTGATCTTTTCAAATATCAAGTCCTCAATGGATATCTGGATGCGTTTTTTTCTGGGGAGCCGTCGAAGCATGAGAGTAAAGTTCAGTTTTATCCAGGGAATTGATACTTCAGCACCCTTCAGCGGCAAACGGACCTGTTTATGGACCAGAGAGAAAAACATCGAGCGCTCAGCAACCCCGTCGTTGATAAACCGGATCTCCCCGGGCTTATACCTGGACATGATCACCTGTTTGAGATCGGGCGCGTCCATCCTCGCAAGAACGATAACGGTCGAGAAATATGCCTCGATGTTCATCACTGCCGAAAGATACTGCCAGCTGTACATATTCCATGTCGTGATAAAGAGTTTCTTTGAAGAGATCAGGGCAAGCAAAAATGCATCAAGCACATCGAAACCGCCGATCCTCCGCGTTGCAAGCAGACGGCAGTTGTCTATCAGGATAATATCCCCCGGACTGGCAGAAAAATCCGGGAGGGAGGAGGGTGACATCACGAACTTCAGCGGAAGATAGGTGACCCTTTCGCCGTAAAGGCGCCGGATCTCATTGGCGATCGTTGTCCTGCCGCCAAGCGGTTCGGAAACGATCGCTATGTGCGCCGGCACCCCGTCCCCAAACCGTTCAACGGCCTCATTGATTTCCTGGAGCTCCTTCTCAAGGCCGATAACGGGTCTGTCGGAAACCTCCTTCGGATTTTCTGCCATGGCTCTTTTGTTCCTGATAATAAGGTATCCGGCGAAGTATTAAAGGATATGCAGAAACCTGACAACCAATCGCGGTTTCTTTTATGAAAATGTCAAAGAAAAAGAGCTGGAAGAAATAGTCGAAGATGGAAATCTGACGGAGGTAAACCTCCGAACAAAAATGTACAAAACGAATCAAAAGAAATCTGAATGCAAAAACATCACATCCATATGCGAGGGATGGGATTCGAACCCAAGAACTACTACTAGACTAGCCCCTCAAGCTAGCGCCGTTGACCTGGCTTGGCTACCCTCGCACTGTGCGACCTATACATGTGGGTCAGTCAAGTAAATAAATCTGCTGGATTTACACAGAGATCCGGGTCACCTCTGTACAAAAATCCAGGGAAGCGTATATATGTATTCCGTGATAGACACAAAGATACAATGTGGCGGAAAATACTTGATCAGTTCCAGGACTCCCCCTCGCAGCAGAGAGTCGTCCGTTTTCTTCTTGAAAACGGGTTCGGCGTCTCTCCCGAAGGAAAAACCATAGTAAACGGCATAGAAATATCGGCATCCGCCCTTTCCCGAGTCATAAAAGTCGACAGGCGGGTCGTGGACGCCACCCTTCGCCGGATCATCGAAATCGATGAACTGCAGTCCCTCTTTTCCCGTCGGCGCGTCACCCCCGACCTGACGGACGTTGCCAAAAACCTCGGCCTTTCCGTGATCACCATCCTCCCGAACAATGCCGGCGACAAAAACATCGTCTCCTCGGCAGTTGACGTCCTTGCCTCCTACGACCTCACGCTCCGGCAGATCTTCGTCACCGACCCCTACGTGGTCGAAACACCGCGCCTTGTCATCATAATCGACGGCGTGATCCCGGCAGAAGCGATTCAGAAACTCCGCAGCCTTCCGACCGTAAGATCCCTGATCCTTTAGGCATGCCTTGTCACAAAAGAACAGATTAATTACGTCATATAACTAACACTTAGAGATATGGTATCCAGCATTGTCCTTCCGATAAAAAAAGTCAACTCGCTCGTTGACTCAAAAATTTCCGTGGAGATAAAAGATGAAGGATGTAAATTCGAGGGCCGGCTCGTCGCAATGGACGAGTATCTCAACCTTCACCTCGAAGAGACCGTCGAGATCACCGCAAACGGCCGAAGAAACATCGGCACCGTCGTCATCCGCGGAAACAACATCCTCACCATCTCTCCGCTGAACTGAATATGTCCAGAGAA
>WARP01002157.1_pt2 | contig 41018 bp, 37 predicted proteins | sample 4769151 | NCBI WGS metagenome assembly WARP01 (sample SAMN08893023, study PRJNA449175) | gut metagenome | isolation source: rumen sample fed with dry roughage | host: cow | place: India: Nagpur | collected 2016
GGGCAGGCAGGTATCTGATATCTCGGATCCCGTGCCTCCTCACAGGTCACATACATATCCTGGTCATCCATAGACTGCCTCACATTCGGTACAGAGAAGGAGAGCGAGATTTGCCACATCGAGCTCATTATGCTCGATGATCGGCGTGAGGTTTGAGACATCCCGGGTACGAAGATACTTCTGATAATACGCCGGGACCAGATATCCCGGAAGATCATCTGCCCGGGGTTTTTTCAGGATATACGTTTCCACCGTTCCTAAACAGCAGTCCGAAAGGGCACTACGGTATAACCGCCGGGTCGGGTAGAGCAGATCGAAATGAAGGTCAGGGTGCACCGTCCTCTCACCATAATACGAGAGACGATTGTTCAGATAAGGAACATCGAAACCTTTTCCATTATACGTGACAACATGGGAATGCTCTTTAAAAAGCCTGGCCGTCAGACTCAGAGCGGCTGGTTCATCTTCGATATCCCTGAGAAGGTACTGGACAACCGTAAGCTCTGTTCCTTTGCGAAAACCGCAGCCGAACAGAATGATCGGCGACTGAAACATGCCAAGCGTTTCGATATCGAAGTACAGCAGTTCCTCTCCCGGAAGTGCATGGGAAAACCCCAGAAGAAGCGGATCGTTTCCGCGATGAGCATCCTGAAAGATGCCAAAGATCTCAGAGGGCGATCCATTTTGGATCACGTCTGCGATCTCATATGCACTGTCTCTCCAGACGGTATGTCCAAGATCGGTCAGATGCCTGGATCCTTTTTTGCGCAGCACGTCGGCGCGTGCCGGACCGATGCCCGGAATCAGCGTCAGTTCCTGCATGCAGCGATTTCGAATCGTGTCTTCAGAGATCCGGTACTCCGGACACGGCCAGACGGTCTCTTTTGCAAGACATACACCATCCGGTGTATCCATCTCAACTGTTCCGGGCAGACCGCCCGGACATCTTTTGCTGGTCTCGGTCTTCAGAAAAATACCGGGAGTGAATGCCTTGCTGAGTACCTGCATACAAACGTTTCAGCAGATAAGGTAATCCTGATCCTTTTCCATCATTCCTGATTCACACCGGTCTGACGCAAACCAGCAGAGCTTTGAGAGCTGATTTTTTCTCTGGATAACGGTGTATCCTTCTGCACGTTTTGCGATCGAGTTTAATGCAATGCTCGTCATACACAAAAATCGACCCTGAAGTATATATACCCCAAACCGCGCGGTGCGATAATGCCTCGGGACCCGTTTTTACCGAGGTAAAATACCCTCAAAATAAAGTTATTTTATGTATCAGGATGCGCATATGACGCAGATCACGCTGCAAAAAAATGACGGAAACCAGGCATTCCAGGCCAGAGACGCTGGTCTGAATACACATCTTTACAATTACAGACGACAAAACAATTACTTGATTTTTCATGCTTGAGATTGAAAACCTGCATGTGGAAGTTGGCGGACGTGAAGTTCTGCACGGGATATCTTTGATCGTGCCGGATGGACAGACCCATGTCCTCCTTGGTCCAAACGGTTCAGGAAAAACCACTCTTCTACGTACGATAATGGGCTTTGCCTCCTCCAAGGTGACCGCCGGCAAAATACTTTTCAACGGCGTCGACGTTACGCATAAACCTGTCCACGAACGTGCAAAACTCGGAATGGGCATCATGTTTCAGCGGCCTCCGACGATTTCCGGTCTGAAACTTGGAAAGTTCATTGCGGCGACAAATAACATCGATGAGGCCCGCATACCGGTCATCGTGGAAAAACTGCACATGACCAAATTCCTCGACAGGGATGTCAATGCAGGTTTCTCCGGCGGCGAGATCAAACGCAGCGAGATCCTGCAGCTCACCGTTCAGAATCCGTCGTTTGTAATGCTCGACGAGCCGGAAAGCGGTGTGGATGTGGAAAATATGGCACTTCTTGGAAACGCCGCCGCATCCCTTCTGGAAAAGGAGATCCACATGAAAAACCGTACCAAATCAGGACTCATCATTACGCATACAGGATACATCCTTGATTATCTTGAAGCGGATGTCGGGTATGTTCTGATCGACGGATATCTTCAGTGCACCGGAAACCCGCGTGAAATTCTTAAAAGTGTGAAAACATCAGGATATAAGGACTGTATAGCATGCCGGAAATGAATGGATTCTCGGGGATCAGCCCCGAAGATAAAGAACGCCTTGCCCTGACAGGGATCCATACCGATTCCATGGAAGGACGTGCAGGAAGTTTCCTCCTCGTAAATGACCACATCCTTCACGCCGGTTCCCAGACAGAGGGTGTTGAGGTGCTGATGATCGAAAAAGCACTCGAAAAATACGAGTGGCTTAAAGAATACTGCTGGAACCTCGTCCCAAAAGACAAAGATCAGTACACAAAATACGTCGCAGACCACCCGCAGAGAGGGTATGTCATCATCGCCCATAAAGGGGCGAAAACCACCTTCCCGCTTCAGAGCTGTATGTTCCTGCAGGGAGACACGATCCAGACCGTGCACAACATCGTCATTGCCGAGGAAGGGGCAGAAGTTCATCTGATCGCAGGATGCGCAAGCTCTCTGAAAACAAAAGAGGGCGCCCACTACGGGATCAATGAGATATATGTCGGGAAAAACGCCAAAGTGACCTCAACGATGATCCATACCTGGGGCGAAGAGATCGAAGTCTTCCCGCGTACGGCGACCGTCGTCGAAGAGGGAGGAACGTTCCTTTCCAACTACGTCTGTATGCGCCCGACCAAAATGGTCCAGATGTATCCGACCGCTTTTCTCAAAGGTGAAGGCGCGGTCGCCCGCTTTTCGAGCGTCATCGTCGCCGGAACCGGCTCATACATCGATGCAGGATCGAGAGCCGTTCTTCAGGCGCCGAACACCAGCGCCGAACTGATCACCCGCGCCATTACAAACGGCGGAACGATCATCTCCCGCGGCGCCATCATCGCCGAGGTCCCGCAGACGAAAGGACACATCGAGTGCCGCGGACTGATCCTAAAAGACGGGGTCATGCACGCGATCCCTGAGATCGACGGCCGTGTCGTCGACATCGAACTTTCTCATGAGGCGGCTGTTGGAAAGATCGCGAGAGATGAGATCGAGTATCTCATGGCACGCGGACTTTCGGAGGAAGAAGCTACGGCGACGATCATCCGCGGATTCTTGGATGTCAGGATCGAAGGTCTGCCGGATGCACTCCAGAAGCAGATCGAAAATGCGATCGATTCGGCTGACAACGGATTTTAGATGAAGATCCATGATGTGAGTGTCGGTCTGCATCCTGAGATGTATGTGTATCCCGGAGACCCGGAATTTTCTTTGGCCAGGATGAAAACGGGAGATGCCTTCATCTCCTCCCTCTCTCTTGGCACGCACACCGGCACCCACATCGATGCCCCCGCACATTATTTTGAAAATGGATTTTCCGTTGACGAACTGGATCTGAAAAACCTGATACTTCCTGCAGAGGTCGTAACCTCTCCCCTTCTGCCGACACAAAACTGTAAGGCGGTCCTTTTTAAAAATGCCGTCCCCCTATCTCTGGAAACGGCTGAACTCCTCCTGATGAAAGGAGTCAAAACAGTTGGGTGTGATACCCCTTCGATAGGGGATGATGATGTTCACCGGTTTTTACTGAAAAATGCGATCGTCATCATCGAGATGCTCGACCTCACGGAAATTTGCGACGGCGTGTATCAGATGATCGCTCTGCCGCTAAAAATCGAAGGGGCGGACGCTTCGCCCGCACGAGTTGTTTTACTGGATGATATGCTATGATATTACATGATGCTGTTAAAAAACTGCACGAAGTTGCTGCCGGAATGGGTGCCGAAGACGGCGACCTTGTCTATATAAGCCGGCCTGAGAACCACATCTGTCAGTTCTGTTCCGGCCGCTGTCTGCAGGTATGTTTCGGCGGACGCATCGCCGAGATCTCATCAACAGACCCGTTCTGTGCAAAAATGCGGCTCGAAAATCTGTATGATGCTCCGCTGAAAACCGCAAAAACAAAAGCCGCCGCTGCAGGAGCGTTGACGGCGGTCGCAGGTTTTCTCATGCTGATTCGAAAACTCGGCCCCTGCCCGACAGTAAACTTCGAGGACTGCCGTGAGGAGCTGATCATGGAGCTCCAGGGAAAAAATGTGTACATCCTTGGCCGCGACATACCCGGACTCAATCAGGCATTACTTTTGGAAGAGGCGGAGGTTGTTCTTGTGACCGGTGATGCCCTGCTGGATACGGATCTTTTAGAAGAGATCGACCAAGCGGTCATACTGGAAAAAGAACTGCTGTTTCTCGGCCCCTCATGCACGGGTGTCGCCGCTCTTCTTGGAAAAAAATGCTGGTGTCCCTACGGGACCTAATAATTTAATTCTATAAAACACGTAAATACAATCACTATGCTTTTTGGTTCGTCCGGTATCAGACAGATGTTTGATCAGCGCCTTCTTTCCCTTGCTCCAAACGTCGGAGCGGCCGTTGCACAAACTGCAAAACACGTTGTTCTTGGAACCGATTCACGAACCAGCAAGGATATCCTTGCCCATGCCGTGATCTCAGGGCTCATAAGCGGCGGGGCGGACGTCATATACGGAGGGATCTGCCCAACGCCGACCGTTGCTTTCGGCGCCGGATCTGCCGACGCGGGCGTCATGATAACGGCCTCCCATAACCCCGAGCCCTACAACGGAATAAAATTGTTCCGGTCCGACGGATCTTCCTATACTCTCGCCCAGCAAAAAGAGATCGAAGATGCAGTAGATCAGCCTGCGTGGAGCAGGTGGGACGAGCAGGGAGCATTAACGAACGGAGACCTTCTTACTCCGCACAAAGAGGCGATCCTTGCTTCGGTCCGGATCCCGGAAGATCTTCTGGTCGTCGTCGACTGCGGGAACGGAGCCGGCGGACAGATCACGCCGAAGCTTTTTGAAGAGTCAGGCTCACGGGTCATTTCCGTAAACTGTGACCCCTCGGGAAAATTCGCACGCCCGTCCGAGCCGCTGGAGAAAAACCTTCTCCATATCCCCAAACTCATGAAAAGCGTCGGTGCCGACTGTGCGGTCGTGAATGACGGGGATGCCGACAGGATGATGGCATTCGACAACCGCGGACGCTACGTTGACGGCGATCATCTTCTCATGCTCTTTGCAAAGTATCTGGATGCAAAACAGGTCGTGACCACCGTTGACGCTTCTATGGCGATCGAAGAGATCGCCGAGGTCAGAAGGACGCCGGTCGGCGACAGTTTTGTTTCAGAGGAACTCATTTCGTGGGGAACGTTTGGAGGAGAACCGTCAGGGAGCTGGATCTTCCCGAAACACTCGCTTTGTCCCGACGGACCCTATGCAGCGGCACTTTTCGCCGAGATCTCAGGGGAATGGGATGTGGCAGAGGAACTTGATTCGATGCCGAGATATACCATCCTTCGTGACGCGTTGGAGACGCCGCATGCAAAAGAGATCCTGTCGGGACTTGGTGCGGACAAACCCACAGACGGGATCAGGCTCACTGAAGAAAACGGATGGTGCCTGATCCGCGCAAGCGGGACCGAGCCGAAGATCCGCTGTACAGCCGAAGGAAAAACCAATGAAGAGGCAAAACGGATGCTGGATGCAGGAATGAACAGGATCCGCGATGCTGTTCGCCAGATCAAGGAGTAATATATGCAGTGTGTAATTCTCGCCGCAGGTGAAGGGTCCCGTATGCGTCCCCTCACGACATCACGCCCAAAGGTCATGCTGCCTTTGGCCGGAAAACCGATGCTTGAACATCTTATTCAAAATGTGCGTGATGCCGGCATCACAGAGATTCTTCTCGTTGTCGGCTACCATGAAGAGGCGATCCGGACCTGGTTTGGGGACGGGGCTGCATTCGATGTCCTGATACAGTATGTGGTTCAGCGAAAACAGCTGGGAACGGCAGACGCTTTACGCTCCGTCGAACCGTTCATTCATGACACGTTTCTGATGCTGAACGGGGACATGATCCTCGAAAGATCCGACCTGGAGAAGATCATCAGTCTTCCATGTCCGGTTATGGCCACCTCGACGACGACACACCCGGAAAGCTTCGGCGTGGTGACGGTAGAAGGCGAAACGATCACCTCTCTGGAAGAGAAATCCCTTCGCCCGAAATCAAACATCATCAACGCCGGCGCCTACCTCTTTGATGCCGGGATCTTTTCCATCCTGAAAAAGATCGCGCCTTCTTCCCGCGGGGAGTATGAACTCACCGATGCTTTGACCGATTATATCAGTGAAAGAACGCTGAAAGCGTATCCCTTATCTGTATGGATGGATGTCGGCTACCCCTGGGACATGCTGACGGCAAACGAACATCTCCTTTTGGATCTGACCGGAGAAAAAGCGGGGACGATCGAGGAAAATGTGATCGTCAAAGGTCAGCTGATCCTTGGAAAGGGTTCCGTCATAAAATCCGGAACATACATCGAAGGTCCCTGTATTATCGGCGAAAACACCGTTGTCGGACCCAACGCATATCTGCGGCCCGGAACAACGATCGGAAACAACTGTCATATCGGTCATGCGGTCGAAATAAAAAACTCCATCATCTTTGATGATACAAAGATCCCGCATTACAATTACATCGGCGACAGTGTGATCGGAAGCAGATGTAATTTCGGCGCCGGAACAAAGATCGCCAATCTTCGTCACGATCACGGGCCGGTAAAAGTGGGCGGGATGTCCACCGGACGAAAGAAGTTCGGCGCCGTTATCGGAGATGATGTCCTGTTTGGGATCAACTGTTCCATAAATACCGGATCCTCGATCGGCAGCGGAACAAAAGTCGCTCCCCACACCCTTGTCACAGGAACGATCGCAAACAACACGGTGGTGAGGTAAGATGCCGGAGATACAGGCGGTCATCCTTGCTGCCGGAGAAGGAACACGGCTTCGTCCGCTGACAAAAAACCGTCCGAAGGTCATGCTCCCGGTCGCAAACCGGCCCATTCTCGAACATGTTCTCAACTCGGTCGTTGCCGCAGGCATTCGTGATATCACAGTAGTTGTCGGATACAAAAAGGAACAGGTGATGACGTTCCTGAACACCTATCCGATTCCCGTGAACGTGGTCGTCCAGGAAAAACAGCTGGGAACGGCGCATGCCCTTTCACGCGCTAAGGAGTATATCCATACAACGACACTTGTGCTTGCCGGAGACAACTACGTCGATCCGCAATCTCTGCGGGCCATAATGGATAAAGAAAATGCCCTGCTTGTCGCACCCCACTCATCGCCCGCAAACTTCGGCGTGATCTCCAGAGATGACGGAAGACTGACAGGAATCATGGAAAAACCGGCTGGTGTTGAACCGGGTTCGCTGGTCAGCTGCGGGATTTATATCTTCACGCAGGAATTTATTCTGAAGATCCGGGAGAATACGATACCCGAGTCCCTGCAGAACCGGATGAACGAAGGGATGCGGATCTCCGTCGTCACAGCAAATGACTGGCAGGATGCGATCTATCCGAAAGATCTGCTTTCAGTAAACAAACACCTGCTCAAAGATCTGAAGGGATACATTTCCGGCAGTATCGACAAAAGCGTCACGATACAGGGACGTGCAGCCGCCGGCAGGAAAACCAGCATCGGGCCGGGGACCGTACTTCTCGGGCCGGCGATGATCGGAGAGGGAAGCGTGATCGGCCCTCATGTATGCATCGGGCCAAACACGTCCATCGGTTCCCGCGTCACGATCGAACCCTTCACCTACATTGAAAACAGCATCATCATGAACGACTGCAGGGTCGGCTCCCACTCCCGGATCGTCGATACGATCCTGGGCGAAGGATGTCTCTGTATGAATCATCTCTCCACCGTCTCGGAGCCCTTCGGCGCAGTCTGCGGCGACCGGACGACGATCGGGCCGTTCACCGTCATCAAAGGCGGAGTGATCGGAAACGATGTCACCATCCAGGGCGGAAAGACGCTGGAAAAAGAGATCCCCGACAACAGCATGGTGATCTGAGATGTGCGGGATCGTCGGCTACATCGGATACCGTCAGGCAGCTCCGGTCTGCACGAGCGGTCTTCTTAGTCTGGAATACCGGGGCTATGACTCATTTGGCATTGCAACGCTTTCTCCCGCGCTGTCACTCTGCAAACATCTCGGCAAGATCTCAGACGCCAAAACATCTGCGAACCATCTGGAAGGCCAGATCGGGATAGGACATACCCGCTGGGCAACCCACGGGGTTCCAAGCGAGATAAACGCCCACCCGCATGTCGATAGGAACAAAAAGATCGCCGTAGTCCATAACGGGATCATTGAAAACTATGCGGAGCTGAAACGCGGACTGGAAGAGCGCGGTGTCGTTTTTGCATCCCAGACCGACACCGAGGTCATTCCTCATCTGATCGCAGAAAAGTATACAGGAGACCTTTTAGCCGCAGTAACGGCTATCCTGCCAATCCTCAAGGGCTCCTATGCTCTTTTGATACTCGCCGAGGACAACGAGACGCTCGTTGCTGCCAGAAAAGGCAGCCCTCTTGTCCTGGGTCTTGGAGATAAGGAGTATATCCTTGGATCAGATGCGCTTCCTCTTCTGGAGTATACCAAAAAAGCAGTGTATTTCGAGGACGGGGATGCGGCAGTGATCAGAAAAGACGGATACGAAATCTATAATGCCGGCGCGCCCGTCTCACGTCCGGTAACGGAGCTTGAATGGAGTGCTGACGTCGCCAGAAAGGGAGGGTTTCAGCATTACATGCTCAAGGAGATCTTTGAACAGCCGGACGCTTTTGCAAACACCCTCTCGGTAGTAAAACGCTGCAATGAATTCATCGATCAGATCAGAAACGCACATTCCGTAACGGTCGTCGCCTGCGGGACGTCGGCAAATGCTTCCATGGTCTTTTCCTATCTGATGGAACGCGTATGTCATATCCCAACACGAGTGGTGCTCGGATCCGAGTTCAAGTACTTTCCAACCCCGGGAACCGATCTGGTGATCGGGGTTTCCCAGTCGGGAGAGACGGCAGATACGATAGCAGCGCTCAAACTTGCCAAAAATCTCGGCGCTCAAACGCTGGCAGTAACAAATGTTCTTGGAAGCTCCATAACACGCGTCGCCTCCTCGGTTCTTTATACCAGGGCAGGTCCTGAGATCAGTGTTGCCGCAACCAAATCCTTCATCTCCCAGGTCGCGGCATTTATGCAGATCACAAATCTCCTCTCCGATCACCAGATCGAATTTGAGCTTGCAGAGATCAGACGGTATCTTCCCGATGTCCTTAGCCTGGATCTCTCAAAAGCGGTCGAACTATGTACGGCGGCGGACACGCTGCTGTATATCGGGAGAGGTATGTTTTATCCGGTTGCAATGGAAGGGGCGCTCAAGATGAAAGAGATCTCCTACATCCATGCGGAAGGATATGCTGCGGGAGAGCTGAAACACGGGCCGTTTGCACTGCTCTCTCCGGAAACACCGGTCATCGGGATGTGTTTTCCGGATGCCGTGTATCCGGTGATGATGTCGAATTTAAAAGAGATCAAGGCACGCAGCGCCCCCCTCATCGCTCTTGGAAGAAAAGATGATAAAGATCTTGACGAGGTGGCCGATGTCTGTATCTCTCTTCCTGCAGTTTCAGAGTACGGGGCAGTCGTTTTATCGTCGGTGATCCTGCAGCAGCTCGCATATCACACGGCAGTAGCTCTTGGAAGAGATGTCGATATGCCGAGGAATCTGGCAAAAAGCGTGACGGTCGAGTGAGTCTACTCGCCCACTTTTTTTGAGGTGCTTTTCCAGAGGACGGCGTCTTTGCGCCGTGAATACAGACCGGCGAGCAGATAGAACTGGTTTGTGATAAAGGAAGTGACCAGATTTCCCGGCCTGACTGCGCTCAGCAGAAGGAAAAAAAGAGCAAGCAGGAGAAAGATGAGCGGCGCGCTGAGGATCAGGCCGAAAGAAAAGATCACGCCGCCGATCAGCAGCATTGTCGGCGTTATCACATACATCCAGAACCGAAGCGGATAAAATATCCTGCAGAAGGGACGGTCGATCTTCATCAGATCGCGGTTGGCAAGCGTCGTCTGGATGAGCCCTTTAGCCCGCCGTACTTTTTGGGTGTACTGTTTTTTGAGATCTTCCGGTAATTCTTCGTAGATGGCAGCCCTTGTTTCATAAAAAGTCCGATATCCTTTTCGTATAGCTTCATAGGCGAGATTCGCATCATCTGCACCGCTCGTTTCATTGACTCCGCCGACGATGCTTTTTCTCAAAATAAGCAGACAGCCGTTGAATGCCGGCGTGGCATCATGCGCAGATTCCCATTCCGCCATCCGGCCGAAGTATGACCGGTAGGTTTTTTCCATAGAGGTGATCCGGTCCGCGCCGGGATTTGGCTGCAGATCACCGGTCCCTGCCGCGCAGTTTTCGTCGGCCAGGATCCTTTGAACGAGATACTCCACACTTCTTTCATCCCATACCAGATCCGCATCCGTTGCGACGACCAGTTCGTTTGAGGTAAGACCGATACCGGTATTGAGAGAGGTATTTTTCCCTGATCTCTGCTTATTCACATGTATCTTCCAGGAAAAGTCAACATTCTCCAGTTCACTTCGTGCGACCTCTTCGGTTTTATCATCCGAACAGTCGATAACTAAAACTGCCTCTGTCAGTTCATCCGGATACGTGCTGGAAGAGATGCTTTGTATCTTGCGTGCGATGGTCAGCTCTTCATTGTAGGCGCAGATCACAATGGAGACAGGAGGTAGCGTATCTGGTGATTTCAGCTCCAGTTCTGCGGGTTTTTTTCCGAATGTCACGCCAAGCAGATATATGATATAGGGGATGACAGCAAGAAGGATGAGCCCTGCGCCGACCGGAAGAGAATACAGATACATTATCCATAATTCATTGCACTGGATTCCTACTTAGAGATATTCCAGATTTTAGTGTTAACTTTCCAATTATTTTATCATACAAAAAACCCAGATAATACATATCTAATATCCAACCCGTGATAGACTATGGATCTGAAGAGTTTTTGGAACGATGCACGATATCGTTATGGAATAATCGGGATATCCGTCCTGCTATGCACACTGATCGCATTCCTGATACGGATGATCCCGATGGCCGGACTTGCCGGTACCGGGGATATGACTGCCGGCCCTGATGCATGGTATAATCTCCGGCTGATCGAAGTGGCTCTTGCCAATACTTTTGGCTACATCTTCTTTGAACCGATGACTCTGTATCCTACTGGACAGGACATCGTCTGGGGGCCGCTCTTTACCTATATTGCCTCGTTCTTTGCAGTTATCGCCGGCGCAGCATCACGAACCGAGGTGATCACGGCTGTTTCCTGGGCGCCTGCGATTCTTGGAACTCTGATGGTTCCGGTGATGTTCTTCCTTGGAAAAAAGCTTGGTGACTGGAAAACAGGGATCATCTCGGCGCTTTTCATTGCAGTGATCGGCGGCCAGTACCTCTCCCGCTCATTATACGGACATCTGGATCACCATATCGCAGAAACCTTCTTCTCCTGTCTGTTCTGTCTCTGCTACGTGCTCGCTCTGTATGCCCTGAGTGATAAAAAAATCGATTTGAACGATCGTTCGACATGGAAACTGCCGCTGATATATGGCGGTGTCTGCGGTATCGCCTACTTCCTCGGGCTTCTGACCATGACAACCATGGTCGTTTTCGGACTGTTCGTATCGGTATTTACTCTGATCCAGTTTGTAGTCAATCAGTATTCCGGCAAACCGAGCGAGTATCTTCTCGGCCTGAACGTGATCACGTTCATGATTGCCGCGCTTGGACTGCTGCTCTACGGAATACGCGATCTCAGTTTCGGGTTTGTCAACTACTCACTGGGTCTGTTCCTTGTCCATCTGTTCATCGTTTTCGGCACGATCATACTATATCTTATCTCGCGCACCATAACAAAACTTGAAAAACCCTGGTATTATTATCTGCTCACGCTCGCTCTTCTTCTGGCTGCAGGTTCCCTGCTTCTGGCAGTTGTGCTGCCGGATCTTTTCAGTTCGCTTATGGGAAATCTTGCAGGTTTCTTTACTAACAATGCCACGGCCGCGACCGTCCAGGAGATGTCATCATGGTCCTTTGCCAGTGCCGTTTCCGCATACAACTGGGGGATTCTTCTTGCCGCGGGAGGATTTGTCTGCCTCCTCTGGAATATCTGGAAACATCAGACGCCTGCAGCTCTCTTTGTTCTCATCTGGTCACTGTTCATGTTCTTTGCGACCTGCGCTCACGTTCGCTGGGAGTATTACTTTGCTGCAAACGTGGCACTGCTCGCAGCCATATTTGTAGGATGGGCGATCAGTTTTGCAGAAAAGGATCTGGCGCTGCTTCTTGGAAAACGCACCGGGACCAAAAAACCTGCTGAAGTTTCTGACAAAAAGCAGACCGAAAAAACCAAATCCAAAAATAAAACACAGCCTCCGTCGGAAAAACCTGATCCGATCAAACTGGCTGTTTGCATAATCGTCCTGATCATAGCAGGAGTATTTGCAGGTTCGTCGTCGGTCTATGCAGTTGAATTAAGTTCCGCATCTGCCTACGGAGGGACATCAGAGGACTGGATCGGTGCATGCGAATGGCTTTCCGAAAATACGCCGGAGACCGGTGTGGATTATCTCACGATCTACGACGGATCATCATTTACCTATCCGTCAGAGTCGTATGGTGTTCTCTCCTGGTGGGACTACGGTCATTATATCACAACGATAGGCAAGCGGATCCCGAACAGTAATCCGTTCCAGGCAGGAGTCGCCGGCGAATACGGCGTTGCCGCTGTCTTGACCAGCACGAATGAATCGGCGATAGCAGAAAAACTGGACTATCTCGGCACGAAATATGTGATGACCGACTACCTGATGGCAAACGGCATCTTCGGCGCAATGGCGATCTGGAATGATACCGTACTGCAAACCGCCCCTTACTACTACACCTTCCTGCAGAAGGGAACAGACGGCACCTACTCCTATGTTTCGGCAGGAACACCAGCGTTCTTCAACACACTGACGGTGCGGCTGCAGAACTTTGACGGTTCGATGACGAACTCTGGAAGTGTTTACGTCGTAATAACCGACTCATCAGCCGGTTACGGTGCGCCGGTAGTCGCCTCCACAAAAGCATACGCCGAGGCGGATGAAGCATGGGCCGCGGCAGAGAACTACAATGCCAATGCGGCAGGCGGAAAACACGCATACGTCATTTCGGCCCCGACCGATCTTATCAACTATAATCTCCCAAGTGTCGATGTGCCCGCACTTCAGCACTTCCGTTTAGTGTATGAATCCCCGACGTATGTCGTCGGAGGCTACATCACAGGAGCGAACGAAGGAGGAACGGCCTATGTAAAGACATTCGAGTATGTTCCCGGAGCCGTGATCAAAGGAAACGGGATCATCGAAGTCGATGTTGTAACAAACAACGGCCGGACCTTCACCTACCGTCAGGAGAGCGTGAACGGCGAATTCATCGTCCCCTACGCGACATCAGGCAGCTCCTATGACGTTAAGACCACCGGACTGTACACCATAGTCGGAACCGGACAGACCTTCGCCGTCTCAGAAGACGCGGTGCAGAAAGGTCTGATCATCAACTAATTTTTTCCCACACTTTTATCATAGACCACTTTCCATACTAATCATAAGTATGTTCAAAGTTGGAGATACGGTGCGTTACGGACGGACCGGCACGGTTGGAAAAATCGTGACGTTCACTGAAGAACGGGGTGAGACATTTGCCGAACTTGACAGTACAGGCATGTACTACCGCATAGATCAGCTGACCGCGATCAAAGAAGAGAAAACACGTGTGGAAAAACCGCGCGACTTAACACGTGATTTCAAGGAAGAACAGGAAAAGATCCGGGAAATGCAGGAAAATGCCTGGAGAAATACCGATCAGAGCTGTGAAGGCGGGGGATAAACCCGGTATCACACACATATATCAGTCTTGAAGTCAACTATATAGGGTTAGAGGAGGTTTTGGTTTCTTTGCATGATCCTACAATACCAAACGTAAATATCGGCGTAGTTGGTCACGTTGACCATGGCAAGACTACATTGGTCAGCCAGCTTACCGGCTCGTGGACAGACCGTCACAGTGAAGAACTGAAGCGCGGTATCTCGATCCGGCTCGGGTACGCCGACGCAACGTTTTATAAATGTCCAAAATGCGGGGGTGCAGATCTCTGGACAAATACAGAGGTATGCCCCGCCTGCGGTGAAAAACTTGAAGCAGTCAGATCTGTTTCATTCGTAGATGCGCCTGGCCATGAAACACTCATGGCAACGATGCTTTCCGGCTCTGCCATCATGGACGGTGCGATGCTCGTTATCGCAGCAAACGAACCATGTCCGCAGCCGCAGACAAAAGAGCATCTGATGGCTCTGGAACTGACCGGCATCAAAAACATCGTTATAGTTCAGAATAAAATCGATGTTGTTCCCCAAAAGAAGGCGCTGGAAAACTATAAGCAGATCAAAGCGTTCATTAAAGGAACGGTCGCTGAAAATGCGCCTATCATTCCGGTGTCAGCGCAGAAGAGAATCAACTTCGGGATGCTCCTGGATGCTCTGAACACCACCATTCCTAATGTCGAGCGCGCTGCAGATGTTGCGCCGGTCATGCTGATCGCACGATCGTTCGATGTGAACCGCCCGGGAAGTTCCTGGCGTGACATCAAAGGCGGCGTCATCGGCGGATCACTGATCCGCGGCGAGTTCCACGAAGGAGATGAGATCGAGATCAGACCCGGCAGACAGTATATGTCTGAGAACAAAGCCAAATGGGAACCGATCACGACCAAGATCACTTCGATGAACAAGGCATCCCACAAGGTCCAGACAGCAACCCCCGGCGGACTTGCGGCGATCGGAACAAAACTCGATCCGTCAATCACCAAAAGTGATACACTTGTCGGACAGGTCGCCGGTATCGCAGGATCTCTGCCGCCGGTCTGGGAAAAACTCAGATTCGATGTCACCCTTATGGAGAGGGTCGTCGGCTCATCAGCCGAACTGAACATCGATCCCCTTCGACTCAAAGAACCGCTGATGCTTTCTGTCGGGACCGCGGTCACTGTAGGAATCGTTCTTGCAGTAAAGAAGAATCAGGCTGAAGTTATGCTGAAGCGTCCGGTCTGCGCCGAAGTCGGTTCGAGGATCGCAATCAGCCGTCAGGTCGGAGGCAGATGGCGTTTGATCGGCATGGGTCTTCTGACCGAGTAACGGTCATCTTAGACACAAATGCGCTGATGATGCCTGCGCAGTTCAACGTTGACCTTTTCGAAGGTCTGCGTGAACTCCTGGGCGCCTATGACGCGCTCGTACCTGCCGAGGTGGTGTACGAACTGCGCGGTCTTTCGACGGGAAGGGGAAAGGATGCGGCAGCTGCGCGGTTCGGTTTGACCGTCGCGGGCCGCTGCACGACTCTTTCAGAACAGCCGGAAGATATCTCTGTAGATGACAAAGTCATACGTTGTGCAGAGATGTTTAATGGTATAGTAGTTACCAATGATAGAGAATTAAGAAACCGTCTGATACAACGCCGTATTCCCGTCGTTGTTCTCAGATCGCGCTGCAAACTAGAACTAATCGGAAAATAAGCACAACAGGCGAGGAGACAAAAATATGTATTATAAGCTGAAACTCAATGACAAAGTCAGAGTCCCCCCGGAACGCATGGGTGAAGATCTTAACTCCGTTATTCTTGACGTCCTGCAGGAACAGTTCGAAGGGAGTGTCGACAAAGAGATGGGTATTTTCATCGCGGTCACGGCTGTAAACCGTGTCGGGGACGGAGAAATCATTTACAGTGACGGCGGCGTCTATTATGATGTCGACTTTGAAGCTGTAGTGCTTCGCCTGTCCCTGCAGGAAATCATCGAAGGCGTCGTCGTCGAGACGACAAGCTTTGGAGCCTTCGTTTCCCTCGGCCCGATCGACGCCATGCTCCACATGAGCCAGATCTCCGACGAATACATCGATTATGATGAGAAAAACTCACGCCTTGTCTGCAAAGACAGCGGGAGAACGATCGGCGTAGGAGATACGCTCCGTGCGCGTGTCGTCGCTCTTTCATTAAACGAACGTGACCCCCGCGAATCGAAGATCGGTCTGACGATGCGTCAGCCGGGACTTGGAACTCTTGCATGGATCGAAGAGGACATGCAGAAAGAGAAGGCAGAGAAGGAGACAAAGTAATGGCGGCAAAACGTTCAACACAGAAAAAAGTTCTTCAGGCCTGCCGAAACTGTCATAAAGTCCTTGAAGCAGATAAAACCGTCTGTCCGGAATGCCAGGGCAATGCCCTGACGCCCGAATGGTTCGGCTATCTGGTCATCATCGATTCGCGCCACTCTGATGTCGCTGAAAAGATGAACATCGAATATAACGGCAGATACGCACTCAAGGTACGATAAATGCTCACGCTCCCGCCAGAAAACCGGTGGCTCTTCAGAGAGCCGTTCGGTACTGTTTTTTCAGATTTTTCCATGGTCCTCCCCTACATAGAGGGAAAGATCTTCTGCACTGTCGGGGATGTGGTGACGCATAACGCATTGTCGGCAGGCCTCATCCCCTCGATCGGGGTCATAGACGGATTTACCAAACGTTCGCCGTATCTGCGGATGCCCGAGATCCGGGGTCATATCATGCACGTGACAAACCCTGCCGGGACGATCACCGATGAGCTGATCGCCGCGCTCCGGGTTGCAATGGACAAGATCCCCTGTGTTGTCATGGTGGACGGAGAAGAGGATCTCGCAGTTCTGCCGCTCACAGAAATCCTGCCGGACGGCGCGGTCATATTATACGGCCAGCCGGAAGAAGGGCTCGTTGTCTGCGAAGTGAACAAGCAGCTGCGTGCCAATGCGAAAAAACTTCTGACCTATTTTGTCAGTCTGTGACGCCAGTATTAAATATACTGCATTCCAATAATTGTGGGATATCGATGGAGATCAAGATTACCTCTAATACCAGGAACGAGCTTTTAAGCCGTAACGAACTTGCATTCACCGCAAGTTATGATGGTGCTACCCCGGCACGCTCAGACATCGGTGCAAAGATCGCAGCGATGCAGAATACCCCGGTCGAAAACCTGATCCTTTCCCCGCTGAAAGGACGCTTTGGAACAAAAGCAGTTACCGGCGTTGCCCGTATCTACGACACCCCGGAAGCGCTCAAAGCAACTGAACGCGAATTTCTGATCGCACGCGGACAGGCCAAGGCAGAAAAGGAGGAGTAAACATGGCAGCGAAGAAGGTAGTAAAAGCAACCCCGAAACGCAGCGAACTCTACACCGTTGATGCTAATGGAAAAGCAACCACTTCCCGCCGGGCATGCCCGCGCTGCGGAGCCGGTGTCTTCATGGGCGAACACAAAGACCGGTTTGCCTGCGGAAAGTGCGGATACACCGAGTTTAAGCAATAAAATACGTTATCTATGCCCGAAAAAAGGGTCCTCGGCATTGAAGGGACAGCATGGAACTTCAGTGCCGCTGTTTTTGCAGACGATTTAGTCTGTCTTCATTCCGCACCGTACGTCCCGCCATCCGGCGGCATTCATCCGCGCGAAGCTGCCCAGCATCACGCCTCGGTCGCATCCGATGTCATCCGCAAAGCCTTAAATGAGGCGGGAGGCAGAATCGACGCCGTGGCATTTTCCATTGGTCCGGGTCTTGGCCCGTCACTTCGGATCGCAGCCACCGCGGCCCGTACCCTTTCACTCAAGCTTGGCGTGCCGCTGATCGGTGTCAATCACTGTGTGGCCCATGTCGAGATCGGCAGATGGTACACGAAGTTTGCCGATCCGATCGTGCTCTACGCATCCGGCGCAAACACGCAGGTGCTTGGATTTCTGAACGGCAAATACCGGATCTTCGGCGAGACGCTGGACATCGGACTCGGCAACGCGCTCGACAAATTCGCGCGGAGTCACGACCTCCCGCATCCGGGCGGCCCCATCATCGAAGATCTGGCAAAAACCGGATCGTACATCCCCCTCCCCTACACGGTGAAAGGGATGGATCTTGCATTCTCCGGTCTGATGAGCGCCGCAAAGGAAGCCACCATGCGCGGAGCTTCCATGGAGGATGTCTGCTTCAGTTTTCAGGAAACGGCATTTGCCATGTGTGTGGAAGTGACCGAACGCGCCCTTGCCCATACCGGAAAGGATGAGGTCATATTGGTCGGCGGTGTCGGAGCAAATGCGCGTCTGCAGGAGATGCTTGGCATCATGTGTGCCGAACGCGGCGCGAAGTTCATGGCCCCCCCGCGAACCTATATGGGAGACAACGGAGCAATGATCGCCTACACCGGAAAGATCATGCTCGAAGCAGGCTCCACGATCCCGGTCTCCGATTCAGTTGTAGATCCCGGATTCAGGTCCGATCAGGTCGATGTGACCTGGAGACAGGATGCCGGCAGCATCTTTGCCCCGGGTCAGTCGGAAACAGCCGAGCGCGGCGCCGAGGCGGCCGCAGATCTCACCGGAACCGACGTGATAAAAACACGCATGACCAAAGGCTACCGGGTCCCTCAGCTTGACAGGCACCTCATCACCGAACGCACGCGTGCCGAGGCGCGTTCCATCGCCGCGGCAAGACGCGCCGGAGTCCCCGTCCCCGTGATCCGCGATGTTACCGACCGCGAGATCGTGATGGAAAAGCTCGACGGTGACGTGCTCAAATACGTCATCAATCCGACGTATGCAGAAGGCGCGGGGATCACTGTCGGAAAACTGCATAAAGCAGGGATCGCCCACGGTGATCTGACAACATCCAACATGATCTGGCACAACGGCCGCGTGTATCTGATCGACTTTGGTCTTGCGCAGATAACCGGCGAGATCGAACAGCGCGGCGTGGATCTCCATGTGCTCTTCCAGACCCTGGAAAGCACGACCGAGGACCCGGAGACGCTGAAAAACGCGTTCATCGCCGGCTACTCATCAGTGTTTTCCCAAGCCTGCGAGGTCATCCGGCGCGAGCATGAGATCGAACTGCGCGGGAGATACTTATGATAACCGTCGTTACCGGAAACAAAAACAAAGCTGCCGAGGTCGCCGCATTCTTCAGCGGGATCACGGAAGTATCCCACATCGCCTTTGACTGCATCGAACCGCAGGCGGAAGACATTGCCGAAATCGCCCGGGCCAAAGCAGAACAGGCGTATGCTGCGCTGAATATCCCGCTCATCGTTGACGACACCGGACTTTTCATCGAAGCTCTGTCCGGGTTTCCCGGCCCGTATGCGGCCTATGTGCAGGATACGCTTGGAAATGCCGGCATTCTGCGCCTGATGGAGGGCGCCTCCGGCCGCCGCGCATACTTCGCCACCTCGATCGCCTACATCGACGAACGCGGCATAGAAACATTCGAAGGACGTGTCGACGGCGAGATCACGGCCGCGCCCCGCGGGACAGAAGGATTCGGGTATGACCCGGTCTTTTCCATTTCCGGAAAGACGCTTGCCGAGATGGATATGCATGAAAAAAACACCGTTTCTCACCGCGCCCGTGCCCTTACTTCCTTTCGTGAGTGGTATATTTCAGCACGGTCTGAACGGAATCGTTAATATGAACGAGAGCATACATACTAGAACTCAATATACGGGGTTATTCATAGATGAGATTCCCAGAAGCAGAAGCCAGACTTCTTAATGTTAAAGTTTGCATGAAATGCAACGCACGTAACGCTATTCGCGCAACGACCTGCCGCAAATGCGGCTCAACGTCCCTTCGCCCGAAGAATAAAGAACGCAAAGCATAATCTTTCTGATAGACACGGTGCGATATTTTTGCACCGCTCCTTTTTCGAAAGATCATGTTTGCACCTTAAAGAGACTCCGGCATGAAACATTCATTTTCTGATCTGACAATGTGGGTCGTCTCCATCTGCGTTTTTGCAGCTGTTTTTATCTGTATTATCTGCAATCTGGCAGTAACGAACACGATCGGCTGGCTGGTCTATCCTGTCTGTTCACTGTTATTCGGCTGGCTTGTACTTATGCCGGTCCTGTATTACAAAAAGCGCGGGCTCAAGGTCTCGCTTGGGATCATCACGGCACTCCTGCTGCCTTTTCTTTTGGTACTCGACCAGTTCAACGGCGCCGCCGAATGGTTCCTGCCAATCGGCGTCCCGATTGCGGCCACAGGCATCATATTCATGTGGGTCCTCTATGGTCTGCTGATAGGGCAGAGAAGCATCTGGCTCACGCTGCCGGCCGTTATTTTCCTCAGCGGCCTTCTATGCATCTGTATCGATCAGATCATCAAAAATGCTCTTGGCGAAGCAGGATTTCCCTGGGGATATCTGGTCGCCAGCATCACGAGCCTGATTGCGATCATCATCTCGGCCCTTGGGTTCGTGCTGAAAAAGAGAAGTGTTCAGACCGAGTAATACGCCACGCGTTTGCCTTTTTCCCGATACTCACCTGCGTAGGTGTCGAGATTTCTTTTATAGCCGATCCGATCGGCAAACCCGAGCTCTTTGAGCTCCGCACGAACCCGCATCACATCAGGTTCATCGGCCCAGTCGGGCGTGAAAACATAGATGACTTTGCGATCATCATGCGCATCTTCATTTTCTTTTGCGGTGCTGACCTTTGCGCCGATCCCAAGCCTGCCTTCGATGGTGGCATTGCGGATCTTCTGCCAGGCTGCGTCCACGTCATCCGGCTCAACGAAGATCAGCCATTTGCCCGCTTCTTCGGCTCCCGCTGCGCCGGGATCGACGCCGGGTCTGTCCTGCTGGATCCAGTAGGATCTTCTGGTCTTAGAGGGGACGATCCCTTCGCCGCTGCGGTACAAAGCCGCTATCTCCTGCGCGGTCCCGATGCGTTCCAGTGCAGGAGCGAGCGGGGCATACTCGGCGGAAAATGCCGTCAGAACTCTTGTGCAGAGTTCTTCAATATCGCCGCCGGACTCGACTTCACGGAAAAGAAACGATCCTTGTGATTCCTGATGTTTTTCGATGAAGATGGTGAACATCCCAAATGCCAGGTCGGCAAGTTCGTCAGCCGGGAACTCCTCTTCGATTACTTCGAAATCATCTGCAGTCATTATTCAATATTATGTCCTTCAGGTAGTTTATAGTTCGGATTGAATCTGCAGGGTCAGGAAAGCTATTATTCCGGGATTATCCATACTAAGTACAATGATTTGGAAACGTGACTGGGGGCTGGTCGGTCGTCAGGTTGTCGCCTGGATGATCATGCTCCTGCTGTATGTGGTCATACTGACAGTGATCATGGTGTTCCTGCAAGGGACAATGATGTACTTCTTAGTGGGACTGGTATTCGTGATGGCGTTTGTGCAGTACTTCTTTTCAGATAAGCTGGTGCAGAGAAGTATGCAGGTCATGCTGGTCGATGAGGATGAGGAGCCAAAGCTCTATGCGATGGTCCGGCGGCTGGCCGATGAGGCGGGTCTTCCTATGCCGAAAGTGGGGATCATTCAGCATAAGGCGATGGCAAATATCCCCAATGCCTTTGCGACCGGCAGAAGCCCGAGAAAGGCCGTGGTGGCCGTAACGCCGAAGATCCGGTATCTGCTGACGGATGATGAACTGGAGGCGGTATTGGCTCATGAAATGGCCCATGTGAAGAATCGTGATATGCTCACGATGACGGTGGGAAGTTTTGCGGTGATGATCGCCTCGATCATTTTGAACAATGCGTTTCTGATGGCGCTGTTCGGCGGGAACCGGGATAGTGAAAACGGCGGAGGGATCATCATCTTTATCGCGGCGATGGCCCTGACGTTTGTTGTGTACATGGTCGGAACGATCGTGACGATGGCGATCTCCCGATACCGGGAGTTCTCCGCAGACCGCGGAAGCGCCTACCTTACCCGCGATCCGGATGCGCTGATCCGCGCTCTGAAAAAGATCAGCAGCGGCGTGAATGCAGCGTCTCCTGATGCGAAGAGGGCGGTTTCCGGGACGAATTCGTTCTTTATCATTCCGGCTATCTCAGGGGAGTCCGTTATGGAGTTATTTTCCACGCACCCGTCGCTGGAGAAGAGGATCACCAATCTGGAAAAGGTCCGTGCCGAGATCAGAGGATACTGATCACCCAATATTTTTTCGACAGGTTTAATTAGGTCAAATAGAAACATAAGTGACGCAAAGATTGCACTGATGGTCTAGAGGTATGACTTTGGCCTTCCAAGCCAATAGCCCGGGTTCGATTCCCGGTCGGTGCATTTTTCATCCTTTTTGTATGGATTCGTGGTCTAGTGGTATGACGTCGCCTTCACACGGCGAAGGTCAGGAGTTCGAATCTCCTCGGATCCACTGTTTTCTTTTTTCCTTTGAATATCTCCCTCTTCTTTCACCCGAATAGACTCAGGTGACGGATGGTGATGGATCGGTGACGGATCTGGTGATGGGTTGAATCCCTCAAATTATCCTTGAAATTACAAACGAGACATTTATTCACGTCAAAATGAGAATGGTGACGGGTGAGCGAAAATCCATCAGCTCCGGAACATAAATCTCTATAGTATCACCATAGTTTTACCTTTCCTATATCCCTGGACCAAAAACAACCGTCAACCCGTCACCACCATATAAATCGAGCGTAAAATCAAAAACAGAGCAATAATATGAGCCCGATTGGTGACGGATCATCCGTCACCAACCCGTCACCTCCGTCACCCTTACCCAAAACAGACCTGCTGACTCCCCCTCTTCCCCGCAAATATAAAAACACAGTATATCTATATGGCTGCAAAGCCCATAAATATCCAGATATCTCCATGGCAGAATACATAGACACCTACGAAAAGGTCATCGAACTCGCACGCAGAAGAGGATTTGTCTGGCCCTCCTCGGAAATATACGGCTCGGTCGCCGGCTTTATCGACTACGGACCCCTCGGCGCGATGCTCAAACGCCGGGTCGAATCCATCTGGCGCCGCTTCTACGTCGTACAGGAAGGATACTACGAAATCGAATGCCCGACCGTCGGCATCGAACCCATCTACGTCGCCTCCGGCCACGTCGGCGGATTCTCCGATAAAATGTTCCAGTGCCCGAACTGTCAGGAGTTCCTGCGTGCCGACCATGTCGCCGAAGCATTCGGCATCCCGCATGCAGGAACCATGTCCAAAGAGGAACTGCACAACGTCCTCGTCGACAAAGAATGCCCTGCATGTAATAAAGTTCTCGGCGAAGTAGAGGTCTTTGACTTCAACCTCATGTTCACCACCTCGATAGGACCCGGCGGACAGAGAAAAGGCTACCTCCGCCCGGAAACTGCCCAGGGAATGTTCGTCGACTTCGCAAGACTTCTCAGATTCTATCGTGACCACCTGCCGTTCGGCGCTGTTCAGATCGGCAAATCCTACAGAAACGAGATCTCCCCCCGTCAGGGCATGATCCGTCTTCGGGAGTTCACCCAGGCCGAAGCCGAGATCTTTGTCCACCCGGAAGAAAAAGATCACCCGAACTTCACCAGATACGCAGACTATAAAATGCCGCTGTGGGGCATCGCCCAGCAGGAAACCGAAGCGCCGGCAGTAATCAAATCCATGCGGGAGGCAGTCGATGAAGGCATCATCGCCAACGAATACGTCGCCTACTACGTCGCCATGACCCACGACATTCTCTGCACGGTCGGATTCAACCCCGACAAGATCAGATTCCGCCAGCACATGCCCGACGAGCGCGCCCACTACGCCACGGACTGCTGGGACGCCGAGGCGCTTTCCGACCGGTTCGGCTGGGTCGAGATCGTCGGTATCGCCGACCGGACAGACTACGACCTCAAGGCCCACGCACGGGTCTCGGGTCAGAAAAACACCGTCTTCGTCCAGTACCCGGAGGCAAAAAAGGTCCACCACAAAGCCATCGTCCCGAACTTCGGCAAACTCGGACCCGCATTCAAAGGCAAGGCAAAGATCATCTCCGAACAGATGCTCACCGCGACTCCCGAAGCAGACGGGATCCGTCTGACGATCGAAGGCGAGGAGATCCTCATCACCCCTGACATGTACACCGTCAAAGACGAGATCGTCGATGTCTTCGGCGAAGAAGTCATGCCGCACGTCATCGAACCGTCCTACGGTATCGACCGGATGTGTTACATGGTCCTCGAACACGCCTACGCAGAAGACGTGGCCGACGGAGAAGCACGCACAGTCATGCGGTTCCAAAAGGGTGTCGCCCCGATCCAGGCCGCCGTCCTTCCGCTGATGGCCCGCGACGGACTCGACGAGATCGCAAAACAGCTCGTCCTTGAACTGCAGAACGAAGGCATCCAGACCGAATACGACGACGCCGGCGCGATCGGACGCAGATACAGAAGACAGGACGAGATCGGAACCCCGTACTGTATCACGGTCGATTACGACACCAAAGAGGATACGACCGTCACGCTGAGGGATCGCGATACGATGCAGCAGATCAGAGGGCCGGCGGCATCCGTTCTCAAAGCACTCCCGGATCTCCTCAAAGGAAAACTTCCCTTCGATACATCCTCGTTATGAGTTATATCACCCGAAAAAACATCCCTGAAAACACGCTGGAAGAACGGGCATACCAGACGAATATTGCAAAACATGCCCTTTCGGGAAATACGCTCGTCGTTCTTCCGACCGGTATGGGAAAAACCGCTGTCGCGCTGCTTGTCGCGGCAGAGCGGATCCTGACCGGAAAAATTCTGATGCTTGCCCCGACCAAACCTTTGGTCGAGCAGCATCTCCGCTATTTTTCTAAAAATCTTCTGATCGACGCTGAAGAGATCATTATGTTCACCGGCACGACGCCGCCGGCGAAACGGGTCGATCTGTGGAAAAAAGCACGGTTCTGTATTTCAACACCGGAAGTTATCAAAAATGATCTGATCGCCGAACGCTACAACCTCAGGGACGTTTCGCTTCTGATCGTGGACGAATGCCACCGGACGGTCGGGAACTATGCCTATGTCTTCATCGCGGAACGCTACAATGCCGAGGCATCCGACCCGCTTCTTCTCGGCATGACGGCATCGCCGGGTTCGGACCCTGAACAGGTCGCGGAGATCTGTCAGCATCTTTCGATCTCGGTCGTGGAGAGCCGGGTCGAGTCAGACCCGGATGTCAGGCCGTATGTCCATGAACGCGAGATCGAGTACCGGACGGTCGACCTTCCCGAAGATCTCTGGCTTGCGGTCTCGGTTCTCAACTCGATGATCGATGACCGGCTGACGAGTCTTGCGGCCCTCAGCTACCGGGTGCCGAAACGTGAAGCCCTTTCCATGAAAGCGCTGAACGCTCTTATGGCGCAGATCCAGACCAGGATGCAGGCGCGGGATCCTTCGGCGTATTCGGCGGTCTCGATCCATGCCGAGCTGATGAAGCTCCGGCATGGGATCACGCTTGCCGAGTCTCAGGGGACGACCGCTTTCAAAGCCTATCTTCTCCGGCTGGAGGCGGAAGGAGCGGGAGGCGCCGGCAGCAAAGCGGCAAAACGGATCTATGAGGATGAACGGTTCCGGCGGCTGCTTGCTCTTTGCCAGAACTGGGACAAAGAGCTGCACCCCAAAGCCGCGGAAGTCGTCAGAGTGATCCGGGAACAGCTGATCACGGAACCGGAGTCCCGGATCATCGTTTTTGCGACCTACCGGGACGGGGTCTCGATGCTCGTCGATCATCTGGCGCAGGACGGGATACCGGCGATACGGTTCGTCGGGCAGGCTTCCCGCGATACGGAGAAGGGGCTTTCGCAGAAGGAGCAGATCGAGGCGATCCGCCAGTTCCGCGAAGGCGAGTTTCCGGTCCTGGTCGCGACCTCGGTCGGTGAGGAGGGTCTCGACATCCCTTCGACGGATCTCGTGATCTTTTATGAGGCGGTCCCTTCAGAGATCCGCAGTATCCAGAGGAAGGGGCGGACCGGCAGAAATGCTACCGGAAAGATCATTGTGCTGGTCACCCGCGGAACAACGGACGAGACCTACCGCTGGGTGAGCAGCACCCGCGAAAAGCAGATGCAGAAAGGCGTAAAAGCGATGCGTTCCGGCGGCGTTCCCGTTTCTTCGGCGCCGAGGATCCCGCCCGCGGGAGAGCCGGCATATGCTCCGCCGGAGGGTCAGCTGACCCTCGCGGATGTAGTGATACGGGCGGTCTCGGAAGAGAATGACGACCGGCCGGCGGTTATGATCGACAACCGGGAGACCCATTCGCGTGTCGCTGAGTATCTGAGCAATCTCGGCGTGAAGATCACGCTTGCGCAGATGCCGGTCGGCGATTACGCAATCGGAGACCGGATCCTGATCGAACGAAAAACCGTGCAGGATTTTGTGGATACGCTGGTCGACCGGGATCTGTTTGGTCAGATGCGGGATCTGGCCGATTCGTCGATCCGCCCGGTGCTGATCATAGAGGGAGGAAGCCTTGCGGATCTGTATGAACTGCGGAACCTTCACCCGAACGCGATTCGAAACACGCTCGCGTCGATTTCGGCGGACTTCGATGTCTCGATCCTGTTTACGAAGGATGCGAACGAGACGGCGGAGATGATCCATGCGTTTGCGAGGCGGGAAGCAGGATCGACCGGCTCGCCGCGGAGCCTCCATAAAGCTAAGACGGGGCGAACTGGCAAAGCCGCCGTCGAATACATCCTGACGGCATTTCCGGATGTGGGGCCGAAAGCGGCCCGCGATCTTCTGCGGGAGTTCGGGTCGCTTCGGGGAGTGATGAATGCTTCAAAGGAGCAGCTGATCGCGGTGAAGGGGATCGGAGAAAAAACCGCGGCCGGTATTTTGCAGACGCCGGATATTGAGTGGCGGGAGAAGTAAACCGGCCCGCGGGCCGGTATCTTCCTCCTGGTCCTCCTGTCCATGCAGAGGGGAGGAGATATTTTTCGATTTTTATCACGGCCAATAGATTAATTATAGTGAAATATTACATATTATCCTATTGCCTTATGGATAATCATGCATTGAGGGTTAAGATCCTGACATTTTATCTGGCAGATGCAAACAGCAGAGGGCATGCAAATTTCTGTCCGTGCGCACATCTTGCCGATAAACTGGGTGTTTCCGGGATCGATCTGGACAATGAGGTCGATTATCTGAAGAGGAAAGGGTATCTGAACGGGAGTCATGTGTACGGGATGAAACCTGCCGAGGGCGAGTACAGGATCACGGCACAGGGAAGAGATTTTCTTGCGAGAAAAGAAGGACCGAAGGATGAGACGACGGTCTTTAGAAGAATATTCTAATACGTATCCAAAAAAAATTATTCTCTGACGACACCGCGCAGGTAATGCCCTGCCGTGATGCCGCCGGACGCGATGTCTTTTATCTGTTCTTTCAGCTCTTTTGGATCCCCGTCACCGGAAGCGACCGCTGAGTAGATCGCCGTCATCCGACGGATATACTCCGGGCTTCGACCGCGGGCATCGATCGAGATGACCGAGACACCGGCTGCCGCGAGTTTGCCGACATACTCGATCAGGCAGGTCTCGGAAGAGTTCAGGATATGGGTCCGGCACTGGGGATCGGTCCGGACGCGGAATATCCGGTTTGTTTTATCCTTCAGCGCCCAGGACTGACTGCAGCTCCTGCACCCTTGAGCAGTTGCCGGAATACAGTTCTCGGTGATCATCACCTCAAGACTGCCCTGAACGATCACCTCGGTCTTCGGCGGATGAGCATATGCGGAAAGCTGCTCCATCAGCGTTCTGATCTGTTTCCCGGAAAGTTCCGGCGAGAGGCAGACCTGACGGCAGCTTTTTCCGTAGGTCATGGCCGAGCGGGCATTCGTGATGTTCAGACCTGAGCCTCCGTATTTTGGAATGCCCTTGATCAGCTCGGCAGCACCGACACCGTCGACCATAACGCCGGCGGCACTTGCGGGGATCTTGGAAAATGTCTCGGGGACCTCATGCTCCAAAACGATCCTCGGCAGCTTGTAGATGATCGGGAGATCATAGATCTCCTCGACGCCTTCATACACGACCTGTCCTGCTCCGGCCGAGTGGGCGGCCTTTGCCCCGACGACCGAGTCTGTATAGACCTGGACGATCGGAACGGTCCGCTCCGGGACCGCGGAGCCTTTCTCCTGATACGGACGGGTGGTCCGGGCAGGTTTTCCGGCCAGCGCCGCCTCTTCCAAAAATCTCCGGCGAAGATCGGTGATGACGCTCATCGGGAGAAACATCGTTCCGTCATACTTCATCGAAAGGTTTCTGACGTAAAACGGCGTGCCGCCGGTCTTTCGCATCTGGGTCTCGACCGACTCCTTGGAGACGGGTTTGTTCAGCGCCTCAAGCATCGGCATCTCGGTTTTGACCTCGACCGAACCGGAGGAGACGGTGAGCCGTCCCGATTTATCGACGGAGACGGTGATGTCGAGAGGGATTCTCCCGCTGAAAGGTTTTGCAAGGATCGCGGCTGCTTTCCGTTCGGTCTTCATCCGGCGGGTGATCCAGAGTTCGCTGCCGAGAACAACATCTGCCGGCGCCGGGATCTTGTAGGCGTCCCCTTCCGGAAAGATATAGGGTTCTTTATTCAGAGCAAAACCGCTTTCCCGGCCGGCGATCTTGAACACGAGCCCGTCGCCGGTATCAGGCACCGGACCTTCGATCTTGACGATCACTTTGCCGCGGGACTCATCGAGTCCGGAGACATATCCTGCAAAGACACCGCGGTTGTCCGGCTTTTTCGCATTGATGAATGTCCCCCACTTGTCGCCGAAAAGATAGCCTTTCGTAAACCCGCGGTTGAACGCAAAGGCGAGGTCTTCCATCGTCTCGTTTTCCACAACGAACTCCTCTCCTGCTGCTATCGTATCAAGCGCCCGGCGGTAGGCATCGGTGACGATCCCCACATACTCGGGGGTCTTCATCCTGCCTTCTATCTTGACTGCCGCGACCCCGAGACTGCAGATCTCTTCGAGATAGGGATAGAGACAGAGATCCCGCGGCGAGAGAAGATAATCGCCCTGGGTCGGGACGGTTTCTCCGTCGGCAAGGAGGGTGTAGGGTTTTCTGCACGGCTGGGCGCATGCCCCCTGGTTGCCGCTCCTTCCGCCGATCACGGAAGAAAAGAGGCACTGTCCCGAGTATGCATAGCAGATCGCTCCGTGTACGAAGATCTCGAGCTCGACGCCGGCTTCGTTTGCCGCTTCGGCGATCTTTTTCACATCATCGAACGGAAGTTCGCGGGCGAGGACCACACGCGAGACCCCGTGTTCCGCGGCGAACCGGATACCGGCCGCGTTATGGATGGTCATCTGCGTGCTTGCATGGAGGGGAAGATCCGGCACGATCTCTCTCGCGAGAGAGAGGACGCCGACATCCTGCACGAGGATCGCGTCAACGCCGATATCGGAGAGGAACCGAAGATACTCGGCGACCGCCGGCATATCGTCATCGTATGCGAGCGTGTTGACGGTCACATAGACTTTGACGCCGTACTGATGGGCGAATATGACGGCATTTTTCAGCTCTTCGTTGGAAAAGTTCGCGGCATACTGGCGTGCCCCGAAAAGTTTTCCGCCGAGATATACAGCATCAGAGCCGGCATAGACGGCAGCTTTCAAAGCATCGGGCGAACCCGCAGGAGATAAGAGTTCAGGAATAACCATGATAAAAAAAAAGATTACTGGGGTGCCACGCGGCGGACCATCAGTTTGACATCGCCGGTACCGAGAAGGATCGGCTGACCGACGATGACGTTTTCCGTAACTCCGGAAAGTTCATCGAATTCGTGAGCAACCGCCGCATCGAGCAGGTGGTTGACCGTAACTTCGAAACTTGCACGGGAAAGGACCGATTCCTTCTCGCCGGCAATTCCGTGACGGCCGATCTGTTTGACTTCGCCGTCCATGCACATGATGTCTGCGACAAGCATGATGTGGCGGAGATCGACCGAGATACCCTGTTCTTTTAAGGTGGAGAATGCTTCGTAGATGATAGCCGAACGGGCTGCCTCAACACCGAGCGTGCTCGCGATCTCGGAGATGTTGTTTGTACGGGTCCTTGTACAGTCGACTCCGTCGATCTCAAAGACATCTTTGAGGTTGGAGCCTTCAGTATGGAGGATGTACTCATCGTTTTCCTTTCGAACGACGACCCTCTTGATATCATCGATACCCTGAACGATGACCTGACGGACATGTTCTGCGAGCTGGAACAGGTTCTGATAGGACTCCTCGTTTTTCGGGAGGAACTTCAGGATGCCGTTTGTCTCGTCGATCTCGACCTCAAAGTCACGGTAGTGACGTTTGTCTTTGATCTTCTGGGGAGCGCGGGCGAGAACTTCGGAGACGGCGATCTTTCGTTTCTTGCATACCTCTTTGTTGATCTGGACAAGGACGCACATCTCTGCGATGTCGGTCTCGATATCGCCGAACTCGTGAAGGGGAGCTGCTTCGATCTTCCAGGAAACCTCACGGGCCTTATCACGGCTTTCGCGGTAATCGGGGTCCAGGAAGATGGTCATGGTCGGTGTCGACGGCTCTTTTCTGGCGTCCATGATTTCGATAAGACGCGGCAGACCAAGAGTAACGTTGATTTCAGCCACACCTGCGTAGTGGAAGGTACGCATGGTCATCTGCGTGCCCGGTTCACCGATGGAGTGGGCGGCGTTGATACCGACCGCTTCACAGGGCTGAACACGGGTGCGTTCATACTCGGAGTTGATCCTTGTGACGATGTTCTCGAAGTTGTCTTCGGTTACTTCCTTGCCGGCATCATGCTTTGAGGTGAGGATCTTGGTGAGCTCCGTAGTCGTGGAGACCGGCATGTTTTCATCGACCAGTCTTCTTACGCGGGACTTCAGACGAACGAGATCGATTGCCTCGAGCTCCTCTTCGGATTTGCCTTCGAGCCAGACCTTGATCTGCTGGAAGAGGGTTTTGGGGAGGTCCCAGGTGTGAAGCTCTGCTGCGATCGCAGATTCAGGCTCGATAACGACCTCTTCGGTCTTCTTTGCTTTCTTTGCCCGGGGCTTCTTTTCTGCAGACTCGGCGGGGGTTTCCTCGGCAGATTCTGTTTCAAGGACTTCTTCGACCTTTTCCGCCAGGGACTTCTTTGAGGTCTTTACGGGAGTTTCTTCGATGACTTCTTCGAAGGTATCGAACTCCTCGTCGAACTCATCATTGTTTGGAACCATGTTAGATCTCCTCCTTGAGAACGGATTCGGCAATACCTTTCACATCGACCGGCAGACCGGATGCGGACTTGGCCGGATCGGTCCCGTCTTCTCCATACACGAACTGGATGATCTTGCCGCCGGTACTGCGGACAGTACCGTCGTATGCGACTTTGAGATCCTGCAGCGCGTTGATCATACGGCGCTGGAGGTAACCGGACTGGGATGTACGAACCGCAGTATCCACAAGACCTTCACGACCACCGATCGCGTGGAAGAAGAACTCGGTCGGGTTGAGACCGGATTTATAGGAGTTGCGGACGAATCCGTGCGCATCGGCGCCTTTGTCGCTGCGTTTGAAGTGAGGAAGGGTCCTGTCTTCATATCCACGAACGATACGTTCACCGCGCACTGCCTGCTGACCGATACAACCGGCCATCTGTGCGATGTTCAGCGTTGAACCGCGAGCTCCGGAAACGGCCATGACCACAGCGGAGTTTTCGAAACCTAAGTGACGGGATGCGATATCACCGGTCCGGTCACGGGCTTTACCCAGCTCTTTCATGACCTGCATTTCAAGAGTTTCTTCCGGCGTTCTTCCAGGCATCGGTTCAAGGTGTCCCTGCTCGAAGATATTGATACGGTTTGCCACATCGTGTTCTGCGGTGTCGAGAACGTCGCGGATCTGTTTGTACTCTTCTTTACCGAGATCGGTATCGTTGATACCGTACGAGAATCCGTACAGCATGATCGCACGGATCGAGAGTTTTGTCAGATCGTCGATGTACTCTTTCGCACGCTGCATACCGTGGAGACGGATGACCCTGTTCAGAATCGCTCCGTCCATTGCTCCGACAGACTTTTTGTCGATGGTTCCGGAAAGGAGTTCTCCGTCAACGATCCTGACAAAGGCATCGTGGGGGCAGAAGGTGTTTCTGGTACAGGGATCACAGTTCCGGCAGCAGGTAGCTTTGTAGAACATGTTGACGTCCTTTGGCAGGATCATCGAGAATGCCTGTTTGTTGCTCCAGTAGGGAATACCGTTTTCGACCTTTCCCGGCGCGGGGAGGTGTTCCATCTCGGTGTATTTCAGGAGATAGAGGAACTCGGACTTCGTGTACCATTTCAGCTGGTTTGTCAGCAGGAAGATACCGGAGATGTGGTCGTGAAGACCGCCGATGATCGGACCGCCGAAACGCGGCGAGAGAATGTTTTCCTGGACCGCGACGAGAAGTTCGGCTTCTGCGCGTGCTTCCTCGGTCTGAGGAACGTGCAGGTTCATTTCATCCCCATCAAAGTCTGCGTTGTACGGGGGACATACTGCCGGGTTAAGGCGGAACGTTCTGCCGTTCATGACTTTGATGTGGTGGGACATGATGGACATACGGTGCAGAGAGGGCTGACGGTTGAAGAGAACGATATCTCCGTCACGCAGCTGTCTGTCGATCTTCCATCCTGGTTCGATCATTTCGGCGACGGTGTCACAGTTGCCTTCTTCACCGGAGATCAGTCTGATACGCCGGCCGTCGGGTCTGTTGACATAGTTCGCGCCGCAGGGGTCACGGAGTGTCGGTCTGTGCGGACCGATCCTGATCAGGACACGCATATCCTCAAGGTTCTGCTTCGTCACTCTTACCGGAACGGACATCTCGTTTGCGATGGCAAGCGGGATACCGACTTCACCGATCGAAAGGTTCGGATCGGGGGAGATGACGGTACGGGCGGAGAAGTTGACACGTTTACCGGATAAGGATCCGCGGAAACGGCCGTCTTTTCCTTTCAGACGCTGGGAAAGTGTCTTGAGCGGTCTCCCGGACCGGTGTCTCGCCGGCGGGCATCCTGCGACCTCGTTGTCGAGGTAGGTGGTGACGTGGTACTGGAGAAGCTCCCACAGATCTTCGATAATGAGCTGCGGGGCACCGGCATCCTGGTTTTCCTTGAACCGCTGGTTGATCCTGATGATATCCACAAGCTTGTGGGTCAGATCATCCTCGGATCTCTGACCGTTTTCAAGGATAATGGACGGGCGGACCGTTACCGGCGGGACAGGAAGGACGGTAAGAACGGTCCATTCGGGTCTTGCTACGTCAGGGTCGATACCGAGAAGACGAAGATCGTCGTCCGGGATCTTTTCGAGGCGCTCACGGATGTCGGCAGAGGTCAGTTTGCGTTCCGACTTGTGGACTTTGCCGTCTTCACCCATTTCGGTGACGATCTCAACGAATGAGGTCGGCTTCTCGAAGTTGATCTTGAACTGCTGATCACCGCAGTAGGGGCAGATACGTTCCTTTTTGATATCCTTCTCGCCGATGGTCTCGGCGGAGTAGGGGTCGTCTTCAAGTGCTGAGAAGCGTTCGATCTCTTCTTTATCAAGAAGAAGCCGGCCGCAGTCACGGCAGGTGACACGGAGAAGTTTTCTGATCAGGCGGGTGTATCCGACATGGATGACAGGTTTTGCGAGATCGATGTGACCGAAGTGGCCCGGGCAGTCGCCCTGCTTCTGACCGCAGGTCTTGCAGCGAAGTCCCGGATCGATAACTCCGAGACTCGGGTCCATGAGACCTTTCGGGTAGGGGAATCCGTCGTCGTCGTAGGTGTCGGGCCAGATGACCTTACAGACACTCATGTCGCGGATCGCTTTCGGTGAAAGGATACCGAACTCGATCTTGCCGATCCTCTTTGGCGATGTCATACCATATCCTCCAGTCTCAGTCTGGGAGCTATACCCATACTCTTCATCTCGTCAAGGAGAAGTTTGAACGCGTAACTCATTTCAACTTCGTAAATATCGGTTTCTGCACCGCAGGCAAGGCAGCGGGTCATCTTCTGCTTGGCGTCGTACATGGCGACCATTCCGCAGCGTGCGCAGACGTACTGTTTCACAGCATCGGACTCGTCAAGGAGACGTTCTTTGAGTGCCATTGCGGCACCGTGACCGATCATCACATCACGTTCCATTTCACCGAAACGAAGACCTCCTTCACGGGCGCGTCCTTCGGTCGGCTGACGGGTAAGGACCTGGACCGGACCTCTGGACCGTGCATGCATCTTGGTAGATACCATGTGGTAGAGTTTCTGGTAGTAGATGACACCCATATAGATGTCGGCCTGGAATCTGCGTCCGGTGATGCCGTCGTACATGACTTCACGGCCGTTGTGAGCGAATCCTGCTTCCGCGAGCTGGTGTCTCAGCACCTGTTCACGGGTCAGTTTGCTCGACTTCACGTCTTTGCCGATCTCTTTGTCGTTCAACAGACGGTTCTGGGCAAAGGTCGAGTCGAAGATCTTCTCGACCTGGGTCTTTCGAAACGAGGTCCCGTTCACGCGGGAGCCTTCGAGCGAACCGGCTTTGCCGCCGATCATCTCGAGCATATGACCGATGGTCATACGCGACGGGACTGCGTGCGGGTTGATGACGAGGTCAGGCGCGATACCGGCAGCGGTGAACGGCATATTTTCCTGCGGAGTGATAAGACCGCAGACACCTTTCTGACCGTGACGGGATGCGAACTTGTCGCCGATCTCGGGGATACGGAGGTCACGCGTTCTGACTTTGACGAGGCGGGAGGAGTTTTCGGACTCGGTGATGATGACGGTGTCAACGATACCAGTCTCGTTACTTCTCATAGTGATCGAGGTGTCGCGGCGTTTTTCAACGGCGATGAGCTCTCCGGTCGGTTCCTCAAGGAAACGCGGCGGGGAGGTTTTGCCGATGAGAACATCCTTTTCATTTACGACGGTCTCGGGATTGATGATCCCGTCGATATCAAGGTTTGCGTAGGAACCGATTCCGTGCGAACCCTGGACATCCTCGTCCGGGAGTTCGATCCTGTCGACCTGTCCTCCGGGATATCTGCGTTCCTCTCCTTCATAGGTTCTGAAGAAGTGGGAGCGGCCTACTCCGCGCTCGACCGAGGCTTTGTTGAAGATGAGCGCATCTTCAATATTGTATCCTTCGTAGGAGATGATGGCCACACAGAAGTTCTGACCCTGCGGGCGGTTGTCGGAACCGATAAGCTCGGCTGCCTGCGTGTGCACCATCGGGACCTGGGCGTAGTGAAGCATATGACCGCGGGTATCGGGCCGCAGCTTCATGTTTGCCTGGGCAAACCCTAACGCCTGCTTGATCATACCTGCACCCATCGTAACACGCGGCGATGCATTGTGTTCCGGGAACGGAACGTGCGCTGCGCCGATACCAAGGATAAGGGACGGGTCGATCTCAAGGTGCGTGTGTTCGGCGGTCAGGTCTTCTTCCTGAACGGCGATGAAGAGGTCATCCTCCTCTTCAGCGTCGATGAACTCGATCTTTCCCTGGGAGACCAGGGCCATAAAGTCCTCTGCACCGGATCTGACGATCTCGATATCTTCGGGGGTGACTGCCGGGATGCCGTTTTCCACAACGATCAGGGGGCGGCGGGCCCGTCCGCGGTCGGTATTGATAACGATCTCGTTACTGTAATCTTTGTATGAAATATTGACTTCGGTCGAGACGTGCCCTGATCTGCGCATCTGTCTGAAGTTTTTCGTGAATCCTACGGCGTCGTCGACTTTTCCGATCAAAGCGCCGTCCACGAATACACGTGCCATTTTCTTTTCCATTTTTATTCGCTCCTGATCGGCTGGATCTTCATGCCCTGAATGACGCGGAGGATCTCTTCCTCGTCGGTTCCTTTGCTTATTTCAACAAGCTGGGCAAAGTTTTTCACTAAACCGCAGTTTGGTCCTTCCGGTGTTTCGGACGGACAGATGCGGCCCCACTGGGTCGGGTGCAGATCACGGGCCTCGAAGTGAGGCTGGGATCTGGACAGCGGGGAGATGACTCTTCGCAGGTGGGAGATGACCGACATGTGGTCGACACGGTCCATCAGCTGGGATACGCCGGTCCTTCCGCCGACCCAGTTTCCGGTTGCAAGCGGGTGGATCAGGCGTTCGGTCAGGACATCCGCACGGACGACGGTTCCGATCGCGAGTTCTCTGTGCCGCATGCTCGCGCGTTCAAGCTGATACTTGACATCGCGGGTCAGTCTGTTTAACGAGATACGGAACAGATCCTCCATCAGGTCACCTGCAAGTTTCAGGCGTTTGTTGGAGTAGTGATCTTTGTCATCGATTCTCCTTTTGTTGAGTGCGAGGTCGAAACATGCCTCTGCCATTCTGCCGAGGAATTCGGCTTTTGCCACGCGGACGTCTTTTGCATAGACCTCGTAGCCTTCATCCCCGGGTTTCAGCGAGGCAGGGATAGCGTAGTTTAAGTGAGGAAGAAGATAGCTGTCCAGCACGAACTCTGCGCGTTTTCTCTGATAATCCTTCGTCTGGTTCGGTGCAAGTTTCTTTCCGACATACATGACACCCTCTTCGACGGTGGCGCATTCGCTTTCTTCGAGGTTCTGCATCATGTAGGTGAGGACATCTTCCGAAAGGGATACCGCGGATACGATATCTTCATCGGACTCGAGGCCAAGCGCACGCATAAGGTCTGCGAACCGCAGGTGGCCGGCGACGCTTGGGAAAGAGACGTCGAGGAGATTCTTTTTATTTTTCTCGACAACGACGAGAGCGCGGTAGCCGCGGAACTGGGAGAACACTTTGGATACATGGATCTGCTCGTTGTATCTCTCGGTGAACTCGGTCATGATCTTGTTGCTCGCAAGATCTTCGAGGGTCATTAAAACACGCTCGGTCCCGTTGACGATGAAGTATCCTCCGGGGTCGCTTGGATCCTCGCCCTGTTCGGTTCTTTCCTGCTGGGAAAGACCGCAAAGGTTGCAGACCTGGCTGCCGATCATGACCGGAAGCTGACCGATGGTCGTTTCCTGGACAGGATACACTTTGTCTCCCTGGTGCAGGGTCATCTCAAGGATCATCGGGGCGGCATAGGAGAGGTTTCTTAACCGGGCTTCTGCCGGATAGAGTTTGCTCTGCGACCCGTCAGCCTCTCTGACGATGGGTTTTTCAACGCGGATGGTTCCCAGTTCGACCCATACGGCCTCCTGGTTCTTTCCTCTGTTGACGATCTCGGTCTCGACGATCCTTTGTTCGTCTACGACTTTCTGGAGGTTGTACTGGACAAAATTGTTATACGAATCCAGCTGGTGGCGGGCAACATGTTCCTGGGAAAAGTACGCGCCTGATAATACACTTCTGTCGATCATGATTTTTACCTCCGAATTATTTCTTTGGCCTTCTTACTACGAGGCGGTAGGACGTGGCTTCGCCTGCAGTCTGGCTTTTTCTTACGATCGTAATGACGTTTCCGGGTTTTGCGCCGCAGGCTTTTACAGCGGGGTCATCATGATAGATTTTTGGAAGATGGTCTTCCGTTATGTCGAAGGTTACGAGAAGATTTTTTACATCCTCATCGGTCATGATTTGATGGTCGGGGACCATCTCATGCAGTAATACATTGAGTCTTGTCATGTAGCTCCTAATCAGATTCGTGTGAATACGGTGTCTTGCTGCTGATTATGTCAGGTAGCTGGTTCAGTTTTTAAAAGTCTGGTTCTTCGGCTTGTGAATGGCCCAATGGGAACACATTCGCCGGTGGTGTGGTAATGGATGATAGACACGCATCGAATAAAATGAGATAAGGTATGCTGTAAGCATTTTTTTCCTTATCAAAAAAACCCGAAAGCGTGAAGCGGGCCAGGAGGGAGTTGAACCCCCGACCTGCGGATTAAAAGTCCGACGATCTGCCTGACTGATCTACTGGCCCTTGTGTTTCATCTAGGAAACAGCGGTAATAGAATGATGTATTCACATATAAATATGACGATTTACACCACCCAACCCCTCTGAAAAGAGGGAGACTGTTTTATTACCTATACAATGGAACTATATCCTACTTAATTATGGCAGATATGGATATGTTCCCGCGGACCCAGCGTTTTCTAGTGAAAGGCTGCAGCCTGGTGACGATCGCAATTTACATCCTTATTGCGGCTCTTTTGATAATTACCGCCCTTATCGGGACCCTTGAGACGCTCAAGATGATCAGTTTCGCACTTGAGGACCCCACACAGGCGGCGCTCACAAATGTGCTTCAGGGCATTCTTTTGATCATTGTTATCGCGACACTGATCGATATGGTCCAGTCTTATGTGCGTGCAGGGCGCGTGCTTGTCAGACCGATTCTGATCGCGGGCGTCACGACGATGGTCAGAAGACTTCTTGTGACCGATCTGACGTTTGTCGATATCGTCGGAACGACGATCGTTATCCTCGGACTTACGGTGGCGATGATCTATCTCGGGCGGGAGGATAGGAATGTTGCGTCGTTTTTATCAGAGTCGGGAGATAAGAAGGAGACGTAGAAGCACAAAGATTTGGAACTTTCTGAATCCGGACAATTCTTTTTTTCACGACCGTTGGCTGTCGGATCTCACCATGCATCCCGCGCCGGCATTTTGTCGGCAGACAATAAACGCATGCGGGCCGGGGGAACTATTTAAATCCATTAATCTTTATTACCGTTCAAATCCCTTTAGTATGATATTGTGACGATGAAAAATTCCGGCAATTTCCTTACTGAAGGACCGGTCGGCAAAGCCCTCTTCATAGTGGCTCTGCCGATCATTATCAGCAACCTTCTTCAGAGCGTACTGGAGGTCGTGGACATGTATTTCATCGGCAAACTGGGTGATGTGTCCATCGCCGGCGGAACTATGAGTATTATGGTGCTTATGGTCCTGACGACGGTGATCTTTGGCATTGTGACGGCCACGGCGGCCTTTGTCTCGCGGGCATACGGTTCGGAGAAGTATGAACGTATCCAGGTGATCCTGCTGCACTCCCTGTATCTGGCGCTTGGGTTTTCGGCGATCCTGGCGGTGATCGGATTGTTCTTTTCAGAGAATCTGCTTCTTCTGATGGGAGCCTATCCCGATGTCGCGGCGGAGGGTGCGCGGTTTCTTACCCCGATGCTGATGGGTCTGTTCGTGATGGTGATTTTGATCACGCTGACGACGGTTTTCCAGAGCACCGGGGATTCAAGGACGCCGATGTATGTGATGCTCGGGGTCAATGTGGTGAATATTGCTCTTAACCCGACACTGATCATGGGTCTTGGCGGTCTGCCTGCATTCGGTATCGCAGGTTCCGCCTATGCGTCCCTCACCTCGCGGGCGATCGGCGTTCTGCTCCTGATCGGCGTGATGTATCTTCTGCCGTCAAGAAAGAACAGTCCGATCCGGTTTCCAAAGAAGTGGACGTTTGAGCCCAAGCTTATCCGCGATATCGTCGTGATCGCGATACCTTCGGCGGTCCAGAGCGGCATCCGGAGTGTGGCGTTCCTTTCCATGACGACGATCATCGCCGTTTACGGTACGGCGGCGGTTGCGGCATACGGGATATGTCTGCGTCTGGATATGATGGGACTGATCATCGTGATGGGCCTGTGTACGGGGGTCGCCGTAATGGTGGGTCAGAATCTCGGAGCGGGAAAAGTGGAGCGGGCAGTACAAGCGGTGAGATATGCGGCCGCGATCAATGCGGCGTTTATGATCGGGGTTGCGGCGCTGTATCTGGTGTTTGCGACGGAGTTCCTGAAGTTTTTCGGAGCGACGGGCGAATCGCTTGCTGACGGGATCCTGTTTATGCAGATCGTGCCGCTGTCGTATTTCCTCATAGCAATAGCTATGACGATGGGATTTGCGATGAACGGCGCAGGTATGACCCGTCCGGGGATGTACTCGGCGATCGCCGGTCAGATGATCGTGCAGGTCGGTCTTTCGGCATTCTTTGCGCTCAGCGGGTATCCGATCCAGTACATCTGGTATGCAGCTGTCTGCGGAACGGTCGTGATGTTCTGTTTCGATCTGTTCTTCTATATGCGCGGAGGATGGAAGACGAAGAAGCTGAGGATCGAAGGGGAGGGAGCGCCTGCCGAAAACTGAAAAAACGATCGGGACTGCGGTATGCAGCATTACCCGATGAACCTTTTTTTTATCAGGATGTCCGCAGTATCAGCGGGATAAGAGCCGGGGGCCGGGGTTGAGGCAAAAAAGTTTCATGTCTCCTCCGGCATCCGGCATTTTTTCGGAGAGAGACGGCGGCATAGATCCTATGCCCATTCGAAATTTTCTTTTCCTGCGCCGATCTCGAAATGATATTTGACGATCCCGATGTCGAATTTGGAAAAGAATGCGGGGAGGGGTTTTGCCGAAACGGTGTTTCCGTTCTGCGTTATGATGAACTTCTGCTGATTGATCGCAGTTGGAGCGAGCATTGCGGCCTCCATGCCCTTTTTGAACCAGTCTGCCATTTCTCCGTCAACTTTACAGAGCTGCATCATGTCCTTTGATCTATGCGGTTTACCTGATGTTTTGCCATAGCCGAGCGCAATGACGATCTGGATCTTTTCGCCTTTGTTCAATACACAGGGTGCTTTCGATTTGCTGTACGTCATCCCGACCCAGCAGGTGTTGAGCCCGAGCTGCTGTGCTTTCAGTACGAGTCTCTCGCCGTAATATCCGCACTTTTCATCGGTTCCGGCCATGCCTATGAGGGCGATGTAGTTTTTACAGTTTTCAAACTTCCCGTAGTGTGCCCGCATGCCGCCGAATGCCTTGGGCTCATCGAGACACAGCTGGATGTTGAGTCCGCTTTCCCGATTGCATGCTTCGATTTCTTCCAGAAGGGAGGCTTTTATCTCGCCTTCGATTGGCTGATCGGTAAAGCTGCGTACCGAATGACGTTCTTTGATTGCCTGCTGTATGTCTATCGTAGTTTCCACTGTCTCCTTTTCCTTTGGGAAACGCTTCTGCGTGATCTGCTGACGTTGTGCGTTTCGTTACTGCTGATGTGGGTTTAATCTGATAAGAATGTATAGATAGGGTATGCTGGGTTGGGATAGGGGATGGTTGGGCCGCCGATTTGGTCAGCCCTTCGGGTCGGCCCACATTCGCAAGTTTTCGCTTCACTCAAACTTGCTCCGCTAAAGCCGA